>Ga0209651_1000063_pt1 | contig 36599 bp, 33 predicted proteins | sample LauGreFBDMM110SN_2_FD_188216 | JGI IMG/M metagenome (GOLD analysis project Ga0209651, IMG submission 188216) | Freshwater lake microbial communities from Lake Michigan, USA - Fa13.BD.MM110.SN (SPAdes) (version 2) | ecosystem: Environmental > Aquatic > Freshwater > Lake | place: Lake Michigan... | reverse complement strand
CCCCTCCACTCGAACGCCCACTTTCTGCCCTTCCTCCCCGAGGTGCACGCATAGCAGCATTTTGCTCCATCGTCTTTGGTGGCCTTACTGGCGGTCTCATTGGCTTTGCGCTTGTCGACCTGCAATGTTCCGGAGCATGCGATGTTCCAAAAGGCATCGGCGTATTCGTCGGAGCAACAATTACGGCTGCCGGCATGGGCATAGTTGCAGTACTGGTACTACGCGCATCAGGCGAATGGAAAGAATTGCAGGACAACAAGTGAACGCATCACTTGCGGCAGACCTCGTGAATTTGGCTACCACTATTGCCCATGAAGTTGGCGCAGTTGCACTTGCCGGGCGCAAGCGTGGACTTCGTGAAGTCAGCACAAAGTCAACCTCTACCGACATGGTGACCGAATACGACAAACTCACCGAAGCATCAATCATCACCGCACTTCGTGCCGCACGCCCCAACGACAGCATCGTTGCTGAAGAAGGTGGCGGTCACAACGGAGACAGCGGCGTTACATGGTTTGTTGACCCCATCGACGGCACAACGAATTTTCTGTATGACCTCCCCACATGGACCGTGTCTTTGGGGGCCCACGATGCCGACGGCGAACTTGCGGCAGTTGTCTTTTGCCCTCCGCTCAACGAGACCTACACCGCCACACGCGGTGGTGGAGCCTTTTTGAACGGCACACGTATTTATTGCAATGAAATAAATAATATTGCTCACTGCCTCATTGCCACAGGGTTTAATTATTCACCAGATAATCGCCTCATTCAGGCAGCACGTATTCCAAAAATCATTGCAAATATTCGCGACATCCGTCGCCTGGGTTCTGCGTCGCTCGACCTATGTTTTGTTGCAGTAGGGCGTTACGACGCGTACTACGAAGAACACCTTTTTCCATGGGACCTTGCCGCCGGAACACTCATTGCTAAAGAATCTGGTTGCACTATTGGCAGTATCGACGGTGGCGACATTCAGTCGTCGGCTATTTTGGCATCTCCCCCAGGTGTATTTACTCAAATACAAGATCTCATTAAAAACTCCAACAGTTAATTGCCCTCTGCAAGTGCCCTAGACTAAAGGTATATGGTCAAAGGACGCACCGCTGAATCTCCAATAGCAGTGCTCCTGATTGAAGGCTCTCCGCACATTGAGGCTGAACTCACACTTTCTCTTGTTGAGACAAAAGGGCACTACGAACTACAGGTAGCACGCTCATTCGAAGAATCGCTTGAAGCAGTACGCAATAAGCAGCCCACTGTTGTCATCATGAATTTTGCTGCACTCAATGGTGATACCCGCGACTTGGTCAAACAAATGAGAAATATAACTTCGGCATTCATTTACATTGTCACCGAGAACTCTGACACCATATTGCAAGGCCTTGAAGCTGGCGCTGACGATTACCACGATCATCCAGTAAATTGCCAACACCTTGTTGCACGCATGGACGCTCTTCTGCGCCGGGCAACTGGAGCATTTCACCTCGAGAACGCATTGCACTTCGGACACCTCGAAATTCGTCCCGATGAAGGTCGCGTTTACCGCGACGGCAAAGAAATTTCTCTGACGCGCACCGAGTTTCGCTTACTTTGCGAACTCGCCACCAGCCCCAACAAGGTGTTCGCTCGCGAAACGCTGCTCGACCGGGTGTGGGGGTACGGATACTTCGGCGATGGTCGACTTGTCGACGTTCATGTGCGCCGGTTGCGCACGAAAATTGAAGTGCGCCCCGAAGAACCACAATATGTCGTCACCGTTCGCGGCCTGGGCTACCGCTTTGATGGCGAAAAGGTCAAACAGCACTAGTTTCTAGGCATGGCCTTCATCGTTGCAATTGATGCCGGAACAACCGGAGTCAGAGCGCGCGCAATTTCTCTCGATGGTGCACCCTCGCTTTCTTCATACCAGGAATTCACGCAGTACTTTCCTCAACCTGGGTGGGTAGAACACGATGCCGAGGAAATTTGGAGCGCAGTTCTGTCTACATTGCGCGAAGTATGTAGGCAACTGAGCGAACCACCTATTGCACTGGGCATTACCAACCAACGAGAAACTCTTGTGACATGGAACCGTGCGAGCGATGAAGTACTTGCACCCGCCATTGTTTGGCAAGATCGCCGCACTGCAGACCGCTGCCAACAGTTGGCCACGGAATTACCAGCAGTTCGGCGCATCACCGGCCTCGTTCTCGACCCGTACTTCACTGCCACGAAAGCAGAGTGGCTACTACGCAACGGAGTAATTGGATCCACTGCACAACTTGCACTCGGAACCATTGACTCATGGATCTTGTGGAGGCTTTCAGGTGGCACCACATTTGCTACCGACGAATCAAATGCAAGTCGAACCATGCTGTACGATATTCGCAAACATGCATGGAGCGAAGAAATGTGTTCACTTCTTTCCATACCCATGAATGCACTTCCCGAAGTGCGTAACTCGAGTGGCATTTTTGCAACAACGAATGTTGAAGGCGTTCCTCGAGGCATTCCTATTTCTGGTATTGCCGGAGACCAGCAGGCTGCACTGTTTGGTCAAGCCTGCTTCACTGCCGGCACGGCAAAAAACACATACGGAACTGGCAGTTTCGTACTCATGAATGTTGGCACCACATGTCCTTCGGTGGTCGACGGTTTGCTCAATACCGTTGCTTGGCGCATTAACGACGTCACCACCTATGCAGTTGAAGGATCCATTTTTGTGACCGGAGCAGCAGTGCAATGGCTGCGTGATGGTTTGCACATTATTGATAACGCAAAAGAAGTAGAAGCACTGGCATTATCGGTTTCCGATTCTGCAGGGGTAGTAATGGTTCCAGCGCTCACGGGGCTCGGCAGCCCATGGTGGGACCCATATGCACGCGGCGGCATCTTTGGTATTTCACGCGGCACCAACCGTGCGCACCTCGCACGAGCAACATTGGAGTCAATTGCATTTCAAACACGCGATGTGGTTGAAGCTATGACAAAGGCAACTGGCATCACCTTGACAGAACTACGCGCCGACGGTGGAGCAACCGACAATGCGTTTCTCATGCAGTTCCAAGCCGACCAACTTCAGGTTCCTGTCGTGTTGCCTATTGACCGCGAAACAACTGCTTGTGGCGCTGCGTACCTCGCTGGTCTTGGCGTTGGAGCATGGTCGACCACACAGGAAATTGCCACGCATTGGGCGAGCAATGCCACTTACCTACCCAATAACGACAACCAAAGCGTTGCCAACGCAGCACATGCTCAGTGGCTCAACGCTGTGCAGCGAGTGCGCACTACTCAATAACTTCTTTACCGAGCAACGCCGCCCCAATTGCACCGGCTTCATGGCCCAACTGTGCGGTGACCAACAGCGGCGCCGGGCGCAATTCTGATGGCGGCATTTGTTGAGTCAATGCATCGGCTACAAAATGTCGCAACACCCCAGACGACCCGAGGCCCCCGCCCAACACTATGAGTTGTGGGTCAAGCGTATTGACCAAGTTGTAGAGACCAAGAGCCACCCAGCTTGCAAACTCTTCCAAAACACGTTTCGCCTCTTTGTCTTCTTGTACAACACGCAATAAAACTTCTTCACCGCTCACACCATTGGCCATGCGCCGCAGCGCCGAGCCCGATGCATATTGCTCCCAGCATCCGCGTCGACCACACGGGCACTCTTCCCCGCCGTGCATCACAATGTGGTGCCCGCTTTCACCGGCAAAACCGTGATGACCGCGCATCACTTTTCCGTTGGCAATAAGCGCAGCACCAATTCCTGTGCCAATAGTAATGACCAGAGCGTTATCGCAATTTCGTGCTGCACCATTTTTCCACTCAGCAACACCGGCACATGTTGCATCATTGTCTACAACAACAGGAATACCTAGTTGGCTTGAAAGCAGCGCACGCATAGGTAACTGGCGTACGTCGGGAAGGTGTGGTGCAAGATACACAATGCCGTCACGCGACACTGTTCCGGGCATGCCCACTCCGAGTGACGTTGCTGCTTTGCCCACGCGCGACGCAAGAGCCGTGCATAAATCGGCAACTTCTTCAACGATGCCTACGCCTGTGGCAGTGGGAAGCGTGAGTGAATCGAGAATGGACCCATCGTTAGCAAGTGCAACTGCCAGGCACTTGGTGCCACCTACATCTATACCAATTGCAACCATATTGAACGATGAGAAATGCTGATGCGCGGTCTTACGACTCGCAGCGGGCTTTCAGTTCATTCAACGTATGCAAAATGCGGTTTTCTGCACGGCGCTTCACAAAGCCAGGGAGCGGAATGACCAAATCGATAGACAGGTCGTAGGTAACAAGCGTTCCGTTGTTCACGGGCTCAAACATGTAGTCACCATCGAGCGTGCGCATAATGTCGCCATCGACGAGTTTCCATTGAATGGTGAGCGGTGCATCGCCGTAGCTATAGCCAAGTGTGTAGTGAGTGCTGCGACCAAGTGCAGAGGCGCGAAACTCGACTCGTGAAGCACGACCTTGTGCATCACGTTCAAGGACCACGGCGTCTTTCAGGTCTTTAGCCCATTCGGGGTAGCGCTCAAACTGAGTAGCAATGGCAAAGCAGTGCTCAGGTGAAGCGGCTATGACGGTGGTTTGTTTGGCGGTTTCGGCCATACCCCATTGTTACCGATGGCGCATGCAATTGCACGTTTATTCCGATGCAGACTTCAATTCTCGCGGTGCAAAGGTGCCGAACTTGCCGGCCCACAGGCCATTCAACCCAATTCCGAGCATGGGAACCATCACCGCAAAGGCCATGACACTTCCCGCTTTTCCATCGGTTGAAGGTCGCGCCAAGGCAACGCCAAGACCAACTGCGCATTGTGCCGCAAAGCAATACCACATTGCTAAGCGAACATTTTTTGGTGCAACTTCACCTGCCAAGAAGAAAAGTTGAGTCACTGAAATCTCTTCTTCTCTGCTGCGTTGCACGGCAGCGAAGTACCCCAAGAGGAAAGTAGCCACGCCCGCGGCAAAAAGAAAAACGCACACTGCGACAATTGCCACTCGCCATGCTGAAGTAAAGAAAATGGCACTGAGAACTGCAACCACAGCAAAGCCCACAGTTGCTACTCGATTAAACAAAACGATTTTGCTCATTACTCGTCTTTCTTCACAATTGCGACAGAGTATTCCATAAACGGGCAGTGAGCACATCGTAGGAAAAACTTTCTACTGCTCGCACTCGTCCTGCATCTCCCATTCTTTGTCGCAGGTCGGGGCTGTTCAGCAGCAATGAAAATGCTTTCGCCACTTCGTCGATGCTGGTGGGGTCTTTCACCACAATGCCCGTTACACCATCGTCAACGGCTTCGGCGGCTCCGCCGCTACTGCCCGCTACCTGCGGCACTCCACAAGCAGCTGCTTCCAGAAACACGATGCCAAAGCCTTCTTGTTCGAGCCCGCCCCACCTATTACGACACAGCATGGTGAAAATATCGGCACAACCATACAGAAGAGGCAGGTCTTCAAATGGCGTACGGCCTAAAAAGCGCACAGGCGCACCCAGTCGTTTGGCAAGTTCGTTCAACCGTTTTGCATCGCGGCCGGCTCCTGCAATGAGCATTTCCAATTGCGGACGATCGCGCGCAAGGCGCGCAACTGCCGAAATAGCAATATCGAACCCCTTGCGCGGAACAAGACGACTGACACCAACAATGAGTTCTGCACCGGGAGACACACCAAAATGTTCACGTGCCGATGCGCGTTCGTCGGTACTCAATACGCGAAAGCGTTCGGTGTCGACACCAGGTTGCACCACTGTTGTAGGGAGTTCACAACCGGCTGCACGCGCCGCTTCATCGGCTGGGTACTGACCAGCGGCAACAACGTGAATAGATTTGCGCAATACGCGGCCCAATATTTGGTGCGTGCCAGGTATGCGCCCCGGCACCGTCACTTCGGACCCGTGAACAACAACTGCATAAGGCAATTCCAGCGACGGGCCAATAATGCCGAGCGGTACGGCAGGGTCGAGCACCACAAAGTCGGCGTTCATTCGTTTTGCCATCTCGTTAATGCGCTTCACCATGAATGGGTGCGGCAATAACACTGGCTCGCGCGTGCGCTCAATATGAAACGGTTGCGTTGCATCCCACTCTTTTGCACCGTCGTAGGGCGACGTAAGAACAGCAAACGAGTCACTCGGCAAACGGCGCCACCATTCCCACAGCAACGACTGAATGCCACCAATTTTGGGTGGGAAGTCGTTCGTTACTAATAGGTGGCGGGAAGTCATGCTTCTCTAGTGTTGCTCACGCACGCCTGGCAGACGGTGCAATTCCGCAGCCACATCGGGGTCTTCGTCGTGCAGCGCAATGCTGGAACCCATGCCGAGGCGCGAGGCCGCCCATATTGCATGCGCCCGCAAGACCGGGTCGGGGCTCTGCATGTGAGTGGCCACTACTGCTTTCGCTTTTTCATTGTGTAAAGAAGCGGTATTGCCAATGACGACCAAAGCATTGCGGCGCACCCATCGCGGATCACGACCAGCGATGTACCAACGGCCATAGCGTTCGAGAATTTCAGCATCGCTGAGCGACAACAGCTCTAACACATCGACCACTATTTGGGCATCGTTGGCAATATTTTCATGTTGTGCAAGGCGCATGCTTGGCGGGCACGCATCTTGGCACGAGTCGCAGCCGTACATGCGTGCTCCAATGGCTTCGCGATACTGGTGCGCAATAACGCCAGGTTTTTGCAGTATCCACGCCAAGCACTTTCCTGCGTCAATGACACCTGGCTCGACAATGGCCCCTGTTGGGCAGGCGTCGAGACACCGCCGGCAGGTGCCGCAGCCATCAGACACCACAGACGACGGCGCCAACTCGGCAGTAGTAATAACGCAACCTAAGACAAACCAACTGCCCGCACCGCTAATGAGCAAGTTTGCGTTTTTGCCAAACCATCCGAGCCCTGCAAGATACGCAACTTCGCGATCGACAATGGCATTGCTATCGGCAAACACCAGGGCTTCATGGCCGTCGTTGCGCAGTTGCTGCGCAACGACCGTCAGCGAATCGCGCAGCGCCGCATAATGATCGGACCAGGCATAGCGAGCAACGTCGCCAAACACTTCATCGGTCATTTCAGAAAGTACCGGCAACTGCACATCGGCAAAATAACTCCGCGCCCCCACCACAATGCTGCGCGCATGCGGTAACGCCATCTCTGGTGTTGTTGAACGAATGGGGTTGCGATACGTGAACTGCATGGTGTCGCGCAACCCACGCGCTTCACGTTCTACTAATGCTTCACGCGCCCGCAACAGAGGCTCGGCGGTGGTGAAGCCAATGCGGTGTAACCCAGCCGACAGACCTACCTCGGAGAGGTGGCGTGTATAGCTACTTTGAAACTCAACCGACTTCACGATGACGAAGCGTAGGCACCAAACCCGCAGAAGCGAGCAACCTGACGGCACGCTCTTCTTCAAGGCTGAATACCACGGCATCGCCTGGCTCGTGATTGAGGAGATACGAGACCACGCAGTCGCCGCAAGCATCGCTCTCGCGCATCACACAGGTATCGCATGAAATGGTGAGTGACGAAGAAGTAACGGGAAGTGAGGTGCGTTGTTCCATACCCACATGTGAGCAAAGGGGTGTGACAGGGCTACACCAGGCGTGCGCCAGTGGTATCGATATTTAATACTTTTGCCGTGCCGTCAGCGGGAAGGCTCTGAGCAATACGTGCTGCCTCGCCTGCACGACAAAACATGGCAACACTCGGCCCTGAGCCCGACAACCATCCGCAAATGCCTCCGGCGCTCAAACCCGCATCGAGTGCTGCACGGCTATGTGGAACTGCTGCAAAACGAAGATCTTGATGCAAACGGTCGGCAGTTGCAGCAGCAAGTGCTTCAAGGTCTCCCGAATTCAATGCTCCAACAAGAAGTGCTGTGTGAGCAATATTGAAAGCCGCATCTGCGAGAGGTACTTGGGTGGGCAACTTTGTACGCGATGCATGAGTTGAGGTAGATGAAGACGGAACCCACACCACCACTTCCACTGCACAGTTGTTGGTAATTTTTGCCGCGAAGGTTCCGTTTGTTCCTACTATTCCACCCAGCAACGAAGCAGCAACATTGTCGCCGTGGCCTTCTAGGTTTGACGTTGCCACAAGCACTTTCTTGCGCCACTCATGTGAATGCAATGCATTTTCTTCTTGCTGCATTGCTGCAAGAAGCGCTCCACCCACTCGCACTGCCCCGCTGTAGCCAAGACCACGACCCATAGGAATATCGGTACGTACAGAAATATTGCCAACGCCGCCGAGTGCGCGAAAAGCGATGGTGGCTGGGTGAAATTCATCGGCAACAGCGTCGCCGCTTTCTGCTTCGCGCACCGTTGCATACAACGACAACGCCATGGCTACTCCATCGAACCCTGGGCCTAAATTGGCCGAACTTGCGGGAACGCGCACTGCCAGAGAGGAAATAATTACTCCAAACGCTCTGCTGCTGCCGTGCTTGTTGTTATTAATTTACGCAATACGTCAGATGCCTTACCCGAATCAATAGATTCCTCAGCCAAACCACGACCTTCGCCCAGCGATGCTGCGACCCCAGCAATATGCAGTGCTGCCGCTGCGTTGAATACAACTGTGTCGCGTGGTGCACCTGCTTCACCAGCTAACACTGCACGTGCAATGCGGGCATTTTCAGTTGCATCTCCGCCAACAATTGCCGACAACGGTTGCGACGACAGACCAATGTCGGAGCAGTCAACTTTCATTTCGCTCACTTCACCTTGGTGCAAACGCATCACGAGAGCCGGGCCAGCGAGTGTGAGTTCATCGACACCACCTTGCGCGGTTCCGTTGCTTCCATGCACCACCCATGCAGAAGTGACTCCGCGTGAACTTAAAGCTTCAATCATCGGACGCATCATCCATGGCGCCGCAACACCAACGAGCATGGAAGAAATAGGTGCAGGGTTTGCCATCGGCCCCAACAAGTTGAATGCAGTAGATATTCCTATTTCGCGCCGTGAGGGACCCGTGTAGCGAAATGCTGGGTGGAAACGAGCAGCAAGGCAAAAGCCCATTCCTGCTTCATCAATACATTGCGCCACACCAATGGGGTCGAGTTCAATGGCAACACCAAGTTCTTCGAGCACATCGGCTGCGCCACATTTCGATGAAGCAGCGCGGTTACCGTGCTTGCATACCGGCACTCCGGCGCCGGCCACCACGAGCGCAGTGACAGTAGAAACGTTAAAAGAGTTGCTTTGGTCGCCGCCCGTGCCCACAATGTCGATGGCGCGTTGCGCAAGTTCTGGTGCCAGGTCGACGCGTTGGCCAGCGGAACGCACCGCGCGCAACATGCCCGACAATTCGGTTGCAGTTTCACCTTTGGCGCGCAAAGCAACAATGAATGCCGTCATTTGAGACGCAGTTGCTTGCCCATTTAAAATGTCGGTAATAGCTGCTTCGGCTATATGTGCATCGAGATTGTTTCCCGAGATGAGCGTGCCCAAAATGCCTGGCCAACCCCCGTACTGAGCAATATCGAGCGAATGCGAAGAAGTCACTCGCTCATTCTTACGCAGACCGACGGCGTTGACGCACAATGCGTCGGCGTTCGCGTTCGGTAGTGCCGCCCCATACACCTTCTTTTTCGCGGCTAGCTAATGCATGTTCAAGGCACGAGACCCGCACATGGCAGGTATCGCAGACCGCAATAGCGATTTCTACTTGCGCTTCGTCACCTTCATCAGGGAAAAAGACTGCAGGGTCGAGGCCCTGACAGGCCCCTTTTTGTCGCCATGAAAGATCGATGACTGTCACGTTGTTTCCCCCACCGTGTTGCAGTTCACCCCGGAAAAGCCCCGGAATGTGTTCAGTGACACCCTCGCCGCGCATCCCCCGATGCGTGACGAACGTCTCACCTCGCCTACCTTACGTTGTGCTCTACAAGTAACGCAAACTCAAGGAAAAAGAATCAACTATTGGCCTGCAGGTCTAAAAGAAGCTCTCCAACGGTGGAATCGGCAAGCTCAATGACCTCCAAATAGTTGGAGTGGATACAACGTAATTGCACTGGCCCGCCGGCAAATGTGGCCACTTGTTCGGGCGTGAAATTGAAGTGGATGTAGTGAACCGCAGCCGTGATGTCTTCACGGGTGAGGGCAGCATCGTGCTGTGCATCGGTCACGGGGTGAACTTCAGTGCCATCGCTGAGCACCAAGACAATGGAACGCTCAATGCCCACCAGTTTTGGTAACCACTCGTGCATGGCGGCTTCGGTGGTGATTTCAATGAAAACTGTGCAGCTCAATTGCCCTGGTTCTGGGATGAGTGGGTTGTATGCATTGAGCTCTTCGTATACACCTTCATCGGTGAGAACTTTCTCGGCACGCAACATTTCTTGAATCTGAATCCACATGGTGTCTCTGTTTTCAAAGAGCACTGTCAAGATGGTTCCGAGTTCAACGCGACGCTTGCGCTTCAGTTCAGAGACGCGTGCTTTTTCTGCAACGCGTACTTTTTCATATGCACGTAGGTCGAGAATATCTTCGAGCACTAACTTGCGTGAACCATTGTGAGATGTTGATAAAACGGGGGTCATATTCATCCTCTCTAATTGGGTTGTTATTTTTCTTCGGGAATTCCGTATGCGCGAGCCAACAATTGCAATGGGTGACTTGGCGATTTACCTGTTTGTTCCGTAATGGCGGTGTTCGCCAGGTGGCAGTCACCAGCAATTTCGTCGCCCTCGGCAGCTTCAATTTCAGCGGCAAGTTTGCGGGCAATTGGTACCGACATATCGGCGTTTTCAGCACGCAGGCCCCACATACCATCGATACCTGAACAGGTTTGAATGAGCTTAATTTTTGCGCCAGTGAGTTTCAACAAGTCGCGGCTCTTCATGCCTATGTTTTGAGCACGCAAGTGGCAAGGTGCGTGATAGGTGATTTTTTCTGGTACTTCACCCACAAAGTCGGTGTTGAGTTCGGTTCCTTCACCTTTGTGCAAACGCATCAAATACTCGGCCGCGTCGTAAGTGTTTGCGGCAACTAGTTCAGCGTCTGGCCCACCGATGTAGTCGACATAGTCTTTTTTCAATATGTATCCACACGTTGGCTGTGGCACAACAATGTCGTTGCCGGCACGCACTGCAGCGGCCAACGCCTTAACATTTTTTGCACCAACTATTTTGAATTGCTCAGCATCACCGCTATGGAGGTACGGGGCGCCACAGCATGAAGCACCTTCCGCAAGAGAACATTCAATATTGTTCTTTTCATAAACATTGATGAGGTCTTTACCAATGCCTGGCTCTTGGTATTCAACGAGACAGGTGGGGAAAAGCGCAACTTTTCCTTGTTTTTTTGCCATCACAGGAGACACATGCTTTTTGAACCATGTCGAGAAACGAGTCTTGGCAAACGGTGGCAAGAGACGTTGGCTTGAGACACCAGAAGTTTTTTCCACCACTTTGCGTATAAGCGAACCTGGTTCGGCTCCCATGATTGCATTGGCGATTGGTGAGAACGTTGTAGCTACTTTGCCGAGCGCATCGGTGTGGCCCATCACCGTGGTGGTCATGCGCTTACGCAGTGGCACTTGACCATTTGCTTGGCGGGTCGCATCGGCACGCAACATGAGCCGCGGAAAATCGAGTTCCCAATCATGCAGACCTGGAATGTAGGGGCAGTTGATGTAACAGAGCTTGCACTGGAAGCACTCGTCGACAACTCGGTCTTGTTGTGCTGGGGTCAAGCGACCCGCATCTTGGTCGTCATGGGCATCAACGTAGGAAAAAAGTGTAGGAAATGACGTGCAATATTTAAAACACAAACGACACCCATGACACAGGTCGTACACCCGGGTGAGCTCATCACGCAGATCGGCCTCATTGAGGTATTTCGGATGCTTCGGGTCGTATGTGATGGTCATGTCGTTCCTCGGTTTACATTATTTTATTGAAGTGTTGTTGTGGGGTACAGGCAAGAACCTGTACCCCACAACGAGATGACACACTCTTTAGAGAGCGTCAAGACCCTGCTGGAAACGACCAGCATGGCTCTTTTCGGCTCTTGCAAGAGTTTCAAACCAATCGGCGATGTCGTTGAATCCTTCTTCGCGAGCAGTGCGTCCGAAACCTGGGTACATCTGTGTGTACTCATATGTTTCACCAGCAATAGATGCTTTGAAGTTCTCTTCGGTTTCGCCAATGGGCAAACCAGATGCTGGGTCGCCTACTTGTGAGAGGAAGTCGAGGTGACCATGTGCATGGCCGGTTTCGCCTTCAGCAACTGAACGGAAAAGTGCAGCTGCATCGGGGAAGCCTTCAATGTCTGCCTTCTGCGCGAACCAAAGGTAACGACGGTTTGCTTGGCTTTCTCCAGCAAAAGCTTCTTTCAGGTTTTCATGTGTCTTGGTTCCGTTCAATCCGGCCATGACGTCTCCTTTTTTGTAGTTGTTATGGGTATTTCTCTTACGCAGACAAATGCGCGCATTGAGCACATTCACCTGAGAACACAATGCGAGTGCTGTGCACCGCAAAACCTTCAACATCGCCTTCAAAATGCAGGGGTGTTTGATTCACATAGACGTCGTGCACCGCTCCACACGTGCTGCACACCACATGGTGGTGATCGTCCACATTGGGGTCGAAGCGCACAGCGCCAGAACCCAGATCGATGTGCTGCACTTCACCCATGGCGCTCAATTCCGACAAGGTTTGGTACACCGTGCGCAACGAAATGCCAGGCATCTGCTGTGCTGCAACCTCGTACAACGTTTCTGCCGTGGGGTGAGCCGTATTGCCATTCAACAAACGGAAAATGAGTTGGCGTTGTGGGGTGACTTTGTACCCCTGCTCGCGAAAGTGGGCAACGAGCTCTTCTGGTGTTTTCACAGTTCAGAAATTAGACTCATGCTCTGATTATCAACAAGTCATGCTAGCTAACAGAGCATGCGATTTCAGTCACAAGTAGTATCTACTCATGAGTAACTCCGCCCCCTTGAGCACCCCCATTCTGACCAGAGCACAAGCACTACAGAATCTGTCAAATGAAGAATTCGATGTTGTCGTTGTTGGTGGTGGTGTCACGGGTCTTGGTGTTGCCGTCGATGCTGCAAGCAGAGGTTTGCGAGTTGCACTACTTGAGCGTCACGACTTTTCTTCGGGTACGTCTTCAAAGAGTTCAAAACTCATTCACGGCGGATTGCGTTACCTGCAACAAGGCGACGTGCGCTTGGTGTACGAAGCGTTGCACGAACGGCGACGCTTGCGTTCTAACGCACCGCACTTAGTGCAAGTACTCCCCTTCATGATTCCCATTGTCACTAAAGATGGTCTCATTAAAAAGAAAATTGCGCGCGCACTTGGTTCTGCTTTGTGGATGTACGACCTCACTGGTGGGTGGCGCATCGGAAAATTTCACCGCCGCTTAAATGCAAAAGCTGCGTATAAACACTTGCCAACAATGCCAAAAGATCGACTTGCGTCTGCTTATTTGTATTACGACGCTGCAGCAGATGACTCTCGTATATGTATTTCACTTGCGCAAACTGCAGCTCAACTTGGGGCAACACTTGCCAACTGGTGCAGCGTCACTGGAATTGAAAAAGATCCTTCGGGGATGTTCCTTGTGAGTGCGCAGTCGCACGAAGGAGATGCGCTGTCAGTAAGAGCCAAAGCGGTTGTTAATGCCTCTGGGGTATGGGCCGACGATGTACGCAAACTTGATGAAGGAAAACACCCGTCTTCTATTCGCCCCGCAAAAGGGGTGCACATCACCGTGCCGTGGAACCTCGTGCGCAACGACATTGCTGTTGTCATTCCTGTACCAAAAGATAAACGCAGTTTGTTTGTGGTGCCCTGGGTACCTAATGGTGATGGCACATTTCAATACACCTACATCGGAACCACAGACACCGGATACGACGGCTCGCCAGATAATCCACAGTGCACGAAGGACGACATTGACTACGTTTTGCGAGCACTGAATGCGAGCATCACCAACGAAGTAACACACAAAGATGTTTTGGCAGTGTGGGCCGGGTTACGCCCGCTCGTGAAGCCCGATGAAAATGAATCAATTGGTGAACGCACCGCCGATTTGTCGCGACGTCACCGGGTGAGCACCTCAGCATCTGGGGTCATTACCGTCACCGGCGGCAAACTCACCACGTATCGCGAAATGAGTGAAGACACCATTGACGCTGTCATTAGTCAACTTCACTTGTCGCCAAAGAAGTATCGATGCCAAACGAAAAGTCTTGCCCTGCACGGGGCTCGCGGGTACCGAGAATCAAAATCTCGCACGACCCAACAGTTGCATCTCGCCCAACGATTTGGCACGTTTGCAACCGACATTGAAGCACTCATCACAGCGCAACCCGACCTTGCGCAGCCCCTCATTGATGGCCTTCCCTACTTGCGTGCTGAAGCAATGTACGCAGTAACCCACGAAATGGCCTTCACGCTCGATGACGTTCTGTCGCGGCGCACACGGGCGCTCCTTTTCAACCGCGCAGCGGCGAAAAATGCAGCACGTAGTGTGGCTGAACTCATTGCGCCACAAATGAACTGGAGTGAATCTGACATCAACGACCAAGTTGCACACTTTCATGGCATCTGTGCCGAAGAAGAAGCCGCCGGGTTAGTTACTGAATCTGAATTTGTCGCAACGACGAAAGAGCAACCATGACACAACCCATGCAAGCAACAGCACCCATTGAATTCTCTGGGTCGGCCGCAACAGCAACTTCACATTTTCCTCCCCAAACGCGCGGCTCAATCAGCGCAGATGCATTGGCACAACTTGCATCTGTCTGTGCCAGCTCTACCGATGCCGCAACGCTTGCTGAAGGTGGTCGCGACTGGTGGCCTTTGTCGCTGTCGTGGGCGCTACGCAATGAAACATCTGCCCTGCCTGGCGTGGTGTGTCGACCACTCAATACGTCGGAAGTTTCGGCAGTCATGCGCATTTGCCACAAAGAGAATATTCCCGTCACCCCTGCTGGTGGTCGTAGTGGAGTAACTGGTGCATCTATTCCGCTCTTCGGAGGCGTGTTGCTCGATCTCACTTCGCTCCAGGGCATCACTTCGGTTGATGCTGCGTCGGGGATTGTTGAAGTTCTTCCTGGCACATTTGGTCCAGACATGGAATCTGAGTTGAACTCGCAACACAAACTCACGGTGGGGCACTACCCACAATCGTTCGACATCTCTACCGTTGGCGGTTGGATTGCTTGTCGCGGTGCTGGTCAATTTTCAACGCGTTACGGGAAAATTGAAGACATGGTGGTGGGTCTTGAAGTCGTACTTGCCGATGGAACAGTTGTTCTCACCGGAGGAGCACCTGCCGCAGCAGCTGGGCCTGACCTCACTGAAGTATTTCTCGGCTCCGAAGGAACCCTTGGCGTTATTACACGGGCGTGGCTACGTGCACACCCTTTGCCAGAGTTTCGCGCAACAGCCGCATACCGATTCCCTACTTTTACCCAAGGTATTGAGGCTTGCCGTCAACTCATTCGTGCAGGCGCAACACCTGCAGTGCTGCGCTTATACGACGGAAGCGAAAGTAAGCGCTCACATGAAGGTGACGGCACACAAGCAACGCTGCTTGTGCTCGACGAAGGCAACGAACAACTTGTTCGAGCAACAATGAATGTTGTGCAGCAGTACGCCACATCAAATGACGCCATTGTTGCCGATGTTGCACTAGTAGAGAAATGGTTGTCGCATCGCAATGACACCAGCGCTTTGCAAAGCCTCACCAAAAAAGGCTTTGTTGTAGACACCATTGAAGTTGCCGCACCTTGGAGCCAGTTGATGCAAGTCAATGACGCAGTCGTGCAAGCAATTCTTCAGGTGCCACACGCACGAAGCGCAACATGCCATTTATCGCACAGTTATCTCGACGGCGCATGTGTGTATTTCACCTTTGCAGCTACCCCACCAGCAGAAGAGTTTGAAAAGACCTATGTTGCGCTGTGGGACGCGGCTCAACGTGCAGCACTTCAAGCTGGGGCGAACCTGTCGCACCACCACGGCGTCGGCCTCAACCGCAATCGCTTTATGACCGAAGCCCTCGGAACCGGAATGAAAGTTCTGCAGTCACTGAAGGCGACACTTGACCCAAACAACATTTTGAACCCAGGCAAAATGGGCCTCAGTACTGGGTCGAACGACGCAGCACTCTGGCCAATGCGCTAAACATAAACAATGAAAGATTTCGACACTCTTGCTCTACAAAAAGGGGCATCAGTCACCGCTCTCTTTGCTGTGCCCCCCACGCTCATTGCGCGATTCGTCATCGACAATTCCGACAATCCGAGCGGGTGGGCGCCACTCCTTTCCTTGCTCGCCATTCTTGGGTTTGTTGTTGGCAGTGGAGTGGCCGCATGGCATCAACAACTCGGGAGGCCGTTCATGCACGCGCTTGTAGCTGGCGCAGGGGTTTTTGTCGTGGTGCAGGGTTTTTTTCTCCTCGTTCGCATAGCGACCGGCGGCGAAATACGTGCGAGCAGAATCATCACCGCATTTTCGCTCTCTCTGGTAGCAAGTGTTGTTGGCGGACTGCTCGGTAGTTTTATGCAGAGTTCAGGAGTACGCCCGAAATGACAACGCCTTCAATTTTGGTCATCGACGTAGGAACAACTGGCTTGCGCGCAGCTCTCGTCAATGGCGCAGGGCAAATCACCGACGTGCAGTACTGCAAGAATCCACCTTCAACTCCGTTTTCCGGACTTGTTGAGTTCGACGCAATGCACATGTTCACTGCTGCACGCGAGGCAGCGCTCACCGTGCTCCAGCGCAACCCCAAGTCTGCAATCGGAATCGGAATCACCAACCAACGCGCTTCTACCGTTGTGTGGAATCGCATTACTGGCGAGCCCCTCGGACCTGCACTTGGTTGGCAAGATCTGCGCACCGTTATGGAGTGCATCACGGCACGTTCCGAACATGGCCTGATGTTTGCACCCAACCAAACAGCAACAAAAGCTGCTTGGATGCTCAAAAACTATGGGGCGGAGTTGCAAGATGAAATTCAGCGTGGCGATATTTGCATTGGCACCATCGACACTTGGCTGACATGGAAGTTCACCGACGGAAAATCTTTTGTGACCGACCACACCAACGCTGGTGTGACCGGGCTCTTTTCTGTTGACACACTGAACTGGTCGGAAAGAATCTGTGGAATTTTAAATATTCCAATTGCCGCACTTCCCACCATCGTTGCATCATCGCAAGTTGTTGGGCACGCAACCGAACTAGACAACCTTCCTATTGCATCACTCGTAGGCGACCAACAAGCATCTTTGGTGGGTCAAGGCTGCATTACTCCTGGCAGCACAAAAATTACTTTTGGCACTGGTGGCATGCTCGACATGTACACGGGCACCACCGCACCAACAGCGTCTTCTCGCAGCACATCAGGAACCTTTCCCATCGTTGCATTTTCCCTCAATGAAAAAGATGAAAAAGGCGTGACGACGACCAAAGTGCACTGGGGCGTTGAAGCCATCATGCTGTCCGCAGGAACCAATATTGAATGGCTCATTGAAGACATGGGGCTCATCGACAGTGCGCAAGAGAGCGAAGAACTTGCCAACACTGTTACAAGTAGCGACGGGGTCATGTATGTGCCCGCTCTCTTTGGTCTTGGAACACCGCACTGGGACTACGGCGCTCGTGGAGCACTCGTGGGCATCACACGCGGCACCACGCGCGCACATGTTGTTCGAGCAGTTCTGGAAGGAGTGGCACACAGAGGAGCCGACCTCTACGAAGCCGCCGCCCACGACGCAGCCCAGTTCGCCTCGACCACCAGCAACCCCATTCGCATTGATGGCGGAATGAGCAAAAACGCAGTGTTCGTTCAGGCGCTCGCCAACAGTACTTCTTGCACTATTGAGGTGTCGCCCGTCACGGAAGCAACAACACTCGGAGCCGCCTTTTTGGCGGGCACTGCACTCGGGCTGTGGCCTTCACTTTCTGTAGCCACCAGCACCTGGAACCCCGAGAATCAGGTGGAAAGCACCCTCAACGAACCCGCAACTGTGGCTACCCGTGCACAATGGGCCCAAGCCGTGAGGGGTTCACAGGGCTGGATCCCCGACCTCTCTGCTCTTGACTTCTAAAGTTGACTCGCTTTCCTTAGTTCGGAAATCGACCCAGTCTGAAATACTGTGATGGACATAAATTTGATCTGTTAAAGAATGCGAAAGGAACCCCGCGTGAGCGCACCCACCACTACCGCCCCGCCAAAGCAACCGACAAAGAGCGACATCGCCGTTTTGCAGTTCGCTCATGGAATCGAACTTGCAATGACTGCGCTCTACACAAAAGCATCTGCTGCTGCGGGAAAAGATCTCAAAACCGTTTTTAGTTTATTTGGCGGGCATCATCTTGCTCAGGCACAGGCGTTGGCAGGGCTTCTTGGTCGCTCGTCGGCCACCACGCAAAATGCAAGTTTCTACACGGCATTCATTACCGCTGCATCATCTGGCTCCGATACTGAACTCGCCGGAACATTTCTCTCATTAGAGAACTCGCTCGTGAAAACTCACCTCGGCGTGCTCGGCACTATTACAGGCACCGACGGAGCGCAACTTGTTGCATCCATCATTCCTGTACAGGGTCGTCATGCAGCGGTACTCGCTGGCTTTGCTGGCAAAAAAGGCCTCGGCGACATTCTCGACAATGACGCAAAACCACTCGACACCAAGACCTACCCGGCGTAGAACACCTCTTCTAAGGACTCACCATGAACGCGAATAACTTTGATATGAATTCCCCAGTCAACCGCCGTCGATTTTTTCTCACAGGTGGCTTTGCAATTGCCACCACAACACTTCTTGCCGCATGTGGCAAAGGCCCCCAGAGCCCACAGGGCGAATACCCGCGCATTGGCGTAGTGCCACCAACAACAGGTCTCCCCGATGGAGCACCCACCGATGAAGTGCTCTTGCGCACTGCCACCTCACTTGAATTCAACGCCATCGACACCTATAAAAAAGTATTGGCGCTTGGCCTCTTCACTGGGAGCGCAGCAGGCACTGCAGCCGTGGTCAACAGGTTTAAGGCCGACCATGAAGCTCATGCCAAAGCACTGAGCGGCATCATCACCGAAGCAAAAGGTGAGCCCTTTGAATGCGCCAACGAGCAAATTAACAAGCTCTACATCAACCCAGCACTCGATCTTATTTTGGGAAACAAAGATGCTGGCATTGAACCAAGCGACACGCCGCTCGACGACGTGATGGCATTAGCTCTTGGCCTCGAAACATTGGCTGCAGAGACTTACCAGTTCTATGTGTCCTTGCTCTCTCAGCCAAAGTTGCGCGCAGCCGCAATGGGTATTGGTGAACAAGAATCTCGCCACGCTGCAGTTCTTGCCCAAGCCATCAACCCAGGCATTGCAGGCATCGGCCCATCAACAAACAAAGACACAGGCAAGCCGAACCCCGCCGCCGTACCGGGCGCATTCGGATCACTCGGATCCATCGCTGTCACCCTTGGCAAGCGCAGCGAGGCTGGCAACAAAACCACGCTCAATATGGAAACACCAAGCCTCAACTCCATGGCGTACGAATACGCCAAATGCTCATAAAGCCAACGCCACTTCCCCATTAACCCCGTACACTTTCCACTGGTGAGTCGGTCGGGTGACTGCGGCACATGTCCTATGTGTCGAGGAAAGTCGGGACTTCATAGGGCAAAGTGCTAGCGCGAGCTAGGTGGGGGCGACCTCACGGAAAGTGCAACAGAAAGTAGACCACCCGCAGAGGCAACTTTGTGGGAAAGGGTGAAACGGTGCGGTAAGAGCGCACCAGCGTGCGGGGCAACTCGTACGGCTTGGCAAACCCCACTTGAAGCAAGGTCATGCAGAGAAGATGAGCTGCTCGCTCGCCTTCGGGTACTTCTCGGGTAGACCGCAAAGATGGATGGTCACCTCGCTTCGGCGAACAGAATCCCGCTTACAGACCGACTCACCACTTCACACAGTGACATTAAAAGTTTTCAGTGCAGGATGCTTCGCGTCGAGCCTGACAGTTGTCATAGATGCACGGTCGAGCGCGGTACGCCACGACACTTCCACACCAACACCTAACGCCCAAGCCACTGCGGCCTTAATGGGCGAAACATGACTGACCACCACAATGTGAGAGTGCACGGTGTCGTTCAAGAGGTCGTCAATTGCCTCTTGTACGCGCACCGAGAGTTCGGCAAGCGTTTCACCGTTTGGCGGGCGAAAATGCTCATCTGTTCGCCATGTGGCCCACTGTTGTGCACTCACTGAGCTCACTGGTTGCCCATCGAAGTCGCCATAGTTGAGCTCTATCCAACGCGGGTCGGTTTCTACTTCAATACTTTGTGTCAGACCTTCAGCAATAGCTTGTGCAGTTTGTTGTGCACGAAGGAGCGGGCTTGAAATGACACGACCAACCGGGGCAATTTTCTGCACTGCAGCACCTAAAAGACTCACCTGCGCTCGCCCAATGTCGTCGAGTGGATGATTTACATGACCCTGCAAAAGGTTTTGTGCGTTGGCAGCAGTTTGCCCATGTCGTACAAGTGTGAGTAAGCGTTCGCCCATGGCTCTACTTCTCTTGGCTTACAGACGAAAGAACCCCAGTACGCAAAAAGTCTCGACGACGCTCGGCATTGGTAAGACCACATTGGCGTACTAACACGACGAGCATGATTACACCAACAATTTCCATTGCAATGTTAAGCCCCATGCGTTGAGCAACGGGAAGTTCAGCATCGCCAAATGACACGCCGCCAAAAGGCCACCAGAACACCTTTGTGGCAGTAAATGCTCCATCATAAATAAGGTGCATAAAGGTACCTATGGCAAGCGGCAACGTGCGTTTGCGAATTATCTTTTTATTCTGTGTTGCCAACATAATGACCACTAACAATGCAACGCTGAAAAGCAACGTGTGCAGCACTCGTGCGCCACCCCACCAAATGTCAATGACATCGGGAAGAAGAACGCCTACAACGAGTAGCCGATAGTCAAAACGCGGATCTTGGAAAACGAAACGAACCGAAAATATTGCCGTGGCAACAAACCAGAAAAACATTTAGAACACCAGCCACCGAGCACAGTTCGGACATTCTCTATTTTCATCGGTTTCTTTTTTCAGGAGGTCCACTTCAGAGGTAGATAGGTCGAGATGGCAACCGCCACACACGTGATTTTTCACCTTTGCCACGGCGATGCCTTTGTGCTGTGAGCGGCGCAGTTCATATGCGGCCAACCACTTTTCATCGAGTGTCTCGGCAAGCCGTTGACGCTTTTCTTCTACGTCACGTGCTTCTGCCTTTTTATACTCTTCAGCAACCTTCAATGCCTCGGTGGCCGCAACTTCTGCGGTGCGGAATTGACCGATGTCGTTTCGCGCCGCCACCAAAGTGGAATCGATGACCTCAGACTCTTCCATGAAGGCCAGCGACTCTTCATCGACCGTATTCAACTCACTATTCACCGTCAGAATTTCGTGTTGCAGTGCTTCTGCTTCGCGCGTAGCAATAACAGTTTTCATTTGCTGTTCAAGGCGCTCGCGTTTTTTCTGCAAAGTTGCACTGTTGGCCTCTGCCGCACTGAGCAGTTTCTCTAGTTCCTGTTGGCGCAATTCACCTAACGATATTTTTGCCGCACAATCGGCAATATTTTTTTGAACAAGGGCCAATGCTTCACGCTCAGGCAAAGTAATAAAGTGATGCTTCAGTTGCTCAAGGGTCGTATCGAGCACTTGCAGGTCATAGAGATGAACCAGGATCGACACACTTGCAGGCTATTACCCAGGTGTCGGAATACTCGTTTGCACGCTTCCCGGAAGGGGTTTTGCGCAGTCAAAAATAAGGTTTCCTAGCGGGTCGAGCGTTGGCAGTGGAGAGAACGGGTTGGTATTCGACGGCAAAATAGTGGTGCCAGGGTCAACAATGCTCACTACTGGTGGGCCTTGCGCCCCAGGAACCACTACGGGCACAGTGGTTGATGTACTTGGCATAGACGTGGTGACCCCGCCTGCCGGATCACCAATGGGTTGAACTGTTGTTGTGGTTAACCACATGGGGTCAAAGGCCACCACATTGCCAGTGAACCTACGTGGCAATGCGCCCGACACCAGTTGTGCCACACAGTCGACACCTGGCAAATACAAACGCATTGAGCCACGGCTTGGTGGAACAGCAGCATCCCAATCGACAATGGGGGCATCAACAAGAGCTGCGTCGTTATACGCCTTCCAAATGCCTGCCGGGAATGTTGCACCCTGCACACGTGGAACACCCGCCGCAACGAACTCAGGAATTCCTACCATCGAGGTATACGCACGTGGGTCACCCACCCACACTGCGGTGGTGAGTTCTTTTGTAAAACCAACAAACCATGCATTGGTGTTGTCGTCTTGCGTACCGGTTTTTCCACCAGCAGGGCGATCTTTGTCGAGCGCACTACGCCGCGCGGTGCCTTTGGTAAGTACACCTTTCAATATCGCAACTGCTTTATCGGCAATTTCTTTCGTGAAGACTTGCGTGCCAGGGTCATTGTGCTCGTACATCGTTCCCGAGAAGTTCTCAATGCGGTCAATGAAATACGGCTGCTTATGCAAACCACCATTAGCAATGGTTTGTGCTCCACTCGCCATGTCGAAAGGGCTCATTTCATTCGCACCTGTTGCATAACTTGCATATGGCTGAATGGAGTACGTGTCGCGATTCAAATACATCGACTGCGTCATGCGATACGTGGTGTCAACCACTCGGTTCAAACCAACAATTTGCGAGAGCCTGCTATAGGCACAGTTAATGGAGAACCACGTCATTTCTTCAAGTGACCCAAGGGGGCGACTCACACCTTTTGTCACCACAAAGGGCTCTTCAGGCTTACCAGGGTTCGGCAAGGTACATGGCAAGGAGCCGTCGATGAGATCTATGCCTTCAGCACCCGCCTGCAGGGCAGCGGCCAAAATAAAGATCTTGACACTCGACCCCGTTTGACGCCTGCGCAAGGTCATATTGACTTCACTTTGCCCAGGTACAAAACCAGGACCGCCCACCATGGCACGCACGCCACCAGTTGCCGTATCTAACGACAACACTGCCGATTGAATACCTTGCTTGTTTGCGGGAAGTTTTTCCGCAGCAGCTTTTTCTGCAGCCTTTTGATAACTGTTGTTCAGCGTTGTGTAGATCTTTAAACCACCACGAAAGAGTGCGTTGTATCGCTCTTGATACGTAGGGCCCAAAATATCGCTGCGGTTCAACAAGTAATCTTTCACCGTTTCAGAAAAGTACGTACGCTCTACCGACTTCTGTGGAACACTTTGCACCACTTCCGGCAACGGCCATTCCTTGGCTAGCCGTGTTGCTTCTTCTTTCGTCATCAAGTTCTCGGCCACAAGGCGATTCAAAGATTGGGCAAAACGTTGCCGTGACCGTTCAGGGTGTCGAATGGGGTCATAACTGGTGGGAGCCTGAATAAGACCTGCAAGGAATGCGCCTTGCACCAAAGTGAGTTTTTCTACACCAACGCCAAAATAAATTTCTGCAGCGGCCTCAATGCCGTAAGCATTATTTCCGAAAAACACTGTGTTGAGATACCGCTCAAGAATCTGTGGTTTTGTTGCTTGCTTCTCTAGCAATGCGGCATACCTTGTTTGAAGCACTTTGTAGCGGCCATCGCGAGGCAGACCCGCGAGGTACTCATTTTTCACTACTTGCTGGGTAATAGTTGAAGCACCCTGGCGCGAGCTTCCCGCATTGAAGTTCGACAACGTTGCCCGCACCAAAGCACGCAAGTTCACACCTTTATGCCCGTAGTAGCCGGCGTCTTCTACGGCGAGAATTGCTGCCGTTACATCGACTGGCACATCTTCCATTTTCACCGGTTGGCTATTTTCCACCTGGAAAGCACCAATTTGAGCGCCATTCACGTCGTATAAGTACGACCGCTGCGCGATTCCGGTAAACGCTGGAAGAGTGACTGGCTTTTCGCTATGAGCTGTAGCTATGCCCCACACTCGTGGCGCCATTGCAACAACGAGTGCGCTGACGAGCAGCGCACCGGCCATGAGCACAATGCTCATTTTCCCCACAACAGCACCTACATGCGAAAAGCGATCTTTCGTCGCAAACTTGCGGAAGATCTCCTTTGCATTCGGCACAATCTCTACGGTACCCGAGCACATCGGCACTTTTCTGTACATCCCTATACTTGCTGTGCTGCTGTGGAATATGTCAAGGTTTCGCATGACTTTTCCCCACATTGCTCCCTTTCGTTTTGGCGTCCAGTGCTCGCGCGCTGCGAATCGCACAGAGTGGGTAGACCTAGCCAAGAAAACAGAAGCCAATGGCTTTTCTTGCCTCACAATGCCCGACCACTTCACCGATCAACTTGCACCTATTCCCGCATTGCAATCGGTGGCCGATGCAACAAGCACTCTGCGCGTCGGCGCGCTCGTGTGGGATAACGACTACAAGCACCCCGTTGTATTGGCTAAAGAACTTGCCACCATCGACCTGCTCTCAGAAGGCCGCCTCGAAATTGGTTTAGGTGCAGGATGGATGGTGAGTGACTATGAGCAGTCGGGAATTGCGTACGACACTCCCGGTGTACGCATCGACCGGTTCATTGAAGGTCTTGCAATTATTAAGGCGGCCATGGGCGACGACCCTGTGAATCATTCAGGAACTCATTACAACGTTGCCAATTACGTTGGTATGCCAAAACCCGTGCAGCGCCCATACCCGCCCATCTTGATTGGTGGAGGTGGCAAACGTGTTCTCTCTTATGCTGCCCGTGAAGCCGACATCATTGGCATTAACGGCACCATGACCGCAGGCGTTGTTGGCCCCGAAGCAATAAGCACCATGACCGCCGAAGCTGTGACCGAAAAAGTAAACATCGTCATTAATGCAGCAGGGTCACGATTGCCCAACATAGAAATGAACATCCGTGCCTTCTTCGTCAAGGTCACTGACGATGCTGCTGGCACCATTTCTGGTGTTGCTCAAATGATTGGTGTCACCCCATCAATGGTGGAAGAGACTCCGTTCGCACTCATTGGCCCACCGAGCAAAATTATTGAAGATCTCATTGCTCGTCGTGAGCAGTGGGGCTTTAGCTACATCATCGTTGGCGCAGAAGACGTTGATTCTTTTGCCCCTGTTGTAGCTGCGCTGAACGGCAAATAAACCTCAGGACAAAATGCCCTGAAGCCACTGCCCCGCACGTGCAATGGCATCATTAGCTTCGGGAATCACTCCAACTCCCGATTGGAACACGTGTTGCATTTCGGGGAACACATCTAAGCGCACCGATACTCCGGCGTGGGCTGCACGCGTCGCGAATCGTGTGGAATCGTCGAGCAATGCTTCATCGCCGCCCACTTGAATATAGACGGGGGCGATACCAGTGAGGTCTGCATACAACGGAGCGGCGAGAGGGTCGCGTAGCGAGCCTCCACCAATGAACATGTTCGCCATGAGACCAAGCGCATGACGATCGACCATCAGGTCGACACCTGCATTGCTTTCCATTGATTCGCCTGTTCCTTCAAGATCTACCCATGGGGAGAATACGACCGCACCGGCTGGTTGCGGAAGTTTTTGATTTTTGAGTGCCACCAAAAGCGCCAGCGATAAACCACCACCGGCTGAGTCGCCCGACACTGCAATTTTTGCAGGCGCATAACCAGCACTCAACAACCACTGATACGCAGTGACCGCATCGTTGACCGCCGCAGGGTGAGCATGCTCTGGAGCTAGGCGATAATTCACGCTCAACACATTTCTGTTGCTCTGAAGTGCAAGGTGAGCAGCAACTTTGCGATGCGAATTGGCGCTTTGCACAACGTAACCACCACCGTGGAAGTACAGCACCACCGACTTCGCATCGGCTTCGGGGTGGCGCACCCAAATTGCAGACAGACCATTCACATCTACATTTTCCAGCTCTACCCCACTGGGCATGGCTCCCACATTTTCCATGACTGCTTCTGCCCCAAAGCGCATTTCCTCCAGCGTAGGAACTGCAGTTGCCGAGCCAAGGGCTTGTTTTTGATACTCACGTACTTGTTGAAGGAAGGCTTCTGCCTCTTTGCTTGCCATTTTGCTTACTTACCCCTCGTTCGTCGCTACATGACCAAATTACCAGAAGAGGAAGTAGTACTTTTTTGAGATGCCTACAGTGCGCAAGTCGCTTTTCTCCGCGCTCATTTGGGCCTCCATTTTCACATGGATCATTATTGTTGGGCGTTTGGTTGTGCATCGCCACAATGCGTATGCCACTTTTGACTTCGACCTTGGTATTCATGACCAATCACTTTGGCTACTAGCGAACGGCAAATGGTTCAACACCGTCTGTGGGCTTCCTGTGTTCGGGCACCATGCAATGTTCATGTACTACTTCCTTGTGCCATTTGTGTGGCTTGGCGGTGGACCCAACCTATGGAACATGTTTCAAGTCATTGCATTAGCAAGTGCGGCATACCCCGTTTTTCTCATTGCTCGCCATCGTTTGAAGAGTGAAGTATCTGCCCTTGCCTTCGGCATTGCATGGCTTCTACTTCCCACCACGGCTTACTTGGCATGGGAAACGTTTCACCCCGAGACAATGGCAATTCCCTTCCTTCTCATGGGCTACCACTATGCAACGTCACGCCCGGAGGGAATAGGCAAACACGTCACGCGCCACAACGTCATCACCGTTGTGTGGATTGCCATTGCAATGCTGTGGAAAGAAGATATTGCGCTCGCCGTCATGGGTCTTGGCATTTTGCTGATGTTTCGCAAGCGCATTCGCTTTGGCGCCATGCTCTTCGGCGTGTCCGCTTTCTACTTCCTCATTATTGCGGTGTGGTTTGTACCCCACCTTGCTGGCGACTTCAGCGCATATGGAGCCTTATACGGCAACCTAGGAACAACGCCGTCGGAAGTGGTGAAAACTTCACTACGTCACCCATCACTATTTATTGATCGGCTCGCCGACAACAACGCCATCGGATATGCCGGTCGCATTACATCGCCGCTTGCATTTCTCTCGTTGCTGGCACCACTCACCTTGCTCATGGGGCTGCCGCAGTACTTCATCAACATTCTCACCACTGCCGACTTCACCTGGGCGATGATGTACCACTACCAAGCTGTTCCCAATGTGGCCGCCATTGCGGCAGCCGTTGAAGGCGCTGCATTTCTGCAGAGGCGTTCGCGATCATTAGGTCGTCTCGGCGTACTGGGCGTTGTGGTGTGTGCCTACATCGCTGCGAACTCATGGGGCCTACTCCCCTTTGGCGCAAAGTACAACACGGGTTATTGGCCACATGGCGCCCACGACACCAGCGGATGGGAAGCGGCTCTCGACAGAGTTGGCCCCAAAGACGTGGTGTCTGCTCACTACGCCTTTGTGCCTCATGCGGCACAGCGTGAAATTATTTACACATTCCCAAACCCGTGGATTAAAACGAACTTCCTCAACGACGACTCAAAGTTTGTGAGTCCGAGCAAAGTGAAGTGGCTCGTTGTGAAAGACGGAACACTGGGGCAAGAACCACAAGATTTACTCAATAAACTTGTTGCTCGTGGTGAATATGGTGAGGCGCAAACCGTTGCAGGCATTACTTCCTACAAGCGGCTCATACCTTAACTTTGAGTATTTATATTTTGCGCGAGTGACCTTCCCAGTACGGAGCACGCAATGGTTTCTTTTGTATTTTTCCCGTTCCCGTTCGCGGAATTGACGCAATGAAGTCAACAGAGCGCGGAGCCTTATAGCCAGCAAGCATTTCACGACAACGTGCAATAATTGCTGCGGCAAGTTCAGGTGATTCTGCAACACCTTCTTGCACTTGAACTAGTGCTTTAACACTCTCGCCGAAATCTTCGTCAGGTACGCCTATCACCGCTACATCTTCAACGCCTGGGTGCACTGCAATGACGCCTTCAATTTCGGCAGGGTAAATGTTGACCCCGCCGCTAATGATCATGTCGATCTTGCGGTCAGAAAGCCACAAGTACCCATCGGCATCGATATAGCCCACGTCGCCAGTGGTAAATACACCTGGCTCCAAGTGCGCATCTTTCGTCTTGCCTTCATCGTTGTGATACGAAAAATCGGTTCCCATCTTGTTGCGGAAGTACAAGGTGCCTTCGCTTCCCTGTTCAACACGCTCGTTTGCATCGTTCAATACAAGTACTTCAACGTTGTCGAGTGGCTTGCCTACGCTGCCACCTTTTTCCAACCACTCTTGTGAGCTCACTGTTGAAATGATGGAACCTTCCGTACTGCCGTAGTACTCGGTAATTTTCGGACCCCACCATTCAATGAGGCCACGCTTCACAGCCGGTGGGCAAGGTGCAGCGCCATGCCACACGGTGCTCATTGCAGCGCCTTCAAAGGTGTCTTTCACTGCTTGTGGCAAGTCGAGCAAGCGTTTCATTTGCGTAGGAACTAGATGCACATTGGTGCAAGCATGCTCGTCAATCAGGCGCAGCATTTCTGCCGAGTCGTACTTGTGCTGCATGACGACCGAAGAACCACCCACCATTGGGAAGAAAGAAAATGCCCACTGTGCAGAATGGTAAAACGGACCGCACAACATGGTGCGCCCAGGAATGGGTAAGAAGTTAGAAAACCCAGCAGCAATGAGTTTCATAATGTCGGGCGTCAGCGCCATGCCCCCCGACAATGAACCACGCACACCTTTTGGTCGCCCTGTTGTGCCAGAGGTATAGAACATTGGTCCACCGAGCATTTGGTCTAGTGGCTCTGCATCACTTGCACCGGCAATGAGCGTTTCAAATTCTACGAAGTGCGCGTAACTACGCACTGCTGCTTTTGGCCCACATTGAATGCCAACAACGTGTTGCACACTTTGTGAGCGTTCGTCTTTCAGCGCCTCTGCAACGGGGCCCTCATAACGCGCATCGACTAACACAACTTTTGTTTGTGCGTCGTTAAACACATAGGCAAGTTCATCGGCTACCCAGTGCCAGTTGACAGGAACATAGGTCCATCCGCCGTGGGCACACGCTTGGGCAATTTCAAACCACTCACACTGATTGCCAGCCACCACCGCAACGGTGTCGCCAGTTACGAGACCAAGATCGCGTAGTCCATTGACCAAACGGTTCACACGAAGATCAAGGTCTGACCACGTGACAGTTCGAATCTCGTCTATGAGCGCAACATCAGAACCACGATCGCGAGCAAAATCACTCGTTAAAACTGCCATCACTACCCCCTCAAGATCTCTGAATCTTACTTCTCCTCCCCTTCTGGTGGCAATTGACACGTAAAATAGGAAAGCCCATGAGTACCACTACCCCTGCAGGTTTTCGCAACGACATTCAAGGTATTCGTGCCGTTGCCGTTGCACTTGTGGTGGTGTATCACGCCGGCGCTGCAATGCCCGGCGGTTTTATTGGGGTCGATGTCTTTTTCGTGGTGTCAGGGTTCGTCATCACCCGCATGCTGTTGAAGGAATTCGACGCCCAAGGGAAAATCAGTTTCCGCAACTTCTACCTGCGCCGCATCCGCCGCTTACTGCCTGCTCTTGGCCTCATGCTCGGTGCAACACTTCTTCTCTCGGCAATTCTCGCCGCCATCGCTGCCCAACCCATTGCGGCTCGTACAGGTGCATCTGCTTCGCTCTTTAACGCCAATACCTACCTGCACCACGTAGGTGGCGGAGGCGGCGGGTACTTTGGCCTGAACGCCGAGGCCAACCCTTTCTTACACACTTGGTCACTTGCCGTTGAAGAACAGTTCTATTTGTTCTTTCCAGCACTCCTTGCCATTGCATGGGCACTTGCCACACGCTTGCGCACAAACCATCGTGCATTCCTCGCGGTCGTTCTCGCCGTCATCGGCGTACTTTCTTTCGTTGTTTCACGCACCATGACATTCAACGGCGGCAAGTCGGCAAGTTTTGCTTTTTACTACGCACCCACACGCGCTTGGGAATTCGCCGCAGGAGCAATTCTTGCCTTAGGTGCAGTCACGCTTTCTCGCATCAACACGTTTAACGCCTACCTACTCTCTGTGCTTGGGCTTGCCTTTCTCGCTTGGGGAGCCTGGGGCTTCGACAAGCGCACGCCATTCCCTGGCAACGCAGCTCTTGTACCCGTGGTTGGCACCATGTTCCTCATTGCCGCTGGCGAATCGCAATCGCGCAACTTCATTACTTCTTTCCTCGGTAGCCGCCCCATGCAAAAAATTGGCGACTTGTCGTACGGGTGGTACCTGTGGCATTGGCCCTTCATTGTGTTTGCCTATGCGGTCTTTCCACAAGTTCGTGGCGCACGCGGCATTGCTGCAGCACTCTCTATTGTTCCAGCAATACTTTCTTACAAACTTATTGAATCACCCATTCGCTTTCGCAAAAACCCAGCATCACGGCGCACGCTGCTACTCGGCGCAACATGCATTGTGGTTCCTCTCATTGCCGCAGTTGCGCTCAACACCTCGCACGACCGCGTGAGTGCATCGAGCCTGTACACACCATTCGCACTGCATGAAGACGTAATACGCGGATGCAGCACACCCACCCCCATGGGCATGCGTAAGAATGACAACTGTTCTTGGAATATAGAAAACGCGAAAGGCACTGCAGTTCTCATTGGCGATTCCAATGCAGGGCAATTCACCGAAGGCTTCATTGCCGGCGCCAACGCCGCCTCACTTAATGCCAAGGTTGCCACGCAGTCGTCGTGTCCCTTTGCCAACCTGCGCCTGTGGGACTGGAGCAAAGAAGACACCACCTGCAGTTATTTTGTTTCCAAAACCTTGGCGCACCTCATTGAATTAAAACCGCAATACGTGGTCATTGCTTCTGCTTCAGACAGTTACATCAAGCAGAGCTATTTCACCTTCCGCTCTTCCGATGCAAAAATTACCTACACCACCCCCGAAGAAAAAGCACTTGCCCTGCAAGAGGGGCTCATCAAAATTTCCAACATCTTGCGATACCGCAACATCAAGGTCATCATCGTTCACCCGGTTCCCAAATTTGCACGCTGGACACCCATTGGCATGGCTCCCTTACGCATTCTTGGCCCGAAGAAATGGATGGATACGTCCATTACCCAAGCCGATGCTCAAGCCGCGCGCAAGCTTGCTGTTGAATCGGAAGAAATAGCCGCCACCGAGTCGAAAGCCACCACGCTCGACCTCTTTAGCGAACTCTGCCCCAACGACCCCTGCAGCACCGTTAACGATGATGAATGGGTCTACCGCGACTATGGCCATATCAGCATTGCCAAAAGCAAGCGCCTCGCTGGCACCTTCCAACGCATCTTGAGCCAGTAGCCAAGAAGACGTTCGGCCTCTCAGGAGGGCAACCCATTTTGACTACTATTGGCACATGACAACTGGAAGATGCCTATGTGGAGCCGTAACGTTTGAACTTGTTGGAGACCTGCTTGCAACAGCGGTGTGTCATTGCGACCATTGCCAGCGCCAGGGTGGTTCTGCCTTCTCAGTGAACCTTGTGGCACATGAGTCACAACTCACCGTGAAGGGTGAATTGAAGACCTACGAAGAGCGTGGCGAAAACAATGACGATGTTTATGTGCGTCGCAAATTTTGCCCACAGTGCGGTTCCCCAATTGTTTCGGAACTCTCGAAGTCGGCCGGCATCATTGCAGTGAAAGCTGGCGTGCTCGACGACAAGTCGAATGTAAAACCAAACGTTGAAGCCTGGTGCGTTGACCGTCAACCATGGGTAACACTTCCCGAGATGGCGATTTCTATGGAGCGCGAGAAGCCATAGGCGCATAGCAACAATGGTGGGCGTTGAGGGACTCGAACCCCCGACATCTTCCTTGTAAGGGAAGCGCTCTAGCCAACTGAGCTAAACGCCCGATGAATCGGAAACGCCAATCTATCGGGGATTTTCTCCATTTGACAGCCCAACCACCGGTGGCGACAAAGGTTTTTTTGCATCGAGTTGCTGGCGTTCTACCCGTAATTGAGCCAAGAGCTGGTCAGTCGTTTCATTACTAATAGCAACGCCAAGTTCAAGGCGAAACTGCACCTCATTTGCCACGTCGGCCCCATACGCAAAGCCCGTGGTTTTCGCCTGACTCGACACCGCAAAGGTGGTGTACCCCTCGGGGTGATGCTCGCAGGCCATGAGTTTTGAATAGAGCCACTCTTTGTTGTTGGTATCGCCGCGGAACATTGCGCGCTTATTGGTGATGAGCACTTCCCCATCGGAAATAGAGGTAATTGATTCTTCGCCGGCAATGAGTTTGCCCTTCGAGCGACCCGTGTTCAGACGAACTTTCCCGAAGAGTGGAAAAGAAACGCCGCCGTAACCGCCCTGATAAGAAGATGCAGACCGACGTGTTTCCAAAAGTGCACAATTTGCGATGAGACCAATTGCGTATTCATCTTTTTTCAAAAGGAAACCTGTGTCGAATGGGTCGAAGAGACCTTCAATGTCGTTGTTGCCACATCGCTCGACTGCGTTGATCATGACATCAAGTTTTTCTGACTGCGATTGCCAGGTGCCAAGCTGCCCTTGTTGCGCAGCTGCTTGCTCGAGAGCTTCTTTCTCTGCACGCCGCTGCTTCATCTTTGAAAAGAAACCCATGGAATTGACCATAGGCGATGGGTGTATGACTAAACGACTGTCACCTTCACGAAGTGATAGCCCGTTGCACCACTAGGGGCCACAGGGCGAACTTCTTCATCTTGCACAACACCGTCGGCATCGGTAACGCGTACTGCAATGCGATGATCGCCCACTGGCGCATTCCACTTTGTGCGCCATTGCGCCCAAGTGTCGCCAGTTCCGCCAGGCACCACTTCTGCTGCACGCCATGGCTCTTCGTCTATTTGCACTTCTACTTTTGCCACACCAGAACGAGGGGCCCACGCAAGACCACCAATGGGAACTTCGCCAGCCACAATTTCGTCACCTATACGCGGAGTATCGATACGGCTTGAAGCGAGCATTGGCCCTTCGGCCGACCAGCCACGTTTCAGCCAATACGGCTCAAAGTCTTCCCACGTAGTGAGCTCAAGATCGGTGAGCCATTTGGTTGCAGAAACATAACCAAACAAACCAGGGACAATCATGCGAATGGGGAAACCGTGTTCTGCCGTGAGAGTTTCACCGTTCATAGAAGTGGCGAGCATTGCAGGGCGACCGTCGAGCACCGCATCTACTGGGGTTCCACAGGTCCACCCATCGCTGCTCGTGCTTGCAAGTTGCGTTGCAGTTTTTTGTACACCAGCAAGTTTCAACACGTCGCTTAACAGCACTCCACCCCATCGTGCATTGCCAATGAGATCGCCACCAATTTCATTGGAAACACAACCAAGAGTGATGACGTGTTCTACCTGTGGCAACGCCATGATGTCTTTCATTGTCAAGGTGATTTCTTTATCTACCAGGCCATGAATACGCAGTTCCCAATTGGCAACTTTGAGTTGCGGTGTAGAACCAATTGCTGTATCGATGCGAAAGAACGTTGACTGCGGAGTAATGAATGAGGCAATTTCCCCGGCCGCAGCAACGGGGGCATCGGGAATGACCAATGTGTTATTCGCCAGCGATGCAACGGTGTCGCCACTTTGCAACAGTTGTTTTGAGCCCCCACAGGCCGACCACACAACGCCGCCGACGGCCATGCCCAATGCTTGAGTAAGAAAACGCCTGCGGTCCACAGCCCTATTGAAGCACTATTAGCGAATGGAAACTAAGCGTGCTGAGCAATACCTGTTATTTCACCTTCACCGTCTTCCACGGCGATGGGTTGCCCGCGCGGTCGATAACCCGCACCTGCAAGCTCTTCGCTTTGGTGTTCACCGTCAGAGTTTGAGACTTGGCCCTTGGGTTCGCATATTTAATGCTCGTTGCCTTTTTACTGGCCCCCGAACGCATTTCTATGGAACCAATACCAGAATTTGCATCAACCGCTTTCACGGTAATTTTCGCACCATTCTTTTTCGGAGCACGCACAGCCGCAACAGTCACAGCAGCTGCTGGCGCAGTGGTGGCGACGGCGGTCGCATTGCTCAAGATAGGAGCCGTGGTATCGAGAATGATGTCGTCTTGATAGTTCGATGATTGTGTACCGAACCGCGAAACAAACTTTACGTAAACCTGCTTTGGCAAGCGCTCATCGCGACTCGAAATGAGCGTCCAGTTAATTTCGGCAGAGCCATCGACAAGTGTGAATGTTTCAGCAGCACCAAAACCACCATCGTTCGACACAATGGCTGAAACCGAGCCAGATGCTCCAGTAACCGACAACACCACAGTCTTTTTATTTGTGAACTCGGCAGCGCTATTGATGGTGACACCAACAGGGCGCGCAGTGGTGAATGACTTAATTTCACCGGTGGATGTTCCAAAAGAGTTTGCTGCTTCTACTCGGTAGTAGTACGTCACCAGTTCGGAAAGACTGGTAATAGAAACCGCCACCGATTCATCGGCGAAGTCGGTAACTGTACGGCCTTCGTACACCGTCACATCTCCAGAAAGATCGGCAGTTTTTCCTACGCGGTACTTCACAGTCGTAGAAACACCATTTGCATTGACCGATGCATTCAGTGTTGCCTTGTTGGCCGATACACCCGAGGCGATAGCTGTAGTTGCTGACGGCTTTCCGCCGAGAGTGGTGAAGCTCTTTATTGCAGAAGCAGTTGTACTACCGGCGCTATTTGTTGCCGATGCACGGAAGTAATACTTAGTGTTAGCAGCAAGGCCAGTCACAGCGATTCCACGTGCAGTATCTGTCGATCCAGTCACTGCGGCACCACTCACGGTTGTAGAACCGGCAAGCGTGGCGCTCGTTCCGTACTCAATACTCACCGTAGAGGAAATAAACCGCGCGTTCACAGTTGCATTGAGCGTTGCAGTAGAGACACCAATACTTGTGGCATCGGTTGTTGCAACAGTTGGCGCTACGCCGGCAATAGAAAATTCCAAAGCATCGGACGTCTTCATGAAGAATCCATAAACCTCAGCATCAACTTGTATTTTGCAGTTTCCTGCTCCGAGTATCGACACCGAAGTGCCTAACACATCACACACGCCTTCGTTTCCAGAAATATTGGAATAAGTGACAGCGACGCCGCTATCGGAGGTAGCTACACCCGACAGCGAGACGCTCGTATCGTTCACCGTCTTTGCAGAAAGGCTCGATGCGGTGATTGTTTGCGACACTCTTTTTGCTATCGATACAGGGATTTCAGTGGCCGCTGTTGATACTCCATCACCAAGAATTCCGTTAGTGCCATTACCCCAGCATTTCAGGTCATTAGTGCCAATCAGCGCACAAGAATGGCCAGTGCCAGCACTTACCGCAGTTGCATTGGCAATACCCTCGACGGCGACAGGGGCCACTGATTCATTACCGGTTCTTCCACCTTGCTTTGAAGTGTTATCGCCCCAACATTTCACGGTTCCATTGCTGAGAACCGCACAGGTATGACTAGATCCCGCTGAGATTCCAACAACGCCAGATAGCCCAGTCACAGCGGTAGGTATTGAGGACTTAGCCCCCGGGCCAAACGAGCCACTACCAAGTTGCCCGTCGGAGTTCGAGCCCCAGCACTTCACTGTTCCATCACTTATGAGCGCACATGAATGTTCGCCGTTCACAGACATACCGACTGCGTTCAACATTCCGGCGGATTGAGGGGAGTCATAAAAATAAGTCGAATCGGATGGCAAACTGTTGCCCAGTTGACCAACACCATTTATACCCCAGCATTTTACTTCACCACTTTGTAACACTGCGCACGAGTGATAGATCCCAACCGATACCGCAATGACATTAGAAGAAATGACTTGCACTGCAATAGTGCTATCAGTTGTCGTTCCATTACCTACTTGACCTTGGCCGTTTTCACCCCAGCACCACAGCGCTCCAGCTGTGGTTACAGCACACCCATTGTCTACTCCCGTGGATGTGCCACCGAGGTCGACATAAGCGATATTGGTCAGGGGTCCCGATGCATTCTGAATTTTCGAGGGGGCACCAATGGCGTTCGGGTTTGCATAGCCAGCCTGATTTCCCCAGCACAAGAGCAAGCCATCAGATTGCGTTGCACACGACTGCGTGCCTCCAGCCGCAACTAAAATTGGCGAAGTTAAACCGTTTATCATCTGCGGGGTATTTCGATCAGTTGTTGTTCCATCGCCTATTTGGAAATTATTGTTAAAACCCCAGCAATACACGCTTCCATTTTTTGCAAGACATGTGTGGTACGAACCACCCGACAAAGACCCTGCTACCGAACGTGCCGTTGTGGTGTTCAGGCCTTCACCAGCATCGGCACGCACAGCGGACGGAGTCGACGCAGAGAAACTTAAGAGGCCGGCGACAAGAACAAACGCGGCGGCTAAGCGAAGGGGGAAAGGTTTCATGTTTAACATTAAACCTAGTTTTACGCAGAAACGCCGGCGCTACAAGGCACCGGCGTTTCAGGAATGATTTATAGGGGTTTAAGCGCGAACGTAGACGGTCTCATCGGTCGTCACATTGCTAAATGAGCATGTGGCCGAAAACCCACCGCCGGCCTGCGAAGCCTTTACCCAACTGCCTGCGTTCCCACAGCGCACATCGAAAGTAGAGGCCACGCCGGACATTTTGAACTGCAAAGTGGTGGTAC
>Ga0209651_1000061_pt1 | contig 36856 bp, 25 predicted proteins | sample LauGreFBDMM110SN_2_FD_188216 | JGI IMG/M metagenome (GOLD analysis project Ga0209651, IMG submission 188216) | Freshwater lake microbial communities from Lake Michigan, USA - Fa13.BD.MM110.SN (SPAdes) (version 2) | ecosystem: Environmental > Aquatic > Freshwater > Lake | place: Lake Michigan... | reverse complement strand
GGCTTGTAGGTGCCGATCGGGCACTGGCGGCACAGGTTCGCGGCGGCGGGATCGGGCTCGTAGCCTGGAAGACACTGGCAATTTTCTAACGTCGTGTTGTCGTAGATAAATCCAGTGCGGTTCTGCCCGACGGGGCAGGCAGTGCAGGCTGTCCCTACCAAACCGTAGGAGTTCTGGTCGCAGACGCAGCTGCGCACGCCGAAGTTGCGCTGGTTCTCCGTTGTTGGAAGGAACAAGGACGACAGTGATGGACACTGTGTGCACACTTCGACGCTAGCTTCTCCGCAGCCCACGCCCCCCCTCGCGGCGTCATAGTGGTCAGTAAAAGCCGCGTTTGTGGACGTGTTGCACAGTTTGCACACACGGCAGTCAGTTGCCACGTTCCACGGGTGCAAAGCAGGATCCGTGAACGTATGATCTGGACATTTCGTGCACTCGAGCACATCTTGAGTAAGACTGTAATAACCATTTGCACACGAAGGACACGACACGTTACTTTGTCGAAAATATCCGGCGCTACAATTGCATTGAGACTGATAACTTGATGCAATTTGTGCGACACCTCCTGACTGACACGATGTGCACTCTTTTGCCGGTCCTGTGTAACTTTTAAAGGTGTTCACAGGACACGCAACACAGCTTCCATCAGGACACGTTGCTGGATCTTGTTTTAGCATCTTCTGTATGCCAAACAGTGGGAACGGATTTGGGCGATTTCCGGTAAAAAGATTATTTGGATTTCCATCGAAAGGTAGACATCCAATATTGGCGGGAGATTGTGAAGCGCACTGCAGCCATTGAAACCCATCAGTTCTTGCAGTCGTAGGATATGGACCTGAAGATATTGCATGCACAGAATACGAAATGCCCCTGACAGGATAGTAAACCATGTAAAATTTGAAAACCATTAAGCCACCGTAATTGCTGTATGAGAACCACCCGCCATGCAAACGATTTGCAAGTTTGCAGGGATGGTTGGAGAAGTCTGTCAAACATTCAGGAAGTTGGTTCAAAACAATCAGGAAAATACCACTCCATGCAGGATTTGGATTCTGTGTTGTAGGTGTGGGTATGTCGACATTAAATTGCTTCCAAAACGCAACCAACTCAGTGTTCCGCCATGTTCCATATCCGCCGTTGTCATACTGAATGTTAAGCATTGTGTTTTCGTTGAAGTTCGTAAATGCCCAGGAACCTTGCCCTCCATAACCAATTTGTTCCCAGGTTAGTTGTGGATAAGTTTGGCACAAATAACCAGAATGACACTGGCAAGCTGTATATGGGAACACGTATGTGGTTGAATTTACAGGACAGTTAGTACACACTGTGGCCGCACTGGCACTTGTGTACGACCCATAGGAGCAGTTCTGACAACTCTCGTTGCGCACGTCGTCAGTTGGGACATGGAACGTACCAGGGGCGCAAGCCTGGCATGCGCGAGCCCCTCCTATGACAATCGACAAGTATCCTGGGAGGCAAAAACAGCTGTCTGAGGAAGTCTGTCTTGTGTGCTGCGTCGCCCCGCCGGGGGACTGGAGGAATACCTTGCAAGACTTGCATTCTGTTAAGCCAACTTCGTCTGTCCACGTGTGCTGAGGACACTCGATACAGGGAGATGTTCCAATACCAAAGAATCCTTTACGACACTGGCACGCCGTGCGTGGGTACAGAAATGTGTCGCTGTTGTTTCTACAGACTTGACACACGGCACTGCCATTCACGGCCGAGAAGCTCCCTGTGGCGCACTCCACACAGCCACTCGCTGCGACTCCTGCCCACCCCGCGTTGCACAGACACATGGAGATGTTCGTTTGGTTCGTCTTGTCGTGCCATGAGTTTGCCGGGCACGGCGTGCACTGGCTCATGTTGTGCTTGTCAGCAAACGTGCCCGGCGGACACGGCAAGCACGGCGAGGACCGATTTGCCTGTGAGTACGATCCCGGCAGACAGACGCAATCTTCTGCACTGCCCGACCCGTGCGCCGCAACGCCCTTCGTCGCAGGACACGAGTTCCGCTGGCCGTACAGGTACCAATGCGGCGCCAATCCGAGGTTGCAGGAAGGATATGGGCAATTTATACAGTATCGACACTCGCAGCTCAGTGCACTAGGGTCTGAAAGCTCGTACACGGCTGCTCTGTGCCAGCCTCCAAGTGCTGTGCCGTCGTTCGCTGTGTTTGGGTATGTGGGCGAGACACAGTGCGAGTTGCTTCCGGAATTCAAGCTTGTTGTCAGTCCAGGCTGGCCCAAGCAGTTGCCGTCGGGGATAATATACTGATCTCCGGGCAACGTCCAATCTCTCAAGCAATACAAGTCGCCACATTCGAAAGCGTAATATTTGTAACCAGCACACACGTCGGAGTTGAGCCAGTCTGCGTTTCTTCTATCCCAGTAAGCTTTGAGACTTTCCGGCTGCGTTTGTACGCAGCGGAGGTAGCGCGAGCTTCTTCGCAGAAGAGCAGTTTCGAACTTTGTGGTACGCGTGTAGGTTGTAGTGCATTGGCCACAGGTGTAGCCACAAGGACACTCATTCGACAATCGCCCCAACAATCCAAAATTGCTACTGAGATAGCCAGGATTGCACACACACTCTTCTGCAGTGTCAGCATACTGGATCGCCGTCGAGTTTCCAGGACAGGCATAGCGCACTCCGTTTTTGCAATACTGAGACGCGTTGCAGACGATGCACTGCAAAGCTGCATCTGAAGTAAAGTCATCTGGATGGAACGCAAGCACGCTTGCGTGAAGCTGTAACAAAGTCACAGCAACCCAGAATGCCTGTTTCAGCATGACAGTAATATCTTGTATACGCAAAAGTTGCTATGCTGTAATGCTGAGTTCAGACTGTTCAGAGTCGAAAAAATCATCTGCGAGACGAATATGTATGACATTCAAATCGACATTGCTTTTAAAGCTTTTATTTGCGTGTTCTCAAGCGCGTATGCGCTTTCTTGTGTTAAATTCATAATCCTCTTCCAAATCTTGCAAAACAGCATACTCACAGGAAACAATTTGGTCATTGCGTGGGTAGCTCGAGTATGCTAGACGTGTTGGACGTGTTCTAGCATAAAGTTGCCGATGAATGTATACAGCGGACAGAAAGACAAGCATAGCACTTGCTGCAAGTGATGCTAGTAGAAGCACGCCTCTTGCAAAGACCCATACAACAATCTGTTCTATTCGATTTATGCACGGCATATCTCCACAGAGATATGTTTGATCTATGACGTCCCGTAAAGCGTGCAGCCACACAGCGTCAGTCTGTTCCAGCACGACATCATCGCACAAGGTAGAATGTTGCTTCATGTTGCTGTAAAAATCTGGAGATTTGCATTGTTGTACGAGCCACTGATTGTTCAAAATATTTTGCTGTCTCAGCATCAAGGCTCGATGGAACATATGCGTGCGAGTTGCCACAAAAGCAATGACGGTAAGAGCAACAGTGCAGCACACGGCACAAAATATGATGTTACACAATAGGGTGTCTAAACGCCGGGCACGTGTTTCGTTTGTTCTGATTGCTCGCATGAACTTGTTTGCTTTTATGTATAGACGGAGCTTCTTCCAAAAACACGTTTAAAAAAAAGAACAATTGATTTGAAGAATTATTGTACGGGACATATAAGTTGAAAATAACTTATGTCGCTCTGCATGCCCTGCCAAGCTGTTGTGGACGAAAACCCCTTGGCTGTGTTGATTCGAAGCGATGATTATGGAAACAATTTGCTGTGTGACCATTGTCGAAAGACGATATACGTCAACAATAAGAATGCTGCAAATGGATGGCACAATTTTACATTTGAAAGGCCGAACTGCATGCAGAAAGAGACAGCACAATGTATGCTTGGCATCTCAGAGTCTGCCAGCCTTTGCTGTGAAGAAAATTTGACATCCTGGGAGCGGTGGTATTGTCCGCTATGCAAAAGCAGAGTCTGGGCAAAACCTCGGATTTTCCACGGCGAAAGCGAGCCAGAAGACTGGTGGTGGTGCAACACTTGCAAGAAGCAGAAGAAGGAGCAGATGTTTTTGCAGAAGGCTGACCGGCACAACTGCTCTGACCGGCAGCAAGCAGACCGCGAAAAGAAAAGCAAGACACAGACAAAGAAGACTGATCACACAAAGCAGCAGTTTGAAAGCTACCCCAAGCTGGACAAATGGTTGCGTCGGTAAACATGCGGGTCGGTAAACACGCAGGTGGAATTTGCTAACTCAAAAAGTACACACTACACTATTTAAGCAGCTGCCAGCCATGGTCTCCAGTGAGAACAAACAAAGTGGTACTGTTCTAACACGCACTCTGACATGCAGCATTCGCGGCAGTCTGAACCAGTTCGCGCACGGAGGTCAGGAGGCTGCGTGCTGGTCTACGCAAAATGGTAGAATTAATGACATTTTGGGAGTGACGGAGTTGTTGGACGGCGCAGCTGACCAAGCTTCTGCTGCTGCTCTCATCAAAACTGCGTACTTGCATAAAGTAACTGTTCTCGAGTACCTCAACGGATTTCCACTTCCTCTGGGAGTTTCGATCTCTTGTGTACCGAGCAGGGAATGCACACGCACCGGCGCCGCCTACGCTTTTTCGACGCTACCAGAAGTTACCAACACTACTCCGCAGGTTATCTACCAAAACGAGGCAAGTACGCATGAGAGCATGTCGTGGCGAGCGCAATACCCCGAATACAACGTGAACAATCTCGACACTCATGGGGTCCTGAATGTACAGGGCGAAAATTTCGTATTTGTGTCCAAAGCGCATCCTGTGATCGATCTACTGCGAATTAATAAAGATATTCTCAATGCAGACATTGACACTCAAGCTTTGATTGACGACATGTGGTATAAGGTGACGAAGCAGGTAATGTCCACATGCTGCAACCAGCTCAAAACCAAGGTTTTGAGCAAGGTCGGCACTGTGGACTTGAACCAACTCAGCGTGCAGATTTCGCGACTGGACGGCATCCACTGGCTGGAAATGTCTGATAACGACGAGCTGTTTTCCAAAATTCCCGCACATTTGACCACGGCCATGCCTCGCCCAGCAGAGGGTGATGATGTCGAGCAGTGGCAGCTAATGCAGGCAAAAAGAAAAGAAGAGTTGACTACAGCGGCAAACAACTTGATCAAGAAGCCTTACTCGTTCCACGCCCGCATACAGATCGAATTCGAGCTGATGCCGCCAGCATTGTAGTTTGCATAGACTTACCGTAACATAAACTTACCGTAACATAAACTTACCGTAAAGGGTATATAACTAAACAGAACATCATGGATTATATGCACACTGCACCCCACGCCACATATAAGCAGAACATGTCCAATCAATATTTTATCCAAACGAGTGCGCCAAATATTGTTTATGATAACAGTGCTGCTTTTCAAAACAGTGTTGTTGTTGCAGTTGCAGACAACGAGATGAAACGAATCGAGAGCCTTGCCGTTCAGTGCATACAAGATAGCAGCAACCCCACTCATCAAGAGCAGCTACTGTCTGCTATGATTGATTGGTTTTACTCCACTGCAATCACAGATTCGTTAAGGAGCATTGTTCGGCCTTTTGTGCAGACGCTCATAGAGAAAATCAAAATAAGCATTAAACTGGCTAGCAAGCCCACATATCACCTAAACATATATCAAATAATGCAGGGCATTACAGAGGTTTGGGCTTATTCAAATTTTAATTCTGATGATTTCCGAAGGTTTGTATTGCGGTTTGTGACAAGTTTTATGACAAAACATGGCAAACAAATCAACAAAGAACAAATTGATGCGTTTAATTCAAAGATTACCCCAAAAAAATACTGGAGAAGTAAACCTTTTGTGGATCATTTGTTTTGGGATAACGATGTTGTGTGGTTTATGCAAGGTTCTCTGTAAGATTACGTTGATTGATTTGTGTACAAAAACCGATTGCATATAAAAATATTATTCCTGAGCGCGTTCCAAAGCGAGAAAGAGTATGCGTGCTGAAAGCTATGCGTGGTAAATAAAAATATTATTGCTGAGCCTATTCACAAACAATAGAAATTATGCGTGTTGACAGTATCTATGTGCAGTGGTGGCGACAACTGCGATCGCCATTTGTGCTGCCACCCGTGACTTTAAAATGTCATGTTTGCGAATGGGAGAAAATCGATGTTGACGTTCTTGGTTGCAAGCTGTGTAGCAAAGTGCATACGTGCGAGTACGGAATATGCACAAATTTGATAGAAACAAGCGACGGTCTTGTCTGTGAATTCAGTGGCGTGGTGGTATACTCGAAATGCTATGTCGAAACGGAGTATATGGACACTTTATGTCTGACAGGAGTCGAAATTCAGGATTTGCAGCAGAATGCTTCAGCCGTAAAGCAAATTATTACAACGCTACTTTGCTCGCAAAGGAACACAACTGTGAAGCACGATTCGCTTGCTGTTTTACTCACAAAATGCAGCAACAATTACGAGAAACGATTGCGAAGCGGTGAAAACGTTATGGTTTTGTGTATGCAAATGCTAGCACACTTTAACAGTATACAACACATGTTTGCATTTGTTGATGTGAAGCTTCGCAAGCGTGTTGTGCAACAAGTGGTGGAAAATTGCTGCAAAGTGTTTCATGTGCTTACAAAACATGGAATGAGCATTCGAAGCAATGAAATACAACGCTTAGCAGTTGGCATTGTTTATCTTATGCGATATGGCGTGTTTATGAACGGCAATGTAATTTTGCAACGCATTGAGGAACTTGAGCAGCTGTTGCCTCCAGAATCAACATTGTATGACGCGTATGGAGTGCATCCAAAGTACATTACGGAGATGGAAAACCGTCTCAAATTTTGTCTGCGGCATGCAGTGCAATAACACTATTTTTTTGGAGCGTTTGGTCTTGAACGTGTATGCTGTCCTTGTACAGACCTATGTCGAGTGCTTTACTATGTGCATCTGATTGCTCCAGCGACAACAATCATTTGCAGATGCTAAACGAGGAGGAAAACTGTGATTCTTGGAAAGATGCCTTTTTCGACGAACATAATATTGTCAACAGTATGCAATGCATGCTACTGGACACTGACAAAACAATTGAAGAACTCACTGCGCTCTGTGTTGCAATGCACAATAATCATATTGTGCTTGCTTTCACACAGAAAGGACTAATGCCAATTGCAAGCGCACATGTGTATGTGTTTCCATACGCTAAAATGAACAAAAAACAACTACGCATTCTACGCCGTGCGATTTTGCACAGCAAACGAAGCTTCGAGGCTGTATATCAGGATGTTACGTACAATGTGCATGGTTCGCAGCATTTGCGTGTGGATGGAGTTTTGATTTTGTTTGCAGCTAGTTGCCTGCTATTGCACGGACTCACGACAACAAACTGGGCAAAGCATGGATATTCTTATTTTCCACTCGACAAGGCAAATGCTTCATATTACGTGAACTCTACATGCTTTACTATTATACACGCATGCAACATGCGCGCCGGCGCTGCTTTCGCTGCTTCCCAGCTGCTGCGCAAGCACGGTGTCAGCATCGAAATCTGAAACCCCAAAAACAATACCAAAAACAATGTCACCTCTTGCGAGGCTCGCGACTAATGGGAGAAAAGAGACCTATGTCTTTTTGTGATTCGAACAATTTCCAGCTCTGTGGTGCTCATCCTGACGGACGAGTCACTGATCTCGAACACCAGTATCATGCTTCCTTCCTGCAATGCAGTGCGTACTTCAAGAACACGTGCAGGACTATACGCTTGCAGCGCTCGCATGTTGCTCAAAGATACACTAGGCGTGGGCCCCGTCAACGCACAGCGCACAACCGTTTTTTTGCCCTCAGCAACTACTGTTGTGCTTGCAAGATTCAAAACAGACAACTCTGCCTGAGCCAGACGTAGCAAGTTCTCTACCAATACTTTGTCAGCGTCAGCGCAGGTGTTCAGAACAGAATGTGGGACTTCGTCGTTAATGTCTTTATGTAGCATGGCGTGTAAAGACATAGATTCCCGACCTACCATTTTGAATTCCGTCTATTATATACAAAACACGAACGGTTTCTTTTGGCTATGTCAGTCCCGCTGACTGCTCCACTTTTGTGTTCCAGGCACTCGTAAAAACGATTGCCTTCGAAAATCGATCCTTGCACTGACCCCAATGTTGCTCGAAGCCGTTGGAACAAAAGAGGACATCGGCATCCACCGTTGGCTGCAAAATGTAAGAGCGAGTCCATGAAAAAACTTTCATGGTCACGGGCGAAAGTTTGTACACGTCATCGGCGTTGAGCGTACAAAGCTCTTTGTTACTGGACATCAATGCAATGTTTGCGATTCCTGCTGCGCAGCCTGCATTGTTGGTGACCTTTTTGGTGTTTTGGTAGATCAACTGTTCTTGAACAATCAACTTCTTTTCAAAGTTTTCGTACTGGACCTTTGGTATTGATTGAACAAACGCGAATATGACAAACACTAGCATAATAATCAAGTACATAAAAAGCTCGACCCACACCAACAGCATCTTTTTTTCTTTAGTATTCCACTTTTCATCACAGACACAACAGTTGTCTCTGGAATTGGCGAAAATTTCCACAATTCCTTGTAGCACAGAGATCAGTCTCGTGACAAACAAACATGTGACTACAAAAAGCAAAATTCCACGCGTATTGGTAACAATGCTATCTGTGACTGTCATCATGTCATCCATGGTATATTGCCAAATGAACACGATAAAAAGTTGCAACAGGAAGACAACAAAATCGATGAAAACAATGGCAAAACGTTCATGCTTGATTTCTGCTTCGCCAGTCTGCATTGACGAATACCAAAAGTAAGATACAAGATGACTTCGACCAATTTCGAGCACACAAAACATAACAAGGCAAAGAATAACTAGTTGTGCCTCCGTTTCCAAGAAATATGCTTTGACCATAGCAAGATTGGCAATACCACCAAGCAAAAGAATGATACAAACAATAACATTGAATTCGTTAGACACGGGACCGTGTGTCTTTGCATCTAGGTTTGTCTGCACAAATGCACTCGAATTCATCAATAATTCTTGCTGTTTGGGAATATTAATGGGCATCTGCCACACTGCCTGAGGCTTATACATGCTCTGAATTTGTGGAGTGGCAAACCGCGACGCTTCTCCGGGTAAAACCGGCACTTCTTTCACAACAAATGCTTCTTGTTCTTCTTCTGAACCATCGGTTCCTTTGTATTGCTTCAAAATAAAATTCCAATATGAATCTTTTCGCTTCAAATAAAGACAGTACAAAGCCAACACAAAGATGTTATACAGAACTGAAGGAATTTGGTTCGAGATCATGTACTGAACATCTACACCCAGCCAGTTGTCTCGTTTTAGCAAAGCCCCTCCTCCAAAAACAAAAAACAAACCAATGGCATAAACGAATATAGTAGCATTGCACCAATAGTCCCGCACATTTTCCGGCTTGCTCAAACAACTCCAACATTGCGTATTTGTTTTGTCTGCATATTCTTCATACAATGCAGCAAAAAAGTACGCAAGACTGATACTGGAAACAACCACGAGTGTCAACAGGTATATGAGTGGACAGATGCTTGATAGTATGGCTAATGTTCGTTCACTGTTGATGTACATTGTGTAATCGTATGGATTTTGCAGCTTTTTGCCAGCATATGTGGCGGTAGTATCAGATTTAAACGGAAAATACGCCGTGGGCGTCCATTGTCTGTCTACTAGCTGTGGCTCCACGTATGGTGTCACAGCACCCAGTGAGTTCCATTCTATCGGAACTTGTGCGTTTGCCGTTACTTTGTGCAAATGTATAGTCTTTGCAGAGTAATGTTCGTTAAGAAGAAAATCTGCTGAACCGAGTGTCAATGCAAACAACACACCCAGTGTGATCCAGGTGCAAATAAGAACAAGCACCAGAAAAACAAAAAATAAGTTTCGAATCCAGGAATTGCTAAGATTCACAGAGCTGCAGCACCGAACACAACCCATATATACTTTCTTGAAGAAAGCCGGTTTTTGCTCTGAATCATCGATTTGAGGCATATTGTCAACATATGTTCGTAGTTGATACTGCCGCATAGTATGTTACTTCGTTTATATGTCTTTTGCGGAAAAACTGCATGCACTTGTTGCTATGTGTCTTTGGCATGCAGCTGCAACGTCCACAGCAAAGTACAAACAAAACACAAAATGTGCAGACCAAGCCGCAATATGCTTCGTTCCCATGCAAAATTGTAAGGCGTCGGAAAGGTAAAAAGCACAAAGAAGCCGCTGTGACTGGCTGTTGATGATACAATGTCTATGCATACATTCGGGAATTTTGATTCCACGAGTTTGTAGTGATTGTTGGCAAACGTGTCTTTGTCTGTCAGAATGAGCGTTTGATCATCACGGACAAAAACATTGCCACCAGTGCGATGCAACTCTAGACTCTTATTCAAATACTTTTGTAGTTTTCCAAGATTGGACATCTGAATCACATTCTTATGTAGATGCAAGGCACGCAACTGATTTCTACAAGCGTGTTTTTTACACACACTTGATTAGGTATAAACGAAATCAATGTACATGTCAGGCTCCATGTGCAGCACAGACACAACTGCAAGCAATGATATGGAGAGCATAGAGCACGTCGTACTCCTGCATCTCAATCAGACAAAACGGAAGGACATGAAAATAAGTATTGACATTACTGGCATTGCAAACTGCGTTGTACGCGATGGCAACGGCAACCTTTTGCCGTTTGTGTGGACGAGGCAGAGTGTATGTAATGAATTTGAAAATGCAACACTGTTAACTCGCGACGCTCTACAAAAGCATTTACAAACATTCATTGACGCGGGCGTAAAAGATAACCTTGAAATGTTGCAAAAGGTCAAAGACCCTGCCCTTCTTGTCGACTGGGTTGTGCGCACGGCGGAGTACTGGGAAAAAAGATATGCCGAGAAACGGAACGAAAAATACGACATATCCCAAACAGTCTTTTCTGCCATGTTTGAAGTTGTCTTTGATACTGTTTGGCCCTATCTGAACGACGAATGTAATTTTGAACTTGTCACCAAGCAGCTACAGGCGAACATGGACGAACTGGACACAAACCCAGCAGCAAACCCGTACCATACACATATTTTGAAACGCGTTTCCGCAAACTTGAGCCAGGAAGAACGCAGCCTAGAAAGTTTCTTTTGGATGCACAGGGGCCACAATGCACTTGTACGACTGCTGTATCGCACAACGTGCGTGCCTGAACTGCGTGAACATTTATGCATTCTTGCAGGCAAGCTGCTGCAGAAGAAGGAAGTATGTAACAAGGCTGGAACATACGCATCGCATCGTCAGCGCAGCGACGTGATTCAAGAATGGTACTATGCAAAGCGAGACTTCTCCAGATGGTGTGAGAGTAATGCGCTCAAAGTTCAACAAAACTTGCTCAATGCACTGAAAAGCAAATCGTGGATATTCTTAGTCATTGACCACACTGCCGTGCCTCTATCTCTGACTGAACTGAAAACCCCAGACATGCACATGCAACCGGACATGGTGTGTCCTAATTGTCAAGCGCCAATGCATCCGCATAAACGACGAAGAGATTGGGATACACCCAATAATTTGCAAGACATTGTCTGACTTTATCAAACTCACAAATATCAAATGTGCGCTGTGCTGTATATAAGAATTTTTTCTGTATGGCTGGTATTGGACCTGGACAACCACACGCTCTCAGGTCGCAGGTCGAACCCGCTTACCTGGGCACTGCTGATCCAGGTTACAATGGCGGCGGAACTGTCATGGCGAACGATCCACACACTATGATGTCCAATTACGAAAACATTTTTGGCCCTGCTGTTCGCGACATTAAGTGGGACGAGCAAAGGCACAAGCGTCACCAACGCTGGCACTTGCCCGACGCACTGAAAGGTACGAACGCGTTTTTGACAGACCGTGTTGATGGCCTGATTACAGACTCCACCTCTTCTCCATTCACAAAAAATATTCTACCTTACGTTTACATGGATCAGCCTGACAAAAAAATCAAATGGAATGTGTACAGCTTTGACGAGGGCATTGCTAGTCGTGTGCCCTACGAAGCTGCTGCGCGCGTGCTGCCTCAGAGCAAGCGCTCTTTTGCCGGCTACGCCGTGCGCCAGGGTCTTGCGATTGCAATGGAGCACAACTTCATGATGTCGCCGCAGGGCATGGACAACTTCCGCAAGCAATTGATGCAGCTCGTTGGCTCCATCCAGCTCACAAATGACCTCGACGTGCACATGGCTCTACTGTATGCTCCCTCTTATCAAAAACACATGGACGAAAAATACTTCGACACGTCACGATCGGTGAGTCAAAACTGCCGTATGTACGTAGATTTATTTGGATTTATGCAAAAGAACGAAAACGCACTTGACTATTTGATCGAAGACGCTAAAAACCATCTCACGGCCTGGGGTAGCAAGCCGCCAACGTTTATGCTCTGCAACGGCTCGCTCACGAGACAGCTAACAATGACCCCAGACAAGACAAACTACATTACAGCTGGGCCAGACGGCAAGCGCAAGCTCGCGCAGGGTCCGGACCTGCCATCGTACAGGGGATTGTCATTCATCAACACACGGCAGTTCAGTCTCGAGGCGGGCACCGCCCCCCGCGACATGCTTCGGCGACGCGTGCGCGTCAGCGAACACTACCGAATCCCGTGGGAGCTTAACAACATGCTTAAGCGCTACGAGTTCTACGATCAGTCAAGAGACTCTATGTTTTACCATTCGTGGCTCAACCTTTGGAAAGCAAGTTTTCCTCCAACAGCAGACGATTTGCATCATTTTATGCCACATGACACAGGAGAACTGGTTGGCACTATACAATTGCATTGGGATCCTCATGCAACAAAGATTCGAGACCAAATTCGAACAAGCATATCAGCATGGTTGTCGCCGGAAGAAAGACGTCTAGCAATGATGATGGGGATTTTCGACTGTGGCAGATCAGATACAGACAATCCTCTAATGTTCAAGCGCAATTTAGATTTTGTCGTGCAAACGTATCAAAGCTGTGATGAAAAAGCACGTGTCAAAACGGTCAGTTTTCAATCAGAAAACCCGAATAATCAATCGCATGTCTTGAGGTATTTTTTTTACATTATTCTCTTGAAGCAGTTTTTACGTGACAACTTTAAACTTGTACACAATCGTGATATTGAAACTGAGGTAGATTTCAGAAATTATAAGATGAAAGTGCTTCAGCAGCTTGTAAATTATGAGCCTATTATGACTGATGCAGCAAAGCGAATTTTGGCTGCATACATGCAGCGTGTTGATGCTGACGGTAATGATCTGCGAGATGTAGCCAATCAAGACGCAAATGCTGCTGGAGTACAAAATGCTCAAGGTAATGCTCAAGGTAATGCTCAAGGTAATGCTCAACAAGACGGTAATGCTGTAAATGCTCAAGCAGGAGTAGCTGCAGCAGCAGATGCACCGAATGAGCATAACAGCGTACGTAATCTGAGACAAGCAATCTCAAGGCATGTGATAGATGCAACAAGTGCTGATAACGTGTCGCACTTGTTGTTTCATTTCCAGCAAGCTGTCGACAAGTGGAAAAAAATTAAACATTATTACAACCATGTGTTTGAGCTAGCTTTGACTGAATTAAATGACCAGGACAAACGAACTTTGCAAAGCTCAGAAATGTATGTTTCCGACATCGAGGACTTGCTGCCGCACTACTCGTTCAAGAAGGAAGATACTGTCGCATGCATAGCGAGTGACTTGTTAATCTTGCGACCCTGCATTGAGCATTACATGCTTGGGGTAATCATGGGCCGGGGTGGAGGTCCGGAGGAGCTGGGAGCTACATATTGGGGACAAACAGAGCTTTCCTGTTATGACGACTCACAGCATGGTATTTGGGGCATGAGCTACAAATATCACGAGCGGGCAATTGTAACAAACGAAAGAAACTTGATCCGTGTGTACGACATCTGTTTTGACGGCTATTGTGGTGGAAATGACTCAACAATCTTGCTGTGGAGCAGAGATGCTTTAGAAGACTTCAAAGCAAAGTCTTCTGGCCTTGCCGACGCCTACACAGGACCTAGCATGCTAATTATGTCGCTGCCGCCCGTTGACAACCCTTTGAATGCGTTTCCCAATCCTCTGATTTTGCACACTAAACTACACAACCAGCCATCTGCTGTGCCTGACAGAAACCTGCGATCTAACAACTATGCAGCACATGCTCCTTTCTTGATTGAGCTGGCGAATGCACAAACAAAAATATATGACCATTATTACCGTGCTGCAGGATTGGATCTATGGAATCAATCGCATCAGTCTCCCGGACACCTCGCATATCAGAACGAAACAGATCCATACATGTATTCCTTCCAGGGACACATGGCGACAATTTTGGATGGACACAGAGAAGAAATTCAAGGCAGTGGCCATTTGGGGCCAAACTTTGTTGGTGTCGCCAGCGTGCGCGAAGGGCGCGGCATGATGCCCCGCGGTATGCCTACGCTAGCACATCTTGTGTAACAGAGAGAGAGAGAGAGGTAAAGAGAGGCTGGCAAATTTTTTTATGCACAATGTAATGAAAATATCAAAAAACAAATTCTGTGCTTTTTGTCTTTGCTTGAATTCGTGTAATTAAGTGCGCATACAGAATGCATGCAGCCACGATTGAGACGCATGCAGGTTGTGAGACTGGACTTTTGGACACTCGCTTTGCGCACAGGCCTTTAACGCGTCAAGAAAACGACGCTGCCTCCAATAGCGTTGCCAGCTCACAGCACACAAAATTAACTGTAATGCCAAACCACGCACTAAACAGCGAGGGCGAGCTAGAAGGCTTTGTCTTTGAATGCTCTGCAGACGACTCAGCTAGTGTTTTGCCTTTGAGCAAATCCAGTTTCGTCACGACAGCAGTGTATGAATGTGTTCAAGACAACGGTTCAAGCTTTTTAAATCTTACCATGAACCTCAGCGCTACAATATCAAAAGTAAAAGAAATGATGCTCGAAATCGAGCGTGGCAATGACGAAATTGAGCATCTCAAGTTTGATTGCATGCCAGAGCTTGATGCAAACATAGATTCGCAAAACACTTTTAAAGATCAACGCGTGTGGCGTGAAAATACACCTGCAAAAATTGGCATTTACCATTGCTTTATGCGCACCACTTCGCAGAATATACGTGAACACAAGATTTTTATTGTAGTCAGCGGGTATTGTAAACATGCTAGTGAGGAGCTGCATAACATGTGGCTAGACGCACGGCATGACATTACAGCGGGGCAGTTTATGGCATGCGCAGAGCTTGATTGGCTGCGAAAAGCAACTTTGCGACATCATAGTCGACTAGCAGCGCGCTTGGCACTGAAGCTAAAACTCAATGTCCGCTACATAGAAGATGTCAATGCTGTGAATAGTGTCAGCATGTTGCTTCCGAGCACGAGCTGCGTATGTCGCGATCTATGCATGGTCAATGGCAGAGTACTTGTTACAAGTGACGCCACATTGCTTGATACATGCAAATCAGGCGTTATTTTCGACTGCTATGCCAGCGAGGGCTTTTGGGTATTCATGGGGCCACGCGACACGGGTTCATACAGAATGTTTGGAAACGAATTTCAGATTACAGGTAAATATCAGGGGTTTCCGACCAAAACAGTTCGTTACAACAAGCTTTTCCCTCCCCGTGAAAAGACAAATTTGATTACACCAATCGACAGACATAACGTCGTGGAAGATGTTCAAGCAGGCCACACTTGTGTGCATCAGCATATTTTACAGAAGGAGCACCAGGTGCAAAATGTGATTTATTCCAAAGCTTGCACTGACATCACTTTCTTTATGTTTCCACACGCAGGCTTTGTCAATGTTCTCTCGCAGCTTGGCTTCAATCAAAATGACGGCATTATCAATCTGATGCCCATAGCAGCCTATTGTGACGACGAATAATGCTGCAGAGTTTGTAGGGCTGCAGCAATGGTGTTTTTGGCTTGCATTAATTCATCGTACAATTTCACATTCCTGTCGTACAAAGTATTGTATGCTTCTTGCTGTTCAGCAATTTGTTTCAATAATATTCCAACACGTTCCTTGTCATTGTTCTGAGATTCAAAGTCAAGTTCCATTGTGTACTTGGCAAGAAATCCATGCACATCTAATAGTTTATTTTTTTTCCAATAAACCTACAAACTTTTACCAAAAATACCTGCTGCAAAAGTCCTCACACGATGTGCAAATTTTTGCAATGCACCGAGAGGAGCACTTCGAGACCCTCAATCTTTGAATCTGTCACGCTCTTGATCTCGCTCTTGATCTCGCTCTTGATGGCGTCGAGGAGCACTTCGTAGCGCCCTGGTGCACGCACGGCCAAAACACGACCCCGCCTGCCGTTGTACTCTGGCTTGCTGATAAGGCCATGCACAACGACTCTTTTGTGCAAAAAGCGCGTGGCCTCGAAAAGCTGCAACTGCATCTTGTTACTTTTTATGTTGTTGCGCTGCTGCACAACTCCAGCATCGTCGTTCGTCGGACAGAGCTCTTCTGCGCGATTATACCATTCGCGCGCCAGCTGTATGTCGAGTTCCGTGCCCCGGAGCAAGTGCACATTACCGATGCCCATGGCAGCCATGCTTGCGCCGAGCAGCTCGCCGTTGGGCTTCTCGTGCGTCTTCGTCGCCATCCACCCAGCAAGTTCGCGCTCGCGCAGGGCCTGCGACAAATCCAGCAGCTGCTTCTTCTCGTCCCCGTGTGCCAGCTGCGCTTGCTCAGCAGCATCACAAGCGTCCCTGCCAAGCTGCAGCAATGTTGTGTTCTGTGTCAATCCGTAGTTGCTTTTCACCGTCACGCAAGCGATGTCCACTGGCATCTTTGTGCGCACGAGAGCTGCAACAGCGGATGTACAGGTTATGTAAAAAGTACCAGGCGTAACAATAAGTCCAAAATTCGCCCGAGTTTTACGCGATTTTTTGTGGTTCCAAAAAATCGAGCAAAGCACGAAACACCTTTTTTATATTTAAGGAGTCACGTGCAGTGAATTGACAGGCATGACAGACAGAATGCAGTCTGCGCCCATGCGGCACATAATGCAGCATGAGGACGTGCTGGTGGTGATTGGTGTGTGGCTTACACGCGAACAAGCCGGATTGCTGCTGGCGACAACGTGTAAAGCTGCAGCTAATTTTGTTCGGAAAACTGACGAGGCCGAAGAAGCAGGGAGAAAACAGTGGCATGTTGGGCGTCCAATGTGGGACTTTCAGAGAATTCAAGCACGTATCGACGCCCGGTGGCCTGAACCTAATACTGAAATACCGCGTCTGGCTGCAGTGTTAAAGTCGTTAGCCAATTTGCTTCTGACGTGCTTGCAGGATGAGGTCATTGTGCTGACGCATAAGCCATGTTTGGCGTGCAAGGGAAAGCAGCCAAGCGTGCTAGGATGCCACTCCATGCAAGTGCGAGACCCTGTACAGTTTTTAACAACTATGGAGACATGGATACAAACACAACGCGAAACTGTTGCTGCCCATCCTACGGTCAGACGCTATGGCGCAAGAAGCATAAGAAGCCAGCACAACACCCTGCTTGTTATAAACTTGCTGCAGGTGTTGGGTCTGAATGTTCGACGCGGTAAGGGAATGCGCTTCCCTCCTGCATCTGAAGTTGATTCTTCTATACATTCGATACATCAAGTAAGCAAACATGAGGCTCTCTGGAACAAAGAGTACATTGCAGAGGCTGTGTCCACTCGCGCATGGACATAGTATACATAGTATTTGTGTTGCCCTAAGCGCATGTCAATAAAAAAATAACAATAGCACAAAGAGCTTCCTGTGTCTTTTACCTGGTTTAGAGACGTGTAAAAGACTTGTATGAATTCTTTTTAGAAGCAGAAGTAGTGGTAATGAAGGCCATCAGGATTACTGTTACAACAGTTGGTAGAAGAGCAGACACAGACATCATCGTAGCAGCGATTGCAATATTGCCTGCGTTGCCGTCCGAAGAAGCCAGAAAGTTGCCGAGCCATGTATCCTTAAATGTCATGCAAACGGTGGCTACGACGTGCGACAACCAAAATTCGTTGCGAGTTACGACTTGAAAAAGAACAAGACATGTGGAAGTGATAAGTGGCACAGAAGACACGTGCATGGCCACAAGAAAAAGCAGACGCTTGTGTCCGAGAGAGTCCACATATGACAAAAATCCTGCGAGATCAAGTGCTGGCGGCCGCACTGGATTATTTTGAGTTGCCACGAGCATGAAAAGACCAACAAGAAACAGTTCCCAAATACAGGCAATAAGGCCACCCGTCACTGTGTTAAAAAAGTACCCATACATAATTTTTGTCACGTGCAGCAGTGGAAAGCAAAAGAGAACTTGCACAGCATGTGTGCCAAGCAAAACCAACAACACGTTGTGTGGGTATTTGGAATCCATTTGCTGCACGCTTTCTTTCACATGCGTGGAAAAGTTGCGCCATAGATGCACATCGAGTGACGATGGCAAATAATCCTTTGTGGCGTAGGTTCCCATGAGCCATAAACAGACACTCAGCACAAATGGAATCAGCACCATGTACCATAGCAGACGACGGAATTTTGTTTTGACTTTGTGGTCCAGCAGATCGTCATTGTCCACAACATATTGCTGCTCTTCATTTGGCCCACTATCTCCGAGACCATCCGCGTAAACTTCTGCGTGAGACGGCGTGTGCTTGTCAGTTTTAACCGGCGTACCAGTGTCAACCTTTGGCAATGGTGCCTGTGTTATGCTTGCAGCCAAAAACATGACACAAGCATGTTTAGTATGTCAAATGCACAGCGCGTACATTTGTGTTGTGTATTGTTTATATAAGGCATTATTTCGGACATGAGCACCTCCTTGCAATCACCAGCACAATCTCAGCTTTACACGAACTTACACGAGAAGAAAGATGGGCTAGAAAAGCAGATTTCATTTTTAGAATCAAATTTGGCGCACTGGATAGAGCTTTTTAATACACAACAACAAACGATATACGCTCAAAAAAAAGAGATAGAAGAGCTCAAGCGGTGCAGACATTGACAGATTCTTGGTGAGAGAGTCGCGACACGGCACGCATTTAAGACATATTAAACACGTCACTCTTTATGACATTTTCACATTCAGATGTTAACGAGTACTTCGTGCACACAGGGGCTGGTGTCAATGACATTGCATTAGAAGAAGAAAATAAAAGACAGGAAGTAACAATCCAGCAGCTACAAACTAAACTAACGGAGCAGACAGCAAGCTTTCATCAAGCGTGTGCATATATGCTAGCTGCCTTGGATTCCCTTGAGTGTTTGCAGGATAGTGAGCTTATTTTCTGCCAGCCAATCATCAGTGTGTTAAAACAGTATGAAAATACCTTGCCACCAGAGCTTTTAAACCAAACATTACAACAAAAAATGAGCATAAAAAAATTGATGGCTCCTAAAAAACTGTCCCGATCTCGCCAATAAAGCATTTTTTAAAGCATTTTTTTTTTAAAAAAATTAAAAGCGATTTCAACATCAAAAGGCACCGCATTCGCTCGCAAAGCTGGCCCACATATCGTCTGCAGCTTCGTTTGAAACGTCCTGCTGAGGTTCTCCCTCTGCCTTTCGCTTACCGAGGGCACCAGCGGTACGCGACTCAGGTGTTGCGTAATGGCCATCAATGCGCTGCTTCAGTGAAATGTTTTCCATACGCAGCTTGTCGAGATCGTGTTCTTGCCTCTCGTGCAACGCAGAAGCAGCCACGATCATCTGCCAAACTCCATTCTCCTCTGCAGAGTTTTGCACGAGCTTTTCCATGCCGTGTTTAAACTGTTCTTTGCACTTTTCGTCTTTCGTCTCACAAGCATCCATCCATTTTTTCATCAAAGAATCAAGCGCGCTCTGCATACCCTCACGCGTGCGCGCACTGAACTTTTCCACGCGCTGTGTTGCTTCATGTAGCTGCTTGTCTTTGTTTGCCAATTTCGCCTCTAGAGTCTCTATGTGTCGCAGCATGTTTCCTACGTCACTGTGCTTGTCCTCGCTCTTGTTCGCCGTGCTTGCATAGTCCTTGCCGGAGTCCTTAACACTCTGCCCGTAGTCCTTGCTGGAACTCTGACCGTAGTCCTTGCTACCACTTGCGCCGTAGTCCCTCCCATAGTCCCTGGCCCCCATCGGCACAAACTGTCCTTGTTCATTGCGCGCCGTAATAAACTGCTCTGATCTGTTTTCGTTTACGCCGTGTTCCTGCTTGTGACTGGGGTTCGAAGAAGCCATACGAACTTGAGTCTTAAATATTCAATGCCGGTTTTGCTAATCTTTGACACTTGTTTGGCTCAGCACAAATCATCACGAAGACTGTGTCATGAGCATAATATCTACCATGTCAAACGGGCGACCCCCGCTAATGCACTTAGCGAAAATTCGTGTTTTGTCACCAAAGTGATCATGATACATGTTTTCCTGCTTAAGCATGCGATACGACTTGATGCGCACAACGCAGCGTGTGTCTTTTACCCCCATCGATTTGCCATAGCCACCACCTGTGCCAAACACCCGCGAGTCCATAAAGTCGTCTCTTTTTTTGCGTTTGCCCGTCAACTCCTTATACATGTCGCCCCCAGGGCGGAATCCGTTTGGTGTGTCAAGCGTGCTACCGTGCTGGAACATATCAGCTTCGAAGTCGAAATACCACTGCACTTCATCGCCTGTGTGCATAGTAAAATGCCCGTTCAGCACTGTCATCATGCCTCCAACGAGCACAGACGCAACAGTGTCTCCAGACATGTAACTAGCCCACGCCTGTCCAAGAGCAACTCCCTGACACCGAAACTCCGGCAGGTTTCTGATCTGTTCATTGGCTATTACTCTGTCGCTTGTATCGTTTGCTGGAATTGCAATTCCTCCTGCGCTGCCAATAGTGCTGCCAGTAGAAAACACTGAGTCGCCCTTGTCAAGATGATTAAAAAAAGCAGATGCGGTCATATTGTCATACAAAGTTTTTATGTAGAATTTTGTCAATTCCTGCATTTCTCCAACTGTGCTTATGACCATTGGATACGCCTTTGCAGAGCTGTCTTGATTGTTTCTTTTCTTTGTCGTGTTGAGCACGAACTCGTCTTTGTGCATACAAAATTTCATCTTGTTTGTGTGCATGTAGCTTGTGGGGTCTGCTGAACTCGGGTTCAGCAGCCAGCGTCCCAGCAGACGCGAGTCAACCTTACAAGCCATAATATGCTTTGCAGCAGAATCTACACGCGACCCTGTAGCTGTGCCGATGCTAGGCATGTCGTGTAGAGACATATGCTGAAGACACTTATATAGGCAGTGTTTGTTTCTCGCAAAAAATACAGACCCGCACATGCAAGGTAAAAACTTTAATTGAGGTCAAAAAACGCCCACGGGTCAAGCTTCTGAAACTGTGCTGATCTGAAGCGTGTTTGTTGACCCTCCTCCTCAAACGCTGTTACAAAACAAGCGTCGCGCGCGCCCTTGCGCACCAAAGAAATTTCTAGGACATTCTTTGCACCTGCTCGCAGTTTGTTCTCAGAATGTGCCACGTCTACAGAATAACCTAGACTGAGCTCGCGGGCTATGCCGTCCTTGACGAGTCCTGCTGCAATAGCTCCCTCTACAGTGTCATCAGCAATGCGCATGACGCAGTTCAAACGTCCAGCTACGTCGACAAAGCTAGACACGACAGTGCCCAATTCCTCCCCCCTGTGTTCTGCTTTCACGGGCACGTTCCGAAGACGTCCATTACCGGCAAGTTCCCGCAGCTCTGTGTCTGTGAAGTATAGACCGTTGTAAGCAGAGCTCTCTCCTGCAGGATTGCATACACCCATCACCAGCATAGTTGCTCTTTGCTATATATACAAGCTCTTGCTTGCTTCCTAATTTGCCAATTTTTGACTAACAAATGTCGGTTGATCCCGGTACAAAATTACTACCACACAAAAATTCGGCCGAAAAGCTGGAAAAGCTTTGACTAACAAATGTCGGTTGATCCCGGTACAAAATTACTACCACACAAAAATTCGCACGAAAAGCTGGAAAAGCTCCCCCAAAAATGCCTTCTGTGGTCTGGAGGTAAAATTCGCACGAAAAGCTGCTGTTTGAGTAAAATCTCGACAAGAAGAAGTTATAAAAGACAAACAGAAACGCATGCATGCAGGCATGCGTCGGAATGCTTCAGTTCCCCCCGATTTCCATTCTGCCCTGCCTCAACACAACAATCCACGTTCCCCAAACCGCATGGTCGGCATGATCATGGCACGTGACACGCCTCGAAGCAATCCCATGTCGCTGCATTTGGATGCTGGTACGCACTGTCTGCGTATAGTCTTGAAGCAATTCACCAATGGCCAAGTGTACAGTTTTGTAGTAGCTGAGATAAAATACACAGACCTCGTTACTGGTTGGCTTTGGGAGGACAACAACACATTTTTGCTTGCACAGGCTATACAAGACAAGACATATGACGAAATTTACTGCAACCCTACAGACGTATCACGCAACCAGTGGCTTGAATTTTTCGAGCAGAAGAAAGTGCCGTCAATGCCGTTCTTTTTGAACAAAAAGAATCGTCATGTTCCCGAGTTCAAATTTTCAAGATACATTATACCACCTGTAATGGAAATTGGTGCAGGCGATTCGGGCGGATCGAAAGACTACACAGACGTGCAGGAAGATATTAAAAATCACAAACCGCGACGTTCCAGCATGAAATAAACCTTTATGGCGCGGGAAAAACAAAGATTTTGATGACAAACACTACAAATACACTACATTTCCGTGTCAATGTACGTGGGCGTCTTGAGAGAATTACGAATTTTTCGCAGCAATGGTTTTAGCACTTCGTGATCTATATTATCGTCACTTTCTATTAAAATTCTCGCATGACAAGCAATTGTTTTGGTTGTGCACCGCAGCGATAACCATTGGTGCACATTTCCGGCAGTCCATTGTGAGATGTCGATAGTCCACGAATGCGGATTCACAATCTCTGGCGGTTGGCATTTCGATTCAATGTCTGCTATCTTATTTTCCTTTTTGGAAAAATAGTCGGGCAGTGTGTACATGTTCTGCTGATCTTCTACCGTCAACACACAGTTACCGTCACAGTCTTGCGCAAGCGTTTGCTCAATTACAGCCGAAACTTCTTTGCACAGCATTACTTTTCTGTTCTCTTGATAAATCCAGCTCTTTGAGCATTCTGTCAATTCTTTCGTGGATGGCCAAGATTGCTCGTCAAACGTCGACTTCGGCGTGTTCGTACATTCTTGGATCATGGCCATAAACTCCACAGAATCTGCTTTTCGCTGTAGCTTGGGTTGCGCACAGCTATATGTCCGCGTGTCAAAGCATGTCGCATACGTGTGTGGCTCAAAATAAGTCTTAATCAAACCGGTTTCATAGCCACCTTCGTTACGTATGATTGCGTAATCGGTTGGAAACTTGATGTACAATTCATTTCTAAAACGAACAAGCACATCTGTGCTCTCTGTTTTCAAATACAGATACGACCTGTAACATATTTGATCATCATCATTTAGTTCACGTGCCGAGACTTCTTCCAAAAACCTCTGAACAATTCTCGTGTCTACACGCATATATCTGCAGCTTGTCCTTCCTTTTACATCTTGCAAACGCTGTTTGCAATACTTCACAAACTCCATCTGTCGTGTTATGCTTTTTATTTTTTGCTGGTCAAAGGCAGTAGTTCGAGAATTCACTGTGCCCTGTCGTCTTTGTTTTGTATGCACTGTAAAAATTAGCTGCACTTGTTTTTTCATATTGTTTCTCTTCAGTAGACTAATTTTGTACTGCAAATCTCCAAATATGCTGCTAGTTTGCTTGTGTGCTTGTATTTGATCTTCCAGTACAAATGGCCTGCGCCCGTACAAAGACAGTTGCACGGAGGATCGAGTCATACTTTTTGCAAATGCGTCAAAGAAAATGCTTTTTACCATCAACCGTTTCCACGCCCAATGACGAACGCCCACGCATACCATCTTCCACGTGCTATTCTCGTGTGTGAATAATTTAGCATGAAGTGGACTTTGTTTGCTACATTGCTTGCGAAGCTCTATTGCAAATTGTTTCGGAATGTAAATGCACGTGCGAGATGGAATTCTGCTAATGATCGCGAGCACGTAAGGAGGAAACTTATGATATTGTGTAGAAGAGCCAGTAGCATTTTTTGAGATTTTCTCAAAGAATAATGGCGCCTGCTCGTCGTCTTCTATGATACACTTGAGCCTATTGTCTTGTATTTGATATTCTAATTTTGCCACTATAGTATCTTTTTTGTGTACACTACCATATTCACAACACGTAAGCTTCTGACAGACGCTTGTGTAATCCTCTGCTGTAAAGTGTTGCAAACACGGCCGGGCATACATTAGTAGCATCCACAAACACCGTTCGTGTTCTCGCATGTCATCGTCCTCGCAAGCGTTCATATCCGTGCCAGGCGTTGTGTACAAAAAGTCTACAGCCTTCTTGTTCCCAAATACATTGTGTTGATCAAATTCTGGATTCTCAACAATGTTTTGAAACGTCTGCCACGGAGAAGCTTCTGTTTCTATATTTGCAGAGCTAGCGGCAATGTCCACAAAATAGTTTTTTGACGGAAGTTCATAATGATTTTGGTCTCTTCGCGGCCAAGATTCTAGGCACGTGCCTGGCCTCCATAACACAGGTTCTTCATTGTTCCATACTCTGGTGCTGTACTCCGTGTCTGTATCAACGTTCAAATCTGTTCCAAACAAGTCTACAAGAGGATTGCTTCGTTGCAATGCGCCATATTTGAGCGTTAGCAATGCAAGGCGCACTTGTAGCAGTACGAACACAATACCACGCTTAGTTTCGTAATTCATCATTGCCTCTGTTGTGTAAAACAGTTTCTTCAGCGTGTAAAATGCTCCGACGCCCTGTCCCGCAAGTTCCTGCATGACAAACATGTAACATTTTATTTGCAAAGGTGTTCTCAGAGCGAGCACGCGGGCAGCAACATCCAGTGCTTTTCTGATCCACTGTCTCATGAGATCTTGGGGAACGAGCATGAGCTTGGTCTCATGAATTGCAGGCGCATGCACGTACACGCTGTCGTCACACTCCACGAACTGAAGCATGTACAAAATCTCAGACTGCACAGCTACGGGAAAATACTTTAGCGTCTGCTGTAGATGATACGGCGGCTGAGAAGAATTGCCTTTGTTCTGCGGCTGTACAGAACTAGCTGTATTCTGTCCTCCCAGAAGATGTCTGTGTTGTATTGCTAATTCACGCAAAGCCAACACATTGGGGCATCGAATCATGCGCAGAAAAAGCTCTGCGTCGGGAATCCTAAATTGACGAATGTACTTTTTCAAAAATGGATCTAAATCTGGTAGCTCGTCGTGCAGCTGTGACATGACACGTTCACGCAGCGTCATGTTAGCGTTGCTAATAGGATCGTATCGCCTAAAACTTAATAGACTCGAGCCATTACCGTTGCCTACTTGCAAGCCAGCAAACACTGATCTATTATTTACAATCGAAGTTCTTCTGCTATACAGCAATCTTGCCTCTAATTGTAGCTTGTCTGTTTTGGCGGATTTTTCATTTTCAAACTCAAACAACATGTAATGCATCGGCGCTATTGCGTTCCTGAAATTTTGCTCAAGAAACAGGACTATCTCAAACCATTTGTTGCTGAAGTAAGGCCACTGGGTAGTAGGCAATTTTTCGACGTGCGCAAACTTCTCAAAAGCACTTTTTGTGTCATCTTGGTCAATGTGTGCTCCAAAGTATTCGAGCACCCAATCTTCCCATCTGTACCTGCATGCCCCTGCATCCCTGCAGTCGAAAAACCACGACAACACGCTGAAACAATGACAAGCACGGTCGTTGACTTCAAATCGACGTGGCAACTTACTGTTGTCTGAACAATTGGGGAGCCTGTCCTCTGACTTTGAAGTGCAAGTGTCAACTTCGTCTTTTTCTACAGTCAATTGTTGCAACATGCCCATAAAGTCAACGTAGTCTTGAATAAACCACATGCCGTCTGCCGCTAGTTTCCATTCTGTTTTCTGCATTTCTTTGTCAAAAAAGTGCATTCGCACGTCTATCTGGTCCCACTTTTTGTCGTACTCCTTATAACTTCTTGTTCGCTCTGGAGTTTCGTACCCCCAATTAAACTCCAAGTTGTCGTCTATGGCGTTGTCATGCTTGCATTGTCGTAATGCATCATCACCTTGATTCCACCATTGCTTTCTATCAAACTGTTGTTTTCGAGTCAAAAAGCATCTGTCTGGAAATTGACGAGAAACAGTGTTATTTCTAAGTCGCAGGTCTCTTGCATATCTGTATGCTATTTCTGCTGACTGTGCTGCTTGTTTGACAATTTCGCACAACTTCTTTATATCCACACGCTGAACAGTAGCACAAGCAATGGGCATGAACGAACTTTCCTCGTACGGAAAGTCTGGCACTGGAATGCTGCGCACCTTTGCCGTCCATTGGTTCATACTAGCGTGTCTTGAACTTGCATTGACAACAGGCGCATATTTCCACGTTTTGTTACCATCTTCAAAGCACTTGATCTTTGGCCGCGTTAGCAGCATTAATTGACCTTCAAGCCATTTCTTTGTTGTTTCTGCAAGACTGTGTTGCAAAGACAGATGCTCGGGCAAATGATGACCAGTAAAATTGATAAAGAAATAGTGATCCTGCATACGCGTGTCGCGTGTGTCCAAAGAGAGCATGTCTATGCCATGCATCTCGCGCATGTGGATCAAAAAAGCTATCTTTACATGTGCAAGAAACAAGTGATGTACCCAATGTACAGCTTCTTGGAACTTTTGTAAGTCAGTTTTTTTGTATTCATCATTTTGCAAGCTGCTGATAAAATCCTTGAACTCAGGTACCTCAACGTTTGTCGTGCTGAATAATGACTTTTGAATCTGATCACATAAGTACTCAGAGAGATTGCTTCTGATGTGATATGTTTCCGGCTGCAATACTGCCTGCACACTGGTAGAAGACATCAACTTTTCAGCTAACTTGATAGAATCAGTGTCAGTGTCACTCGATGGTCTGTGTGTCTTGTCGTGGCCGTCAATTTCTGCAAACACAATTCGTTGTGTATACAACCCCGTATCCTCTGAGAAATATCCAACCTTGAGAACAAGATCAGCTTTGTCAATATGCCTGCAAGTCCTGTGCTTGATCCAGTAGCCATACTCGTCCTGTATTTTACGAACTATGCCGCTCGCGCCGCTGCCTCCACTGCCTCCACCTCGACCTCTGCGAGAAGATTTATCTTTATCTGTCGGAGTCTGCAAATTCAATTTCTCTAAATCTTCTTCTGTTTTGCCTCGCAGCCAGTCCCACACCATTGTCACAACAGCTTTTTTATTTAACTTAGATTTTATTTTACTTATACCGTTGTGTTCCATAATTGCCTTCCATTGGGGAATAGTTGTGTTTCTATATAACTCTGTATTCTCCTGGTCGTCTACATTTTTCCAATCTTTCACAGTTTTCAAATTTTCCAAGGTTAAAGGGTCGGCTGTTGTCAATTCTTGTGACAAACACGACAAAGAAAACACATTTTCAGTTGCTGTTGCGCCAGTTTCGCCTTCCGTTGTGTCAATTTCTTCTTCCTGTATTTGCTGATCATCGTCTGCTGTTTCAGTCTGTTTTGTTTGTGTATTTGCCCACTTATTGATACGCAGCGCCAATCTCCAATACGGTTCCAATATTTTCTGGTTATTCTGCAAATCATTCCAATTTTTACTTGTGTAAAGTTCAGATGTTTCTTGCTGTGAAGAATCATTGCACTTTGTTTCCCATCTTGTCACTGGTTTTCCTGTGTTATTGCATGGTAACTCTTCTATAACATCAACTTTACTTTGTAGCTTATCCAGCGTTTGCAGTGAATATTTTTTGTCAAGATCTGCATCTATATTCTTATATTTAGCATTGGCTGTTCTTGAGCGTGGTGTGAGCTCGGAAACTTCACAGAACTTGTCAACAGCGTTGAGCCTTAGCAATTTGTAACCATCCAAGGAGTCCCAGGAATGATTTTTACCCCACCAAACATCCATAAAATCCCATCTTGTGTGGATGTTTTTTCCTTGTTGCGTCCATGCACTGTCTGGTTCGCGAATCAATGAACCAATATTAGTCAATTCAGCCTTGTGCTCCAGACGCACATAGCCTTTTGGATTCAAAATTTTGTGCACCAACTCGAATGCTATTCTTGCAATTTTTATCCCGCAACTATCGAGTGATTCTGTAAGGAATGCATGCAGTGCCTTGTCCAATTTAATATTTGCATGTACCAACTGCCACTTTTCGCGTACTAGAGCCTGCTCCTTGGGAATGTCTCTTTTTACCTTGGCGCCCGACATACTTGCAATGTGCTTTATACATCAGCATTTGCTGGCGACAATTCATTTGCGTAATCCAAGGTGGGGAAATCAGCTTCCAAAAGTTGCAAATGCTGCTGTACACCAGCTTGAATAGACTCGAGCACGTCGCTTACGTATGAGATTATGTTTATGATTACGTGAATGTTGACGTCTATTGTGACACTTGTCGTGTTTGCTATGGAGCAAAGAGCGCAGCGCAAAAAAGCAAGAGGTTCTGTGCCGCCGATGTTTGTACAAAAAAAAGGAATTCCCATATCGGAGGTTGCGCCTTGAGCGAAATAAAGATTCCATACCTCGTTGACGGTCAGCAGATTTGTTTTGAAAGCAAGCGGGAGCAAAGGATGTGTCAAAGCAAAACGCACACTGCTCGGCGTCTGCTGCAAGAGTTGTCTGCCAAGCATGCTGCGAATGAGTCTTTGAAAAGAACGATGCACGGCAAAGTTTGTTATCATGTCAAATTGAGGTTGGTCCAAATTATTATTGCTTGCAGTCAAGCTTCTGCTTTGAATATCTGCTACGTGCCCCGCATCAAAAACAATGCGTGTTTTTGCAGTCGCGTTATGTATTAAAACTGTAGTGTCTTGTGCTGACGTTGTAAAAATGCGCATTTCTAACTCGAGCTCCGACAAAACATTGGCAATGTGCTCGGGCAGCATGTTGATCATATCTTCTTGCATCGTGCGTTGTTGTAATGCTTTTAGCTTGGCTAGGTACGATTCTCTCACACAAAGTGGCACGCACGCTATATCCATTTTGCAGGAAGCACCTGTTCTGCAAACTGGGCATCGCATATCCGTCACAAGAAAGTGCAGTACGAGGGCAGGTACAAAAAAAGTATGTGTGCATTCAAGACGCACCGTGTTGGCGGAGGTGTTGTCTGCTAGTGGCCATGTTTCTGGAATATCTTCCAATTGCGCAGAACACGGAGGCTCGTGCATAATCGGACAAAGAAGCGTATGGTCGTTTGTTGTATAAAGTTTGCAAGTGGTCGTATATTCATCATCATACGACTTCCAGCACTGTAACGATTCGTTGACTTGTGTGTTATCGACTTTGAAGTTTTCTTGTGCATCATCTGCGATTTCATGACTTTCTGCAGGCGATTGGCTGAATTCTATATCTTGCTGTACTTGTTCACGTAGCTCATGTCTGCGTCTGCTCCTTGGTCGAGTCATACCTGTATAATATCTTATATGATCTATTGCATGCGATTTTAATTTGCAAAGCTTTTGCTCCATAATGTATATAACATGAATAAAGCATGTCGCAATCTATCAGATTGCTACTTAGTTGCGTTCTTTCCGTCTTATGCACTGCAACACCGCTAATACTCACTGTCCAGACTCAGAGCCAGCAACACATGCACAATATTGCAACGCAGGACGCACAGCGGCGACTTCTTGGTGCCATGGAAGCAACACAGAGCAGTGTCATTGACGTTGACAATGTTGATGCGTTGCTTCCGTACGATATCACCCATGTGCAGAAAGTACCGACTTTGTCTCTTTTAAACGGCTTGTCTTTTGACAATGTCACTGAAGAGTGGTCATTCACGTACGAGACTATGTCATTGGATGCATCCGAGCATGGGCAAATAAACAATTATTATCGTGTTCTATATTTTACACATACAGCACACGACGTGGGAGCAAGTGATACCGCAAACAGATGTCTACAACCAGGGATGGATTACGAATCATGTATCAATTATTTGCGCTCGGACTATGTAGTTTTGATGGAAAATCCCTTGACAGTAGACAGTGTTGCCAAAGATCGCTTGGAATCAAGCACTTGGGCTGCAGGACAGCCTTTGGATTCATGTGCTGCTTGTGGCATCAATGCTGTTTTGGACAAGGAAGCTGGATCTGGCAGACAAACACTGCATCTCCAAATACCGCATAGATTGATTCGAGATACTTTGTCGCGGAGACGAAATTCGACACACTCTGACTCATTCTCGTTTACATCTGTAGGTTCGCAGCCAGCACTGGACTTTGGCGTAGGCATGATGTTTCTGCCTCAGCCTGAGGCAAACACACAGCAAACGCCACCAAACAATGTGCTGGTTTTTGACATGTTTACAGTGTTGGAAAATACCTTTGAGCAAATAGCTATTACAAAGCGCACGGCGTACAGCGTAGCAACTCATGTAGCTTTTTATACTGCAGTGTCGTTTGAAAATCCACAGGTGCGCGTTGTAACTATTGAGTATCTACTTGACGTCGGACATGTCTTAGAAGATATCAAAATTTCCACAAATAACGGCTCCTTGACACAGGGTGGCAGTATGGTACCAATTTCAGCAGATGACTGCACAGCAATGCAAGCTCTGCTCGACTCGATGGATTCCTCTTTGTGTCTTACTCGTCAGAGGCTCTGCACTCCTGTTACTATCATTGACAGTGCTGGACCTGTACAGCAGACTTTTGTAACTATTGTTTTTCCCATTCCTCAGTGGCATACTGGAGATACATTTCAGTTCAATACGATGCTTTTTACTAATCTTACTAACGTTAACGAGGGTCACGGAATGCGTGCTCTGTCAACTCTTAACTTTTTCACAAGTCACGCGCCACGTATCTCCTGCGCTCCCAGTGAAACAATTGCTTTTGACGCCACGCAGCACGTGCGCGCGGAGCTGTATCGTGGACACGGCTTGGTGGCAGAGACAATTGCGGGTACATTCTCAGTGTTCAACGACACATCGATTTCGTCAGCAGAGGCTCTTGTTACGCTTGTATTGCGGCCTGACGACACACCAGAGGCTCTTGCTTATTTTGAAAAGTACACCAATGAGCATCTTAGACTCGACGAGCTGTACATGTCACATGGCAAAATTAGCAACACATTTCCGTCACAGATTGTAAACAAGCTTCAAGGTATTGGGACTGGCAGAACAACGCTGAACTTGGACCCACAGTTGCTCACGCGCTGTCCAATGTACACAAGTACATTGCAGCAAAACATCGAGTGTGCCACGACAAAAGACTGGGATTTGCAGGGCAATGTTGCACGCGTAGGCTCCTCTGTTTACTATGTGCACCAAGTCTTTGGCACAGAAGAAACTGAAGCTGACGATCTCGCTTGGTTGTCTAACAACGTCTTTGGACCGTCTGATCTTAACACTCTGCAAACTTTTCGCGCAGCAGTGCTATCAAGACCATTTTCCACCCCTCTCGCAGCGCAGCGCAAAGCTCACGCATCTATCTTCTGGATCTGGCCTGTGTTTCTGTGGCCCAATGCAGGACCTATTGGACTTGTGGACAGGACGGTGATCAGTCTCGCGTGGTCGATTGCCCCCTAAAACTAGCGTCCTAAAACTAGCGTCAACTTTCAAGTCATAAATTTTTATTGATAGCAACGTCTTTTACGTCTTTTTGTGTCTGCCCTACCATGGGCTCTTTGGCTCGCTTTGCTTGCGAGCGGCCTCTGCATCGGCCTTGGCCTTTTCAGTTTCCCAGTAAGAGGGTGCGCAGATAGCAAGGCCACGATCCAAGTGGAGTGCAATCCTTTTCGATGCTTGGACTTGATTTATCCAGTCCCTAATCCACCCATGATCGACACTAGTGCTCTCGTCCTGCACAGATTGCAGGCGTTCGCACAATTTTTGATCTGGAACTTCCGAAGCTTCCTGCAACATTTTCAACATGGCAGAAGCTTTGTCTCGTGATTCGTCAAATTCTATACAGTCTATGTCGATGTCGGGAAATTTTGGGCACGTCAAGTCTCGCACATATTCGATGTATTCTTCACTACCCACGCGCAGTCGCCAGTCCATTTTGTCCAAAAATGCCAATTCAAACAGAAGGAAGTTGCATCCGGCCTCCTTGGCCTCCTCAATTCTCTGACGAAAGATCACACAACCCCTCAAGCTGGCAGTTAAGTTGTATATCAACTCTTCGAGCATTGTGTGTGCCTGAAAGACGCACATTGCAAACACGACGTTTTGAACTCCGATTTGGTTTGTAAAGGTTATCGCATGTTCTGATACGTACTCAAGGTTTGTCTGGATTACCCTTGTCGGTATGTTTTCAAACCAATGACGCATGCGCTCGGCAATTTGTTCCTGCCCCAAATGCTTTTCTTCACATTGAAACTTGGCGAGGAATCGCTTAAACAATACGTAAGCGTACACAGCAAGAGAAGTTGTTACTCCTTGCGAATTTCCAAAGAATTCCGTTGTTGCGTACTTTTTGTGCTTCGAATCCAACTCGCTAAAAATACCCTGCATGTATTTCACATCGCAACAATGCTTTGTGCGCAGCTCGCGGAGGACTAAATTTAACAGTGGCTTTTGCTGATCGCACTGCTCATTCCAGAGATGATAAGGTTGCTGATCGCTTTGTTGGACGTGCTGGTAATACCACTCAAAATTGATCGCAAACTTTGACAAGATCTTCTGGTTATAAAGAATGTGTCGATTCCAGAGTGCGTATAATGCTTTATCTCTTTTTTTGCTGGACCTGTTAAAGTTTTGAAATTTGTCCGCGAATGCCACAAACTGTGGCATTGAGCCTATAATGTGTGTGCCGATTTGGTTGAAATGCCGATTGCGTGCAGGCATTCGAGGTAGTGGTGGTTTTCCAGGAACTACCTGAGACATGCTAGTTTCTGTACTACTTATCTTTTTCTTAAATACTGTATCATGAAAAATATATCAGCCGTTACATCAAGCACGAAGCGCACTTGCAGTAGGGGCCAGAGGGATATTCCCCTGTCACACACACGTCGCTGCACTGCACACATGTCTGCACTGCAGCGTCTGCTCTTGTCCGTGTATAAGGCAGTTTACACTCATAAGTGCATGGAATAGACGTGTTTTTCGTCCAAGTATAGGCATGTTCTGGCAGTTCAGCACCTGTCAGCATTCCTTGCACAATTTGCAATGGTGGCCAGCACTGCTTGCATGCATTATTGTTTAAGAACCACCCCGGCGAACATTCAATGGCGCATTGCCCTGTGAATGGGTTTTCTGCTGTTCCCTCCCCGGGGTCGCTAGCAACAATAAGCTCCCCAGGCTTTGCGACACAGACATGCGCCTGGGCGTTTTTCGAGTCTATACAAGGCTTGAAGAAGAAGAATCCTGTGCCTGCGTGCAATAGCAACTGTGCGCGGTCCCAGCATTTCTTGCAGAGACCGTCGTAGGCGCGGTACGAACCTTCTTTGCATTGCGTTTGGCAAGTGTTGCTCTTGTTGACAATTTCCAAATACTTCTCGTTGACAGCGTATGGTCCTGAGGTCAGTCTGAGGTCAGGACATGGCACACACGCAGAGTCTTGTGTATGTGAGCATTGTTGCCAAACATAACCTGCGTCACAACCGGACTCTGGAGGCAGCTGACATTTTCTACAAGAACGTTCTCCGAAAATTTGGAACAAGAAATAGCCAGCTGTGCAGTTCCAGTGACAGGGTTCGTTATCACGTGCTACGTACTGCGCAGCGCCTGATGCAACAAATTCGCTACCTTCCGTGCACTGCACACAATTTTCTACGGCAGCAGGCTCAAGAGCTGGGCATCCACGCAGGCGACTGCCAGGCGGACACACTGTTGTACTTTTGTGACAACTGATGCATGTTCCTGTCAAATCCAGAAACTGACCTTGGGGGCAACTAAACAATTGGGTGTGTGCTCGTAGAGACACAAGCAGATCGTCAGTATGTTCCAAAGCACAAGAAGTATTTTCAGCTGCATGCACTGCAATGCCAATGCGGCCGACACTGCTCAAAAACGTAGGCACTGAGATTTGGCATTCTGCATAAGCTCCTACGACATGTTTGTTCGAGAGCAAGAGCGAGCAGCCAAGGCGATGCAGACTATGCAAGTGTGCTGGCTGTTCTGGATCTTCTGCGCACGACGAATCTTGCAATGCGTAGAATAGCGATGCTGTGAATTTACAAGCTGAAAGTTCCTCTCTTTTTGTCACAACACTAAGACCGACGTTGACGTCAAGACGTTCCCAATCGTCATGAGACTGGCTGTGGTTGCCTCGCAATAAGTGTTGAAGGCCAATCATGGCAAGTTCATGAGATGATGGAATACGCAGCATTGTGCATAGTACTCCTTCTTGCGCAGTGGCAGGAAAATCTGATAGTACTGGGGTGATCTGCAAGTCGTCCACGCCGACAGCAACTTTGATGCGCGAATCCACGTCGTTGCGTTTGAATAAAAGTTCCAGTAGCATATCTTTGCGAGATGTGAGAGTCATCACATGTCGCTCGCGTCTCCACGTGCCAGGCGGTGGAATCGCACTCACAGGCACTTGTTTGTTTGGTTGTTTATTTTGTACAGCACTTGCAGTAGAGCTCTGCATAGAACGCTGAAGAAAAATATCAATCTCTCGATCTCGTGGAATACTGGCATGCACTGCTGCGTCAATCCAATTAACACCCAATTCCATGTATACACAATCACTGTGCGGCAACAGCACTGTCTGTCGAAGATTATCTTTGTGGTAAATCATTCTGCTTTGCGCTAAGCCTTGTGCATGCATAAGAATCAAAACTGTGCTGTTTTGTGGACAAATGGTCCCGGCAGCCTGTACGGCAGAAAATTCGCATTTCGATGCCACAGACACAAAAGGCTGTAAACGTGAGCCACACGGCACTGAAAAAAGCAGATGTAGCCAAAGTCCTAGATTTGTCTGGTGCTGATATCTCAAAGCAATAGCAGGCTTTTGCAGAGCAGATGCACAGAGAGAAGTGCTTGGACAGTCTGTGCAAATCTGCGAACCAAATTCGGGTGCGTGCGTGTTCACAGCACATGGTGTGCATTGGGAACTTGCAGGCGACGCAGAATACTTGCCGGGCGTGCAAGATTCGCAGGCATTCCATCCAGCGAAAGCGTGTTTTCCAGGTAAACAAGCAATGCAAATTCCTGACTGCATTTCATGCCCTGCAGCACAGCATTTTGGTGTCAGAGCTACAAGCAATTGTGAGCTTTCTGACGCGTAATAATTTGCACCTACATCTTTGCATATTTGTAATGACAATTTCATTGAGTAGCTTTGTGTCCAGTTATAATGTGCTTGCATTATTGCAAATATGTTGCCACAGTCGGGAGGTAATAAGTCCCAGTTCCGTTGACTGATTCTGTCAAAGCACGCGGATGTGAGTTGGCTGCCCAAAACTCCAGAAATTATCCATCCGAGCTTGTTATCATGGTACAAAAACCTTTGAACACTAGTCAAGACAGACGAAGTTAACGAAATTCTCCTAGCGTACACCTGCTTCCCGAGCATACTCCTGTTTAATGCAATCTTTTCTGAATCCGACATGATGGCGCCTCCTGCTTCTCTTACAACGTCCGGGTCGGTCCAATTGTAATACGTGTACACTCCATTGATCATAGATTCGTCGTTGCATGCTGCCGACGACACCGTCAACGCAACCAAGGCATCTTCTATACAAGGTGGTAAAATCTGCTGCTCTAATGGAGACGCTGTTTGACGATGCTGGAACGTGCATTCAAATCCGACGCGCTCGTACATACCATAGCTCAACGGAAGACCCAAGGCTCTGTTCAGTGTGAGGTTATTTTTTGAAATGCCGTAACTAGTTAGTAGTGTGCGTGGCGAAGCGTAAGCATTTATTGCATGCGGAGAGACAATAAGTTGCGTCAACTCGTCGCCTGCAGTAGCTTGAGCTGTGCGCTCGTACAAAGGCTGAGCTGTGCTTTCAAAAACCGGAACACGGTAGTTAGCCGCACGCAATTCCAATATTAATCTTTTTTGAATCGAATCAGCTTTGTTCCGCGTGCCAACAGCGAATGCCCCAGACGTATCGTGGTTTTGTGCAAAAGTTATGTTGGAAAGTGTCATATTCTTGTTTTCTAGGAAAACATATTGTTCATCTTGTTCAAGCACTGACGATGCTTCAGAAGCATTTGCGTTGTCCGAAGGTACGAGCACCACGGCGTAGACGGCAGGCAGAGAAGCCAATGTGGCAGTGCGCCAGGTTTTGAACTGTGGTAGATAGGTCAAAACACTTGGCTGCACTGCGTCACCCAAATCGCTAACCATAAAGCAATAAAAAAGATGTTCAACCTTCACAAAATGCCTGTGCTCCAGATCAGTTGCAAATATTCGCTCAAGCCTCAAAGTATCCTTGCCAAAAATGGCTTTGTGTACTTTGCCACTCACGCTAACAACCCACAATTCTTCTCCAGAAGCCTGTTGCACATATGCAGCGGAGATGAAGCTTGCTGTAGTAGATACGGACATTTCTGCAAGCCTGATATCAGAGCACACAGAAGCTCTTGTCCATGCACACACACAAACACGGAGATGCAAAGCAGTTGCTTGCAGTACTTCTGACGTCTGGACCTCCACAGCAGCAAGAAGAACGTTTTCTGTCTGCGAAGAAACTAACACGCGCGAATAGTCTTGCCACTCATGTACATGCACATTCCAATTTGCATTCAAAAGAACTGCTGTTTCGCGCTCTCGGAGTTCAATTTCTCGTGT
>Ga0209651_1000056_pt1 | contig 38257 bp, 33 predicted proteins | sample LauGreFBDMM110SN_2_FD_188216 | JGI IMG/M metagenome (GOLD analysis project Ga0209651, IMG submission 188216) | Freshwater lake microbial communities from Lake Michigan, USA - Fa13.BD.MM110.SN (SPAdes) (version 2) | ecosystem: Environmental > Aquatic > Freshwater > Lake | place: Lake Michigan... | reverse complement strand
ATAAATAATAATAACAACAACAACAACAATAAAAGCAAATGAATAAAACAAAAAAAGATAAATATTTAAGAAAAAATAGACATGATAAAAATAGTAAACATAAAAATAAAACAAGAAAGGTGCAGAGAGGGGGTAAAGCTCTCGGTCTTACTACTGGGAGTCTTACGACTATTGCCAGAGGTATAATAGAAAAACAAGAAGCACCACAACCAACACCAGCAACACAACAACCAGCAACACAACCAACACCAAAACCAACACCAAAACCAACAGCAAAAGAAGCAGCAAAATTAGAAAAAGAAAGAGCGGAAGAAGCAGCAAAAGAAGCAGAAAAAAAAGCAGCAGAAAAAGAAGCAGCAGAAAAAAAAGCAGCAGGAGAAGCAGAAAAAGAAGCAGCAGCACAAACACAACCACCACCATCACAAGATAATTTAACAAATTTCAAAACCAACTCAGGAATGGGGTATGAATTTGGGGGACAAATACAATCAGCAACACAACAACCAGCAACACAAGCAACACAACAACCAGCAGCACCAGAACCAGCACAAGCAACACAACAACCAGCAACACAAGCAACACAACAATCAGCAACACAACAACCAACAACACAACAACCTGCAACACAACAACCAGCACAAGCAGGACAAGAAGGAAAAAAAGAACTAGAAATCGAACTTTTAAATCAACGAAAAAATAAAGAAAACAAAAATGATCAAAATCCCAATCCTGAATTAAGTGCTGCAGGTAGGGTACCTCCAAATATTGCACTTGGTTTGTGGTTAGGTCTTTTTGAAGACCAACAAAAAAAGGTAGCTATAGCCACGACAATGCAGGATTTAGTAAAAAATATACCTAAAATTATGGATCAAAATAATAAAAATTTTAAGACACTTATTGAGTATGGTGAGGCGATTAGAAGAAGTATTGAAACGATTCTATATAATAATAAAATAACAACAAAAGAAATGTTGCATAGTGATGTGCAGTCTAAAATTTTAAAAGACGTAGATAGAAATAAATTATCAGAGTTAACACAAGAGTTAGTTGATGTTAGCGAACAGGTGCAAAAGATTGCTAATTTGTCTACACAACAAGCTAATGCTGGAATAAAAAACAACGGAAATTTAGAAGGACTTAAATCATCATTTGGTATGGTAAATGATCAAAATATGCTTACAAAAAAAAAATCTGAAACTGAACCCGAACCCGAATCCAAATCTCCTAAAAATGATGAACCCCCTAAAAATGATGATAAAGGACCACCACCGCCACCATCATCAGAAGCACAAACAGGAGGACCACCACCATCATCAGAAGCACAAAAAGGAGGACCACCACCATCATCAGAAGCACAAAAAGGAGGACCACCGCCAAAGCCAGGAGGACCACCACCACCACCACCACCACCACCACCACCACCACCACCATCACGACCACCACCAAAGCCAGGAGGACCACCACCATCACGACCACCACCAACACGACCACCACCAACACCAAAACCATCATTGTCATCGTCAAAACCATCATTGTCATCGTCAAAACCATCATTGTCATCGTCAAAACCATCAATACCAAAATCAGCAGTGTCATCGCCAAAGTCACCAGGAACACCATCGAAATTGGGCGCAAATATGAAGAAAATTGGCACCAAGATTTCACAGGGTGCTAGTAGGTTTTCACAGGCTTTTGGTAGGTTTACGCAAAGGAACCGTGGTCAAAGAGGAGGACAAGATATCAATAACAATAAAACAAGAAAAAACGGACAATATATTCGCGATATTAAAGAAAACCGGAACGAGTTATTTAACAAAGAGATGGAGATTATAAACAGTATTCGTAATTTTAAGCACAGACACACTGACGAACCAAAGAAACAGTTTATAAATGTTATTAAAAGAAGTTAGTACCCACAAAATTCTATTTAATATCAACAAATAAATATTAAATAGAATTAAACAAATATAGTATATAGACTAATATTATAAAGCAACACCCACCCCAAATTCTTACAAATCGCGGATAAAAATGAAAGAGCCATTAAGAAGAATTGTAAAGATTCATAACAAGTATTACGACATAACAAATTTCGCCCATCCAGGTGGACCGGTCGCAATTATGGCTGCCAATCGCCGTGACGCGACCGCCTTATTCGAATCGCACCATCCATTTAGCGACCGCACCATGATGGACAATATCCTTAAAAAGTATGAGATGAAAGAAGAATATGAGAAATGCGAAAATTACCTGCTCCCTGGCGAAAATGAAAACGGCGCGATTTTTGATTGGGAAGAAACCACAAAAAGCGATTTCACAAGAGAACTGCGCGACAAAGTGAAGAAACATTTCGCTCAAAAAGCCGCAGAGCGCGGTGTTTCATTTATCGAAGCCACAAAAGCAACACCACAACGATGGTGTGAGTGGGGCGCATTCACGACGGCATCCGCATGGTCATTTTATGCGATGTTATATTCGCAAAGCATATTTTGGAGTTGGTTAAACGTGCTTCTATGCCCGGCGCTATACTGGATGTCTGCAGGAATGTTTCACGATGGCAGCCATTTTGCAGTGTCGAGCGACTGGCGCATAAATTGGGGAGTTCAGTATGTATATAGAATATTTTCAAACCCATTCGACTGGTTACATCAACATATTATAGGGCATCATCCGTATACAAATATACACAATAAAGACCCCGATTTGAATCACGAAAATAATTTAACTACCGATATTAAAGATGCTCCTATAAGGTATATTGAAAATACAAAGTGGACTACGAAACACATTAATCAAGAAAAAAGATTCTATCCAGTAGTATCTTTAGGTTTATTTTCAGTGAGAATCATAAATCCACTAGTTCTTATTGTAACAAACTTATACAACAAATGTGTGTATAAAATACCATGTGGAATAAAATATAGCATATTACAATTTATTGAAATATTTTTGTTTATATATGTATTTTTCATATTACCGTTTCAAATATGGACACCATTTTATGCGGTTAAACATATTATAATTCCGTATTTTTTATTATCGATTATATTTAATGTTAATGCTTCTTTAAATCATTTACACAAAGATAGCATAAAAGGTCAGAATAAAAATTGGTACATTCACCAAGTCACTACTGCAAACAACTTCGGGAACCACTATCCACATTATTACTTATCGATAGGACTGAATTATCAAATCGAGCACCATTTATTCCCCACAATAAATCACTGTCACTTGCGCGATATTCAGCCGATAGTAAAAAGTTTGTGTGAGAAGCATAGAATCCCATACCATCATACTAGCGGATATAAAGAAGCGATTATAGGAGTGTATGAACATATGCGTCAAATGGGGAAAAAACCGGTTGGTGCTGATGCCGATGCCGATGCCAAAGAATAACAATATTTACTTTATTTTCCGGATGTTCCGGATGTTCCGGATGTTCCGGATGTTCCGGATGTTCCGGATGTTCCGGATGATTTAGCATCGTGTGCATCTTTCCAGCGAACAAAACCGGAACTTCGTTTCATATCAAAAGAGGGACCGAGGTGGTCTTTCGCGATGACGAGACCTTGTTGCTCGAACGGTGTTAAAGTGGCGGTGTATTCTTGAATCAGTTTTGAAAGAGAGGAACTTGACATATGGTATATGGTTTGCGTGTCTGCGTGTTTCGTATGGTTCGTATGTTTTATATAATAATATGAAAAATATTATTATATCAATTTTGTGTAGTAAAATAACAAAATTAGCTAATAAATAATATAAACATTATATAAAATGCAGTCCGCGATAAGAGAATCAACGTGGTATAAAAATGTAACAAAAGGTTTTATAAATACTACGCCGCCAAAACCCCCTGTTCCTGTAAAAAAAATGCCAATATTACAAGACATTCTAATTCGAGGAAATAAAATGATAGATATTGGATTTATCACGACAATCTACTTTATTTTAGGTGCAATTATTGCGAACATCATTACAAGTTTTCAAACTGAATTTAACAATAAAGAAGAAGATAAACGCACAGTAATTAATAGTACTTTGAGCCTAATATTGCTTATTTGGACGAATGGTGTACTTATCTACTTTGCGCGAAACCTGGTTGAATTGATACCGTATCCATTTGATACTTTTTTCGGATTTCATCATAATAAAGTAAAAGAGTTAGGTGCAGCTACAGCGTTTACGTTTGTATTACTGTATTACCAACCCAATTTAAATAAGATGATGAAATATTTATCTGTTCGTTGGCAAAATACATTTGAGGGACGACCGTTTTTCGAAGGATTGATATTGCTGAATAAACCGGCTGTAAAACCGACGATTACCGATGATGATGATGGTAATAATATTAAAAAGCCCAAGAATCCAGAGAATCCCGCAAAATAATGTAAAAGTGAATATAATATCTAACTGAATGTCAAGAAAAGAAGCATATAAGGTCGTTGCTTAGTTTGACATTGGAAGCCTGCATCATTTTCGTAATAGAGGTATCAATTTTAAACCCATTCATAATCAAAAACTGAAATAGCGTCGGTATTTCATCGACGCACATGATCTGGTTAGTATCTCCAATGTGCGTAATAAGCAGGTTGCAACATTGCGCGACATTTGAACAGCATCCTCCGCCTCCGCCTCCGCCTCCACATCCGGAAAAGACGCTATCCGTTTGAAAAGGCGACAAGCGAATAGGACCTACGCGTCGAATAATAGCATTAAGAGGCGAATCATGCGGTGGCGCAGGACTTATTTTGATAACTTTTTTATAACACTGGGTAAGGTGGTCGTAGTAAGGAACTGACGATAAAGAATACATAAGCTTACTATATATGGTAGAGAAATTATATTGTAGAGGAATTATATTATACTGTAAAAAATATAATATAATATAATAAAATAAAAATCATAAATGATGTAGCAAACAATTTCGCGAATTTATATATCTTCAGGAGACAGACCCATCATCATACCTTCCCTTCTCGCATTATTGGCACCACATGTCCCCGATGCACAACTACCACCCGCGGGGCGACTGGGGGGAAGTACATCCGGCATTGCGGATGGTCGTTGCCCGACAAAGTACATAACAACCTGGTACAAAACATAAGCAATTACGAGATAAACAGCCAACATAACAATGTTCATTACTAATCCGTTGCCTCCCCCCATACCTGCACCACACATTTTAGACATCTTAGACATTTTAGCCATTTTAGCCATTTTAGCCATTTTAGTTATTTCAGTTATATAAATAAGTATATATTAATATTTTACGCAATATTGTATTCGAAAAAATAAAGAATGAATAATATGCTAAAGGCTAAAAATAATAAAAAAAAGATATATTAGTAGTAGTATCACCAATATGAGCAAATTAATAGACCAAGGAGGATTTGGATGTGTATTTTATCCGGGGATAGAGTGTGACGGAAGTATAAGTAAAAACCCTAAATATATTTCAAAGTTGCACAAAAAAGAGTATCAAGTCGCGAACGAGTATAATGTCGGAAAAATGGTATCACAAATTCCATTATACGAGTATTATTTTGCTCCAATTGTGAGTATGTGTGATATAGATATAGCGAAGATAGATAAACGCGAACGTGATATGTGTCGCGTTATATCGAGAAAGAAGACGAATTCAAAATTTGTAATAATGAAGATGCCATATGTAGAGAATATAAGTCTAGGAAAATATATTACGAATCCAAATATAGACAAAAAAGAAATAGTTACATATATTTTGGATTTGTATAAGTTCCTATTAAACAGTTTAAAGATGTTGAACCTACGTGGAATAATACATTTTGACTTCAAAGAGCAAAATTTTTTAATAGACATAAAAACAAAAAATCCAATCATTATTGATTTTGGTTTGTCAATACCGATAAAAAACCTTGGTCCCGAAACGTATATTAAATATTTTTACGGATACAATCCATCTTACTATGCATGGTGTATCGACATCCATATTATTAACTATGTTATTCACGTCAACTCTACATTAACGTACGACGAGTTGGTGACAATGATAGATACATTTATAATTTACAATAAAGCACTACATATATTTTCACAGGGTTTTCTTTCAAGATATCGAGAATTAGCCATAAACACGTATAAAAAATATGTAAATATGCCTACAGAAAATATAGTAACCGAGTTAATTAAAAATTGTAACACATGGGATAATTATTCACTAAGCATATTATTTTTATCTAAAATAAACACTATATCAAGTAAAGGTTTTACGGATAATAATTTGATAAAAAACTTTTCGGAATTATTGTTATTAAATATTCATCCGAATGTTGCGAAGCGCCTTAGTTTTGATGATACTAAAAAAATGTATAACAAAATATTTTTGTTAGATGAATCTATATCTGAACATAAAAGTTTACTAAATAACTTTGACAAAAAGATATTTGTAGATAAAGTATTAAAGGATACAATGCAACAGGAGAAACTAAACCCTGATGTATTGAAAAAATGAATTGAATATTCAAGTAAAATTAGTTGCTTTAATTAAAGTTTGAACCGTGCAAGCCTCCCTTTAATGCGGCGGCATCAGCAGCAGCTACAGAACTGCCTCCTCTGCGGGAACGTCTAGTGGAACGACGGGTTTTTCTGTTTTTGCGGGAACCTTTGCGTCCGCGTTTTGATTTAGTAGTTACAGCGGATGCTGCACCCGATACATCTTTCTTGACACTCTTCCAGGTCTTAGAAGCAGCCTTTAAAACATCCTTGAGATGAGTTTTCTTGCCCATGGTAGCCATGGTGTTCTTAATATGTTGTCTCCAAGTAATAGCCATCTTATATTTTATACGGAGAAAATAATAAAGATTCATGCAATAACAAAATAACAAAATATAAAAATAAGTTAAATATTTCTAAAGATATTCATACTTTCATACTTTCATACTTTCATACTTTCATACTTTCATACTTTCATAGTATTATTTTACGAAGTTCATAGTTCCATATTTTACTGAATACTAGAATACTAGAATATTACATTCAGTAAAATGTAAGAAGAATTATAATAATATGAAACGATATAAAACGTACGTGTTATATTTTATAAGTTCATAAGTATTAATACGCGTTAGTTTTTATTTATCGAAATGGTAAAAAATCTGGCAGGAGGATGCAATGGTAAAAAAGTAGCAAGAAAGCATACAACAAAGGGTAAAAACGAGTTGCGTTTATCCAAGTCGTCAGATGAGAAGTACGCAATAGTGACTAGATTATTAGGGAATACCTGTGATGTTATTTGCGATGATGGTGTAAATCGGCGATGTATAATTCGTGGTAAATTTACGGGAAGAAATAAGAGGGACAATATGCTAGATAATGGGACATATATTTTGATTGGGATGAGGGAGTGGGTGGACGAGGCAGGGCGTTCTAGGCAAACAGATGAAAAAAATGTAAAATATTGTGACTTGTTGGAGGTGTATAATTCAATGGAGCGCGACATATTGAGAAGGACGCATAACATATTTAGTTCACTAAAAGATGAAATTGGAAATAAATACGATAATGCAAATACAAATGTATCATTTGTAGACGAGAATACATTAAAGTATCAAAATGTTATTAAAAAGATGGATGCAAAGCGTGGAGGCGGAAGTGGCAGCGATGACAGTGACGAAGATGAGATAAAACCACAAGCTGATATGATTACAGCAAATGTAAAGCATGTTGGTAAAGGTGTCATCGTTCAATCATATGATATTAGCGATGACGAGGATGACGGTGAGGATGACGACGAGGATGACGACGAGGATGACGGCGAGGAAGAGAAAGAGGTTACTACCGCGGTATATACTGCACCTAGTGTTGCAAGTAAAAATAAAAACGTGGAATATATTGCCGAGAACCATATTGATGTGGATGACATTTAGTTCTACTCAAGACTGCGTCGGATGGCTTCTTCGATGTCGGCTTGTTCTTGTTCGTCACTATTGAGGTCGGGGTATATGTTCTCATTGATGATGATGCGGTTGTTGATAAAACGGTTGATGTCAATATTGCGAAGGTTGATATTGTTTAATATATTCAAAATGTTGGGGTTGAAGGCGTTGATGTGTGCTGGCGGAACGTCATCTCGCTCTACAGCTTCCGCGCGTGCTTCCTGCCCCACAGGTGCATAGGAAGGTGGTAAAGCAGCACCACTAGAAGAAGGTACAGCAGCGCGGGCGGGTTCCTGTGGGCGCATGGACGAAGACATCATTCTGACACTTCGAAGAAGTTGATTCATGGGTACCGAAACGGAGTGATGGTGGTGGTGGAGATGGTGATGATGGTGGTGTTGATGAGCTTGACCGTGAACATGCTCGGCGATTCGAGACGCGATATTATTGACGCGAACAATGTCGCTTTCTTGGTGTGCGTCTGCTGGTGCGGGTGCGGGTGCGGGTGCGGGTGCGGGGACGTCTCGCTCTCGCTCTCGCTCTCCCTCTTCACGTTCAACGACCTCTTTTGACTTGAAAGAGAAGCGACAAATGGGGCATTCGGCTTTTTCTTCTTTCAACCACTTGGTAATTGCTTCTGCATTGAATGCATGGTTGCAAGGTAGAATAATAATATCGTCTCCTTCTTCGAAGTCTACCTGCCAAATACCGCATGCTGCATTTATTTTGAGTTCTTCCACCATGGAGCTAGTAAACTTCTTTTTGACAAGTTGACCGTGTTCTTCTTCGGAGATAACCCGCTTAACAGGGCATCGGTCGTATAGTGAACGAGCGAGAATAGACGCCGCGGATGATTCTAAACCGTGAAATCCGCCACCGAATGCACCGCCACCAAATCTAAGTGGTACGAATGATATACCATTTCCATAGATATAGTCGAGTAAGTCGTGACCTCTTCTGTTAGGTAAGTCCGCCGAAGAAGCCAACATTATAAGATCGGGGACATCGTGGACATCGCCATTGAGGGCGTTCTGGTTCTGGTTCTGGGAAGGCTGTTCTTCTTGTCCGGACATTGTGTAACTTGATAAGTTCGTGTGTTGTGTTTTGTTTTTCTTCTATATTCATATTAGAATAATATTTCTACTTCAATTTTCTAGAAGTAGAAATACGATAAAGAAAATACGATAAATAAATATAATATTACAACGCTTGTATGCTTTAATGCTTGCGATGTCTAGTGACTGAACTAAAAATATATGGAAACATTGCAAGCATCATGACAATGTTAATGGCATAAATAATGAGAACGAAAGTAGAATAATAGTAAAGAAAGGAGCGTCTCCATTCACTAGAACACTGGCGACACTGTGATTCGTTCATTTTTCCAATAAATCGGTAAAGGTAAATAATATTGGCTACATTTATTACTAGTAAAACTAAAATAACCCATTTGTTGGATACCATGAAAGAACGAGCCTGTTTTGGAAATACTGCAAACAAAAGAACTTGAACCAGAATAATGGTACTTAAAGTTGTTACATAACCAGTTTCGGGAATATTAGTGCAGTATCCACATTTCATTTTCATGGCGGCAATATAGGTCAAAATAATCGCTAAAATAATGACATTTATAACTCTCGAAAAAATATTATGCATTTGTTGTTATTATATAATAATTAAATATTTTTTTTAATTATTATATGCTATATTTTTAACGCGTATATAACCCACATATCCTAGAATCCAACAACTTGCTTAAATACTCGCTCAAATCCGACATATCTATCATTATTCAGCGAATTCACCAATGTAGTCCAAGGCGTATATTGCTGAAGTCCCGCAACACCTTTTTCGCAAAAGACATTCAAAAGCGCCGGGCTAAACCCTGACATCATCGATACGTTTTGGTCTGTTGACAATGACGGAAATCCGGTAGTTTTGCGCAAATTCCAAAACACAATATGCGGAGCTTTACACGGTTCTCCATATAGTCGTTCCCCCATTTTTGCAAACATTTGTTTCATATTCTCAAACAGTGTTTCCCTCGCAGACAAGTCGCACATACTCTCCGACGCATTACTCATTTGCATATCCGAAAAAACGACCAGTACCAAATTCTCCGCAACTTCACGCGGGAGTTTATTATCCTCAATCCCCTGTCGTATAAGGTCAAGCGCTAAATAAAAGTTCGTCGTCATCCCCCACGATGATGTCCTTAATTTGCTCACCTGTTTCACAAATGTATCCGAGTCTTGCACCCCTAGCTGAACCCACGTTGGGCGCTCCGAAAATGTCATCACGCGCTGACCAAGTATCGACTTTTCCGCGACGCGAATACTCAACCCAATCGCCGAATGAAGCGGGTTGCTATTATCTTCCATCATCGAACCCGAAACATCCGCCATCGCTATAAAGTTGCCAAGGTTCCCATTCTGCGCGGAATTACTCTTCCATTGCTCGTTCAATGCCGTAACAACCGGCGATTCATTCGGTAATGAATTTTTAATACATTCAATAGCGCTCTTTACAAAATCAATGATCGAAACACGTTTTCCCTTTATTTTACTTTTACCACCGACTACATTTCTTAAATATTCTTCATAGTTATTTTTACAGTCGTCGCGGTCTTCGTTATTTTCACAGCGCGTAGTCTTGCCATTCTTCTTAAGATTTAAAAATGAATTCGTCTGTTTATGCATGGTAATACTTGTGACATTGTCAAAGTTAATTTCCGCCCATTTACCATCGCACTGCTTTACTTGGGTTGTGTCCAGTTTTTTATTCAGCGCGGAAATAATTTTGCGATAAACCATAAATGCACGGTTTACAGCTCGCTCATAGGATGGATGCGTAGTGTCATGCGGAATCTGGTGTTGTGAATAATTCATTGCAAGATAATAATAAAGCCATCCAAATTTTTTCGACTTTTCTCGCGGAATCCATCGAGCCACTAGAGAAAAACGACTTCCATTATTTTGTAACTCTTGCGCATCGATGCGAAGTTGTTCATTGATAAGGTGTACAACTTTGTCAACAAATCTCGAATACAATTTACTATTATTCTCTTTCTCCTCTTCATTCTCTACCAATCCATCAATCAATTGTCCTTTCATATACGTTAAAAAATACTTCATGTCTTTCCATGAACCAAGGGGATGCTGTTTTGATTTGGTATCACACATACCATTGCCATCACCCTCGTCTCCTGCATCCACCACATCCTCCACTCCTCCTACGTCATACACGAGTGTTTCAATAACATATTCAAAAAATCTGAAATCGATTTTTGACCATTCTAAGAGCATTACATAAAAAAGCGCGTACTCACCTTTCCCGCAAATAATATCCCGCGTTTGTGCCATCAGTTTAAACATTATAACACCCATATCAATACACTTATTATAATCATTACTGCCTTTATCGAATGTTTTAATTCCATTCATTATAGTAGTCAAAATATCTCTCGTTTCTTTTGCAACGGTTAAAAACCCGGTCTCACTACTTGTTCTTACCAACTGAAAACTAAACTGCATTATCTTTTCCTGCAACATAACCAAAGATACATCTACACTTTTATACTCAAGATGATTGTTCTCTCCATACTGATAACCGAGTAAAGGAGAATTGGAAGCATTGGAAGCATTGGAAGCATTAGAAGCATTAGAAGCAATAGTGTCTAAAGCTTTAATGACCGGATGAAGAGAAGCAGACATATCCCGTGGTTGCATTGACAAGAAGGCTGTGCTTTTATTACACGAATGTTGATGATAATATATAATGGATTCGTATTTTTAAGTATGTTTCAAAATAGTTATTCTCATGCCGCGAATAAAACTGCGAATAAAACTACAAAAGATTTACATACCGGTCGCATCGCTTTGTCTTGTTGTTGCCTTGTTTTTTATGTTTTTGTGAACTACGTATATGTATTCGTTTTGTGGTGTTATTTTTATTTTTAATAAAACCATTAGTAATCAACTCTTGTTTTGACAACAGCGTCGTATGATCCGGATCCGCTTCTTGTTCAGGACACTCAAAAAAGAAAAAATAAATACCATTGTACTTTTTTAATAATCGAAGCGTCGGTTTTAATTCAAATGAGTCAATTCGGTTAAGAGTATAAAGAGATATAAAATCATTCGGATTTTCAATATACTCCGGTAAAGACTCAGGTGTTACATGAATGTTATAAACCATAATAGATATCAACTTATATTTTACCTTATTTTTCTTTTGACTACTTTTTATTACATCTATTAACTGACGTCGCGTTACTATATTGTCATCGTTGTCGAGATATATTTTTTTCTGATGAATTATTTCGATTTCATTGTCGGTATTAATATACGTTATATATGTTTTTATATTATTCAATAAAGTAACTTCTTTAAACATCTTGGAATAGTCTATTTCAGGTATTTTAATAGGTTCTTGTTCATTCTGGATTTGATATGCATCATCCATTTCATATCCGTCGATTTCATATCCGTCGCCCATTTCTTTTTCACTATCTGATTCATATTCATATTCATTTTCATTTTCATTTTCATTTTCCATTATTATTTGTAATTATACTAATATAGATAATCTATACAACAACCTAAACTAATTAGTTAATTAGTTAGTTTAGATTTTACGAATTATTTATCTGAATCCATTCATTCGATGTCACGTCAATAATAATTATCATCTCCATTATCGTCGGAGGAAACATCATCTCCCATTTTCCACTTTGCAATCCTTTCGCTTTGTTCTCTTATTTCATGATACATTGAATATTGGCTATAGTTCGACTTTTTATACCCCATAGTACTTACATTCGGTTCAGTTTTATTTACAACTTCTGGTTTCTTTTCTACAACTTTTTTAAAATCCAATTTATTTTGTACAGAACCGGGCTTATTTACTTTTGTTGAGTTACTTCCAAGTGATGGAAAGTTATCATCATCATTTAAAACTATTTTGTTTACTTCTGATTTTTCCTGTTTTTCACTATTTGTCTTGTTCGCATTATTAAAACTACTTTGAAAAATATTTTGCGACTTTTTTAAGAAAATGTTGCCCCTATCGCCCCTTTCACCTCTATCGCCTCTATCGCCCCTAAATGAATTATTGCTAGAAAAACCAAACCTATACGGTTCTTGAGGCTGCTCCTGCATTTGTCCTACATTTTCATCTCTCCTTCTAACATCGTAGTCGCAAGTATTATCATAATACCTATTGCTATCACTGTAATCCGCTTCAACATAAGCAGTATCAATAATATCATTCAATTCATTGAATTTCCTTTTACTCATTTAAAATGTCGCGTAAAGACGTGTACCTACTAACTATAATGGATGCTCTATATTAATATTATATTTATTTTTAAATAGTAGTTTATATAGTATTTAAACAAAATCAATATAAAGATATTTTATTTATATTATTTGTCTCCTAACAGCAATTTTTTTTCGCTGCTTATAAATAAAATAAACAAGGATTCTATATACTTTGTAGGAGACAGCAACATGATGTGTGACAGTAGTGGTGACGGTGTATCTATATATTCCCAGCATCCCCAGCATAACATAGAGATGGTTTCTATGTTATGTTATGAAGTATATCATATATTTTTATAAAATTCTTCTTTGAGCCATTGTGTAATATTATTATACATTTTTTTACCATAGTATATTTCGGGGTAGTCGTATGTGTGGTAAGCTTTGGCTGATTTTTTATCCCCATAATGGTATGTTACTGACCCTAATCTTTTATCAATAATATTATCCATAATTATTTTCGAAATAGAGATATTTTTTTTATATTCTTTCCCTTCATCTTTTTGAATACATGTAAATAGATTATCAAGTTTAAAAAAGGAAGTTATTTCATCTATTATCGTTTTATTTACACTCATATTTAAATTTATTAGTTTCGGGGATGGAGGGTCTTCTTTGTGACAGTAAAATGATTCATACATAGATGCATCATTCTCTTGATTCTCTTCTTCTTGTTCATCCGTCGAATCTGCCAACAAGTAAGGATTATTCGAGGATTGTTCCATGCTATTGTGTGCGTGTGCGTGTATGTGTGTGTATGTCCTATTATACTATTTTTATATTTTTTTTTGCCCATTTTCCGCAAACAGAAAATTGAAGTCAAAGTAATCCTTTAATTCGTATGCAGTAATCATAACTACAAAGCTACGTACAAGACAATGTCCTACAATAACTCCAGAAGTGACGCCCGTGATGCCCGTGATACCCGCCGTGGTCCCAGACACCACAACGAAGAGCGCTATATTCCTCGCGAGCGTGATGACCGCCGTGATGCTCGTGATGACCGCCACAATGACCGCAGACCCAACAACGAAGAGCGCTATATTCCTCGCGAGCGCGATGACCGCCACGATGACCGCAGACCCCGCCGCGATGCTTACTACGAAGCCTTCAGTGAAGAATATGGCGAGCAGGTTGCTCGTAAAATTTATGGCGAAGACAAGGCTCCTATTACACAACCCAGCATCTGCATTCCCCGAACATTTCCTACCATCCGCGGAGAACAAACCAAGCGCGCCGTTTTCAGAACATTCAGAGAGTTGCGCATCGGACTCATTGACCGCATCGATACCGTTCACAAGACCGACAAGAACGGTGAGCGATACTGCACCGTTTACATCCACATGAAAGACTGGAATGTGCGAAGCCAACTTGCCCGCGACACTCGCCAAAAGCTGTTGGACGGAGAAGAAATCAAGGTGGTGTACGATGAACCATGGTTCTGGAAGTGCACTGCAAGCACTATCGAAAAGCCGGAAAATCGCTACTCTGAAGGAGCCGCTCGCACCACCGCAAGACCACGCATCGACCTCGGCGAAGGAACACGCGCTCTTTCCCGCTACACAACGACAGACGACGAACGCCGCGAGGAACGCCGCGAGGAACGCGAGCAACACAACCCCGAACAGCTCTGCAACATGGACCCCGAAGAGCATGACGATGAAGAGTAAAGCAAAAGCGCTCTACATAAAAAAGGTAAGGAATAGGTAAGGAATAGGTAAGGAATAGGTAAGTATGATACAACCATAAATCAACCATAATCAACCATTGTTGTGTGTTGTGTGTTTTGTGTTCTAACACTTTTTTATTTTTATACTGTAATTTTATACTATCCTATCCATGGAATTAGAAGAAAAAACAAAAGACTCGACGCTAAAAATAGGAAGTACAAAAATTTCGCTTTTAAAAGAGAATTTGTATACCATTGAGTCGAATAGTTTGCTTTTAGATTCTATAAATGAAAATATCTCTCATCATAGCGAACATCAAAGACACAGTAAGCAAATTAATATGACACCTATTTTAGATGCAACAGGTAAAAATAAAACTACCAAAAAAACCAAAAAAGCTTTATACGAAAAAATAAAAATGAAATTCAATGCCGACTCTGTTATGCCTCTAACAACCTTTATAAACAAACAGGGAAATAAACAAGGGACAAACTATAATGTAATACTTCACTTCATAGGTAATATAGGAAACCAACTAACATTTTTACGAAACAAGGGATATTCGATTCCCTTTTTTAGTTTAGAAGATTTTATTGTTATTGACAATATCATTTTTTCTTTCATAAATGACGACAAGATTTTTAAAATAGATGACGAAACGAAGAACATTACGGTAGACTACCCGATTCGATATAATAAAAACCACTCTTTTATTCCACCTGGTCTTGCTTTCGGTCTAGATGAACAGCCTGATAAAATACCCATCGATATTTATTATTCATCAATATACCATAGTCTAGCACAACTATGTGTATATGTTTTTCTGAGAAAACAAATCAAAGATGAAGAAGACTACGACAAAGTAGCCGGTCCATTTATTTACACTTCTCTATATTGGTGCCTTAAGCGGTGTTTAGATAAAGATGAAAACAAAAGAATTCTTTTGTATGTCTAATTTATAAGAATAATATTAAGAATAAGAAACAAGAATGTCAATCGCTACTTTGAAAAGAAAAACCAATTTAGGCGGAAATCCGCGTGCTGACCCTATTTCCGGTATCGGTAACAAGGGTTTCGCTCTAAATGGAACTCTCCGCAACATCGGCGGCGTAGGTCAGTTCAGAATGGTATCCAATGTTACAAGAACAAGATATCGCGGTAACACACCTATGGGAAGCGGCGGTTTTCTCGGGAAATATCCTTTATATATATCCAACTCCGGTGACTGCTGCACCAATGATCCAAGTGTGGTTAAAAAATCTACGAAAAATACCCAAGGTATGTTGGAAGAGCGTTACAAGGGTATCTTATTCGGAACTTACCCTAACTCATGGGTCAAAGATGACGACAATGCCTATCGTGATACAAAAACACAGGGACAGTATGTCGAGAATATAACACGAAAAGTCGGTTCCTGTAATTTCCAAAACCCCGTTTGTTGCGAAATCGACAATAGATGCAATTGTATCCAAGGGAAATATATATACATCGGTACCAAAAAGAAACTGTTTTATCGCCCAACAACTAAAAATGTTGATAACTTTAGCCCTAATGGAGAAATGATGTCGCAGGGGTTGTATATAAGCGCCGGTGGTGTTTCCAAGAAGAATAATCTTCCCACACCCGCATGCATGCAACATTACCCGCCAATGTTGTCACATACCGGATGCGACTCTGATGTTGTAACATGGCAGCAAGCCAAAGCTGTCGGTATTCTTCCACCGGACTATATGAACTGCCCTCCATGTGTCGTGACAAATCCGCCATGTGTTACGTGTGTTTAGGGTTTCCTCACAATCCTCGCAATATATAACGTTTCGCGTTGCGTTATATATTACACTATGCTGTGCCGTGTTATATCTAAAAGGAATATTTATAATTAAAGAGAAATAAAGTAGAACAACATTAAGTTGGTAAAAATCATGAAAAATTGTTGGAACATGATGGTGTATTTTGCAAAGTCGCTTCTAGGAGTAACAAGTGTATATCCAACACCTGCTTGTACTGTTGTAGCTAAAAACAACACGTCTGGGAATCGTGGCTCAATATATTGTGACATATCTTCATTGACATCCATTTCTTTTCGAATAAGATAGTAAATTATAGCAAATACTATAATACATAAAAAGTTATATAATGCACCTCGAAAAACATACTTCATTGTGATGACTATTTATAAATATTATAAATATTATAAATATTATAAATATTATAAATATTCATTTTTTACTATATTCATTTCTTGGTACTTCTCTTCGTCTTTCTGTTATTCCTAGTCTTTCTGTTATTCCTAGTCTTTCTGTTATTCCTATTGTACCGCGTTTTAGCACCTCCCTCGTGATGTTGTTGTTCGCCATCGCCATCGTCATCGCCACTCTTTTCAGACCGTGGGCTAATATTGGACATCGGTGTTCTAAACCCTAATACACCGCTATCGCTAGAAGTCATATCCTTAAATAATGGCGACACATCTTGTGCTTCTGATGCGACACCTTCTCCTTGTTGATGCAGTCCAGTTATCTCTCTTCTATTTTTTAGAAACTTTTGTCGTGCTCTTTTTTGTTTTATAGTCAAATGTTTATACCCTTTGTGTTTTCTTCTCCACCTTTTTGTTCGCTCATTTTCAGAGCCACTTAGATGCCCTCTACTCGTCAATGAATCCGACGTTCTAGGAGACCTCGGGGAAACTAACTCTTCGGGAATCATCTGCCGTAAGTCAAATGTTGGAACACTTACGGAATCGAAATGTCCAACAGGTCTTAAAAACCGCATCGTCATTCTTTCTTTCGGGGGTAACTCCGAAGCATGCAAACGCCTCGCTAAGTGTTTGTGCATTTCTACACCCCTAAATTCGTCTCCACTCGTTTGTTGTAAAATGACGTCATCCAACATTTCACTTAAAACGTCATACGACTGCGACAAAGTAGAAGAGAATATTTTAGATACCACGCCATACCTAGACAGTTTACGCAACTGCATAAGAACAATTCTCTTCTGTATATGTTGTAGTCTATCCGCAGGCAATCCGGCGGTTTCGTACTCGGGTAAATCGGCAATCACAGAGGCACACAAAAACGCCGACCTTGAAAATTTAAACATTGTTTTTTGTTCAAAATCCGTCAACCTACTTAAAAAACACGCCGCCGAGTCACAATGCGCGCGAGGGTCCGGATGCTCTTGCTCTCCCAATCTTTCTACTGCTGATGCTGCTGCTGCTGCTGCCGCGCCACTCGCAACAAATTCGCGACACTGTCTCACATTTTTATAAATGATATATACATACTCCATTAAAGCAACATCCACGTGCAAATAAAAAAAAACAAGACCCCTACCAATCGTGCAACGTCTAACACGACTATATAATTTATCAATCATCGGGTCATACGTAGTGTACGTTATATCAACTAGTTTTACTTTTTTTCTTGGAGCAGTCGTGTCACCCAAGCTCACTTTCACATTTTTTGACTCCAATTGTTTACCGCATACTCCTGGACCTCTCAACACTACATCAACGCAACTATAAGTAAGTCTTTGATTCCCTTCATATACCTCCTGAGAGAAAGATGACTGAAGTGACATCTCGCGCTTATATTCAAGACATGCCGTAATAAATGCCCCAACCTGTTGCGCAAATACTTTTCTTGTAACATCATCTTCGGAATCATGTTTCGCCAATATTACAAGGTCAATATCATCCGTTGTCTGGTTTCGTAAATCCCCTGCAACCTTTAACATATCCGCGCATAAATATAAACCGGTTTTCCCTTTTAACATTACTTTACATTTTCGTTGTAATGTGCGACTCGCTATGCCTACTGCAATAAAACATAGACCCATATCATAGTTGCTTTGCGGATTTTCGAGATTTTGTTTTTTACATAACTCTGTAGTTAGCGGTAGTTTATTTACTAGACCACCTTCCATCGTATTTCCAAACATGAAGTTATGATATTCACGGTACACCTCTTCTATTAATTGATTTATATTTCGAATACCCATTCCTTGCCAGAAGTTTTCATCCAATTCAACGGGAACTGCGTAATGCGACTCTACGCGAAAATCTTGCACATCACCTGGTTGTTCTTGATGATACACGCCCATCATCATACCAGGGTGCATACCAGGATGCATTCCCATCATCATACCAGGATGCATACCAGGATGCATTCCCATCATCATACCAGGGTGCATTCCCATCATCATACCAGGATGCATTCCCATCATATCAGGATAAAACGGTTGCTGCTGTTGCCGATTTTGCTGCTGTTGCTGATTTTGCCGTTGCCGATTTTGCCGTGGACATCTATTTTGTCTATGTCCGTATTGTTTACATCTTTCGCAGTACTCTTGTGCACTTGCCATCCATATATATTATTATATTATTTTAAACTATGAAAATAATATAAAGTTATCGCCAATATAATGTTATAGTTCATACTTTTCCATCTCCACCCTCCAAAAATGAGTTCTTCCGATTCTACAGACTACACAATCGTAAAGCCACCCGCATATATTCTAAAATTATTTATAATGAAACAATCTACCTCTTCTTCGGTCGAGAACCCTAAATACGACGAACTAGTAAAAATGTACGAAGAAAAAGTAGAAGCACACAACAAAAAAATATACGACTCACAATACCCCGATTCAGGGTTCGACCTTTTTATCCCATTCGACTATACCGACCACGCCTACGGATATACCGACAATCGATTATCCCCCATGACGTTTCGCGCACCTCTCGGCGTGAAATGCTCCATGTCGCACTTTAATACCGCCTACAAAAAATCATACCCATCCGGATACTACTTATATCCTCGCTCCAGTATTGTTAAAACCCCTTTTCGTTTATCAAATTCGGTAGGTATTATTGACTCCGGGTATAGGGGTGAAATCATGGCGGTGGTTGACAACATAAACGCTGCGAATATGGATACAAAAGCGAGCATTGTACAGTATATGTCTCCGATGACGCGTATGTTTCAAATCTGTTCGCCAACATTGGAGCCGTTTATGGTACAAATTGTAAGCAGCGAAGAAAAGCTGGGGGTGACAGAACGCGGTAGTGGAGGGTTTGGGTCGACGGGTGTTTAGTGCGGGTGCGGCGGCGCCCTATAGGGAAAAATTATTATATTCGTCATACGGCATCGAGCTGTCGTTTGCGCCCTTGAATTTCACTACTTTACCGCTATCCATATAAATTTTGGTGGGAAAAGAAGCAGCATATTCTGCGTCATGTGTTACGACAATGAGTGTGGATTGTTTCGCCATTTCATCTATCATTCTCATGATGTACTTTTTACTGTCCGTATCGACTGCGGCGGTAGGTTCATCCATAATAACGATGGGTTTCTTACTCAGATAACAGCGCAACAAGTATATAATTTGTTTTTGACCACCACTCAGTTTTGAACCATGTAATCCGGCGAGTGTTTCTAAGCCTTCGCGATGATTTTTAAATACACGCATGACGTGTAACTCCCGAAGAATCTGCTTTACTTTTTCCTTCGGTATATTATTCCCATAACATATATTGTCAATAATAGAACGGTTGAAGAGAACTACTTTTTGATTTACACACGCTATTTTGCTTCGCAGATATTCGCGATTAATATCCAAGACATTTACACCGTTGTGCAATATTTGTCCGCTTGAAACTTTATAGTATCCCATAATCAGTTTCACGATGGTCGATTTACCGCTTCCATTTGTTCCTATGACCGCAACACGATCAAGAGGATTTATTTTAAACGAAATATTCTCTAATGAGTTTGAGTTTTGTTTGCCCTCGGTGTCGCCGCCTTCTCCGCCTTCTCCGCCTTCCATCTTTCTACCATAGTTGAATGATACATTTTTAAACTCGATTTGCCCATTGACAGGCATTCCGCTTTTGTTCCCATTTGGCGTAATAGTATTTAATATATTTTGGACGATTTCTTCGCTTTCTGCCAGTTTTCCGTACCCGATAACAATGTGAACCGTTCTAGATACGGTGGACTTTAAGTATCGAATGAAAAATAAGACAATCACGACTAGTTTTACGGTTGTCTCGCTTGTTATTTTTTTAGCCTTGTAAAACCGAAGTATGATGTATATGTATAATATGAGTATAGCTGTTATGAAAAAGGCAAACAAATACGTTCCCTTGGATGAGTACCATATTTGATGTTCGTGTTTTTCGTCATATACATTGTGTTTAGATTCTAGGAAATCTTTTTCTTGTTCTACTTTTTTACATGCAATTACACTCAATGAATTACTTAACACGTCGTCGATGTGCGTCATTAATATTTTTTCTTCTGTTGCTCTCTCTTCCGATTTATTTTTTATTTTTATTAGGACATAGTAGTAGATAAAAAGGAATATGGCGAATAAGAAAACCATGATTCCGCCGATTTGTGTATTCAGGTACATTATGTAAGTCAATATAGCGAAAACTGTTATGCAAAATGTAACTATCATATATATGAAGCTTTGAGTAGACGATACTGCGGTATTGGGAATCATTAGCAGTTTTAAAATGGTGTTTGATATATTCTCATCCTCGTAGTTGACTTCGATATTTTTGAATATCGCGTCTACTAGTTTGAATCGAATGAATTTTTCCATTTTAGGGTAGTTTATTTTGTCATAGTAGCTATTTAACATATGAATACCGTCGATGAGAACATATAAACCTGCAATCTTCCATAGTGCTGATATAGATTCTTTATAATCTAGGGTATTGATTGCAGTTGTAAATTTACTAAATAAGTTTGATAATACTATCATTTCTAGTGGATTTGTTATAAATAATATAACAATGGTAACGATGACCCATAGAATGTTTTGTTTTATAAATTCGAAGATATAGCCTAATAAAATATTCTTTTTGGGTTCGGGTTCAGGTTTAGATTCACTGTTTGTAGTATTTGATTGGGGTTGGGATTGGGTGTCCATTGTTAAGATATATTATATACATAATATATTTTAGTTACTAAATTTATACTTTTTTGGTTTTATTTGGTTATTTAGTTATTTGGTTATTTAGTTATTTATTTTCTGGAAGATATAAATAATTTACGTAATAGGGTTTTAGCCTTTTTAGCAACACTGTAGTAATATGATGCACGATGTTTTTTGATGGTTCTATCTCTCGCTCTGCGCGTCATCTCACGTGCGCGAATATATGCCGCAATGAGTCCGCCTTTGCTTGGCTTGCATGAACCGGCATTACAAATGGGGAAAGACTTTTTAGAACCAAGGAAACACTTTTTTCCGCACCGTTTCATCTGGAGTGTTCGCTGGCGTCTAGTGGGTTGGTTACGCCGCCAACTCTTGAATGTTTTTAGTAACTGCTTCCTTGTTACCATTTTCCTATATATGTATTGTATATTTTTATTGTTGTTTTTGTTTTATGTTTTATTGTTTTATATTTAGAATTTTATTATACTTATAATATATCTTTAAAGATGGATTTTTTAAGACGTGCTACTACACCTGCTGTTACATCTGTGGCTGGTTTGTTTGGTTTTTTTAGTTCAGAACCTCCTCTACAAGATACTAAAACTGAAGAAAATAGGGATGATACAAAAATTCAAACAATAGCAAACACTGCTGCCGAAAAAACCGCAAACGCAGCTGAGTTAAATAGGACGTTAACTAAATGCTTAAATAATACTACTGAACCCAAACTCAGCGATGAGTATATTCGATTAACAAAACATAGAGTTATGGGTGCAACTCTAGCTGCAATTAATGCAAATCTTGCACTAGATAATGCATTAAGTGAAGAAAAACCATCGGATGAACTCAATGCAGCAAATTTAAAAATAGAAAATGATACGTTGATGCAAGAATCGTTGCAAGCCTTTATTGCAGCCCAAAAAGATATTACCGAATTTCGAAAGCAATGCGTAGATGAAGCAATTAAACAATTTCAAGAAGCGTTAGGTGCATATGGTATACAAGTTAACCCTAAAATATCCGGTGCTATTATGGGACAAATTGCAGGGTCGTGGAGTGAATTACTTATTTCTTCAACACAAGGTGACAGTTCTATATACTTAAGTTATAAAACATTCTTTTTTCGTGTAAATCAAGCGATTGATGCATTACTAACACAGTGTATATTTTTATCTACTAAATGGACTCAATCATTTCCTCCTTCTTCTTCTCCTCCTGCTAGTGAATCATATCCAAAGGTAAAAGTTGGACCATGTTGGTATACTATAGGTCCTATTTTAGATTTTCAAAATATAGAGGGAAGAATATTTATTTATGTTAAATGTTACCATGATGCAACTAATGGAATATATTTTTGGGTCTATGGTTCTCAGAGTGAAGGTTTTAATCGTGTATTTTTTAAACTAGACCCTTTTGGTTCTATTGAAAAAGGGTTTGATTATACACAAGGAACATTTGTTCATTTAGGACTACAAATGGCATTGTGTGATTATTATAAGACACATAGAAGCAAACCACCAAAACTATTAGACACTCTTACAGAGTTGAATTTGTTTATGAGTAGTATGCCTTATTTACAACAAGCCAGAGAAGAAAAGGATGTTCATGTTCATCATCGCTATATGATTGACGATAGTTTTACATCTATAATTAAAAGAGGATTTCCTTTACATCCACCTTTACCTAATCCTACTACGATACATAGTGACTGGTTACATGTAGTAAATATGATATATAAAAAAAGAGGATATGTTAGTCGCGAAAACCTACTTAAAATAGCTGGAGAATTACAAGAACAATGGCTAAGTGAATGCGATAAATATTTTCCCGACAATAATACACATCCACACTACGAGTTTTCAAGAAGAAGGATGGGGTATGGAACTACGTGTCCGTATATATTTTGTTTTACCACATGTGGTTTAGTACAGTCATGTCCTATGTTTAAACTATTTTTAAGCGCAAATAGTTATAAAAACACATTTTGGTGTCAAGGGTTTCAAAATTATACAGAAATGTTGCGTAATGCAGGTCTTAGTGAAGGAGAAGCCCCCCCCAACCGTAAAATATTGTCACCTGTTTTATATGTTGTTATAGGAGCACTTTTACAAGACCCTGATATGAGATTGTCAACATTACGAAATATAATATTAAATATTGGAATAATGAGTGACGCTAGAACAATCAGTCAAGAATATAATGAGGCGACTAAAACTTTCATGACGCTTGGTACAGGACCAAAATTTCAAGAACCTAATACTAGTTTGTACTTACCTAATATTCCTATTAGAAGCGCAGCTTTATTAGCATTTAAAAATATACGCGATAAAACTAATGAGATATATGAATCTTTTAAAAAAAAAAATAGTTCTCCTTCCGAAGAAGACAAAAAAATTGTTCACCTCGAAGTTCAGAAAAAAATCATCATGATAAAAATTCTTGCTGCACGTTTTTTAGGACAACCACCACCACCACCACTACCACCACCACTACCAGCAAAAATGACACTATTTTCTCGAGAAATGCAAAAATTATGTCGTTTTAAAATGGATGAATATAATGTAGCCATTCAAAACGCCGCTACTGAATCTACTATTGAAAAATTTAGAACAAGTATTTCTACAAGCGATGTTAATGTATTTACTAGTGAAAAATATGTATTTACTAGTGAAAAATACTATACAGATGCTCAAACAAATGCTACAAAATTTATTGAAGCAAGCCCCCAAGCAGCCGCTGCTGCCCTTTTTGGGTATATTTATAACCCGACAGATTTTGTAAAAGAATTAACTCATTTTGCTCTCTTATGTTTGAAAAAAGAGTGGATACGTGGAATGATGGACGATGCGTATCATGCATTACAAGGAGTATTTAATCGCGATAATGCTATATATAATTATTTGGGCATAGATGGTATATTTTATGAATTCGATCCTGCTGCTCCTCCTCCTCTTCCTACTCCTCCTACTCCTCCTCCTCCTCCTCTTCCTTATGTTCTTATATCTTCATTTGATGAAGTAAGAAAAGAAGATACTAGTCCTACGAATCCCGATAAGACAGAACTTAATGTTACAGTAGTTACATTTGCTCACATATATCGCGTAGATTGTGGTTATCATGAAATTTTTGCAGATGATAGTAATGTATTTAAATCTATGTCAATAATATATCAAATATCTACAACTGTTGTTTACACACGCGTACAACCCATAAGAATTTTATATGCTGTAACCCATAGAACACCTCTCGTATGTCTTCCTGATTTACCTGATGCACTTGATTATTTGAGACGAAAATTTAGCAAACCACCGGTTAAGTTTAGTCAAGTTAGTCAAGGTGGTATGCCAAAATTAGAAAAAAAAGGAAGCATACAACCAAAAGCGGGAAAAGCAGCAGCAGCAGCCTTAGCTTCAGCAGCAGCAGCAGCAGCAGCAGAAGCAGCAGGAATACAACAAATAAATAGTGCATCACACAAAGCAGCAGCAGCAGCAGCAGCAGCAGAAGCAGCAGCACGAAAAGCAGCAGCACTCAAAGCAGCAGCAGCAGAAGCAGCAGGAATACAACAAATAAAGAAAAATCAAGCAGCAGCAGCAGAAGCAGCAGCAGCAGAAGCAGCAGCACGAAAAGCAGCAGCAGCAGCAGAAGCAGCAGCACGAAAAGCAGCAGCACGCAAAGCAGCAGCACAAAAAGCAGCAGCACGCAAAGCAGCAGCAGCACAAAAAGCAGCAGAACAACAACAATTAAAAAATGCAGCAAAACAAGCAAAAGAAGAAGCACCATTAAAAAAATTTATAGCAGAACAAAACTTATTTATAGAAGAAAGAGACCATCCACTAACTTCACCATACACCTTACTCGCCACATATAATAGAGTCGCATCATATGGCGCTCTTTTTGCAGGAAAAATGATGGAATATTTTTTTGGAGGAGAAAACGGGTACTATCAACTTCCTTATTTTTTTAAGAACTTTGATAAATTTCTAAAAGTATGTCATCAGTATGACAGCACGGCATTGATGTATTTACCTAATGTTCCTCCGTATGATTTATTAGTTCATCATCCGAGTGCTCTGGAACTATTACCACAAAGCATTGAAAGTTATTTTACCACTTTAGATATTAATTTTAATGGGCTTGTCAGTGATGTTGACCATAAAACCTATATCCAAACAAAATTAAACGAATATGCCCCGCATATACAAGCAATATCTGAGTATTTGACAAAGGATTTTATGCCAAAACCTATTGATAGTGGTAGTAGTACGCAAGGTAGTAGTACGCAAGACTCGTTAACATCAGTTTCCACTGCGTCTTCAACATCATCGATAGCATCGATAGCATCGACAGCATCGACAGCATCGACGGCGTCGAGAAGAGATGAAGTTCTTGAAAAACTTTTACCTTATTTCGGAGATATAGAAGATATAGATGAAAATATAAAATACTTAAATAGTATATTATTTGGGTTACCTTTACCGGAGGAGGATGACAGTGACAGTGATTGGTCGCCAAGATTGCAAAGTTTAGGTTCGCAATATTCGCTAAATTTATCGGAAGATTCATTGCAACCTTCGCAAGGAGGTACTTTACCAATCAAGTATCATATTAAAAAATCCATAACTACTCGTAAAAATAAAAATAAAAACAAACCTAGAACCAAATCTAAAACCCCTGCTAGAAGAATTACGATTCGAATAAAGAGAATGATGAAAAGCAAAGTTACGAAACCAAAGACATACAAGCGTCGTGCAACCGGCGGCAAACGTAAATCCAAGCCTAATAAAACGATGAGACGTTACAGGCGCGTGAGAAAATGAGAAATTCCCTCCATAAATCAAAATCGAAGTTTTATGAATATTTATCTCCACATATTGTAGTGTGTACACCAAATATGAAAAGTGAATCGATATCCCAAACACGCAAATTGCGAAAAATAAAAAGCAGGAAGTTTCCCAAGCGTATTTATTTATACTCTTCCCCTCGTAAAGCCCAGAAAAAGGCGTATAAGTATTTAGGTAAAACCGCAAAACTCTACCCTGCAAGCAACCCAGCCAAAAAGTACATGATTTATGACCCGAAGAATAACAAGTGGGTAAACTTTGGGCAGATGGGCTATCAGGATCATACCAAACATGGTAACAAAACTCGTCGCAAGAATTACTTGACGCGCACCAAAGGTATGCTCGGTGACTGGAAAAATAACAAATATAGTGCGAATCGGCTGAGTCGTTCTATTCTATGGTAGTACAGACTTTCACACATCAAAGATATTGAAATGAATAAACAAAATATTACTAACATATAACTGTTTAAAAAAACAATTATATATTATACACAAACACAAACACACAAACACTACAACCATGCCTTTCTACGCAGTTCATAAAGGAAAGCGCCGCGGTATATATACCGACTGGCTCGAATGCAAGCAAAATATTTTCGGTGTAAGACATCCAATATTTAAAAAGTTCAATACAAAAGAAGAAGCAGAACATTTTCTAATTCACGGATTTGGGACAAAAACAAACCAGTCGATGATGGATACTCTCGGGATTGGGGGGGCTGGAAAAACTAGAGATGATACAGACGCGAGAGATAATTCGAAAATCGAGAATAATTCGGAACCCATCAACTCTCACGAAAATGTTCAACCACAACCACCAAAACACGTCATTCCTATATTTACAGACGGTTCTCTTATTCGCAAAAAGAGCAAAAATGGACAACAAAAATTATTATGCGGGTATGGAATATATATTCCCGCATACGGTCTCATGCCCGAATTACGATACGCCGGTACAATCCACGACAACAAAACAAATAATCGCGGTGAGTTAAAAGCCATCATCGATGGTCTCGGGTACGTTTTGGACTTTATCGAGGAGACATTGGCGGATGTCGGTGTATCGGATGAGACACACCCACACCCCACCCAAGTGGAAAAAGACGACAAATTAAAGAATACGCAAATCGTGCTTTATACAGACTCGTCCTATTCGAAGCTAATTTTGGGAGATACGGGTGTAAAATATAGGAAGGCGGGGTATCTCGTATCGAAAAAGAGCGAGGAGAAAGTAAAAAACGCGGATATGGTCGAAGAAATCATGGAGATTCGCGACAGGATTGCCGCGTATGGTATGGAGCTCGTTGTCAAACACGTATATGCGCATACGAATCTAGATACATTCGAGGCAAACGGGAATCGCCTTGCTGATGAGTATGCAAATATCGGCGCGAATAAAACATCCACATCCACATTCACAAATAACTAGGCTATAGATTCCATAATAAATTCCAGAAAAAAAGTTTTTATAGAGACTTCAAACCCGCAGAGTCTCATCCGCAAATATCCTCTTTTTATTCTGCACGTTTGCCGTATATGTCTCGATTGTGTCGAAGGCGATACACTCATTGTCTTCTCCGGTGTCGTCGCCTTCGCCTTCGCTGTCGCTAATGTCAGCAGTGGATGCCTGCGATGTTGCATCGCAGTCTTGTTGTGCGCTACGCTCTCTTTGTGCCTCGAGTAGATGCTGTGTCTCCGGCGTTGCAGGAATTTTAAACGGCGCCATAACAAACCGGAATACAACAACGGGCTCCGTTTGCCCGAAACGGTGGCATCGCGCAACTGCCTGATCCTCCACAGACGGGTTCCAATCCGGGCTGACAAAATAGACTTCCGAGAACTGTTGAAGATTGAGCCCTTCGCAGCATGTTTGTATTTGAAGAATAAGCACATCAATGTCGGCATCCGGTGCTAATATTTGGCGGCGTTCATTTTCGCGCGTACGTCCATCCAAGTATCGCACAACCAGACTCGGGAATGCAGTAGTGAGTCGCGCTTGAAGATAGTCGATTTCGGCGCGGAAATGGCAAAACACGATTTTACGTTTCCCGTTATCTTTGCGCGACAGGATAGTCCGCACCACTTTGGAAATCTTGCTGCTATAGTTCTCGTCCTCGGCGGGCGGCATTTGAGGCACCGATTTCCGGCATGCTAGGCGGGGATAAATGCACGACTGTTTCGCCTGAATCATGCGCCCTATTTTTACAGGTGATGGTTCTGGAAACCATGACATGTCTATGTGTTGAGATTCTGGGAGGGCTGGAGCAAGGTCGGCATCCGCTCCGCCGGGAATATTTAGGCAAGCAATACCGCTATGAAGACTGCGCGACAAAATCATTTCGGCGGGATTCGACCATTGTACGACGATATTTTTAGTAGTAAGCGGCGGCAAAGAGAGCCCGACACTTTGTTTCGTTCGTTTCAGTACAAAATTTTTCACGATGGTGCGAATATTGTCCTTGTCCGCATAGTATCCCGCCGGAATCCCGAGAAGCGCGCACAGCGAATAAAGGTCGTGAATCGAGTTTTGAATCGGCGTTCCCGTAACAAACCAGCGAATCTCCGCCCTCAATGTCGAAACGCTCCTGAATATCTGCGTATTTCGCCCCTTGAGATGGTGCGCCTCGTCGAAAATAACGCGCCCCCATTTCAGCCCATAGAGCCGGTTCGCACTCCCGCGTCCGTGTGCGTGTGTCGATTTCGATACATCCTTGTGTGAAATAGGGGCAGGTGACCGACAAATCATGTGCCCGTATGTGGTGATGACGACGGGGGCGGATTCGAGCATCTGTTGCGTGATTCTTTTTTTCTCTGCGCCGTAAAATACGAGAGCTTGGTGTCCGGTGTTTTTGAGGATTTGCTGCTCCCATTGTTTGACGAGTGCGACGGGTAAAACGACGAGTGTCCGCTTTTGGAAGTTTGCCAGGATGAGTCCAATCATCATAATTGTTTTGCCGAGTCCCATTTCGTCGGCGACAATTCCGCCGCGTACTTGGTGGGGGAGCGAATCTCCGGCGAGTTCGTTTCGAAGACAAAATCGGATACCGTCCGTTTGATATTGTTTCTTTTGTAAACCTGCTTTTGTTAGAAAATCATGAAAACGTTCTGTTGCCTTACCTATTTCCTGATTGATACTGTCTTCGGTGTTTATGATGGTTGCAGGTGCGGATGCGGTGGTCATGTTTGTTGTTCTTAATATAGTAATGATTCTCTACCTCCAATTACGTCTATTTTTTCCACTTCAATTTCCCATTTTACGAAAATATGAAATAAGAAAATGCGAAATAACTAAAAAACAAAACTCATTTTATATCGTTTTGCATCATCGACGTGAGTTCTTTTTCCAAGGAACTCGAAATATTTTTTAGATAGTTTATACTGTTCGGGTTTTTTATTTTTCAAAACTTCTAGACGAACTTTCATTATCATACCAACTTGCCATATACGTTTATGCGAATACTTCTTCTCTTTATATAATCTCTCCAACTTACGTATTGTATTTTTTACGTCTTCGGTTGTCGTATATTTAATATGAATCGTGTCCCTCGGATTCTTATCAATATACACATCAAACGATTTCTTAGGATTATCGGGATTATATAAAAACTGTTTTTTGGTTTTGGTTTTCTTGGTTTTCTTGGTTTTATTTTTCTTGATTCTTCTATATCGCAATGTTGTTCTCATTACTATATTATATGGTTACATAATAATACATAATAGTCGCTACATATCATGTATTATAAGTTTCGTATTAATTTCGTACTAGTGAAACGTAAGCAGGTATGTGAATTTATTAAGGTCGCCTAATATTTCGTCGCGGATATTAAGCAAATCGCTGTTTCCAGGATTTTTAAAATATGGCGCATTCGACATATTTACTAAATACGATTTAAACGTTTCTATACACTGCTTGAATTTTGTTACATTTGTGTAATCATAAAAAGGAATACTTCGCGTAGATGAAAGATTCACGCGTTTCCCTGTTTTGCCCAACATGGTTTCGACAAATTCGTCCATACGTCCATTGAAACTCTCGTACAACTCGTCGGTCGCTTTATGCTCCGGATAGCTCAGCGTTTTCCAGTGATATATTTTTATAATATTCAACATTTGGATGAATTTTAGGATGATTTCATTTTCGCTATACTTGGATACTCCGTGCGACATTGTTCTTCCTTTTTTCAGTGTTTTGTTTGCCATCTTATATATTTATGTTATATTTTTATTTTTCTATTTCTATTTCCATTTTCTATTTCCAATTTTATGATTCCGTTTCTATTTTCCTGAAACAGAAAATTGAAGTGAAATAAATCCATAAAATAGAATGCAGTGAATCAAATCAAACATCAAATCAAAATGTCGTCGTCGTCCAATGCTACTCGTGGTGCCTCTTCGTACACCTACGGATTCCCAGGTTCTCAAGTCACAATCAATCTCTCCAGGGATGGAAATCATTCATTGACGCTGTCGCGCGAATCCAACCCCGATACACTGTCGTCCCAGGTTCGCGCGTATCGTGCTTCCAAGTCATCCGAAAGTTCGTCTGTTCCTGTTCCTGCCGGTCAGCGCCGTTTTCCCGACGGTCATGTCGGTCCCGCCAATACACCGTTCTGCAAGGTCTGCTATGATGCCGGTCTTCCTGTCGCCAATTATACCAACCATTTCGTGAAAGACCAACCCGGTCCCGACGGAAAAGTCGTGTGTCCCACACTTCTTGCACAGAAATGTCTCAAGTGTGGTGTTGCCGGACACACGTCGAGCTACTGCCCTGGAAGTCGCCGCGTTGTTGTTGTTGACCCTGACCGCTCCACACGTCTTCGCGAGGAACGTGAACAAGTCAAGAAAGCCAATGGAGGATGGGAAACCGTGGGTTCTGCCACCAAATCAAAAGCAAAACCTCGCATCGAAGATTTCAAGCCGAAGACTGTTGCTGTTGCTACTGCCGCTGTTGCCGTTGCCGCTTCAAGGTACGGTTCGTTTGGAGTTCTAGCTGTCGACGAATCGTCATCCTCCGAGGATGAGCGCCAAGAAATCCAAGAAACGCCTGCTGCTGCTCCTGCTCCTGCCGCTCCTGCACGCGATCCCACCAAACCGCTCACCTGGGCTCAACGTGCTGCCGCTGCTGCTTCAAAGCCAACTCCGTCTCCCGCTTCCACGCCCGCTCCGGCACAATCAAAGCTTCTCAGCGACACGCGTTTTGCGCTTCACGCGCTTTGCGAAAACATCCCGGTAAGCAAGCGTGCCCCTCCACGCGGAACACCAAATGAAAGCTCAAAGAAAAGGAAGCAAGAATCAGTGACAGTCCCCGCCTAAACAATCACGGTCAATCGGTCAATCGGTCATCAGGTAAGATGCGCGCGCGCATGTGTATTTGTTCTAACACTTTTTTTATTACAATCCGTGCTAAACTAAATTGTAATAAAAATAGTAATATTTTTTATATAAATAAGAATTACCCTCTTTTATATCGTTTCGTTCTGTTTTTAATCCGTTTATATTTTTTCCTACCACCACCACTTGTAGTATGTGTAGAACTTGTAGAACTATTGGCGACTCGGCGACGCGAAAAACAGCTAAAATATTTTTTCCACCATGGTAAAGAAGACGATGATGTTGTCAAGGATGTCGAAGAACATACCGACCCCGGAGTAAGACTATTTAATAATGCACGTGCTTGTATTATCTTTTTGTCGCCGGCGTCCGGTTTTCTTTTTGGCATAACTACCGTATATAATATATTAATACTTTTTTGTTATTTATTATTTTATTATTTTATTACAATCCGTTCTAAACTAAATTGTAATAAAAATTAAAATGTCGCTCCCCACCGGGCTCGAACCGATGACCTTGTGGTTAACAGCCACACGCTCTACCTACTGAGCTAGAGAAGCAAAAATACGAATACCCACGTCTACACCCACATCATTGCCACCACCCCCGGAGGGACTTGAACCCTCGACCCCAGGATTAGAAGTCCTGTGCGCTATCCAACTGCGCTACGGGGGCTAAATATGACATTTGACATAGTTGTAATAGTGGTACCCAATATACCTATATATTCTTTTTTGAGATTTTAAACGCATTTTATTTTTTTATTTCCACGAATTACCGCTTCTAACCAGATTCGAACTGGTGTTATTGGATTCAAAGTCCAATGTGCTAACCACTACACTATAGAAGCAAACATATCATAGCGTTTCGGACTCTCACCCGATATTATTTATTGAAATCGCTTTAAGTTTGTTTATGGACTATGAATATAAAATATTGTAAATATAAAATCGCCATATTTGGGGATTTTTTGTAGGAAGGAATGTAGGGACATGTGGTGGTGTATTTATATTATATGAATAATAAATATTAACTATAATACGAATATTTTATTATATACGTATTATAAACACATAATATATAGGCATTTTAAATGACATTGTATAAAAATACGCGTCGTTTAAAAAAACACTCACAAGATAAGCCTCGAACGCGTGTAATGAAAGGGGGTATGAAAATGAGAGTTAAATACAAAAATCGCTCAATATACGAAGGTGATATTAAGGACGGCAAGGCGAATGGAAGTGGCACAACGAAATGGACCGATGGCGCCGTTTACGTAGGCAAATATAAGAACGGCTTGTGGCACGGACAAGGTAAGATGGTTTGGGCTAATGGTGAAGTCTACGAAGGCAGTTTCATGAATGGTTTGAGACATGGAAAGGGCAAGTATACGTATCCAAATGGTGAATTTTACGAAGGCGATTATAGAGACGGCATGAAAAACGGAAAGGGTATGTATTATTGGACGGATGGTCGTGTTTATGTGGGCGAGTGGCTAGACGACAATATACATGGAAGAGGTAAATGGCGCGACGAAAATGGTGCAGTATACGAAGGCAATTTGAAACAAGGCGAAATAAAGTCATTATCACTTTTATTACAGGACGGCAATGTATCTAACCTGGCATTTCATCCAACAGAACCACTTTTACTTGCCGTGTGCCGTGGAAAAACCCATAAAGAACCACAGACGTTATTTTTGCAAAGATTTAATCGGAATACCGGACATATAATAGACAACATACCTATAGCTCACAGCATGCTGGACACTCCTGGGCGAAGTATCGCGTTTCATCCAAGAGCGCCAATATTCGCAGTTGGTAACATAAAAGGCGAGGTAGATTTATTTAAATGGGAGATAGACGAGGAATCTGTAGTCGGATTATCGGCAAATAAAATGAGTACAACAAAAATAGACCCCGGGAATAGAGGATTTCGTAGACAGTGCGAAATTATTGCGTTTCATCCACACGAACCTTTATTCGCCACATGTGGCGAAACTGATTATGCCATTTATACTACTAGAATATGGCGAATTGAGAAAGCAAATGCCGCGCCTCCGTTCCAGTTCCAGTTAGTGGATCTTCAATGCGAAATTATGTCGAATAAAATCGCATCTATAGCGTTTCATCCATCACAACCTATTCTCATCGCTGCACACGACACTTCTTCTGGAGATAGTGTAGATAAGATCGTGAAGTTATGGAATTATTTTAATATAAATGACCCACAATTGATTACTATTTTATCGCGTATACCTGAAGACGAATTTTCTTTTACTCACGCATTTAATAGCGACCACCGTTCTTTTCACGCAGACTTTGTTAATTTTGTAGCGTTTCATCCCACCGAACCTTTTTTTGCAACTGCTAGCAAAGATGCCACCATTAAAATGTGGCGTATGACGCCAAACCCCGACGACTCACTCTATGCAACTTGTGTGGCGACATTTCGTTCAGATGTTAACGTCTCTCCTGTTATTTGTGTCGCGTTTCATCCAACAGCACCCTTACTGGTGGGCGGTTTCTATAACGGAAATGCGGTAGTATGGTCGTATATGGGGCTTTTAACAAAAAAAGTTTTAACTTTGGATTCGGTGATGTATGAACCGCATGTAGTATCTGTGTTTCATCTGCCACCGCCTATGCCTCGTCGAATGCGTATGACGCCAGCGATGCTTACCGAAGCGAAAGGTAAATTGCGCAGAACGTCTGATAGAGGGAGCGCTGCCGCTATGATGAAAAAATCACCACGTGTACCATTTTCCATGCCAGGCGCGCAAGAAGAATCAGATTCGTCACCTTCACCCCCTCCAAGAAAAAGTTTATCAAGAGCTGAACTAAACAGACGAGAAAGGGAAAGTCGGGAAAGACAAAGAGAATTAGTTCATAGTAGTCATGTATTTGTTTCAGCTGTAAATTTTCAAGTTGATTCTCGTGGTGTATCTTTTTTGGAAATAGGGCGCAATAATACACACGTTGTAGAATTACGGAATGTAAGTCACTTGGTGAGTGAAGCTAAAATTAAAGAAAGTGTACGAAAAGAACAATTCTCATCTAGAAAAGAAGCAGTCGAAAATTTTGCGGATATGTTTAAATCATCCACGCGCCCGAATCGAAGACAATTCACCGCTAAAGAAGTTCACGATGCAATACTTCGTCAACCAGTGCGCCTCATAGGTGTTCCTCCTAAAGTAGAAGAGGATAAAGATTGGGAGGAAACTTTGAAGATGCGAGAAGGAGGAAGTAAAGGCGGATATAAAAGTAGACACAAGAATGTTACTAGGCGGTTGCGTAAATAACTGAGAATGTGTTGGTGATGTAGAGTGCTGGTCGGAATGAAAATTAATAATAACCCGAAAGTTATTATTAATAAAAAAATATGCGCGAAGCAGGACTTGAACCTGCGCTCCCTAGGGAACATCCTCTTAAGGGATGCGTCTTAACCAAACTCGACCATTCGCGCAAAACATGAAAAAAAATATTGCTCCTTGCGGGGCTCGAACCCGCGACCCTGGGCTCATAAGACCCAAATTCTAACCGCTGAACTAAAGGAGCATCATAACCACACCATATTTGGTCTCATTTTTATTTGTTTTTGTTTTTGTTTTTCGATTTTTGTATTTGTTTTTGGTTTTAAAAATATAAATGTTTACAAGTGCATAAGATAAAATGTGAATGTGAATGTGAAAGTGTGAATAACATCACAACCCTACGATGATGGTGATGTTGTGCGCGCGCGTTGCTACCAACAGTTGTAATCAAACTAATAATGCTCGGTTTTAATTTTTTGCTGTATGTTGGTAATGAAATGAGCCAAGGTACCTGTAAAAAGACAAGAACAAAAGTGTTAGTGTTTACCACCTGCCGGTATCGATCCAGCACCGTCTTTTTAATGAGAAAAGAAAACCATCCAACTATCAGACCGTGAAGTCTATATAACGTCAGACAGGGGTTACGTCCGCCATGGAAGTGGTTTGTTAATTCGGATGGTGTCATCAGTTGAAAACCCCACCATCCCTCACCTAAGGTTTTCATTGTTTGGTCTTATTTTAAAGATAACCCACAGATGGCGGACCAAGTGAATGGTCAAAATATATCTATGGGAAATTTGCTATGTGCTCCACACACGCACATAACTGTCTCATCCATATTCAAAAAATATTCTGTTTTGCGCTGTGTTCGTGTTCGTGTTCTACCCATACCATAAACTAATTTGCATGTGATTATATTTCAAGTGTGTCAAAAAAAGAATCCTTTATCATTTACCCACCAAGACACAACACACCGAAAAATTGAATCCTATGACAATCATCCTCATCCGCAAAAGACACGTATTGTCTTTACTTCTCTTGATAGATGATTATACACACAAAGTCGTGATTAATGAACACGAACACAAACACACAGAATTAATTTAAATACTTTCGATAAGCCCATTCCCACTCTGTTTTTAGTCTCTGAGCCTGACCCGCGATATGTCTTACACACTAGGCGCGAAAATGATGAAAAATACCGGAGATACGTTTCGATCGTATGACCTCGGAGTTATGAGCCCCGCGCGCTGCCCCTGCGCCACCCCGGTTTGAAAGTTGCCCCAGTGCCTTGATGCACCAATGCGATGTGTGATAGATACCGGAGATAGGTTTCGATCCTATGTCCTCGTGGTTATGAGCCACGCGCGCTGCCCCTGCGCCACCCCGGTAAAATAAGGTTACTACCTTTTACGTCCAGCTTGACGGAGCACTTCTTTAAAGTACACGAATTGTAAACTACCTCCTAGGGGTTTTGATCCGCCTGACCTCAGGATTATGAGTCCTGCGCTCTGCCGCTGAGCTAAGGGGGTTGTATATGTGTGCGTATAATGTCGCCGCACGAGGGGTTGTTTCTATAAAACAACCAAATTGGAATATTACCGGTGACAGGTTTCGATCCTGTGACTTCCCGCTTATAAGGCGATAACCATTCACAAAACGGACTTGTAAAAGTCAAAAAGATAGCAAACGATGTTTTTAGGCGCTCTGCCGCTGAGCTACACCGGTAGTGTTTTGGTTGGTTTGTGCTCTACGTGCCATAATGCACTGGTGCGAAATGATGATAATACCGGCAACCCGTTTCGATCGAGTGACCTCGGAGTTATGAGCCCCGCGCGCTAGCCTCTGCGCCATGCCGGTATAATTTTGGGTTGTGTGAAAGAGTTCGTCTTGCTCAGACTACTCATTCACATATACATATAAGTGGATGGCTTTAAGTAGTTTTAGGGAATATATATTATATCATTAAAACTACTTAAATAGGCGACAATATATTATCGTTCGGCGGCGCGAGGCGTGTCTATTTTACCGAAAATATTTTATTAGCCTATATTATAAAAATCTTTGAAAACCTTCGAATGTCTCTCAACTTGACGAACAACTTTCCTGCACGGACTACTCCCGGCGTCTTTACTGGCGGTTCCGGTAACGCCAACAACAACGGATGGGGCGCACAAGGGCACATCGGTGTCGGCAACAATAGACGCTACGGCGCTATTCACGTCGGACGCGATGCTGGATGGAATGGGCGCGGCTCAAATAGCGTCGGTATCAGTGGCGGATTTCGGTTTTAGATTTTAGGATGGAATATATTTTCTTGGAAAAGAATATTAAGTAATATATTCTATATTATTTAATATACGATATTATACGATATTATACGATATTATACGATATTATACTGCAAATGGAAACAAACACGGAACCAAACACGGAACCGAAGCCCGATGTACCGGTCCATGATATTGTTCAAACGATGACACATATGATGAACTACTTGTCTGTCTCCTTATATGAAAGCGGATTTACGAAAAATCACCAGGATTCATATGATACCCTTACTACAATATATAATAGCGTAGCTTCGTCTCCCTATATCCCACCGAAAGGAATAGATGTCGAGCAGTTTTATAACAATATTGTTTACCTAGGAAACGTGACCTATACTGATGACCCAGACTATTATCGGTATAAAATAATATTAAGAAAATATATTATCAAGTTACAATATAAGTGACGCTACGTTACGCCGCAAATTGGATTCGCGAAAATATGTAGATTATTTGTGTCAGTGCGTTTTTTTTGTATCTTGGGGCGCTGATTCCAATATTCTTATAACAGTTTTATCAAATAGTTGAACAAATGCATATATCATTATATTGCGTTTGAATTGCTGTCTGTATATTATTATATAT
>Ga0209651_1000054_pt1 | contig 38684 bp, 58 predicted proteins | sample LauGreFBDMM110SN_2_FD_188216 | JGI IMG/M metagenome (GOLD analysis project Ga0209651, IMG submission 188216) | Freshwater lake microbial communities from Lake Michigan, USA - Fa13.BD.MM110.SN (SPAdes) (version 2) | ecosystem: Environmental > Aquatic > Freshwater > Lake | place: Lake Michigan... | reverse complement strand
GTTCTACAAATACTGCCGCAGGCGGCGCTGGAATTCTTTATATTTATTATTAGAATGGAACTTTAATGAGCGCAACAATAAATACTAATTCATCGTTTTCTGATGTTCCGTTGGGATTAAAGCTACAACAGACAATTACCTCATCTGGTTCAGTCACAATTCCAACTGACATCAACCGCGTTTATGCAGTCTGCATCGGCGGTGGCGGATCGGGTGGTTCCTCAGCTCAAGCAGGCGGTGGTGGTGGTGCAGGAGCATTTTCTGCTGGTTGGACTTATGCAACAAACACTTGCACCGTAGGTTCAGGTGGAGCAACCGTTACAGGTGGTGCATCTAATGGAAACCCTGGTGGCGCAACAGTTTATGGAATGGTAATTGCAGGTGGTGGTGCTGCTGGTGTTGCTACAGCAACTGCTCCTGCCGCTGGAATTATAGGCGGAGCAGGTAGTGGTGGTGGTGTGAGTGCAAGTGCTTCACGAGCAGGAACTGCAAGCGGTATTAGTTATACAGGCGCACCTTCGGCTGCGGCTGGTGCAAATGTTGGCTATGGTGGCGGTGGGACAACTGGTGTTTATAGTGCAACCTTGGTACAAACTGCAACCGCAGGCGGTGCTGGAGTTTCAGGTGGTGGCGGTGGTGGCGCAACAACCGGTGGTGCTGCAACTAATGCTACCGCTGGTGCAGGTGGACAAGGTTTAATTGGCGGTGGTGGCGGTTCCGCTTTCTTATCTAATGTAACCCCTACTGGAACTGCAACAGGTGGTGCAGGTGGAACTGGCGATTTGTTTGCAGGTGGAACAGGAAGCGCATCAACTGCTGCTAACACAGGCGGAGCAGGTGGTGGCGGTGGCGGTTTCATAGCCGTTGGCGGTAACGCATCAGGCAACACAGGCGGAACTGGCGGTGACGGTGGTGGTGGCGGTGGCGGTGCTAACAACTCTGGAACAAGCGGTGCGGGCGGTAATGGCGTACTTTATTTATACTACTAAGGAGATAAACAATGGCAACATTTGCAATGATGAGCGGTAATACAGTATCAAATGTAATCGTGGCAGACGATAAGGCAGCAACAGAGGCAGCACTTAACTGTGTTCTTGTTGAATATACAGCAGAAAATCCTGCTGGTATTGGCTGGACTATGGATGAAGATGGCAAGTTTGAAGCGCCAGTTCTTGATGGTCCAGTAGGATTAACAGAAACACCTGCTATTGAAATGGTTAACGGTCCAGCAGGACCACAATAAAGACTGATAAACTTGTGGTATGAGATTCCACGTTATTAGCCTGCCCCATACGCAAACAACTAAAGATTACATTATCTGTGCCTTTACTGAGAAGGTACGACGCTTCTGTATGATGATGAATGGTCTTGGACATACAGTTTATCTTTATGCCAGCGAAGACAACGAAGCACCGTGTGATGAGTTAATTACTTGTATCACCAAAGAGCAACAGCAAGAAGCGCTAGCTGGTAAACACTTTACCGAAGCAGAGTTTAATAATGAACTACCGCACTGGCAGATTTTTAATGGCAAAGTTATAGAAGAACTTGGCAAGCGGATAGAAGAAAAAGATTTTATCTGCGTTATTGGTGGAGCATCACACAAACCAATTGCTGATGCTTTCCCAGATCATATGACAGTTGAGTTTGGTATTGGTTACGCTGGCACATTTGCTAAGTATCGAGTCTTTGAGTCTTACGCTTGGATGCACTCAGTCTATTCTGCCTTTAAGAATCCGGCGCTAGTAGATGGCAACTTCTACGATGCTGTTATACCAGGATACATAGAACCAGAGATGTTTCCGCTGCAAGAGAAGAAAGAAGATTACTACCTATACGTTGGACGTATGATAGATCGTAAAGGTATTGAGATCGTTCAGCACGTCTGTAAAGAGATGAACTTAAAGCTCATTATGGCAGGACCTGGTAAAGACCCAAAGATTGAGTATGGCGATTGGGTTGGGCCAGTAGGTGTAGAAGAACGAACAAAGTTAATGGGCGGTGCTATCGCACTATTTGCCCCAACGTTATATATAGAACCTTTTGGTAACATAGTAATTGAGGCGCAGATGTGCGGTACTCCAACAATTACTACAGACTGGGGAGCCTTTACAGAGACTAACCCACAAGGTGTTACTGGATACCGTTGTAGAAATGCAATGGAGTTTGCAGCAGCAACAGAGTGGGTCAAAGACTTAGACCCAGTAGCAATACATAAGAGGGCAGTAGCGACGTATTCGCTAGATGCTATAGCACCACAATACGAGCAATACTTTGGAAGACTGCTAACTCTATGGGGAGATGGCTGGTATGAAAGGAAATAATGCCAACGCTTAGCGATATGATAGACGAGGTTAGGGCCTCCTTAGCTGGATACACCCTGCGTCAAGATAGAATCACGTATCTTAATAATGCTATAACATCTACCGATACAGCTATGATTATTGGTTCAAGTTCTAACTTAGCCAAAGGCATCATTGAAATTGATGATGAACTTATCTGGATTGATAACTTTGACCAAGGAAGCAGCACGCTTAACGCAGCTCCAGGATTTGGTAGAGGCTATCAGAACACTAACGCTTCACCTCACGCTCAGTATGCTCAGATAACTCTTACTCCAACCTTTCCAAAAACCATTATTAAAAAAGCAATCAATGACACAATCAATAGTTTCTATCCTAAACTATGGGCCGTTGCTTCAACTACTTTTACCTTTAACGCAAGCCAAACTACCTATCCTTTGCCAGATGATTTAGAGTCAATCCTTTATATGTCTTGGCAGACAACCGGATCTAGCCAAGAATGGCTACCTATTAACCGTTGGCGTGCAGACCAGATGGCAAATGTTGCCACATTTAATACACAAAATACTGTAAACCTTTACGATAATATCCAACCTGGTAGAACAGTACAGGTTTGGTATACAACAACTCCTAATACTTTAGATAATGGCACAGATGATTACGCAGATGTAACTGGACTGCCTAGTTCATCTTCAGAGGTAGTAATCCTTGGTGCCTCTTATAAGTTATTATCATATGTGGATTCTGGTCGAATCAATTTAAGTTCAGCAGAAGCTGACCTTAACGATACCAAGATCCCAAGCACTGCCGGTGTATCTGCTTCTCGTTATATCTTTGCGCTATACCAACAAAGACTTAATGAAGAAGCGTTAAAATTACAAGACAAATACCCAATCCGTATCCATTACACAAGTTGAGGCAAATAAATGACTAGACAATACTCGTCCACTAGTAATGCAACAACACTTGCTAGCTCTATTAACACTACTGTTACCAGTCTAACGGTAGCAACTGGTACTGGTACAGCCCTTATGGGTGGTGTAACACTAGCCGGTGGCAATGTTGACATCTTTACTGTCGCAATAGATCCAGATACAGTCAATGAAGAAATTGTTTATGTAACGCAAGTATCTGGTGACACACTAACTATCAGCCGAGGTCAGGCTGGCACTGGTACCCCAGCTGTCTCTGGTATTGCCCATACTTCAGGCGCATCAATCAAGCACGTACTGACAAGTGATGACCTTATATTCTTCCGTAACAACGCCTCGCCTGTAGCATCCTTTGCCTTTAGCGGATCTACTTCTGGAACTACCACAGTGCAGGCAACTGCTGTTGCTGGTACTAATACCTTGACGCTACCAGCTACAACCAACGATACCTTGGTGGGTAAAGCAACTACAGATACTCTTACCAATAAGACTTTAACTTCGCCAGTGTTAAATGACCCAAAGTTAAACCTAACACTTAATGCTAATACATCTACAACTTATACCTTTGTCTTAACCGACAATGGCAAATTAGTAACTTCTAATAATGCCTCAGCTCAGACACTATCTATCCCAACCAACGCATCTGTTGCTTTCCCAGTAGGTTCACAGATCAACGTAGCGTGGATTACCGGTGCTGGTCAACCAACAATAAACGCAGTTACTCCAGGCACAACAACAATTCTTTCAACTGGTGCTACTTCAACAGCACCTAAACTTCGAGTAGTCAACTCAGTTGCGACCTGTATCAAGATCGCAACCGATACTTGGTTGGTGACAGGAGATATTTCCTAATGCCAATTTTAGGAGTTCTTGCTTCTACTAAGTCAAACAATTTAGTTCCTAGTGCTCCTACTATTGGAACAGTTACAGTTACAAATTCAACAACTGTTTCAATTCCCTTTACAGCAGGTAGTAGTAGCTTACCTATTACTTCTTATGTTGCTACATCTTCACCTTCAATTAGCCTAAGCGTTTCTGGAACTACATCTCCATTAACTGCAACTGGTTCTTTTGCTTCTAATACTGCTTACACAATTCAGATTGCAGCGGTTAGCGCAGCAGGAACAGGTGCTTCTTCATCTGCTTCTAACTCAGTTACTCCTTACCCTATAACAGCTCCATCAAGCATTGATTATGTTCTTGTTGCTGGTGGTGCCGGTGCTTTATGGACTTCTACCAATGGCGCAGGCGGTGGTGGCGGTGGCGGTGTACTTGATTCAACTTCATCTATTAGCACTGGAGTTACTTACACCATAACAATTGGTGCCGGTGGAGTTAATGCAAGCGGAAACGTTTCGTCTATCAGTGGTATTACTTCAGTTAATGAAGGTGGCCTTGGTGGTTACAACACTGTAGACGCAGTAGCTGGTGGCTCTGGTGGCGGTGGACGTGATGGACGTCCAGGCGGAGCTGGAACTTCAGGACAAGGCTTTGCTGGCGGTGCTGGTGGAACTGGTGGATTTGCAGGACAAAGCGGCGGTGGCGGTGGAGCTGGTGCTGTTGGTGGTGATGCTCCTAGTGCTAATCGTAACGGCGGCAATGGTGGCGCAGGCAAAAGCACTTGGGCTGGAACATTCGGTGGTGGCGGTGGCGGATCATCCGACGTAGGAACTGTTGGTGCTGGCGGAGCAGCAGGCTCCGGCGGTGGTGGCGCAGGTGGCAGATATGCCCAGTCTGGTTATTACGGAACTGCTGGTACTGCTAATACAGGTGGTGGTTCTGGCGCACCTCCTCCTTCAGGTGGCGGTGGTTCAGGTGTTTGTTATATTCGTTATTCAAATACTTTTGCTGATGCTGTGTCAACAACTGGATCACCTAGTTTTTCAAACTCAGGTGGGTACAAAATTTACACTTGGACTGGTTCAGGATCGGTGGTTTGGTAATGGCACATTTTGCAGAAATTGATAATAATAATTTAGTGCTTCGCGTTCTAGTTGTAGACAATTCACTAGAAGAAGAAGGCGCTAACTTCTTATCCAATACTCTTGGGCTTGGTGGTACTTGGATTCAGACAAGTTACAATAACAATTTTAGAGGTAAATTTGCTGATATCGGTGATACCTATGATTCAGTTAATGATGTATTCGTAGCACCTGAACTAGAGGAGTAAGTAATGCCATACGGCGATGACATCACCGAGGGTTTACCCTACGTACTTTCCAACCCTGTAGGATCTACAACTTACACACCTACTGGCCCTGCTTATGAAATAGCAATTGGCGCTTTGCCATTCTTTCTTGCTAACTCAGATGAGATGCCTTATCGCCGTGTTACTGCTCAGTATCGCAAGCAACAAATTGACCAGACCAGAGAAGCCGGAGAGCAGACACTTACCGGTTGGTGGGTTCGATCTCAGTCATCTTTCCACTATGGCGCTGGTATTAAATACTTTGAACCACAGCAGGAGGAGTCGCTACGCTTCCAGTACACAGAGTCTAAGGGCTTAGATGTATGGACTAGAGGACAGGCAACCCTGCTCAATGACACAGCCAGCTTCTATGCTGGTGCTGCTGCTGCTCAACTAATCGGTGTCAATGATGGCACTGACGATTGCATCCTAGTAACAGATGGCACTGCCTTAAAGAAGATTACTAGCGCTGCTGTATCAAGTACCTACACACAGGCTGGCACAGCATCTACAATCTTTAGCCTTACAACTAATGGTAAGCAGTACTTCTTTATCAATGGCTCACACGTCCACCGAGGTAACCTTGCTGGAACTACTAGCGATACTGAAATCTATAACGCTACTAGTACAACTCGTGCCACTATTCGCTATGTTAAGCAGCGCCTTATCGCTGCCATCGGTAGCGCCATCTATGAACTAGATCCCAATAACTCATCCGGTGCCTTGCCTGCTGCTTTATTTACCCACCCTAACTCATCGTGGGTCTGGTCTAGTATCTCTGAAGGACCGCAGGCTATCTACATCTCAGGTTATGATCCTAATGGAACATCATCTTCAGTCTTTAAGATTGGTTTAGATACAGCAAATACTACCACTTTAGGTTTCCCAGAACTTTTACCACCTACTGTTGTTATTGATATGCCACAAGGTGAACGCATCAATGACTTTGATGTATACCTTGGACTCTACGCAGTCCTTGCTACCAATCTAGGATTTAGAGTGGGTGTATCAGATACCAATGGAGATATCCAGTATGGGCCATTGCTCTTTAGTGACGCATCTTGTAACTCGATAGCCTTCCGTGATCGCTTTGCCTACATTGCAACCCTTGTAGATGGGGCTGCAGGACTAGTCCGTGTAGATCTATCAGCAACAGTTATTCCAGGCACTCTATTCTTCCCTTGGGCTTGGGATCTTATTGCTTCTGGAACTACCACTACCGCAAGTCAGGTTGCCTTCTTTGGCAACTCAGACAGGGCAGCTTTTACTAATGGTAATAATACTTGGGCTGAATCAACTACTAGCCTAGTAGCAACTGGATACTTGCGTACCGGTTACATCCGTTACAACACCCTAGAGACTAAGATCTTTAAGTTACTTCAAGCTCGCGTAGATACCACCAATGGTGCCATCAGTATCCAATCAATTGATTCCTTTGATAACTTTGTACTTATCGGTTCCTTCTCACAGAACGCAACTGTTACAGAAATCAACGTAAGTTACCCTGCTACCTCACAGGAATATCTTGGCTTCCAATTTAACTTTACTCGTTCATCTACAGATGTCCTTAAAGGGCCACTGTTTACTGGATACCAACTCAAGTCACTGCCGGCAGTACCACGCCAGCGCCTTATCCAGTATCCCTTATTCTGCTATGACCACGAAAGCGATAAGTTTGGTAACGAAGTTGGCTACGAAGGATCTTCTTACTTCCGTATGTCACAGCTAGAAGCAATTGAAAACATTGGTGACACTGTTCGTATTCAAGACTTTAGAACTAATGAGTCCTACCTTGGCTTGATTGAAGAACTAGATTTCATAAACAAAACACCAGAGGACAAAAGATTCTCTGGCTTTGGTGGCACATTACTAGTAACGATTCGGACGGTATAATGCAAGCACAAGACTACGCAACAGTAGCTGTTGCATTAATAACAATCATTGGTGCTTTTGCTACCTCTATCCGTTGGATGGTAAAGCACTACCTATCAGAGCTTCATAAAAACGGTGGCACATCACTACGAGATGCCATTGATAGGCTTGAAAATAGAGTAGATGATCTATTCAAATTGATGTCTGAGAAATGAGTGACACCTGCGATGATTGCCAAACGAGCCACACCTGCCGCTATTGCTGTCCTGCGACAAGCGAGCGCACTTCGTCCGAAGCGCAAGAAAGCTAGCGACGGACTGCTACCAAGCAAGGCACACATATCTGCTAGTCCCAACAGCGATCACAATACTGGATACGCGGTAGATCTAACCCACGATAAGTTGGCTGGTATTGATTGCGCTAATTTATTTCAGCAACTAAAGGCAGACAAACGCGTTAAGTACTTGATCTTCCAAGGCAAGATCTGGTCTAAGGATCGAGCTGATGAAGGGGATCGTGAATACACAGGTTCCAATAAACATAACAAGCACTTACATATTTCTATTAACGATAAGTACGGTAACGATACTTCACCTTGGTTTCCCTGGTTAGGGAAGCCATCGGTGATTTCTAAGGTAAAGGCTAAGGTTCCTAAACCTTTACCTAAGAAGAAAGAACCAACAAGTCCAAAGGAGAACTAATGGATAAGAACAAGTTAAAAGCAATGGCTGCCACGTACCTACGTGCCGGAGTTGCATCAATAATCGCCCTGTACCTTGCGGGTGTGACAGACCCTAAAGCTCTAGCAACAGCAGGTATTGCTGCTATTGCAGGTCCACTACTAAAAGCATTGGATCCAAATGCCACAGAGTTTGGTCGTGGGTCTAAGTAACCCATAGCAACGCGAGGCAAAAGGCCCTCCACCCTACGGGGTGGGGGGTTCTTTTTTTATGCCGTTTTATTCTGCGTCTACTGGGCAAGGCACAGTAACTAAGTTGCCACAGCTAACGCAAACAGCGTCAAGGAAATACCAGACAATCTCGTGGTCTTCAAAGGCACACATAACGCTAAAGACTTGGGAGCCACAAGGACAGACGTGTACTGGTCCCAGCTCCCGAAGGTCGCTACCAAATATCGGTGGTAAGGTGTCTTTGTTTCTTGACAGGGTTGGTAGACGGAGCCAGCGCAGTAGCCGTACAGTACCCCTATCGCGCCCCTCAAGGGGGCGCTCACCCTGTTTAATTCGCCTCACGGCTCATATTGTAGCAATCCAGTAGCGTGTCTCTGGTAAGACACGCCGATACTCTAGTAAGATTCTTTTATGACTACGATCTCAGCTATCCAGACGGACTATTACGCCGTGCTCTGCGCTGACTCGCAGATCACAGAAGATAACCTAATAAGTAACTCGACTAGTACACCCAAGATCGTCGAGGTGGGGAAGTTTCTAATAGGCATTTCCGGCGATATACGCCCAGGAGATATACTAACCTACAATTGGAAACCACCGGCATATCGCGGTGAGAATCCAGTAACTTATATGGGCGCCAAGGTGATACCTAGTATCATCTCAGCGTTTAATGACAACAACTACGAGTGGAATAAGGTGGATAAAGATGGTGGCTTTGATTATCTCTTTGCTTTTAACGGCAGTATCTTTCGTGTTGCTTGTGATCTCTCTTTTTTCCAAACAGATCACGGAACTTATGGTATTGGTAGTGGTGGGCAGCTTGCTCTTGGCTACTTGTATTCAATCCGCAAACCTATTATGGACTTAGATTACATTAAGCGACACGCCCGACGTGCTGTTGAGATAGCTTCGGTTCTTGACTCTAATACTGGTAAGCCTTTACAGTTGGTGGTACAAGAAAAGCTATAGGAGGTAGCGATGGAAAAGACAATTGAAATACAGTTTGCAGAGTTACGCGAATCAATTGCTCAAGATATTGAAGCGTATACTTGTATTGATGGATGCCACGAGTGCGACTATTGTAAGGGTTTATTCCAAGCAGCAAACGTAGTAAGGGGTAAACCAATTGAGCGAATTTACTGATCCAAAGGAACTACTACTAACAGCACTACGTGCTTCTGATGCCAAGAAGTCTCGTTCAACACAGGTAGAGATAGGACCATCAGAGGTTGGTGGTTGCCGTCGTAGGGTCTGGTACCGATTGAATGAACAACCAGAAACAAATGATAACCAATTAAAACTCGCAGCCATTATGGGTACTGCGATACATACTGAAATTGAGAAGGCACTTGCCGGTAACGATAAGTTAATGATTGAAGCTGAAGTTGAATACGATGGGATGAAAGCCCACATAGATTTATATGTACCAAGCACTGGCGATGTGATTGACTGGAAGACTTCTAAATTGAAGAACTTGGGTTACTTCCCGTCAACACAGCAACGCTGGCAGGTGCAGCTATATGGATACCTCCTATCCAAAAACGGTTACGTAGTCAACCGAGTGTCGCTAGTAGCAATTGCTCGGGACGGTGATGAAAGAGACGTCAAGGTTCACACAGAACCATACGATGAATCTATAGCGCTAACTGCACTCGGTTGGCTCGCAACTGTTAAGGAGTCAAAGGAAATCCCAGCACCGGAAAAGGATGCTAGTTACTGTCAGCATTACTGCCAGTTCTATGACGCATCGGGTGAGATGGGATGCGATGGTCTAAAAAAAGAACGTACCGCAGTTAGTGATGTAATCATTGATGATGCGGAAGTAGACAAGAACGCACTGCTGTACTTACAGTTGGGGCAAGCAATAAAGGATATGGAGAAGCAACAAGAATCTCTGAAAGAATCCTTTGTAGGTTTACTAGGTACTACCCAAAGTGGTATCGAAGTAAGTTGGTCAACTATTAAAGGTCGTGAGACTGTTGATAGTAGCGAGGTAGAAAAACTATTAGGGTTCATCCCTAAGAAGGTAAGCGCTGAGAGTCAGCGCCTATCTGTTAAGCAAGTTGGAGGTAACTAAATGGCTACAGAAGGAACTAAGTTCCAAGTCAACTACAAGTTGGCTGATGGAACACTTATCAATCTTTACGCAGCAGATGTGCGTGAACTAGAAGCAGGACTTGCAGATATTGCAATGAACGCACTGAACATTATTACTACTGGTAGAGAACTATCACAAGGATCAGTAGCACGAGCTGCTGTTTCACCTGCAGTATCTGCTATTGCAACACAGTTCAAGGAGACTCCAGTAGCACCGGTGGCTGCGCCACCTGCAGTTGGTAATTCTTGTCAGCACGGCCCTATGATGTTTAAGAGTGGGGTATCAGCTAAGGGGCCTTGGTCGGGTTGGATGTGTTCAACACCAAAGGGTGCTCCAGATAAGTGCGACACTATCTGGGTTAGATAGCCAGTGCGGGGGCCAAAAGATTATGAAGCTCCCAGTTGTGCTCAGATAGGTGGTGACTTCTGGTTTCCAGATATAAAGGAAGTAGGAAGTTTTGCGGATGTAACATTTGCAAAGTCTATTTGCAATACGTGTCCACATAAAAGCGAGTGCGCCGAATGGGGCATCGCTAATGAAGTTCACGGTATTTGGGGTGGGCTAACTAATAAAGATCGAATCTTAATTGCTCGTATAAAAGAAATGGAAAGGAAAAACATTGCTTGATCTTTCCCGTGCTTGGGGTGGCGTGCTCACTAGAGCAACACCGCTACCTGATGTATGGGTTGGCTTAACTGCCAAAGAGATTAAGTTTCGGCGTGGGCAAGTATGTATGATTGCAGCAGCACCTAATGCTGGTAAGTCAATGTTCGCATTGGTTTACGCAATCAAAGCAGGCGTGCCTACGCTGTTCTTTTCAGCAGATACCGACACAACAACCGTGATGATGAGGGCAGCAGCCCACGTCAGCGGTCACTCACAGATCTCTGTAGAAAATAACTTAGCAAACGATAGTCACTATTACGATTCTCGCTTTGAGAAGTTAGGCCACATCAAGTGGGTCTTTGATTCATCACCATCTATTGATGATCTTGAGTTAGAGATACGGGCATACGTTGAACTATATGGGCAGGCTCCGGAGCTGATCGTAATAGATAACCTAATGAACGTAACAGCAGAGACTGACAATGAATGGGCAGGACTACGTGCGATTATGATGGAGTTGCACGATATGGCACGCAAGACAGAAGCGTGCGTACTGGTACTGCACCACGTATCGGAACAGAGCGAGTATGGAAGTCCAACCAATCCACCACACCGTCGGGCAATTCACGGGAAAGTGAGTCAATTGCCTAGTCTGATTTTGACTTTAGGTTACGATCCAGGACAGGCAACACTGAAGGTGGCTGCTGTGAAGAATCGCTTTGGACCACACACAGCTGATGCGTCAAAATACGCACAGCTTCTAGTAAACTATGCAGCGTGCCAGATTAGTGATGAAGACCAATTTGGTAGGATGTTAAGACGAGATCATATGGCTGGATACCAAGGGAGTTACAATGTCTGAACCGTTAGTAAATAAATACCGAGACAACTTGAGGATTGACGCACTGCGTGATGTTAGTAATGCTTTGCGTGAAGAAGTTGACGCACTCAAGGTAGACCTAACTAACTTCGTTGGTGCCTTATTACAATCCGGCATTGTCGAGTTAGTTAAAGATGAAGAAGGAAACATTATCTACAAGATCAACAAAGCTGTACTGGTAGATGAGTCAGTACAACAAGACTAAGGGTTCCAAGTTTGAGACAGATGTTATGAAATGGTTACGCGATAAAGGCGTAAGCGCCGAACGTCTGTCAAAGGCTGGGGCGAAAGACGAGGGTGATATTGTCGCTGTAATAGCGGGAGAAACATTCATCCTTGAACTAAAGAATAGGGCAGCGCTAGCACTGCCTGAGTTCTGGCGGGAAGCTGAAGTTGAGGCGCTTAATTACGCTAAGGCTCGCGGTAAAGGGGAAGTACCGCTGCACTATGTGATAGTTAAGCGCCGCAACTCAGGTATAGAGAACGCTTGGGTAATCCAAGATCTAAAACAATGGATAAAGGAGAAGGAATAATGGCAATACCACAAGGAGATATAACAACATCAGAGATCCTAGTACCAGAAGTCGTACAAGATCCTGTACAAGATTTAGATGAAGAAGTATTGCCGGAGGCAACAGATGAAGATTAAGTATAGAACTTCTAAATTTTTAAGACTTAGAGATTACTTTAATGTAGGTTGGTTAATAGATAATGAAGCTGACTTTTCTTTTAATCTAACCTTATTTGGTCGTGAGTATTCTTGGGATTTTTACAAGAAAGATTCTGGTTGGATTAATTATTATTATGAGGATGATGGCTTTGATCTGGAGCAAGTATGATCTGCTCTAACTGTATACAAGCCGGTGCTGAGAATAAACTAGGTCACTTGAAACGTGCCGCGCATAAGCACGGGAAGTGCAGCATTAAGGGGTGCGTATGTCAACACAAGACTGGTCCAGGGTACGTAAAAACAAAGGATACAAAGGTTCCATTGATGCAAATACAATCCCCATAGGGGCAATAGTTGCCAACTTTGGTGGTGAAGTAAGAGAAGGTAAGTCGGTATCGGTTAGGTGCTGCTTACATAATGACAGTCGCAGGTCAGCTGTGATAAATACCTATGACAATTTATATTTCTGCCACACCTGCGGTAAGGGTGGCAACGCAGTAAACTTAGTTTGCATCCTAGAGAACTTGGAGTTCAACGATGGCCTCAAACGTGCAATCGAAATTGCTGCTGGAAGCGGCGCAGCGATACGCTCAGGCAATAAGTCCAGAGGCGCTGGCCGTGCTAGACGCACGTGGAATCTGTGAAGTTACAGCAGCCAAGTTCCAACTTGGCACCATCACCGATCCGATCAATGGTCACGAGATGTATGAGGGTTGGATCTCCATTCCTTATATTACTGCTAGTGGTTCTTGTGTTGGGTTTAAGTTCCGCAGATTAGATGAAGGCAAACCTAAGTATGGTAGTCCTATTGGACAGAAGGCTCACCTCTACAACGTAGCTGATGTGACTGTTATGAAGCCTTACATAGTTGTATGTGAAGGTGAACTTGATACCATCATAGTATCAGGTGAGTTAGATATACCAGCAGTTGGTGTGCCAGGCGTAGCTGCTTGGAAGCCACACTTTCCAAAGCTATTCGGTGGCTATGAAACTGTGTACGTTGTTGGTGATAATGATGTTAAAGAAGATGGCTCCAACCCAGGTGCTGATTTTTCTAAGCGCGTGGCTAATGAGGTAATGAACTCTACAATCGTTACACTTCCACCTAATATGGACATTAACGATTACTACCTAGTACACGGCGCTAGTGCTACTCGCAAACTATTGATAGGAGAGTATAGTGAATGACGGATCAAGATTGGGAAAGATTGCTACAGACTATGCTTACTATGGGCTTGCAGATCCTGCACTCGGACAGAGCGAACGAGACTATATTGATAAGGCCAATACCGACGCGTTCATAGCAGCGATGTGGGATGTGCTAGATGGTGCCGGTAACCTGTTACTAAAGAAGCATAGGGATTATGGCCCAAGCAATATCGCTGGCGCACCAGGTGGGCCACTGAATGGTTTGCGTGTGCGTATGTGGGATAAGACAGCACGCATCAATCACTTGATTGATAGTGGTGCAACCCCTGAGAACGAATCGCTACGCGATAGCTTCCTTGATCTATTAAACTACAGCGCTATTGCTCTACTAGTACTGGATGGTAAGTGGCCTGAGTGACCGGTATTGATCCAGTTATCTATGACATAGCACCTGGCGTTACTCGTGCTATTCACGGCAGGTATAAGGCTTACGTCGAACGTGAGGATATACTCCAAGAGTGTTTGTCGTGGGCGCTGTCGCGCCATAAGTGGATCACTGAGCAGTTACTAGAGGCAACCGATGCTGATAAGCGTAAGCACGCTGAGGCACGCATAGCGTGGCAGATGAGGCGTGCAGCTGAGCGCTACTCCAGACGTGAGAAGGCTTCTAAGTCTGGCTACCAGATAACTGATGAGGCTTACTACCAAGGCTACACGCTAGGTCAGTTGCTTCCATTCGTTATTGCATCTGTCATTGATAACACAGTGCTAGAACAGATACAAGATATGATCCAAGATGGCTTGCCACGTGGGTCATCTAGTCCATCTGAAGGTGGCAACTTACTCGCTAACCTAATAGATATTAAGGTTGGCTACAATAAACTTGAGGTTGAGGATCAGATCTTATTGCGTATCAGATACCTAGATAGCTTTACCTTACAGCAGATAGCCAATCATTATGAGTGCTCAGTATCTACTGCTGATCGCAGGATTGATAACGCTATGCGCCGGCTACAAAATCTTTTGGGCGGGGTGAGTCCTTTTCAATGAAAGAGATAGAGTTATTTGATTACCTTAAAGCTAACCTATACCCAGATTTAGAGAAGTCTATTGGTATCTATGATGCCTTCGACTGCACCTCTGCCTTGGCTGGTCACTACATAGAACTCAAGTGCCGTCACACTCATTACGATACGTTGCTGATCGAGGAGATGAAGTACCGCAAGTTAATAACCCAAGCTGCTGAGCGAGATCTAATCCCGTTCTATATTAACTCGACACCCAAGGGTGTCTTTTCTTTTGATCTAATGGATGTACCAGAACCTGAGTGGTTTACTCATCGTATGCCAGCGACTACTGAGTTTGCTCGCAATAAAAAGATTGATAAGTTAGTAGGTTATCTCCCGATTGAGGAAGCGGTACAGCTGTGAACTACGATTACAAGTGCGATAAGTGTAACAGCCAGATAACTATTGAGCGTTCTATTCACGCTGAAGCTAGTGATCCTATGTGCTTTAACTGCCATACAACTATGAACCGTGTCTGGTCGTCGCCCCCTGTCACCTTCAATGGTGCTGGCTTCTACTCTACCGACTACAAGAAATGACAAAGCCCCACCTTGCGTCTTAGGTGAGGCTTCGTCGGTATGAACGAGAGAGCGTTCAATAGTTATTACTCTACCACAGTATCAATACCAGTACTTACGGTTGTGGAAACTAAGCGCGTTACACGGGGTGCTATATCGGTGCTCAATGTATTTAAGGCCAGTGATAATCTGCTCTCTAGGATCTTGCTTTGTTTCTCCAAGTAGCTGAGCAATTCCGTAAGCACTAGATCTGGGATTGTCCGCTTTGTGGTCAAACCTACTCTCACGGGTCCAAAGGGTGACGAGGCAGGCTTGCTGCTCTCTCCCCCACCCGTGTATGAGATAAGCGTAACGCTTGGATACGTGTATGTTTTCACGCTTCTCTTCCATCGTTGCTTGTGCTAGCTCTGGTTTCTTGGGTGTTGGTAGTATGCCAGTCTGGTGTGCTGGTACTAGTAACCATACGAGTAGCACCGCTAATATCAATCCAATTCTTTCCCTCTTGCTCATCTATTGCCTTCTCAATCCCAAGCAGTTGCTTGTAAGTGTCGGGGTATAAATGAGAGAGCTTGGCCAGCGCCCTCTCTCTCGCTCTACGATAGTTGCGGTAATGAACTGCTTGTCTAAGTGCGGTTTCAATGCGTCGCTCAACGCTCATTTAACTTATCCTCTCCCACTATAAGTAAGTAGGCTATCACTAATACAGCTATGATCCCTATTAAGTAACTCATTATCTCTCCCATACTATTGCTGCTAACGCTACCTGCGTTACATCTAAAGGCTGCCCGACTAGGCGTGCTTCCTCGTAATCACTTTCCCAACCTGATACCAGCAGGCGCTTGTTAGCGCTACTGCGTAGTAACTTAATGGCTTCGTGGGCAGATTCGCCTGCCCACTCCACCTCGCCCGCTTCCCCTACAATTTCATAGAGGTTGATTAGATCGTACTTTGGGTGAAAACTACTCATTATCAGCCTCCTCTATTGCTTCTAATAGGTTGATCACTCCCACGATTTCATCAGGGATACCCTGCTCTCTCCACGCATAAGAGTATAAAAACTTAATCTGCTCTTGTAGTAATTGCTTATCAATCTTCATTGTCAGCCTCTCCCTTTAGGCTATCTATTAAAACCTTCATTTGATTATAGGTAATTACACTCTCTAATCTACCCGCAAGGTACTCAGTAGCGTTATCTCCCCATACCTCGCGTGCTAACTTTACAAGATTATTGGCGGTATATTCTAGCTCTATCTCTTTAATCATTGCTCTCTCCCTCGCAATCGTGCTCATAGATACCACAGACAGGGCAGATAGCACCACTATCGAATAGGCAATACTTCGCCCCTTGTATATCCTCAATCATACTTTCATCATCAAAATCATCTAAGCAAACCTTACAAGTGCTATTCATTATCCTTGCCCTCTCTCTCATTATCCCAATCTCTTATCTCTACTTCTATGCCTTCTGGCGCGTTCACTAAATAAGCTACGCCACCAGATACTTCAATTATTACTTTACTCATTATCCTTGCCCTCTCTCTCGATTATTATTCCGACTTCGCCTAACGCCTTGACCATACGCATAAGGTTGCGGGTAGCTTGCTCGCCCTCACCCTCTTTCATTTGCTCGATAGCTAGGTCACGGCATAGCGTAGCCTTAGCGATTAAGTATTCTTTATTAGGTGCGCTCATAGTTAATCCTTATCCTTATGGTTGCGGTGATAACTAATCGCCAATTCGATCATATCCACTAGGGCATAATCGTTATATTCTTCATCATTTTCTGGGTCTAACGCCAGTATGCCTGTAATTAACTCTATGGTAGTAGCAGCGTAAGCGCCCTCTCTCTCTACACGATTAGAGTATGACTCTTGACTATCCAATAGGGTGAGCACCTCTATCTCATTGATAGTGTACTCATCTAGCCCTGTCCTGCAATCAAAGCAGCTACTCACGGTCTTGTACTCATTAGCGGGCGTAGATACTACCGCGTTATATAATTCTTGCTCATTCAAGCAGCTCTTGCATACATAACAGGTACTCATTGAGTCACCTCTATAATATCGGACAGGTCAGAATCAAAACTCTTATTCTTACGGTAGTAATTAGGCAATTCATCTAAGTAAAGATCGCCCTCTTTTACTTTATTAAGTAATTCATTAGCTTGATCTAGCGATTCTGCTTGAAATATAAATACGCCAGAATCTTCTTCCCTGTAATAAACCTTGTAATCTTTCATCATTAGCCCTCTCTCTCTACCGCTAGCTTGAATAGTGCCTTAGCCTGCTTTAGCGTGTAACCGTAATAGGTGCGGGTAAATAGATATTCTCCCGCGCCCTCTCCAATAGAATCGGAGATTACATAAGCGCCACTATGGCGCACTCTCTCTATATTCATTAGCTCTCTCACTCTCTCTCTAATTAGGGCGATATGCCCTCCACCCTCCCCTGCTCTACCTAAGCAAGGGAGGATAGATAGCCTACCGATAGGTGACTATACCGTATTAGATGATACGCATAGGCATAAGCAGGGCGCGCCACGCCACCTTATCGCCTGCTAGCCCGATAAGCATAGGCTTACCCTTAGCAATAAAGGTCACCTTAATTCCATTACTCTTGCCAATTATCTTCGCATAATCTGCGAATAGGGCAGGGTTAAACGATACCGTGTCAATAGCGCCTATTTCACTAGGGCTAGGGTTATCGAATTGAGCGAATAAGTGTTCGCTATCGGGAAAGTTAGCGTCTAGCAGGGTTACGCTTATCGCGTTACCGCGTACCGATACGCTTAGAATATCTGCCACGCGTGAGAGCGTTACAGATAAGGATTCCATTCTCTTGCCCTCTCCCTTGAGTAGTGATATTAGGCGCTTAATATCGGTAAGCGAGATCAAGCTAACGGGTAGGTTACCCTCTCCCTCTATCTTGCCCGTAATTAGGCGATATCTATCGGTAGCGGTAGCGGTTAGGCTCTCACTATCGCCCTCTATTTTAACCGCGTTAAGCGCCCGCAGGTCACTATCCTTATGAGCGTGAGTGCTCGCGCCCTCTAATAGTTCCAATAAACCGCCTAATTTCACGGTTATAGCGGTACTAGTTCTCTCTATTGTGTCCATTCTTGCCCTCTCTCTCACCCTCTCCCGCGCTCGCGGGCTAGGGTCTGCCTGATAGCAGACCGCCACGCATAGACTCTCACCTATGCGCGACGGTACGCGATCAACCGTTAAAACAGGTGGCGATAGTGCCTAAGCAATAATGCCCGCCCCTTTCAGGGGTAGCGGGTACCCACCACACTAGCCCCGTGACCGCTACGAATAGCCCCGCGACTAGTAGCGCGATAAGCGCGCCCTTGATGACTCTCATTCTTGCCCCTCCATAATATATTGCGCGTACTTGTAAGCGGGATCGCTTTCAAACACGGGCAGGGTAGCGGTATCAAACCAATCGCTGAACCGATAAGTAACGCTTAGAATTTCATTGTGTTCTGTAGCCTTGATCTCAAGATACGAACTAGGGCCACCATATGAAAGGCAGACATTAACCAATTTATAAGTGTCCACCGATAGGGCAGGGTCATCATTATCATCACTTTCATCATTATCCATTAGGGCGGTTATGTCTTCATTGAGTGAATCTAGTGACTCTTTAATTCTATCCGCGCAACTAGGTTGCTTGCTTGTATCTGCTGAATAATCGCGCTCTAATTCTCCAATACCAAACCAGATTGAATCAATATCGCCATTCTGTACAGAATCCTTTAATAGTTCCGCTATCTGCTTGTTATTCATTGCTCTCTCTATTCTTATGAGCGGGTTAGGTAGTTGGTTGCTCATAGGATAATTATGGGGGTCTATACCGTACAAAAGCAAGCCCATTTCGTAACTATTTTCTGCCCGTGTCGCGGGCTAAGTCTGCCCCGATAAAAGAGCTTTACCCGATAGGGCGCGGGGGTTAGGCAATAGGTCACGGGTTAGCGGGTTGGGTATCGGGTCACGGGTCTAGCCGATTAGGTCTAGCGGTTGGGTTGGTTGGTTGGGTCTATCGGGTAGCGGTTGGGTCTAGGTCTATGGGTCTAGGTCATTACTTAATTAGGTAGGGCTTAGGGGATTAGGTAGCCGTAGCGGTTACTTATTTAGTTGGCAATAATCCCGGGCTCAACCTTGCCGATAGGTTAGTCACCAGAATAGTTTACCGCTAACCCTTATACCCTATCCGTTAGCAATAAGAGAGCAGACAGTAAGTAAACAAGGGCAAGCAAAGGGCAAGGCAGGGCAGGGGGACAGGCCGTAAAGTAGAGGCGACCCCCTATTGCTATATTTTATGTCGCGACTACATATACACCCCACACAAATATATTTCCTAAAGTGAAACCAGCTGTAAACCCCTGACCTGCGGTTATGTACATAATAAATAGTGTGACACGAAACACAGTACCAAAAGCGGTAAACGCGTTATTTTTTCTGCCTTAAGTATAGTAGAGGAGTAAAGTGGGGATGGTTGACTTTACGACAAAAGGTTGGCCTCTAGCGAGGCCCCTAGGCCGAGTACTGATTTACCCCTCAGTTCGCTGTAGCTCCTTCGGGCGCTAAGCCCGAACTGCTCCAGTACTTTTAGTGGGGATAGTTCTATTAAAATGCTAGACGCCTAGTAATCACTTCCTGCCTAGTAACAAAGAAATGACATTTCGCGCCATTCACGGCGCTTCTAAAGGAGACCGATATGGCAACACCAAAGCCCAAACCATTATCAAAGATGACCCCTGCTGAAATCAAAGCGTCTAAAGCAGTATTAAAAAATAAAGAAGCTATAGCTAAACAAAAGTTACAAAACAAAAATACTGCTATTGCTAATAAAATTAAAGGTATCCGTGGCGGTGGCACCCTCGGTGGTGGTGGCGTCGGCTTAAATAGACTTAATAAATAAACTAGGAGCCTAATGGCTGACAATTCAGCAGACATAGCCAAGCGAATTATCCTTGGCTGTGTAGCAGAAGGTATGACCATAGACGCGGCTTGTTCTTCAGCCGGTAAGTCTATGAAGACTTATGAGTATTACCGTCGCACCGATAAGATCTTCTGCGATAAGATTGACCGTACTAGGCTCGGTCTAAAGGAGAAGTCTTTCGCCTCCGGCGATGTACACGACATTACCTTTACCGAGTTTAGAAAACGCTTCCTACACTCAAACACTTTTCCGCATCAGCAAAATCTGGTAGATATGATTGAAACTGGTAAACCTTCTTGGTTACACCCCAGTATGAAGTATGAGCCAGGAGTGGCGAATAACCGCATCCTGCTAAACATTCCGCCCAACCACGCCAAGTCAATGACTATTACGGTTGACTATGTAACTTGGCAGGTAGCTCGTAACCCTAACTTTAGAGTGCTAATAGTTTCACAGACTCAACGCCTAGCCTCAGACTTTCTCTACGCCATCAAGCAACGCCTGACTCATCCAATGTATGAAGACCTCCAGAGCGCTTATGCTGCTGGCGTAGGGTTTAACTCTAAGTCTGCCTCGTGGCAGGCTACCCGTATCACCTTTGGTGATGAGCTGCGTGAGACCGGTGAAAAAGACCCGAACATTGAAGCAGTTGGTATCGGCGGTCAGATCTACGGCAAGCGTGCCGATATGATTATTGTAGATGACGCTGTTACTTTATCTAACGCTAATGACTTTGAACGACAAATCAAGTGGCTAACCCAAGACGTTCGATCCCGTCTTAACCCTACTGGTAAGTTAATTATTATCGGTACCCGCGTTGCATCCGTTGACTTGTACAAGGAACTACGCAACGAAGACCGATACCCTGGCGGTATTGTGCCTTGGTCATATCTTGCTATGCCGGCGCTTTTAACCGTAGATGATGAACCTGACAAATGGGAAACTCTTTGGCCAGCATCCGATCAACCATTTGATGGGCAGAAGGAAGATGAGAAAGATCCAGAGACTGGATTATATCCTAGGTGGGATGGGCGCAATCTTTACAACGAACGCCAATCTATGGATGCTTCGACCTGGGCTTTAATTTATCAGCAACAAGATATCTCAGATGACGCCGCCTTTGACCCAGTATGTGTTCGTGGCTCTATTGACGGTATGCGTAAGTCTGGCAACTTAGTTGCTGGTAACCCTGGACACCCCAGAGACTTAAATGGCTTCACCTACATCTGTGGTTTAGACCCAGCGATGATTGGTGACACCGCAGCTATCTGCTATGCCATTGACCGCCAAACTAAAAAAAGGTACATAGTAGATGCTATTAAAATTAGCCGGCCGTCTCCAGCTGCTATCCGCAATCTTATTTTTGATTGGACATCCCTCTACTCCCCCTCCGAGTGGATCGTCGAAAAGAACGCCTTCCAATCCTTCTTAACACAAGACGAAGGTATCAGGATGCACTTAGCATCCAAGGGAGTACAGTTTAAGGAACACCATACTGGATCTAATAAATGGGATGCCGGTTTTGGTGTAGCTTCTATGTCTACCTTGTTTGGTACTAAGCAGTTCGATGGCAAGCACCATAGAGATAATCTAATACATCTGCCATCAGATCAAACTGAGAACATTAAATCTTTAATTGAGCAATTAGTTACTTGGTCTCCTAGTACTAAAGGCAAGACCGACTTAGTTATGGCGCTGTGGTTCTGTGAAATCAGAGCACGCGAACTACTTAACTATGGTCAGTATGCCACCCACCATATGAAGAATCCATTTCTGTCTCGGCACGAGATAGGCAAGCGAACTGTCATTAATTTAGATGAAGCTTTCGCTGAACAAAACCGTATGCAAGTAATCTAACAAGGAGCACCATTGTTATCAGTCAAAGAAGTTGACGCGAAGTTATCGCGCCTACGCTCACGCTCTGCAGCGCGAGATCAACGTATGCGCGATGTGCTTTCGGTGCGTCAAGGAGATATCTCCAAGGTATTTCCTTCAATGTTTTCAGAGGACTATCCAAAGCCTCTGGTTGCAAACTTTATTGACGTAGCAGCGCGTGACTTAGCTGAGGCAATGGCACCATTGCCATCCTTTAACTGTTCAGCAACTAATATGGTTTCAGATACTGCTCGCAAAGCCGCAGATACTAGAACTCGTATTGCTAACTTCTATGTTTCAAACTCTGATCTACAGCTACAGATGTATACCGCAGCAGACTGGTATAACACCTATGGTATGTGTATCGGTATGGTCGAGATGGATTACGATGACAACAACCCACGTATCCGTATGCTCAATCCATTTGGAACTTACCCAGAGTTAGATCGCTATGGTCGTACCTTATCTTTAACTCAGGTTATTATCAGCGATGCTGAGACGCTAGCTGCCCAGTATCCAGAGTTCTACGAACAAATCCTTGGTAGAAACAATTACCAACTAGGTTCTCCTTATGTGTCAATGGTTAAATACCACGACAAAGATCAAGACTTGCTTTACTTACCGGAACGAAAGAACCTAGTACTATCACGTACTCCTAACGTTCTTGGTAAGTCTATGGCACGTACCGTGATGCGCTCATCTTTAGATGGCGAAGCACGCGGTCAGTTTGATGATGTGCTCTCCGTTCAGCTTGCTCGTGCTCGCTTTGCGATCTTACAGATCCAAGCAGCAGAGAAATCTATCCAAGCACCTATTGCTATTCCACAAGATGTTCAGGAACTTGCCCTCGGTCCTGATGCCATTATGCGTTCTGCTAATCCGCAAGGCATCCGCCGTGTTCCATTAGAACTTCCTGCTGGAGTATTTACTGAATCCGGTGTATTAGAACGTGAACTTCGTATGGGTGCTAGATACCCAGAGTCTCGTTCAGGCAATATGGACGCATCTGTTATTACAGGTCGCGGAGTGCAAGCGTTACAAGCTGGCTTTGATACACAGATTAAAGCAGCACAAGCACAGTTTGCTAGATTGTTTACCGAACTTGCCTCACTTTGCTTTGAAGCAGATGAGCAAATCTTTGGTGGAATACCTAAGACTATTAAGGGAACCGATGACGGTACACCTTATGTACTTAAATACAGTCCATCTCGTGATATTAAAGGCGAGTACGGCGTAGATGTACGCTACGGAATTATGTCTGGTATGGATCCTAACCGTGCCATCATTGCTTTACTACAAATGCGTTCAGACAAACTCGTTTCTCGTGACTATGTACGTCGTGAAATCCCTATGGATCTAAATGTTACTCAGGAGGAACAACGTGTTGATATTGAAGAAATGCGCGATTCTTTGCGTGTTGCTGTTGCACAGTATGCTCAGGCGATTCCGGCTCTCGCGGCGCAGGGGCAAGACCCTTCCGAGATTATCAGCCGTATCGCAACTGTTATCCAAGGTCGGCAAAAAGGCCAAGCACTAGAGAACATTATCGAAAAAGCATTTATGCCACCACCAGCACCAGAACCAATGATGCCACCAGAGATGGCAGGTATGCCTGGCGCAGAACAGATTCCAGCAGCAGGTGTGGCCTCCGCCAACGCCTCGCAGCAACCTCCAAATCAACAAGGTGGTACGGCCCCTGCTGCTGGTCAAAAACCCGATATAGCCCAACTACTAGCTGGTATTACCGGCGCAGCATAAATGGAGGAGGTGTAATATGAATAAAGGATCACGCGCAGCAGCACCTATGGCTAAGCCAAAGGAAGGCAAGATGGACCACTCAAAGCCAGCAGGCGGCAAAGTAATGCCATCAATGATGCCAGCAGGACGTAAAGGCAACGCAGTTAAAAAAGGATAAATTTTTTATAGGAGGTGTACTGGGTGAGCAACGATAAGATTCCTCGCCCAGTGCGCCTTTCTGATTTTCTAGTAATACTTACAGGTTTTATTCACAACATAGCGCAAACATTTGAAGCTATGACAGGTGAACTAATGGAACTATCCATTTATCATTCTAACCAAAAGACGGAAACTATTCGTGCTTGGGAAGATATGTCCGCAGATTTAGAAAAGTTAGGAGAAGAAACAGATGGCTGAACCAATGAATCCATTGGCCGGAGTTTCAGGTCCTGGCAAATACGCTGTTCGTACAGATAAATTAAGTATGGGATCTACTGCATACGGCGAAGGCGTAGAGACTGCCGCAATTCAATCAGGCTCGCCTCTTTCAAGAACCCCAAATCAACGCCCAATGCCAGCGAACGAAGTTCGCGCTGCCGCAACACAAGGTTCTGTAACAGGTTTATATGATCCAACCCAAAGACCAGATTCACCAGTTACTACTGGTATTGATATGGGTCCAGGAGCAGGATCTAACGCCCTTATGATGTCTAAGCCAGCAGATGACTCAGAATTTAGAATAAAGATTGAAGCATCAAAGTCAGTGCTTGCTTACATAGCAGACTTGCCTAACACGTCACCAGAAACTCGTGCTGCCATCAAAGAGTTGTGGAATATGCAGTGAGTTTATGGAATCGAATTGGTGATATAGCTTCAACCATTGGTAAAAATGCGATCAAATTCGGTGGCGAAGTCCTTGGCGGCGCTAGTAGTGTTGCTCGTGTTGGCTGGGATATTGGTACAGCACCTTGGAATGATGCCGCTGAATTTAATGGTTTTTCTAATACCTTAAAAAATGCTTGGGCACCAGAGAGTAAAGATATAATTAAACCGCTGGCATCAGCTGGCGGAGCAATTATGAAAGTTCCTGGCGTTCAACCGACCCTTGAGCGTATTAACTACGTTAACCAACAATATATTCGTGAGCCGTTAACCACCTTTAACCTTGTACAAGGCGATCTTCTTGGTGGACGGATACCAGTAACAGATATATTTGATCCTAATACTTGGCGCAAGGCTTACACTGGCGCACAAGACATTTCATATGGTCAATCATTTGTAAATGTATACCGATCAATTTATGATCCAAAGTTTAACATCTATGATCCACGCGAACGCGAACAAGCATTTAACAAAAGTGCTTGGGGTAAAGCAATATCTGGATCAGTAGATACATTTGCTCAGATCTTTGGTGACGTAACCATTGGTGGTGCTAAAGCTCTTGGCGCTGTTAAAGCAAGTAGCCTAGCAACTGGTAAATTAAAAAATTCAGACATAGTTGCTAAAGCAGCAGAAGATTTAACTAAAGCACAGTACGGCGAAGTAAATCGTTTTACTAAAGTAATAGATGACTTTACTGCTAATGATTCTATTTACGCAATTAATCACCCAATGATTAAAGGATCAGATCAGCCAGCGCTGCTTGCTCATCTTCTTGGTGAATCTAAAGACAAAGACACTACTGCTCTAATTCTTAGAACAGCAACCGGTGATTCAGCAGCTATGGATGAACTTGCGTTTGCTCGTGCTGATATGAAAGATGCTCTTGCTAAGGCTCGTGCTGATTTATCAGCTGTAGATGAATATAAACTATTTTCCGCACCAGATGGAACTGGAATGATTCCATTCCTAAATGATAATCCTGCTGTTATTGCTGAAGCTAAAGCAAATTTAGATGCACTTGCTAAGGCAGATACTGAATTTGCAAAAATGATGGAACTTGGCAAAGCTGGCGGTTCACTCGCTCGTACAACTGGCGTTCTTACTCAAGGTGTTGAAGACTTTATTGCCAAGGCACGCTCTGCTCGATTCTATGATAAACCTGTCGGAACTCCTGATGTTGAAATATTCCAGCCAACTCCATTTCATCGTTTATATCAAAAGATTTCTTGGGCACAAAACGAACGTCCTGCTGGCATAGTTGATTTTAATGATCCAGATTCATACAAAGAAGTTGTAGCAACTATTGAGCGCTTGCGCACAAGTACTGCTATACCAGGCGTGCCTGCTACTATGAAAAGACTTGACGTTCTTTCAGACGAACAAGCTAACTCTTTACTTGATTCTTATATGGGAGCAACCACTCCAGAGGCACGTAGTTTAGCTATGTTAAATATTGAAGGCGCCGGTGTTCGCGCTATTGCTGCTAAATACAATATTGATGCTGAAACAGCAGATCAAATTTACAATACCTACCAAGGTAATCGCACCTCTGCCCTGAAGTCTATTAAAGACAGAGGCTTTATGGTTGATTTAGACGAATCTATTCTTAAAGTCCCACAATTTGAATCTCAAACTGCTAACCAGCTTCCAATAATGGACTTTGATTTATTAGATCGTTTGCTAAAGCAAAATTCCTCAGCAATAAGCGCACTCAAAGGCGCGCTAACCGATAAACCATTAAGCGTTATTGACCTGGTACAGGACTTGTTCAAAGCTGGAGCGCTACTGCGCCTTGGTTACACGATCCGTAATGGCGTTGATTCGCAACTGCGTATCTTAGCATCTGTTGGTGCTATGACTTCTTTGCGTCATCTAGGTCCTGGTCTAAAAAATATTGTTAATAACACAGTGCGTGTGCCTGCTCGTTTGATTGATACCTACTTACCGGTACACAGCGGTATGTCTATTAAAAATGTACAGCAGTCTACTACTGCTGTTATTAGAAATCTTAAAGATATTAAAATTAAAATTGCTGAAGCTGAAACAAAGTTATCTTTGCGCCCTAACGATCTTGATTTAGCCGGTGAAGTAAACACTCTTAAACTTCTTCAGGAAGAAAAGCTGGCTGTCTATAACCATTACACAGAAACTATTAATAAGTTTGGAACTGTTACACCAAAAGACCGAATTGGTAACGGAACTTATGACATTACTACTAGCGATGGTACAACTTACCAACTATACGATGCCTTTGGTGGCCCATTAGGTGAGATGTTTAGAAAGATCGCTTCATCTGGTAACACTTTCCAGCGTATGGTTGAAAGCAACAGTGATATGTATGCTCGTAAACTCCAGACAAAAGGTTTCGGCAAGGTAAGTCCTACTGATCCAGGATACTTTGAACAATGGTCACAAACATTGCGTCAGCAATTTGGCAACTCTGCTGTTGTCAAGAAACTTGCCGCTGGTGAAAGCATCGAAGATATCACTCGCTGGCTTGTAGGATCTCCAGAAGGTCGTGATCTACGCAGACGTCTTGGTATTACAACAGATGATGCTTTAGAACACGTAACAAACATTAATAGATTCTTTGGCAAGTATTTACCAGAGTCATCTGGCTTGCGAAACAAGTTACGCGATATTACTGCCAATGATTTACGCGCTGCTTTCCCAGATCCAACTACTTTGCCTATCATTCACGGCCACGTTTTAGAAGAAGCCTTGTTTAATACCGGTAAATTTAATGTACGTAATGCGATTAATACAGCTTTCAAGTTTTTAGGTACTTTGCCTGAAGATACTTGGGCACGTAACCCACTATATGTACAGTTATACCGTCAAGAAGCCCGCCGTAGAATTGAAATTACTACTGGCCTAAAAGAAGGTAAGTTAACTACAGCAGAACAAGAAGCGATTATGTCTGCTTCTCACAAGGTTGCAGTGCGCGAGATGAAAGGCATCCTGTTTAACATTGAGCGCCGTACAAACCTAGCAACAGCTATGAAGTTTATTAGCCCATTCTTTTCAGCACAAGAAAATGCTTACAAAACTTGGTTGAAATTTGTTGTGGCTAACCCAGCAATCGTTAATCAAGGCTATAACGTATGGCAAGCGCCTAACCGTTCGAGCCTAGTGACAGACCAAGATGGCAATATTGTTCCAGAAGGTCAAACCTCTGGTAATGATGTTATCTGGATAAGTCTTCCAAAAGCGTTTCGTAGTATTCCAGGGTTAGATTCACTTACAAACCTTGGTATTCCAAAGCAATCATTAGATATTATATTCCAAGGTGGATTAGACGTCCTGTACAACAAGGGCAATCCAAATGTATTTAGTGATATCTTTCCAGTAGGCCCTTATGTAGCAATTCCTATCAGCGAGATTGTTAAGAACAAGCCTTCGTTAGAAGATTCTTTTAAGTGGGCGCTTCCTTACGGTCCAACAAAGGATGCAGTATCAGGACTATTGCCAGCTTGGGTAAATAAAAAACGAGTAGCTGGTGACGGACTAGATGACCCACAGTTTGCCAGAAGCTATGATCTAATATTTGCTACAGAGCAAACACGCGCCAAGCGTAATGGCCGCCCTCCTGTAAAGCCTGAAAAGATTATGCAGATGACCAAAGATTATTGGAATCTACGTGTTGCTGCTAACCTAATATTGCCGTTTGCTCCACGCTTTGACAGTCCATATAAGTTCTATATTGAGAAGTCTCGTGAATACAAGCGCAAATTTGGTTTAGAAGCAGACTCTAAATTCCTTAACGATTTTCCAGAGTTCTTTGCCTTCACGGCATCTACTTCAAAGAACCCAGGTAAGGTTGATTACACAATCAAGGCTGTTGAGAATATTCAAAAGTATCCAGATCTGATAACCGAACTTGCTAACATAGAACCAAAACTTATTGGAACTATTGTTAATGATAAAGACGGTTACAAGTTTTCTCAAGCTGCTTACCAGTATCTTTACAGCAAAAATATTACTCCTAACTCAAAAGAGAAGTTCTTATCTGCGCAAGATCCGATTGTTGCTCAAAGAAACAATGAAGCAGAAAAGGGATGGATTGTATTTAGCCAGTTCCGTGATGCTATTGACGCAACTCTGCTACAACGAGGCTTAACTTCTATCCAACAAAAAGGCGCAGAAGATCTTGCTGTTATTAAAGTAGCAGTAATCACTAAACTATCAAGGCAAGAAGATGCTCAGGGTAATCCAATAATTGATCCAAAGTCTGGTCAATTTGTACGCACAGCTTGGTACGATGATTACCTAGATTCAGATGGATCTAAGACAAACCGAGTCGTAGCAGGACTTGCAAAGATTATTGGCAATGAGAAATTTATGGCTGATAATCGCAAAAGCACAACCTGGAAGTCTGTTGGAGTTTACTTTGATTTCCGTCAAGCAATTGCCGGTGAATTATTAAAACGCGAAGCTAAATCAATTGATGCTAAAGCAAATGCTGATTTAAGAATTGTGTACGACGCAGTTGTTCGCAAGTTAAAGACTGACGATCCTATTGGGTTTGGCGAAATATACGAAAGATTCTTAACCCAAGATCTAATTGTAGATAAGTATTTAACACCTCAAGTTCCAAAGGAAGGTAAATAATGGCTGCTAAAGACTTGTATGACCTTCTTGTATCTACAGGAGTAATGACACAAGTACAAGCCGATTTGGCTCGTGCTGCTGCTGCTAAAACGACCACCACAAGCGTTAAACCTGCGGATACCCCAAAGCCTACTAACAATAAGTACCCAACAATCTTTAGTTCAACCGCTGCTACCGCTTTTATCAACAAAACATTTCAAGAACTAATAAAGCGCAACGCTACTACTGCTGAATTAAAGTACTGGAAGCCTCTACTAAAGGCTGCTCAAGAAGCTGGTGCGGCTTCTCAAAAGTATGCGGTAAAAGATAAAACTGGCATCCAGACTACTATTACTGGTTTAGATGAAGTTCAGTGGCTTAAGGGTCAGTTAGCAACTAACGTTGCCTACAAGAATATTCTTAAAGATATTGATTACGCAGCAGAGATCAATGTTATCAAGACTACAGACCCTCAGTACTATGCTCGTCAAGAAGAAAAGAAAGTTTATGACGATGCAGTTTTAGCTGCCGCTGGTGATGCCGCCAAAATTGCTGCTCTTAATGAAACAACTACCTATGGTCGTGGATTAAACGAGTTACTAGCAATCGTTCGCGCCTCGGCTGAATCTAGTGGCGCTACTAATACCCCTGAAGAACTAACAGCAATTGCTAAGAAAATATACGACAAAGGTATTAGCGCTAATAGCGCTCAGGCAGTAACTGAAATTGAAAACGCTTTTAAGTCAGATACTGGACTGGTCAAAGACCAAGCAGCCGCGCTGACAAAAATTGCTGCTAATAAGAAGATCTATGACAAGTTAATTGCTGCTGCTAAAGGTGATCCAGACAAGATTGCTTTAGCCAATGACACCACTGAGTATGGTCGTGGACTTAAAAACATTATTACTGCTTTACAAGCAAAAGCAAAAAATAGTTCTGCAATTAATACTCCAGAAGAATTAAAAACACTTGCCACAAAACTTTACAATCAAGGCATAAGCCTTGACAGTAATGAAGGCGTAGCAGCTGTAAATGCTGCTTTAAGAACAAAGACTGGCCTAGTGGCAGATCAGGCAGTTGACTTGAATGTGCGTCTTGCTAATAAAAAGATCTACGACAAACTTATCGTAGATGCTGCTGGTGACGCCACAAAGATTGCTGCGGCTAATGAAACTACAGAGTATGGACGCGGTCTAAAAAACATAATTACCACTTTACAGAATAAAGCAAAAACATCCAATGCGACTAATACTGTTGAGGAATTAACAGCAATTGCTACAAGATTATACGATCAAGGTCTTACCCTTGAAAGTGCTGAAGGAATTGCTGCTGTAAATGCTGCCCTTAAAACAGATGTTGGTTTACTATCTGAAACACCGGCAGATCTAGTACAGATTGCTGCTGATAAAAAGATATACGAAAAACTTATTGTTGCAGCTAAAGGCGATCCTGCTAAAATTGCTGCCGCTAATGACAACACCGCCTATGGTCGTGCCTTAAAAGAATTAGTTGCTACTTTACAAACTAGAGCAAAAGACTCTGGTGCTATAAACACTTCAGCAGAGTTAAAAGAACTTGCTCAAAGACTTTACGATAAAGGTATTTCCTTTAATAGCAATGAAGGTATTACTGAAATTGGTAATGTTCTTAAAAACAAAAATGGTTTAATCAAAGATCAACCAGCAGATTTAATTAAAATTGCTTCAGATAAAAAAATTTACGAAGGCCTTATTGCTGCTGCTGCTGGTGATCCAGATGCTATTACTAAAGCAAAGACAACTACTGCCTATGGTCGTGGACTTGCTGAAATAGAAGCAGCCTTAAATGTACAAGCATCTATTAGCGGTGCCTCTAATACTATTGAAGAAATTACCGCACTGGCTCAAGAATTTTACGATACTGGAATTAAACTAGGAAGCAATCAAGGCATATCTAAAATTAACTCAATATTCAAATTTGATGCCGATGCTAAGACTGGTAAATATAAAGGTACTGCTGGAACTACATTTGCTGATCTTCAGGAAACAGCCGCAGATAATGGCTTGGATCTGCAAAAGAACTTTGGTAACCAAATTTCTGGCTGGTTAACTGCTATTGCTAGTGGTGAAGATGTAAATAACATTAAACAACAGATACGTGAGGTAGCCAAACTTGGGCAACCAGATTCTATTAAAAAGTTAATTGACAATGGAACTGATCTAAAGACTATTTACGCACCTTACAGAAATACTATGGCTAGCGTATTAGAAATACAAGATCCTAGTTCAATTAAACTTAGTGATCCTGCTTTACGTATGGCTATCACGCCTAATGGAGAATTAAATCTCTACGATTACCAAAAAACTTTGCGCAAGGATGATCGTTGGCAATACACGCAACAAGCAAACAGCGAAGTAGCAAGAGCTACTAAGCAAGTGCTTCAAGACTTTGGGTTTATGGGGTAACAGATGGCTACATTTACTACAGATATTAATTCTATTCCGGTTGCCCAACGCAAAATATTAGAAGATAACGCTAGAAGTCAAGGTATGACTGCTGCTGAATATCTTGTTAGTCGTGGCGGTCTAAACTTAGTAACCAGTAAATTTGGTGATTCATACGATCCAACTAAAGATTTATCTGATGCTGAATACCTTGCTATTAAAGCTAAGGGTGGCAATGTAGGCGCTGCTCTAAACGCAGCTACTGCAGCAAAGTCAGGTATTTCAACCAATGGCAATGCTGCGACAATCGTAGCAACTGATCCAGCTGTTACAGCTGCCGCTGCTGCTGCCGCTACTGCGGCTGCTGCGGCTAAAGGAGAACGTACTTCTGCTTACAACATTCTTTTTACTGAGTTCACCAAGTATGGCCTTGGCTCATTAGTATCCGATGTTAAAAATTATCTAATTAACAGCACTTTTGATCCATCGGAATTTTCTATTAAATTACAGAATACCGATGCTTACAAACTTCGTTTTAGTGCAAATAAAGATCGTCTTGATAAAGGTCTTTCGGCGTTAAAGCCAGCAGAATATATTGCTTTAGAAGATCAATACCAGAACATTATGCGTAACTATGGACTTCCTGCCTCTTATTATGCCAAAGATCCTACTGGCAAACAAGCTGGCTTTGACCAACTTATTGCCAATGATGTTGATTCAATAGAGTTAGAAGATAGAATTATGACTGCACAGAATCGTGTTCTTAATTCCAATCCAGAAGTTTTAGCTGCACTTAAATCGTTTTATCCTGAAATTACAAATGGCGACATTCTTGCTTATACACTTGATCCTAAAAATGGAAAAGATGTTATCAAGCGTAAAGTAACAGCAGCAGAAATCGGTGGCGCAGCCATACAAGCCGGACTTAAAACTGGTATGGAACGTGCTGAAGAACTTGGTTCTGCTGGTATTACTAAGGCTCAAGCACAACAAGGCTTTGAGACAGTAGCTGGCGGTGCTCCACGTGGTGGACAACTAGCATCAATATACGGTCAAGATCCTTATACACAGACCACAGCAGAAACAGAAGTCTTTGGTCTTGCTGGTAAAAAAGAAGCCGCTACGCAGCGTAAGAAAATTACAGGACTTGAGAAGGCCACCTTTAGTGGTCAATCTGGAGCAACCAGCACAGCGCTAGTTAGAGATAGAGCTGGCGCTTACTAAACAAATAAACCTGCCACTAGAACTACTGGCCTAGTGGAGCGATAAGAAGACCAGGAGTTAGAGCCATACCAGTTCCCCGATTGGATATGTGGCTAACGATCAAACCAACTGATAGGGAGAAGGACTAATGTCCAATTACGACTACGAGGATGACGATGACTTCACAATGGAAGACACCGGCAACGACCTTGTTAAACAACTACGCAAAGCATCCAAGCAAAAGGACAAAGAACTTGCTGAACTTCGTTCACAGTTCGATGGACTAAGCAAGGCGCAGCGCGAAAGATCAATCAAGGATGCCCTCGCAAGTCGCGGGATAAATCCGAAGATCGCTTCATTTATCCCACAGGACATTGACCCAACTGAGGAGTCCGTGTCTAAATGGTTAGAGGATTACGCCGATGTATTCGGCTATGAATCTGGCCAAACCCAGGCAACACCTAATGTGAATCCAGCCGATGCTGCTTCGTATAAGAGAATGACAAACACTGCAGACTCTGGTGCTTCACCAGAACATAACGCAGACATTATGCAACGTCTACTCAATACAAATAGCAAAGAAGAACTGGACGATCTAATTAAGTTGTCTGGACTCTAATATCCGATCCTAACGAAAGGCTAGACCAAAGTGGCAATTCCAGCAGGTACCCCCACCTCTAGCTCGACGATCAGCAACCTCGTACAAGCAGCATACGACCAGTATGTTAGAATGGCGCTTCGCTCCATTCCTGTTATGCGTAATCTTGCTGACGTCAAGCCAGTGCAACAGGCAATGCCAGGATCATCAGTTGTATTCTCAATCTATTCAGACTTAGCGCAAGCTACTTCAACATTGACAGAAACATCTGATGTATCTTCCATTGCTCTAGGTAACCCATCACAGGTTACCGTTACTTTGAACGAATACGGTTCAGCAGTAACAACAACAAAGAAGTTAAACCTAACTTCATTCAACGATGTTGACTCAGCTCTTGCTGACATCATTGCTTACAACGCAGCAGATTCTATTGACAATGTAGTAGGTCAGGTCCTGTCAGCAGGAACTAACGTTATCTTCTCCAATGGTCCAACAGGAACTGTTCCAACTGCATCATCTGCAGTTCTACCAGTAGACACAATGACAGTTGCGGATATCCGTAACGCTGTTGTAACACTACGCACAAACAAGGCTTTGCCTCGTATGGGTGAACTATATGCTGCATACCTCCACCCACGTCAGTCAGCCGATCTTCGTGCTGAAACTGGTACTGGTGGATTTCAAGAACTTTCAAAGTATGTTGACCGCACTCCATTCGTGGCTGGTGCAGTTGGCGTCATTGAAGGTGCTTTCATCGTTGAGACACCACGTGTCCTTAACGGTCTAAAGCTAGCTGCTGGTATCGCAACAACTACAACCATCACAAACGTTGCGTTGACATCAAACGTTGCAACAATTACAACAGCAGTTGCTCACGGTCTTGGCGTAGGCCAAGTCGTATCAGTTGCTGCAGTAACTGCAACAACAGTCAACGATACTGCTGCCACAATTACAGCAGTTACATCAACAACATTCTCGTATGCTAAGACAGCATCTAACGTTACTTCAGCTGCTGATACAGGAACTGTTACATTTACCAACAACTACCGTGCGATCATCGCCGGTCGTGAAGCATTGGCTGAAGCACAAGCTGCAGACATCTCAACCGTTATCGGTCCAGAGATTGACGCACTACGTCGTTTCCGCACAATCGGTTGGTACTACTTCGGAGGCTTCGCTCGCCTTCGTGAGTCTGCACTCATTCGTATTGAGTCAGCCGCAACTAACGGGTAATTTCCGTTCGGCAGGGGCGGGGTCAAACCCGCCTCTGCTACTTATGAAAGGTTAGATATGGCATATACATTAGTAACACCGTACCGGTGGGAGACATACATATCAGAGCCAAACTCTAAATATGCTCGTCTTGCAGGTCGGCGCTTTACTGGTGGAACTATTAATGGCGCTATCGCGCCTAGTATGACTGATGTTCCAAGAGGTCAATCGTTATTAGTTACCGGTACTACTGTTGTAATGACACAGACACCAAGCCAAGATGATCTAGCAGCAGCTAGTTACTACTTCCTTGGTGGACACGAGTACGTGATTAGCAATGAGCAAGCAGCGGTTCTTATTGCTGCTGGCTACAACGATTATGTGACTCCAATAGTATGAGTTTACATAGACGCACCACGCACCTAGAATATATAGAAGGATGCTTTGGTTGCAAGATAGGCGAACTAGAGTTGAGTGTAGGTATGGCAAATCATAGAGAATTGCCTACTGCTAAAGCGCACGATAAGGAATTACAATCCTACTTCGATGCCACAAGGCAGGGCATAGAACCACGTTCAACAAAGAGTGTAGATATAGACGCAGCAGTTAAACTTTCCAACGAGGCTGGTAAGGCTTTCGATGGGATCTCAATGACCTTCAAAGACTAAGGAGAATACAATGATGGATATGTATGGCGCTAAAGCCCCTATGATGGGTAGCAAGAAGAAGATGGCAGTTAAGAAGACTGACAAGAAGATGGCAGCTAAGAAAGTTATAAAGAAGATGGGTAAGAAAAAATAATGGAAAACTACACAGAAGAAATTACAAAGTACCCAACACCTGATAAGCAGTACGCATCAGCTATGAAGTACTGCACATACGAGTCAATCCAGACCGGTGCTCAAGGCAAAGCCTGTTAAAAAATGAGTAAAACATCTAAACACTATCTTAAAAGTGGAAAAGAATATACTGGTGCTGTTCATAGAATGAACGGTCAAGTACACACTGGCGCAACTCATTCAGCATCTAGCAAAGTTCTTACTCACACAAAACCTAAAGCAAAGAAAGTGAAATAATGAAACACGCTGATAAAATGATGACACCAAAGCAAGGCAAAATTGCTAAGGCCGCAACGCCTACTAATAAAATTACTGGCGCTGATTTCAAAGCCTTAAAGAAGAAAACAAAGAAAAAGTAAATGGCTAAGTCTCCAGCGTGGCAAAGAGCAGAAGGCAAGAACCCCAAGGGTGGCCTGAACGCCAAGGGTCGTGCCTCTGCCAAAGCGCAGGGGATGAACCTCAAGCCTCCAGTCAAAAAGGCTGAGGCTGCTAAATCTCCCAAAGCCGCAGGGCGGCGCAAGTCTTTCTGTGGTCGTATGTGTGGAGCTAAGGCTAAACTAACTTCAGCGAAAACCGCTAAAGATCCAAACTCTAGGATAAACAAGTCGCTTCGCGCTTGGGATTGTAGTTGCAAATGAAAAAGAAAGTAGCTTTCTGGGATACAAAGAATCCTAATAAGAAGTCAACACCTTTAACGCCAGCACAGAAATCTGCTGCTAAGGCTAGAGCAAAAGCAGCAGGAAGACCATATCCGAATCTAGTAGATAACGCTGCAGTAAAGAAAAACAAGAAGAAGTAAAGGAGATATAGGTGGCACTAGGAGTAGCAGGAACAACGTTATTAGATGAACTAAATCGTCTAGCTAATGGTGGCACCTATCGAGCACCAGGGGCGATGGTTGGGCGAGCACTCGCTGCCCGTCAATGGGCAGTAGCACGTTCAGTAACAACAAACTTAACAGACACAGTGGGGGTTCTTAATGCGATTCAAGGCACGACTAGCAACAATCGCCTTGATCTTGCTGGCGTATGTAACGCTCTCGCTAGTACTTCTCAACTACCTGCAGCGCAGGCTCTCAGAGGAATCTCATCGTGAGTGCTAAATTTAATCTAATATGCGAACAAGCAACCACATTTAGTTTTATATTCTCAATTAATAATGATGCCGTTCCTATTAACATTACTGGTTTTACAGGAACTATGACAGTACGCCCATTCGTTGGGTCATCTACTACCACCATAGCAGCTACAACTACCAATGGTCTTATGGTTCTTACCGGCGCTACAGGCACAGTTACTGTAACTATTCCTTCAGCAACTACAACGGACTTTACTCCTGGTCGTTATTCATATGATTTAGTGCTAGATAGCGGATCTACTGTAACTAGATATCTTGAAGGTTTATTTATCGTAACGGGAGCTGTGACACTATGACAACTTATGTAGTTATCGAATCCATTACTCCCAATCAATCCTTAGTATTTTCAGCACAGCAAGGTCAACAAGGTACTCCTGGAGTAACTGGTCCTACAGGATCAACAGGTCCTACTGGTCCTACTGGCACCACAGGTGCCACTGGTGCTACAGGGGCTACTGGCGCTACTGGTGCCATAGGACCAACTGGATCTATAGGAGCCGCTGGCGCTACTGGCCCTACTGGTGCAACAGGAGCAACAGGCCCAACAGGCGCAACAGGCCCAACAGGAACGACTGGTGCTACTGGTACAACAGGTGCAACGGGACCTACAGGGGCTACTGGTCCTGCAGGTGCAAATGGTGCTACAGGCACTACGGGAGCCACTGGTTCTACTGGACCAACTGGCCCTACAGGTTCAGCAGGTGCCACAGGACCAACAGGTGCAACAGGTCCGACAGGGCCTACAGGGCCTACAGGTATAGCTGTGTATGACTCAGATCAAGGCGTAATTTCACAACAAGTGTTCGGATAGGAATAGACAATGGCAACTTTTACAAAAACATTACTTAGCGGTTCGACTCAAGGTCAGCCGATTACAGTTGTTCAGACAGCTTCAACTGGTACAACTATCCATTCAACTGGCACATCAGCATCAATTATTGATGAAATCTGGTTGTATGCAAACAACACTTCAACCTCACCTGTTTTATTAACAGTGCAGTTTGGTGGTACTGGTGCAGTTCAACACGCAAAGCCAATTAATCTTGCACCACAATCAGGTGATGTTTTGATCGTAGCTGGTTTGCCATTGACAGGAACAGGTGCTGCAGCAAATACTGTTGCAGCTTTTGCTGGCACTGCATCTGTTATTACGATTTCAGGTTATGTGAACAGGATTTCCTAATGGCTAATCCTAACCGCAGAGGGCAAGTTGGTAGTGAAGTTTCAACTGGTATGCAAAGTGCTGATTACACACCTTTTGCTCAAACATCTTTTGTAAATCCGTATGGATTGCAACTTCGCCAAACAATTACATCTAGCGGCTCAGTCACAATTCCTGCTGGCATTACTTGGGTATATGTCATTATGACTGGCGGTGGCGGTAGTGGGTTAGCAACTGGTGCAAGCGGTGGCGGTGCTGGTGGCGTTTCTTGGGGTTGGACTGTTCCACAATCAACTTGCATCATAGGTGCTGGTGGAAGCAACTCTGCTGGTGGGTATTCTCGTTACGGTCATATCATCGCAGGTGGCGGAGCAAGCCCCTTTAGTGCTGCAACTATTGGCGGTGCAGGAGGTGGCGGATACAGCGCTGGTAATGGTGTTGTTGGTATCACAAACTATTATGGAATTCCAAATGGAACAGCAGGAACAGGTGGAGCAGTTACACCTAGCTCTGGAGGAGTTGGCGGCGGCGCAGGTGGCGGTGGCGGCACTTCCCTTGCTGGTGCAACAGGTGGCAATGGTGGCAATGGTATTTCAGGCGGTGGCGGAGGCGGCAGTATTGGTTCAGGTTCATCTTCACAAACTGGTGGCAACGGCGGTTCAGGTTTAGCAGGTGGTGGCGGTGGTGGTGCTACTACAACAACTGGTGCGCGACAAGGTGGCAGTGGTGGAAACGCCATTGGTATAGATGGAACTATTTACACAGGTGGTACTGGAACTAGCGGCACAGGAGCAAACGGTGGTGGCGGTGGTGGTGCTGGGATAGCAGGTAATGGTTCAAACGCATCAGGAACTGTTGGTGGAAATGGTGGACTTGGTGGTGGTGGTGGT
>Ga0209651_1000051_pt1 | contig 38892 bp, 38 predicted proteins | sample LauGreFBDMM110SN_2_FD_188216 | JGI IMG/M metagenome (GOLD analysis project Ga0209651, IMG submission 188216) | Freshwater lake microbial communities from Lake Michigan, USA - Fa13.BD.MM110.SN (SPAdes) (version 2) | ecosystem: Environmental > Aquatic > Freshwater > Lake | place: Lake Michigan... | reverse complement strand
GCTAATGCTGTGTGCGACATTTTTAATAAAACTTGACAAAAAAAATATGCATTCGTCCATTTTTTTTTATATTTTTATTTAAAAATCATGAAATGTACCTCTACAGAGATATCACTTTCGTTTTTGCCATGGTTTGTAGTGGTTTGTCCTCGTGCGTTTCCTGCCTGCACGAGAATAATTCTCATCGTCATCGCTTTCAGAATCGGTCATGTCCATTCCCGCTTCCATTCCCACTGACGCGTTGCATGCCTGTTGTGACAACTGCTGTGATAAGTATGCTTGCTGCTCTTCTTCAGTGCGCTCCCTTGCCTGTAACTTCTGCCGCCTTGGAATCTGTGTGGAATTGTCTGGCTGCTCCTGATGTGGAGCCTTAATAACTTCGTTCTCCTTTTTGGTGCTCGTCTCAGCCATGCTCTTCGCCTCCTGCATTTTTTGTATGGCTGCAAGATTTCGAGCCATTCTTTCTTTTAGTTCAGCATTTATGGCCCGCAATTTAGCATTGTGTTGTCTCAGTGTCTCGTAACTCTGTGTAATTTCAGATTCCAGAGTTTGCCTCGCTTGTTGCCAAAATTCTTGCTGTGCCGTTGGAACGCCAGCTGCGGCCTCCCCACCTGCAGCACTCCCGCCTGCAGCACTTCCGCCCACAGCGCCGCCACAGGCAGCGGAGCCACCTGCAGCTGCATTGGCACACATAGTCTTCCCGGACTGCTGGAACCGGTAAAAGGCACTATTTCTAAAAACAGGGTAGTCTGTGACAAAACGTAAGCCAAGTTGCACTTCTTGCAAAAGGTGATCACGCATGTTGTTAACTTGCTGAAATTGCGCAAGCTTTTTTCTATCCCCTGCACACTTGTCGGGATGCAGAGACAATGCCACTGCCCTGAAAGCTTGATTGATTCTGCTTTCCGAAAGCTCTTCATGCAAACCAATGTTCAAAGTTTCCAAGCACAATCGCCTCAGAGATGGGGTCATTGGCTGAAATGCAGGAGATTCTGCAGAATCTGCCTCCTTTTCCTTTCCCTTGCCTGCAACTGTTCGCTGTGGCAATGTCAATAACATGCATAGAATGCCGATGATCAGCAAAGAATATCGTTTCATGATTCCTATGCCACTTCCCCGTGTCTCTTTAATACTGCTTACTTTGCAAGCAGACTGCTACCGAAATCCCGGAAAATCAGTTCGCTCTTCGTGGCCGAAAAATATGCCTGTAACGTGTTAACGAATCACTGCTTGCTTTCGTTATTGCGTGCAACTTCAACCTCATTGCTTTCCGCCAATATACTTTTGTTCGCCACGTCCACGTTATCCAATAATTCGTTGTCTGAGTCATCACAAACTACCCATTTACATTCATTGGAAGTTTTGACATTGTGTCCTCGCGTATGCGTGTTTTTCCACTCATTATATTTAGCTGCATTGACTTTTTTGCCTCGCAAAAAATAGTACGTTGTGTGAGAATTTACCATCAGATCCGCACATATGCGAATAAACATAAAATCTACTTGCGTTAATGCCACAAACATACCAATCACGCTCATTATAACACCATATATTGTGAACACCTGAACAATGATCAAACACGTAAATTTTGAATACGGAATGTGTTTGGTCTTATGGTCTTCTATTACGTTTGTAAAGAAAGGACACAATGCGTCACTAGAAAAGGCTGCAATTGCAGTGCTGACAAATGTGTAAATAGCTGTCACCCACCACTTGAACCAAGAGTCCATTTTGACGCCAAATAGCTGGTTCTTATCGTTAGGGCCAATTGACAAAAAATTACTTCCATCGCGAATCATAATCACACAAAATACGGCACTGGACAAACACGTCCACAGTAACAGGAAACAACATATCATAAGTTTGTCATCAAACAAACTTACACAAAAGCCCATGTGCAGCTCTAGACTTAAATGACAAAAAAGGGGTAATTAAAATATTACACTGGACATTTGCGAGTGGCAATTTTTTAACTTATAAACTAACTTTTGGTTTACACATGACTTTTGGTGCTCGATAATAATACATGACCTTGCTCGGGTAGCTGTTGATGATACGAATGTCCGTCTGTCCGAGCGGCCCTTGCAAATTAATTTCCTCCATGTTCTCCCGCTTGACGACAAACTTTAAAGTGGAGTAATCTCCATCTGCAATGAGCAACACAAATTTTTGAACGTTACGGAGAATTTTTTGGCTAATGCGCTTGCAAGTGCTGTATATACTGATTTCTACTCCCGGGCACGCCAGCAACATGGCTGCGCAAAACATTGAAACGCTAATGGTTTTGCCAAAACGACGAGGCGTCGAAATCAAAATTTCCTGTGCAATATGGTCCCAGCTGTTCATTCGCAAGACCCTTTGATGATCACGAGCGAACTGGCCTGCGGGTTCGAGCTTCCAAAAGCTGCGGGTACACGCTTTTAAAAAGTCGTCGTGAAACAGACGCTGGTGATAACTGCGTGACCAGCCCAAGGTATCTAACTTTGCCAAGTACTGACGACATAGTTCCATGTATTCCATTGGCTCTTTTCTTATCTCTTTCGCGCCAAATGCTCTCTTGTGCGAATCGCTTGATGCTTCCGTGATACGCTTTGAGACGCGCTGCTGCAACGCGGGCTGCGGGGGCAACACGCTCAATGGCACATTGACACGCTTTTCGCGCTCTCGACTCAGTGCACAGCGCAAGAGTCTGATTGCATGCGCGTATTCTGAAACAAGTTGTTCTTGCATATCTATGTAGGATCGTAACTATGCTAAAATATTTGGGTTCAATTGCCAGGCATCACAGAAAAAAAACAATTTATTTGACGCAAAGGCATTGTAGACTGTCTTAAAATGAAAATAATAGACGTATCTTTTTTTACAATCGTGAAAAAGGGCATTGAATTCCAAGTGCTCACACGAAGCAAAGAAAGTTCGGCAGTGTCACAATTGCTTCCTGACATGGAGCGCAACGAGGATGCCGTTTTTTGGCTGCAGCCAAAGGGAGGGACCGTGGAGCAACAAGAAGCGTGTATATGTGTCAATGGTGTTTATTATGCCCTCAATAGCAAGTTTGAAAAGGCTATTTTTCGCAATGTACGGCTGACGCGAGATTTCAAGAACCTCGAACGTTTGGTTGACGGCACGAGAAAGCTCGTCATCCCAAGACGTCTGTTTTCTGAAAAGATGCGCACGTCAAGACGGGTAAGCAAAATGCTATGCCATTCTGTTTTGATGTTCTGTATTTCTGAAATGTAATCAACCGATACTGTTTTACCTATTTTTTACCTATTTCCGCAGAATATACCACGCATGCGAAATGTCGATGTCAAAGGCCATCCTCCGCAAAGCCAAGAGCTTAGCAGTGACTGCCAAGACGCATTGACAGTACCAAGCACAGAGCCGCCGAAAGGTCCAGACCCCCCGACAATTTTGCCTGAAGTTGCAAATGGGCCAGAGAAGCCACAGAGTGCAGATGCTGCAACAAGTGCTGCTTATTGTAAACAGAAGAAGACAGAGAAACAAATATTACGTCAGAAACCAAACGAGGGGACAGGCAAGTGCAAACGTAAGAGGTCGAATATGATAGAATGTGAGCAGTTGTATGCTGAAATGCAAGCGCATTTCAACAAAGAAACAGAAAAAGACCCACCGCTATTGCATACGCCGCATAGCCTATTCGAGATGCTTTGTGCGTCATTTGAGCAAGAGTTTCCAAAGTGTCTGCCTCAAAGTGCAGTGACCGAAATTTTGCTTAGCTTGCAGCAATGTTCTTAGACTTGACACATTAAGCTTGACACATTAAGCTTGACACATTAAGACTTAGACTTCAGAGTGTAATGTGCAAGGGTTCTGGCGTCTGTTGCAACATATGAGCGCATTTCGCTATCCACCAAGAGCACAAAGTGTGACCATAAAATCCAACTCCATTTGTGCTGCGCATGCGCTTGCCGACACCCTGCTCCTGTATGTTCAAAGAACACAGGTATGTCGGGGCGCAACTCTGTGAGCAGCGGCAGAAGATTGACTGAGCGCGCATTTTCCCGCTGCAACTCTGACAGAGGCAGCTGTATCTGTCTAGAATAAGTTGGGTAATTGTAATAAATGGTTTGCGAGACACTGTGAAATAGATGGACAAACCTGTGAGCGTACTGCGCAATAGACCCCACAGCACAGTCTGATGTCATTGAATGCGTAAAAAACGTTTCGTTACTGGCCTCCCTGTGATGCGCGTGCACGGGCACCAAATCTTGCGCATTCTGCAAACACACAAACTGCGCTCTTGTCAGCAATGTGTGAAGACTGTATAAACTATGCAGAGCATCCAGCAAAAACACCACTGTTTCTATCCGTACAGTGCAAAATCCGTTGTTGTCTATGTCAATAAGGCCATGCAACGCAGCAAGCTCGGAGGTATCATCCTGTCTTCTTTGCGCAAGTAAGCCTCCTAAATGTGCCATTATGCGCACGCAAATGTCTTCAGTATTCACAATAGACCAGTATCCAGCAGAGCTGTCGTCTTCTGCCACCGACTCCTGCATTGTATAGAGAGTGGTAAATTCCAGCTGCAGCGATGTCACCAAGTTTTGCAGCTCCTCAATGTCGTGCTCATGCAGAGGCTTGCTGCTGAGCATTATGCGCGCACAGCAGGCGCCTAGAGCAGCACGCAGGTCATACTTTGAGAGCTCCAGCTCTGGGCATCTATACAATAGTACACACAAGGCCTGACCCAATACATGCATCTTGTTGCACCCATCTGCATTGTCTACTTTCTCAGCACGATCATAAAGCTGCGACCACTTGTCAACAATGCACAGTAGCTCAGACAGTTGCGCGCAAGAGGCTGTTGACTCTAACAATTCCAGCAATCGACCGCCCGTGACCTCAAATTCGGTCATGTCCATGTTTGTATAATGCACAAAACCTCAGCATCACATAAGATTGCTTTTATTCTTTCAATTTCTTTGTCAAAAGGTTGTTTCAGAAAATGGAATATATAAGAAGTAATTACTTATGCCTAATAATGAGCAGCATCATAATGGTGGTGGCCGACCTCGCAGCAAATCTCGCGGAAAATCCCAGGAGCCTCGCAACAGTCACGGTTACGGTCGCGGTCGCGGTCACGGTTACGGTCGCGGTCGCGGTGGCGGCGCCGGTGGCCGTACCGCTGCCAGGACGACGATAAATACGGAAATCACTACAGGTCGCGGAGGTCGCGGACGCCGTGGACGTGGAGGTGGTGGTCAGCAGCACCAGCAGCACGAACATGCAAAACCGAAATCGTTGGAAGAGCGACAGAAAGAGCTCGACGCAGAAAAAGAAAAGGCAGCCGAGCATATTGCAAAGCAACGTGCAATGAACGCAGAAATTGAGCAGCAATATCAAGAAAAGTTAGATGCACGATTGCACAAATACGGCCAGCTCGCAAGCGCTTACAAAGAGCTACGTGATGGACTCCTCGCTGACTGGGAAGCGGATAAAGCAACAGTTGATTATGATGAAATGTCTAGATTCGAACAAAAGAAATATGATAGAGGTTGGAAACGTCATATCGCCATTGATTTGCAAGATTTTCTCCGAAAGCATAATATTTTGGGAATACCAACCAGAAATGATATTGCACGGGAATATCATGCCGAGCGCAAAGCTTTGAAAGCACAGCATGACAAAGCAAAGCAGCTAGCACTTCCTGCTCCTCCTACGCATACACATGCACATGATCATGCTGCACATGACAGGGCACCAAGACCATTGACTGGCCTTGATAATCTTGACGTTGATGATGGTCCCAAGGCCCCGCAGTCGCAGTTCAGTTACGACAAAGCGCTGTGGGGCGCGCAAACTCACACGCGCGCTAGAGACTCTCTAAGGTACTTGTAAAACGGCGCATCGTCGTTGCGGTCGCGTGTGATGATGCAAGCGCCGTTTTCGTCGAGCACTGGTAGCGAGAAAGCGACTAAACTCGTGTTCTTGAGGTCCAGTGGCTGGTTTACGACAGAGTCAAGTCCTGCATTGTTATCTGCTTCGTATCTTCTGTTATTAACTTGCTTTGCAATGACGCAGATCACTCTGACATAGTTGTCACTGATCACAGTGTCGTGTAGAGATCCACCAAGCACGTAAAAGCCACGTAGATAACGCAAGCCCTGCATATTGTCGTGTAGTTCCTTGGTGACAGGGAGCATGATCTTGTAGCCTTGCTCTAGCCCTTGACGCTGAATGCTGTCGTAGAGCTGTGCATTTACGTTTATCCATATTTGACTGCCCTCAATGAGCATGCATCGTGACATATTAATAAAATCCATTTCAATCAACACGGGTTCTTGAATTTGAACTGGGTTAGACACGAGAGAGCTCACTGTGTAGCGGCCATCCTGCAAGAAAACACCGTTTGTGTTCTCCAGCACCAAGCCCCATACATAATCCAAAGAATGGGCCCATTGATTTGATTCTTCTCCAGCGGGTAACAAGCGAGGATTGAAGTCTTGGAATTTCGTAGAAAAGAACTCCTGTCTTTGAATGAATGTGTCATCGCATCCGAGATAATAAAAGTCAGCTATCAGTATGCGTTCGCTCAGCGTGTCATCTTTATCATCTTTGTCTTCAAAGCGCACGTGCGCGAGTCCGAATTCAGCATGCTCCAACATGAGGTACGATCCTGTTGCCGTGCACGGCATAAACATACTAAAGTTCATAAACGTTTTGTTTTCTAAGCAATTGCGGATGCGGTCTGCAGATTGAAAGTACGCGATTTGTCCGTCGTGCTCAGCCCAGAAGCAGAGCACATTGGTCGTGCTGTGACAAACAAAGCACGCATGCAGGCAAAGACCAGGTATAGCTATCTGGCACTCTGCGTACAACTTGCTTATTTCTGCATTATGCTTCTCGAACCACACTTCAGCACAGTCGCGAATGTAATACAAGCTGTAGTGCTTTGCTTGGAAGTAATTCAGACTGTGTAGCAGCATTCCTTTTTTATTGTGCCACCCTGAGTGTTCTAATTCAAGAAGCACTGGATAGTGCACTACTGGAAACATGTAAAACGGCAGTCTCTTGTAATCATCTTTGCAATCATCTTTCTGTTTTATGTCAACCACGACGACGTTTGTATTGTCAGAAGCTTTGGCGAGACAAAGACCGTGGCGAAACAAGTGGCAGAAATGGAGACTTGGCAAACTTACGCTTTCCTCTTGCTCTTCTTGCAGAGGCAGAGCACAAAAGGCCTTGTAATCTTTGTTTTGACATACTGCTTGCCAATCATGTGTGCGAGAGCACGGCTTCACTTGCATTTGGCCGTTGTTAAATGTAATAGTAAATAAATATCCGTACCTCAAGGTAACACATGGAATCTCTCTCTCGTCGCGAATGCTGCACTCGGTAAGCGACGGCTGTTTGTGAAAAAAATCTTCCATTCTTATGCTTTCGCCCATAATGAGCATTGCTTCTGCGAATACGTTATTCAGTACTTGCAGTTGCTTTTCTGAATCTGCAGCCTCCTTCTCTAGCTGCTCCATATGCCTTCTGTTTGCGAGAAAGAAATCATCAAACATGAAAGCACAATGTGCCACTGCTTCTGGGGGAAAGGGAAATAATGATGCTCTCGATGTAGCCTGATTCATGCGTTGAATATCGCTCAGTACGTTTGTATACCACAGAGCGCTCTCTTCAGCAGAAAAGTCCAACATGGTCCAATTTTTTGAGGTCGCTATGCGTGCCGAAATGCTCAGAACATTATCACTTTTGCCCTGCATTCGGTTATGGTGTGTGTCAATATGAAGTCTTGAATCATACACGATCTTTGCCTCCTTGTGTTGATCGTCAAACAGAGGGGACGGGACTGGCATCCCAATATGCCCGCCATTTGCTGGAATGATTGCTTTATCACAGCATGTATGCAGCAACAGACTGATGCACCCCAGTGATAAATTTGACATGTTGCGAAGATGCACACAAGAAACAAAGTTCGCATTTTCATGCTTGGCGGTGTTCCAGTCCTGCGTAAGTCCAAGCCCCTGAAACAGCACATAATGCGTAAGACGCATGCATAAACTAATGTCAATACCAACGACTTCTCCTTGCTGATCCATTGATGGAGCAGAAGCAAAGGCGAAAACATTACTTTTGTCCAGAACGGGAACATTCCATGCGTCGCGATGTTTTCCATGCATAGATGGGCCTCCATAAACCTCTTCTGAACATTTCTTGTATTCCAAATACGGTTTCAAGAGTAACGTGAAGAATTCGTAATGTGTGATGTTAGGACTCAATTGACTCTGAAGCAAAAAAAGCTTCAAAATGCCATCACAAATGCCCGCGTTTTGCATCGTTTCGTCCCACCAAATTCCGGTATATGGTACAAATTCGAATTTGATCTTAAAGACGTCATTGGTGCTCGTGCTTGCCTTTGGAAGAGCAGTGCCAGTTTGTACATTGTTCCAAAACTCTGCGGTGTTTTCATGCGGGGCAATGGCCTGTGTTTTGCATCTCTCAGCGTGTGCACCAGGCCTCTGTTCTCGTGCAAACATTGTAGCAAGAGTGCGCGTTACAGTGCCACAGATATTTTCGTCTGTATGGTAGTGCTGGTTTTCTTTGTTGTAGCCAAAACCCTTGACAATTTCCTGTGATCTGAAATGTATGCGAGGTTTGCAGTAAACACTGACTTTCTCCTGTTCAGCTCCTTGTGTGCGCGAAACGTACGACGCTGCTATGTCGTTTTGAGCAGAGGAAGCATTTTTTTTCTGTGCCCACGACGTCCAAGTTGCCAACGTATCGTAGCTCGGAGTAGCAAGCAGGCCCCTTTTGACGTTGCGCGGCCCTATGTCTGACGCATCTCTGACTGTGCTCATACGATTTGTGAGCACACACGGCGCAATAATGTCACAAAAAGCTACGTATGAATCCCAGTCCGAATCACGTTCATCATTGTCAGGGCTTCGCAATTTGCCTAGCATGGCAAGTGACAGTACACGAAGAGGGCAAAAGTGTTGAAATCCAGTGAAATGATATACATAACAAGCAATGATCATGACGCTTATGTCCAGAACAGCGCTGCATAGCCAAATGTGCAAAGAGCTGATGAGCGCCATGAAAGGGATGCACTGGGTCAAAGAAACTTTGATACCATGTTCGTACGCCATGTGCAAACTAAGAGGCCACCCCAAAGAAGTCCGGTCCATGCTCCAAAGCAAAGATGTGCTCATGCTCAAGTAAACGTGCATTGATGTCTGCATTACACGCGCCCATGGTCCAGCAGCGTTTCTGTGCCAAAAGCGCGCGTCTTTGTTCAGATAAGCACGGCGAATACCTGATGTTAACTGAGCAACAGAACACTCGAGGTTGCTGAAATTTGACATAAGCATATACGAATAGGGCCTGGGATCACATGTCAGTGCTGAACACAGCAACACAGCATCGGTTTTGAGCCATTGCATCAAAAGAAAGTGCAAACGATTGCGTAACACAACTTCACGCTTGATAATCTTAATGTCCTTGCGTATGTCGCCTCTGCACATGCTATTTGCCAGCCGCGCCTGATCTCCAATGCTCTCTGCATTTGCACACAATCCTGGGACGCTTGGAGCAACATGGCAACTGACATCAGCATGCGTTACAATGGTAAAACCATTACTACCGTCCATGGTGCTGGAAGGTATATTGATCCAGCGAGCCCCCTCAACGGCGGAAGCAGGTGTTGCTGGAGCAGGTCTATTGCCCGTCAACAGGAGAATAGGCATTTTTTTGATAGAAAATACAGTTCTGGAGTTGCAATTGATAGTTGTTTGCCAAGCCTCTTGATTAACTCCACTCTCAGCTCCAAGTTCTTGGTCTCCACTGTTAGCCATCAACGATTCCATCCAACCCATCATCAAATTGTCGTCAGACTGTTTTCCATATTCTGTAAAATAGCAGGTTTTCCCACACTTCCTTGTAAAATCCACTTGTTCTTCAATGATTTCTCCATTCGCATTTACCATAACACCACTGCCTTGCAGTGTCGCATAACTCATTTTGCTGACGTTGCGAAGACTTGTATCAACAGCCAACGATGCCGAGTCTCTGTGTTCTTTTGTCATCGAAATATGAATCATTGCAGCATTGCATTGTTGCCCGAGATTGCCCGTGCATTGATCTATGCCCATGCCTGGATGTTTTGGGTCGTAAAGCCAAACACTTGTTCCGTTTTTGCTAGAGTCACTTTCTTTGAGCACATTTACAGAGCAAGCGCAATCTCCAACACGAAGTGTCATTCCGTATGCTCCAGGAGTACTCATATTATGCGCCATAAAGCAGAGCAATAGCAAACGCTGTAGCATCGTGTTCATGTACGAAAGATCAGAATCAATACGAACGTTAGACGTTATGTAAAAAGTATTCATCCATGCTGTAGGGGTCAAAAAATTATGCCACGATTCCAAGTCCCCTTGAATTATTGCGGCACGAAGATGGGTGTAATCTTTGATCCACTTGTCTTTGCACGTCCTCTCTTGTTTCAGCAGATCGTAAACACCCATTGCCGCAATACGCCACTGCAGCATTTCAGAAGCTCTCATGATCTGTAGTGTTTTCTTTATGGAAGCGGAAATCAAGTTCATTTTTGCTCTAAAAACATATTTAAGATGCGAATTGTCCTCCAAATTGTCCAGGCGATTTTTGAGAGGATGTTTTTCTTTCCCTGTTAGCATAAGAATTTCACGCAAACGCATGTTACATTTGAGATCATTCTTTGTAGTAACAAGCACCTCTTCCCCAATCATTTCGCGCAACATAATTACATTTTCGCCAATATTCTCTAACTTTGGCATTTCCTCGTTCATCCACTTCAAATCCAAGATTACTTGCTCATGTTCGAAAACCTCGTCCAAAGGATCCTTGGTTTCGCTCATATTACAGCACCACAGTCTTATCATGTTATTTTGCTGCTGAGGTTGTGGAAATAAAAGGTGATGCTCTGTATTTTTGCCTTTCTTCGACATTTGTTCCATTTTTTCATCATCGTGACTTTTGTGGTTGTCTGTCCGAATTTTGATAAATAGACCTGTGTTTAAGGCAAACGCTACCCCCTCTGGTATATACATGTACAAAGGATCGCATCCAAAGCCTGACACATTTCCATTTTCAAAGTGATGGGAGACAAACCATTCGTCCAACTGCTCTTTGACAGTTGCGCGTTCCGTGGGGTCTTCATAAGTTTGCACATACTCATCAATTTCCTTACGAACTTGCACTACAGTGACTTTCCAATTGATCAAACCATGCACAATATCCAGTGGAAAGTGTTCGACAGGGAGCTCTGCTATTTTGGAGCTTTTGCGATCATGTATCGTTTCTCTTGTGAGCAACTCGTAATGCGACCTTCGAGAAGATGTAATAGTTTCAATGTAACAGTTCCATTCCTGCATTTCAGCAAAGTTTCGCACATCCATGCGAAAACCTCCAACGTTGATGTTGCGCAAATGATTTGCGTCACAGTACTTGAAAATACCTTCTAGCATTCTTGCTTCAGAAACAACGTAGGTTGCCCCTGCTGTGTCTGTGCTAAAAAGCTCATCCCATGAACACTTTTGCAAGCCTACCACTTGCAGCATATGTGAAAAGCAACTCAAGATGCTAGTACTATTGCTCGGACTATTTTCAGCAATGCTCTTCAATATTATCAAAGGATCACAAGCCGCACATTTGGGCAAAATGTAGACAGCCTCGACAGTCACATTTGTCTTCTCTTGAGTTTTGTTGTCCCATGCTGCAAAAATATCTTTGTAAATCCAGATGTCCACAATGACAGGATCAATCGTTGGCATTTGCGCTTGTATGTTTATTGGAGTGGCTGCACGTGCTGGATTGCTGCTTTTGAAACGATTGTGCACAATCTTGCACAATTCTTCCTTATTTTGCAAGGGAACATCTTGATCAGGAAAGCGATATTTCCATACTCGTTCTGAAATTCTCTCGTCAATGTCGTCCACAGCGCATCGGCCAGAGTGCATTCCAGCCTCATGGTAATTGTATTCGCGCAATGTGTGCACTCCACATTGCACTTTTGTCATACCACCTTTGCCTCGCTCATAGTAGTCGGACTTGTCTGTACGCACCATACATGAAAGCTGATCTCCTTTGCTGCCCTGAATTGCCATTGCAAGAGCTTGCACAAGATGCAAAGTATTCTCAGAAATGTTTGTTACCTCTTCTCCATGGTAAACACGCCATAGCACGTCCACTGGCTTTCCTTGCAAACCGCCAAAGGGACCTGCGTCGATTGCTTTCCGAATTTCCTTAGACGTGCGCTGTTGCCCTATCAGTGTCTTTTCGTAGAAGCGATCGTCCAAGAAGTCAAGTTCTGTTTGCAGATGCATTGCTCTGAAAGCGTGCAAAACCTTTGAAGTAGAATTGCTACGACACTGATTGGCCTTGACTGCTTTGCTTGCAACATCCGAGCTAATTGTGCGCAAAGGAATTTGCTCATTGATTGGCACAAAAAAATTCTTGGCGAAAGACGCTTGAATTTGCATATCATTTACCCAACGACGATGATTTTCGTTTCCAAATGCGCCACGTCCAAGTTTCCCAATTTCTATACCAAAGTCCACTTTGCTCCTGCCCGGTTGTAAATGCCACGGCGTCACAAAATCAGCGATAGGCAAATGAAAGGGTTTTTGCAAATGATATTCTCCCACGCTTCTAGTGGTATTTCCTACGCCACGCTCCAAAGAAACAAGCAGCTGTCGTCCTTCAGACCTTGATTTTGGTTTTTTGCAGTTCCCGTCGTGCAAGCCCTCGTCTTCCAAAACACGGCTGTCATCACTGTCTGCTTGTGTTTTATGTTTTTTGCGAGATGCTGCTGTGCTGCTTCCAGATTTTCTTTTTCTACTTGACGTTTTGTTCGAATTTTTTCTGCCCGCTCCAGATTGTCTGATTTTTGAAACCACCTGTTGCAGTGCCGCTACAGCATTCAGCTCCTGCTCGTCTTCAGAATTGTTATTGTACATGGCTTGTTCCATTCCATTCTCACAGTACATATCACTATCATCCAAAAACGCGCGATCGTCTTCGTTTTCTTCCTCGTCACTTTCTTCCTGCTCGTGATCAGTTTCAGCAATATTTTCTCCCATGTCTTCTTGCATATCATCATCATTGAGGTTTGTATCTTTTTTTTGCGAGCGTTTACTTTTGTGCTTTGCGCGTTTTAGTCCTTGCAAGTGCTTTCCCACTGACTTTTTGTGTTTTGTGTGTGCATGCTCGTATGATGCCACTGTCGTTTGCCTCGCGACGGTGTCTTGCGCAACGGAGCCGGACGCATTAGTGGCCTGTGCTGGATGTCGCGGAGCGCCTGCATTGGTCGACGAAAAGAAAGACTTTAAAGTTGCCTGCATGCTGCAATGCGCCGCGCAGCAGCTTCGCAGGCCTGCACGAAGCCCTGCCGCAGAGCGGCGAGCGCGAAAGCCAGGCAGCAGCTGCACTCGCAAGCAGGCGACGACAAAGCTTTTCCACGGGCAAAGGGCGCCAAATTTTCTCTTGCGTTCGGAACTTGAACAGCGTGTTCAGAGCAGCCATTGCCAAAGCTGTTGGTGACAGCAGCTTTTCGTGCGAATTTTACCTCCAGACCACAGAAGGCACTTTTGGGGGAGCTTTTCCAGCTTTTCGGCCGAATTTTTGTGTGATAGTAATTTTGTACCGTGATCAACCGACATTTGTTACTGGATGCTGCGCTGAGTGTGCTCACAGCCATGGCGCAATACACAATCATCACTGCTGCGCACGTTCGTCTGTGCATGCACCGTGGCACGAAAATTGACACAGGACATCACACCAGCAGATATTACTACAAGGGTCTTTGTGTCGTCGCGCGCACGTTCGGAGACAATGGCCGTCAAGAGACCATGTCTGCGTTTTGGATTCTAAGTGATGCAAGGACGCAGCGAACATTCAAGGGCTTGCTTCAGCGTCATGAGCGCAAAAACACTGTCACAAATAGATACAAGAAGGCAAGTCCGCGTCTGTTGATGCTGAAACAGGCCTAAAACTTGGTCAAGAGTCGTGTATGTTGGAGTGCAGAAGATTTTGCACGACATTATCGACGTCGTACTCGTACGTAGCATTGCTCACGAAGCTAGTAACATTGTCTTTAATTGTGTGGTTAATAGCTCGTGTTTCTTTAGGCAAAAACTTGCGCCAACATTCCCACATGATGCTTGGGTGTTGATAGCTGGAAATGTATAGCTGCAACACTTGCACGATAGACAGTGATTCTCGAGCTTTTTGATTGATGCCTTGCAGGCATTTGCTTGAAAAATCAATCAAATGCCTAATTTTGTGACTATAAACACGAAGGCTGTCAATAACTCGAATGATCGCTAAAGCGTCTATGTTGTCCAAAATACTGAGGCTTGCCTTGTCACACATATCCTTCGTGTAAAAACACTCATAAATTTTTCGATCTGTTGTTTTTGTTTGAACGGAAAGGAAATAAAGAATCAACTGCATTTGCGAGCTTGTTGTTGGAGGAAAGCATAAGGAGTCGCGCCATGTTTGCCACGACAAACTTGTTTGTTTGGTTCTCTTTTTGACAGCTGAATTTTGCGCATAAGTTCTCAGCAGAGGACGACCATTATGCTGTGCGATTTCCAATCTCAAATCTTGAGCGTCCAAAATTTGTTTCCGCAGCACCACTTCAATACTTTTTTGAAAATCCACACGAACTCTCAAACTCCGCAAAAGCAGCGGCAATGTTTCGGCGTAAGCAACTTCGTCGTCTATTGTGTCTTTGAATGCTGTCATGGCACGCAAACACCGTAATTCTGCGTCCCGCGCAGAACTGTTTATTTCTGTGTATAACATTTCTAACATTTTACCTGACGGAGTTCTTCTGGGGCTCATATATAAAAACGCCAATATCGCTATGTGATGCATGCTCAATTTTTGTCTTGGTAAATCACCGGCAGGTATTACCTGAGCTTCAGTTAGTGAGGTCTGCATTCGCCGCAGCATGTGATTCGAATCCAAATCTCTTGCCAAATTTTGGCAGGATGCGTTGTGTGAGTAATCCTCTAAAAATTCGAAAAACGAAAACAGACACAGCCAGTCTGCCATGTTGCTCAACATTTGATCACAAATCATTTGTTTTTTGCTATCTTGCTCTACGATGTGCTCCAAGAGCTCCTCACAATCACAATTTTCTAGATATTTTCGAGCCATTTCAGAGCAGTGTTTGCTTTTGCACATAAAAATTACAACCAAGGGCAGGGCTTGTTTGTGCATAGGGTCAATGTTTAAATATTTGCATACGTCGCAAAATTTTAACATTACTGAAGTGTTGCTTGTTTGCAACAGATCACGCACAATATCTCTCTTACGAACAATACGTGTATTAGCAAACGATTTGAGTAATTCAGAAGATACGTCAAAGCATGCATCATGCGGTTGCATACTTATGACACTTGCTTATATGAGATTGATCATGTATTTGAAAAGTCAATGCTCAACATTTGAAAGATGGCTTCTTGAAAACTCGTTTATTACAAATCCAAAACTACGAAGCGTTGGCTTGCGAGCATTGTTACCCATTGCTTTAGTGTTTGTGATGTTCTTTTTGCAAGCTGTATGGTTGAAAATCTTGTGCGCTTTGAGTATCGTGTATGTGCAGATTTTCTTAGTTTTGCAAACTTTCACATTCAATGTCTAATCGGAGATTTTCTTCGCGCGGACGTGCTTCCTACTTCTCCTTTTCGCGAAGTGTGTTTGAGAAAATCAGGATCTTGATCTTCTTGCCTGCCATTGTCGGGAAACATACAGGTACAACAAACAGTAACGCCCAAAGCAGACAGTGCAATTAACAACAACAAAGACATCAGAAATTATTGTCGCATATATACATAATAAATTTTAAGTAAGAATATCTTACAATTTATCACCTTGCTCAAATCCTTTTGCCTCAATCAGCTACCACCGCCGAAAGCCTTAATTGTTCGTTTGTAGTAGGAGATATCCATAGTGGAGGCGAATCCCAAACAAAATTCGCAGAGAGTAGTCGGGCTGACGGTGGCGGAGTTGAAACTCGCGCAATTGCAGGCAGGGGGGTAGCTACTTTTGATCCCACGGCAAATTCTTCATGCGCGTTGATATGTAAATCATTCAGATTTTCAGTGCAATAAAGAGAAGAGGACACCATGTCAACAGCTGCTCTGCTAGGCAACTGCTCTGTCGCATTGCTTGCACATCGCTTCTGAAAGATATTAAGAATTTCTGTTACACAAGATAGAATTGATTGTTGGTCTTGCACCAAATAAATTTCTTCAAAGTCGACAGGAAGCGACTTGTCATCAAACAAAAACCGACGCGCTGCAAATATGCTTGCCACGGAAATGATGTACGGTTTGACTGTGTAGCACAAGTTGCTCATCACCGTCATCTCACAAAAAAAAATTGTCCAATCCAAAAATTCTTGCATATTGGTGTCGTTTGCAGAAAAGCTGTTGTCTGAAAAGCATTGTGTTATGTGAGCTTGCAGAAATCGATCTGCAGTCGCTCGATTGAACCTCCAGTCAAGCATTGTGGCAACAACAAACTGAGTTTGCTGCACAAGAGTTTTAGAAATTTCTAACGCCTCGTCCGAGGCATCAACCCAGCTGCTGATGATATGTTTGAGCGGAAGTTTTGACGCTTGACATTTGGTGTCCACCATTATACCTTGTAAAGCATTATACTGGTAGAAGACAGCAGGACCGTCAATGTACTTGGCTGCCAAAACAAAGCACGTGACGGCGAGCTCATGCAGACTGAATGCAGCTGTCTCAAGGCTTGTGGCGTTAACTGTGTCAAGCAAACTTGCTGCGAGGTACACGACGCTGTTGTGGATTTTGTGCTTAGCCATTACAGCGACCATAATTTTCAGCAGTTCCGGCCGCATGCACAAGTATGCACAATCACCAGGTTGCTGAGTGACAAAGTGCGGGAGCTGCTCGTGCGCGGATTCCAGTGAAAACAAGTAAGTCAATTCTTCTTTGCCTTGCGACATCGATTCTTCTTTGGCCTGCGACATACTCTTGTTGTGTTGAGCTTCGCAGCAGTCGCTTCCCCACACAACATAGACATGGCAAAATTCGCCCGAGTTTTACGGACTGTCTAAAATTCGCACGAAAAGCGATTAATAAAAATTGCAAGCAGCACATGGTGCCCACGCGCACATGTTCGTATACCCGCCTATCATGCGTTTGGAAGACCCGCTTGAAAAGATGAATGATGCCTTCAAGGACATATTTTTCCCCGTAATCAATGTCGCCAAGCAACACAACGTTGGTTGGAAGAAAATGCAACGCAAAGAATTTCGCAAGCTCGCAAACACTATGCATAAGGCTGAACGCAATGTGCTTTCCGACCAGTACAAGCTCGGTGATGCGTGATGCAGTTCAATAATTTTAATAGACGGTGAACCAGAGCGAATAAATTGTATAAACTTATGACAAGTTTACTGTTTCTCGCATGTGTGTGCGCTTTTAAATCGGCCACGTCTTGTACAGACGTGACTTCTGCGCATGACAACCCACGTGTGCCTTCGGATCATACCTAAACTTGGTAAACTTGCGCTTGCGGAAAACCTTGCTCTTGCGCACAACAAGGCTTTGCATGATAGGCGAGGCAGCGACCATAGACTCTACAGCAACAGGAAGCTGAAAATCTACGCTGACCCCAGCGTCGAGAGCGTCGAGAGCCGGGTTGTCTTGGGGCATGAGAGTTGGCGCCTTCGGCGGAACCTTGGACACACTGGGTTTTTTGACAGCCTGCAAGGCACATTTCAGACGACAAAGATAGTTTAGGGTTTACGCCAAAGATGACAAAGGCATGCAAAGCTTGGCATGCAAAGCTGCACGCATGCAAAGCTGCACCATGCAACGCTGCACGCACCGAAAATGCACGCACGGGAAGTCACCAACCTGCTCGAACGTGTCCTTGATGCTCGCCATGTCCTTGACGTATGTCTGCGGACTTTTGACCTTGAAGGAGTTGGAGAAAAACAACGCGTCGACGGCGTGCTTGAAAGCATCGTGCTTCTTGCACTTTTTGTACTTGTTGTACATGGTGCGCATCATCTCAAGATCGTGCTGCGTATGAACCTGATGTTTAGTGCCGGCCAGGAGCAACCAGCCCGGACAGCCCCCCATCTGCCGCAAAAAAACTAGTTAGACCACGCGAATCTGCCGGCGCGCCAGCGCAGCATGCCAGCACAGAAGGCCAGCGCAGCACGCCGAGTGCAGCAGCGCCGGCACAGCCGCCAGAACAGTTCAACGGGGCGGTGTGGCCGGGCGCCTTGGTTGTCTTCTGCGTGCGTCTGCGGGCGATTGCTGAAGTACTGTTGTTTGTACGGACCGAACATGTACCGGGCAGTACTGTTGGGAAAATTTCGTTGGGGAATTTTGTACGGACCGAACATGTACCGGGCAGTACTGTTGGGGAAATTTCGTTGGGGAATTTTGTACGGACCGAACATGTACCGGGCAGTACTGTTGGGAAAATTTCGTTGGGGAATTTTGTACGGACCGAACATGTACCGGGCAGTACTGATGAACACCCCCAGGCATTGTTGCCGTGTGCAAAAAAAGCGCAAGGTCGTGTTTTTTCCGCATTCGCCGTGACCAGGGACCTGGGGATATTTTTGTACGGAACTAACATGCGCAAACTTGCAAACTTTCGCACGAGCTTTACCTAGAGCTCTTTCGCACGAGCTTTACCTAGAGCTCTTTCGCACGAGCTTTACCTAAAGCTGCAGCACAGAAGCGGGTGCCAGCGGAGAGAGGGAGGCAAATGCACATGCACATGGCTGTCGCCGCGTAGCAGCGTAGTGCGCATAAGCACTGTGGAGCATGAAAAAAACAAAAGCAAACAGCAAAGCGTGCTTGGAAGAAAGCAGCCAGCCGCGAAAGAAAATCAACTTGAGTAAAAGTCTCCGGGTAACAGTTTTGCATGCAAGCAATCGTCGTCGTGTTGTATGCATGCAAGCAATCGTCGTCGTGTTGTATGCATGCAAGCAATCGTCGTCGTGTTGTAATACCTGAAATAGGTGTCTTTTTGCGTGACGAGCAGGAAAACAACTTAAAATTTCAATTCTCGCTGGAAAGTTCTGCATCGGCACCTGATGCTGCATCAGAAAGTTCACAGCATGAAGCAGCAAACGAAGCAGCAAATTTATTCGAAGGTTCACAGCACGAAGCAGCAAATTTATTCGAAGGTTCACAGCACGAAGCAGCAAATTTATTCGAAGGTTCACAGCAAACCGAAGCAGCAAATTTATTCGAAGGTTCACAGCAACCCGAAGCAGCAAATTTATTCGAAAGTTTACAGCGCGAAGCAGCAAATGAAGCTTATCGGCTGCAGTTGAAGCAAGACATGCTCGGTTGTTTCTTGCCTCCCTTGCTGGGAATACATTGCTTTATAATAGAAAAGGATTTGTTCAACAACACTTTTGTACGAGAGGAACAGTACAGAAAAATGTCACCGGACGACAAGGAAAATTGCAAGACAGCGTTCAAGCAAACACATGTATTGGAATTGTTGGGGGCATGTGGTTACATGTCTTCTACTATCACGCTAAATGATAAAAAATACAGACTCTTTCACTGGAGTGGATTCTATGCAGCCAAATGGGGTTACCGGTTTGCAAAAAAAATGGACAAAAAGAAGAAATTTAACATCTTGGCTAGAAATGCAGATGGTGACGTCAGGTATCGTAAAATTCGATGTCCGCCAGTTTTACACCAGTACCTACTTAAAAGTTTTGAGGATGACAAAGCGTATGAAGCCAAGCAGACATTCGTTAAGCAGCATGGCCATCTATTTATTACAGAACAGGAGCTAAATCAGAAACTTGAAAATGGCCGTCATTTTTTCCCATTCAAGAATCTTGCGTACAATCAGGAAATCGCAAAAAAAATGTTTGAAATGTTCGATGATGCTGCGCATCAGGATCTTGACTGGCAATCTTTGGATTTGCATCTGACTCGTAAAGCAAAGAACAACATAAGTTCACTGTACACTTGGATAAGGCAAGGTTACGCGAAAGAAACTATTGCAGTTGGACGTCTCGCAACTCTAATATAATCCATACTTCTCTTCCCAGGCTCCTGGGTTCATAAGCCATGGTACAAGATCTTCGTTCATTTCGTAGTTCGCATCGTAAACAAGCCGCTCTCCGTGCATTTCTTCATCCCATGTTCCAAGCAAGTTTTTGTTATTGGCGCTTTCTTGTTCAGGAGATCTTGACTTTTTTATACAGCTCTTTTTGACTTTGATTGTGCTGTATTTTTTGGTATCTTTGTTGGTATCTTTGTTGGTATCTTGCATTTCATTACTTCGAGAAATATTATTGTCGTCAATATTCAAGCACTCACTTGGTGTGTAAGTATTGCGATACAAATCTTTTTGTGACGATAGATTTTGCGCCAAACAAGCGTTTTGATAAGCTGCTGCCATTTGCGCGAGAACTCGAATTTCTGATACATGCGCAATTGGGATTTGTGTGTTTTCAAAATCAATAAACATATTGTCAACATTTCCACAAGGCTTTGCAAATTTTTTCATTGCGACAATAAAGTCCTCAGTGTCCACAAATTCTTGAGCGCCGCCAACCACCAAAGGCTGCGTTTGTCCTGCCAGGTTTATATACAATCGCATCTTATGCGTCACAAAAAAAATGTGACAGACTCAAACACGTTGATTAAAAAAACACCAGTGTATATATTATAAAAGATCTTCATATTGTTATGTTTGAGAGCTTGACGAATTCCATACTATTTAAACCTCCACCAAGGACGCCTTTATGCAAATTTAGAGAAGATTCCAAAAATCGCTTGGTTCGGTCCGTCAACGCAGACACCATTCATATACACTTAGTATGTCCATGGGACAACGACACGAGCATTACAAATTATACAGGTACGGAAAATATTATTTTGTTTTTTCATGGAAATAACGAAGACATTAATTTGGGAAGAAGCTATTGTCAATGGCTTGCGGATGAAACACGGATGAATGTGCTTACATGCGATTATCCAGGTTATGGCTTCAGCACGGGAGAACCCTCGGAAGAAGGTATGAAAAGTGCTGCTTGTGCCATGCTAGACTTCACATTGTCAAAATTGAAGCACCAAATGTCCGAAATTTTTATTTTAGGAAAATCTATAGGCTCTGCCCCAGCCGTAACGCTAGCATCATTACCGCCGTGTGTGGATTTGGGCGGCATAATACTGGTTGCTCCTGTTGCCAGTGCAATCCGTTGTTTGTCAGCAAGCAGCAAGCTTCCAAATTTCATTTTGCAGGCAATGGACTCGTGGTGCTTACCAAACATTGATAGAATTAAATACGTGTCGTGTCCTGTGCAATTTGTACACGGCTTGCAAGATAATATTGTTCCTTGTAGTAACACGCATATGCTTCTTGATGCCATGCGATTTCCACCTCACACCACACCATTGTTTGTAGAGGCAGGACACAACGATATAGAGTCCAAATTTCAGAGTTTGTTTATAACAACTATCAAAAAGTTTCTGAGCACATGCGCAGAGCGACACCAAAGCAAGAGTGCATATGACGACATGCAAAATGCAAGTGTGCAAATAATTGAGTATTAAAACAAATACTGTGTATGACTGTTCAGGTAAGAAACCTTCAATGCATGAATGATTTGATAAATGTCGAAAAATGCCTTCGCGCCATGTATCATACAGTTGATGGGGCAACATGTCAAGCCATGATGACCATGGAGTATCAATGCTGGCGACGCAATGTCATAAGAAAGATATTGTGTAACAGCAAACAAAATATGCATGTACAGCAAGATAACTTCAAAGACAATCATGCACCAAGTAATGAATGGCCAAAAATACAGGCAATTTTAAGTGGCTTTAAAATTGTGTTGGTAAATGATATGTGTCACATATCACAAATTTTACCAGGAACGTACGTGCAAACATGGCAGCAAGATAATGCACAAGCAACAGTAGACGAAAATTTGCGACAAGAAGATTGTACTAATGTATTTAAGAAGCACAAAACATGTCGTTCTCTACGCCAAGTATGAACCCTGAAATGGACACAATGACGACAACCAAGCAACACAATTTGCTCTTGCCTCGAATTAACACTCCATTTGCTGCCTACAATTTGCCAAAGACGCCACACACAGCATTTGCAAGTCCACAGCCTGTAATGTTTCCAACGTCAAACATGCCCAGTCCTTGGCATACAGCTCAGTTTCTGCATGCTCAACAATCAACCCAGCAGATGCTGCCCAACACGCCACAGCAGACAACGTGGGCAACTTCTGCCCTCCCTCCCGTAGAAATTGAAGTCCGAGAGACTGCTCCCGATGTTCCTGTCAATACAAAAGTGTCATGGACAAGCGCCGAGCAGCTGGCAGATGCTATTTTTCCAACACAGGCTGAAAATCTGACAAATGCGGTAGAACACTACCACCATGGCCTTCTTAATCATAAAAAAGAGATTGAAAACTTGTATGAAACGAGTGCACAAATGTCTGATATCGCAAAAGATCACCACGATGGCCTTCTCAATCACAAAGCAGAGATTGAACAGTTGCATAAAACGACTGACAGTTTGTCAGATACGCTGAAAAGGCAAACTAATAGTCTGTCAACGCATCAAGTTTTGCATTCTGCTTACGACACAAAGCATACTAATTTGAAGAACACTTTGAAGGAAATGCAAGATACAAGTAGCAAAATGTACACCCTCGTGGAAAACAACAACTTGCAAGTGCAAAAACATGCAAATTCTATTGAAAAATTTGATGCAGTTTTGAAAGAACATGCAAAAAGCAAGGAGACAATGACAGAGGGATTTTTGAATCACCGAGATTCTTTGCGAGCAATGCAATCCAAGTTGACATCAAACCAACAGGCGATAGAAACAAATTCCAGAGAACTCCGAAATTGCAAGGACACTATGCAGGAAGTTCACAGTAGCCAGGATAGGTTAAGAAAAAAGGCAGAAATGCAAGACAAATCTATACTGTCTCTGCAGGAATCTATCGATGATATTCACATGAGGTTGCAAAAGAATGATACAACTTCACTTAAAATAACAAATCTGCATGAGCGTACTTCAGCTCTTGAGCACAGCATACAGGCCCAGGCAAAAAAAATGTCCTCAATGGTCTCTGCTAATGACACTGCAGTTCAATTCCAAGTGCTCGGACCCCGTAGAAAATAAATTGTTATGTCAAAATGTTTGTTTATAAAATTAATGGTTGAAACATGCATGCAGCAAAAAGTATAAATCTCCTCTGTCACCACACACGTCCAAAAAAGATTTGTTATCGCTTTCGCACTGGGTCACAAAGGTGGATGCTTCGTCAATGTGTTTTTGCAATAACTTCATATCAAATTTACTATGTACACTCACGGGCAACCGAAGACAACCAGCTTGAATAACATGTGCCATGTAAGCGGGCTCTTATAAACAATTATTTTCAACGACCAAAAAAATCTTTAGAGTCAGAATTCAGGCGTAGAAAGTGCATGTTTGCCCCCTGTCCAATATTTGCTTGTGGTTTAAAATCTGTTGCATTTTCCGTTTTTTGTTGTGTCGAATGCATGCGTTGTTCTGACTCAATTATATTCGTAGCAATAAAAAAAAGTAATAGTGCAATTGAAGCTATAATTATTGTGCTGTATATAGTCTTGTCTGTTGTACAAGTCGAATCTTTGACTTGTAAAACATCCAATGCTTGATTATACTTTAATGAAATGTGTTCGTCTCTTAATTTTTCTGGCAAAGAAGCTTGTCCCAGTAATGCAAGAACGAGAATTGTTTTAGAATGAACCTTCAATGCCTCGCGTGAAACATTTATGTAAGGTGTATCAATGACCATTCCTGCTGCGCCACCAAGCAGACTTTTTGTGTGGTTCATAAACAATTTAACAATCTGTAGTTTCAAGCACTCATCATTTTGACAACCACTTCCGACGCTGTCGCCTGTCGACTGCACTGTGTACGATGTCAGAGTTTGCAGCATATCACAACATGTTATGCTCACAAAATCAGTTGTAGTTTCAGAAGATTGCACACAATTGCTCATGCTTACGTTTGTTGTGTTTATGTTTGCAGTTGTAGTTTGGTTTTCAAAGCCTTGCACATTATTTGTCACACTTGACAATATCAACATACAAAAAATATGGCCGACCGTGGCCGTGTTCATATGTTAGCAAAACTTAAATAATCACTGTGTTACAACATTACAGTTAACGCGCACGTGTCCTAATTGGAAAGCTATTGCACCTTGTGCTTGCATAGCATCTGTGCCACATTTCCCATTCGCAAAACAGAATGTATGCCTGTGATCACCATCATTATCGAGATCATCACAGATAGATGCTTTGAATGATGCCGAGTACAATCGCACAGCAACTGCCAAACTTGTAGCTACAACAAAAATCCAAAACTCCGGCCCTGTGTATAAATTCTCTTGTATTCTAGTGCCGAAGATAAACCAAGGTGGCGCTGAAAACAAATATACCAAAAATGTGCAAACAAACGTAAACATCACATAAGCACAAATAACCGAAGTGTCGAGATGCGTGTTAAAACGTTGTTGCTGTCTGTATACCTGTGATGATGATGTTATTATGTGTGCTGACTCTGTGTGTGTATACAGGCTAAATTCAGCATAAATTTGCAGTAGCAAACCATTTAGCAAAATTATCCACTCTACAATTTTGGCCAATTCCAAGTAAACAATAAAAAAAATTTGTAGCAACCAAAGAGCAAAAAATATCACCGTCAATGCAAAGTATACATTTCTGATCAAAACATATGTATAATCTGGTGCGAGTGTAAACTTGAACAGGTACAAACAAAGTACAAAATGCATAGCCCCAAACAAGGCAATACAACCCACAGCTGATATGTAATGAAACAATTGTTCCGTATTCTGACCATCGCTGTTAAATTCTGCGACGCCAGCCAAGTTAATTACAAAACCTATCACCAAACTTCCGCTGCCTAATGCCAATCGTTCTCTGGTTATGCAAATACCCCAGACTTCATATTTAAAGCGTTTGGATTCAAGAGGAATCACTTCCATGCAGTGCAGTAAGAGGTCGAACAGAAGAAGCATATGGACTACCATTGCGAACACAAAGCCATACGTTACATATGCATGTGTGTCGATGCAGGCACCCATTTGCGTGCTGATATATTGCAGCTGAGATCGTTTGTAGTGTGAGTATCTGGTGTTGCTTTTTGAATTTTGCAGACACCAACCACTGACTAGTAGCAAAGAACAAGCAAAAAAAACGGCGGCTGCAAGTACCCATACGATCATCCGCAATTTGTTTGTATCTTCTGGGTAGCACGATGCACTTATACGCTTTTCAGTAGAATGTGAAAGCTTACAAGTTTGTTTCTGCATAAGCATATAACAGTTATATAACTAAGACAAAACTATTTGGTTTGAGGCAAGACGCTTGAGATGGATTTGCATGAAGTGGAGACAATCTAACAAACGGTTGAAAAAAATAGACTCCCTGTGTGTTTCTTGCACGCAAAATTTGTTTTCCGAGCAACAATACATTATGCACAGCAACAGGGAGGTAAATGAAGCGCAAGTTCATAACCTTGTCGGCACGTGTAGAATTTGCAGCTCTCTGGGAAACATTGATCTACTCGCTGTCAGCAATTTGCTTCCAAATGCTTTGTTTGAAAAGCAAAAGTTTGCTGCCATTACGATAAGATTGGGAGAGCCTACATGCACTGTACTCTTGTTTACTTCCGGCAAAATGGTTCTGACAGGCTGTAAATCGCTTCTAGCATGCATACTTGCGAGCACGATTGTTGTGAATCTTTTGAGAGCTGGTTTTCCAGGCATTGTCTTTACACTGGACGTGATAAAAATTCAAAATATTGTAGGCAATGCTCATGTGCATATCGCCGACGACGAGGTACTTGATCTGCAGCGATTTTACAAAGACTTCAACATTTTTTGCACATACCAGCCAAATATGTTTCCTGGCTTAATTTACAGGCCAACCACACTTCCAATTGTGCTGTTGATATTTTTTTCAGGCAAAGTTGTCATCACAGGCGCCAAAAACATGCAAGACGTTTATAGCGGTTGGAAAAGCATGCTGGAACTTTTGAATAAATACAAAATAAAAAAGACTACTCGCTGATAAAGCCACTGCTGTACTTGACCACTTGAAAAAAAGAAAATTGCTGAAGCGTAAAATTGTACAGCAATCAGCACATGTCAAGCAATAGAAATTTGCAGAGCGACAAGAACATAATCAAACTCATACCTGCTAACCTTCGAGAGCAATTAAAAGATGTGAATATTACACCGGTCGATGAAGGTACGATTGCGAAAAAACTTGCAGAGCGCCTGTCAGCAAACGTAATTTCGTATTTACAACTTACAGTGCTCAAACTAGCACCTGCAACTGCATTGCAGCAACGTACACAAGCGTCGGCACAAGAAGAACGGCTGAAGTATATTAATACTTTATCTGAGCGTGTTTCGGTGATAGAAGACTCGTAGTAGCGTTAAAAAAAACTTAAAAAAATATACAAACTATTTGATGTTTGAAGACAAATTTGATTGACAAGCAAACATGCTCAATAACAATGAAACCAATGAATCATCACCGGCTACATCTGAAAAAACTCCGCAAATACTTCGACCAGCTGCGCTAAGCAAGCGTTTGCACAGGCTTATGCATGTGTTAAAACTCGAGAAGAGCAACAGAATCAAGCTAAAAGCTTTGTTTTGTCCCGAAACCAAAACAAAATCCGTGTATGGCACCTTTTTTCAAAACGAATTGGCCTTTAGTTTTTGGGGATTTGTCAAATCCGATGACACTCGCGGCAGATTACTGGACTTTTTGAATTGGCTTTTTAATCCAAGAGTGTACATGACAGCGACGACAAGAGGTGGAAATTTCTTAGAGGGCATCATGATCATGAGCTTGAACAAGCTCGAAATTACAAGGGATGCGTTTGAATTATGGATAGAATGCTTTTTCGAAACTTTGCAAATGTCTGCAGGGACGTTAGTTTTTACAGAATACCTCGGAGACCAAATGATGTCTTGTATGGAAAGAGTGCACAAATCTGACAAGTTTCGTTCAAATCTGTTCGCAGAACATAACAAAGACTTTCGTTTGTTGTATCAAAATCTCATTCAGAGAAGAAATGATGACAATAAGGTGTTGCAAGTGACCGGACTTCATTTCACAACACTTAACTTTACGAATATGTTTGGAAACCTTTCTTCTCGTGAATCAGAAAACAGACAGACTTTGAGGTTAAATGCAGCTGCAAATTGGAACTGGCGCATTCTTGTTGGCACAGTCGATCCAATTCACAGACAGCCAGAAATAGAGGAACCAAATACCGTCTTGGCAGAAATAGCGTCACAGAATACTATCCTGTAAGAAGTAGATAACAAAGGCTCTTGTATTCCAACAACATTGTATAAAACAAAATGCATGTTATGCTTGTTCATGTTCAAAAAATACAAGAAAAGAAAGCATGTGCAGACCATTTTCAACTCAAACTGTTTTCCACAGAAGAAGATGAAGAAACCTTTTCGCTTTGCAAACGGAATTTGTGCTCTTGCATACAGATGCTTCAAAGCAATGAGTTTTGTACAATTTTGAGCAATTCCAAATACTCTCTGAACGTCAGAAATGTACAGGGAAATCAGTTTGTAGTCGAAGTTAATACACCCACCGAAACCCATATTCTGTACAGCGTCCCTGAGCACAGCGTCCTTGATCAAAATACAACTCCACAATTGTCATCCTCTACGCTTCCGGCGTTGCTAAAGTATCTACAAAATCAAATCATCCCCCAGCACAAGCACTGTGTGTTTGTATCAGGTCAAATGCAGGAAGTATTTGGCTTTGTTACACACAGAATTTCCGACAATTTCATATTACCACGACGAGTTGATGACAACTTTTTGCTTGACAATGCCACAAACATCAGCAAGTTGGCCGACATGCTCAATTGCAATTTACCATCGCATATGGCTGATAGCATTCTATGTTGCAAGCTACCGTCAGAGTCTGAGCAGATGATGAAGTTGGGCAACAACATGAGACCTGTCATTACTTCCGCCTATGCAGCCTTACAGCTCAAACTCGCTGCTATTTTCTGTGCCACTGCTCTCAAAGACATTTCTTGCATGTGGCACGTCAGTCAGAACATGATGAGCGATGTGTCTTCTGAAATGCTCAAAGTTTTGTACGAAAAACCTCCAGAAAAAAATTGTGTAACTCTGTTGCTCAGGGGCGATTCAGCTGATGAACGAATCTATCGCATAAATCTGGCTGTGCGTTATTTTCCCGTCGATCACAAGTTCACGACAACAATGATGCCGAGTGTTATGGCCTTGAATGCAAGTAACAGCAAGACTGGCGTTTTGGTGCTGACGGGCGTACAAAACGATATTGCTGCTGCAATCTATCACAATTCTGACACGCAAACCATGCTACAAAACAAAATTACTTTGGCGCAGTACATGGGTTCTCTTTGAGACCTTTATTATTAAACACCATTAAACCATGTTTGAGGGTCTTATTATCTACATCTCTGTTGTCTTCTTCTTTGCTTTGTTAAAGTTGTGGCGCTACACATGTACAGACAACAACAATTATGACACACATTCTCTGCTACTGCACGTTTTCATCCTCTCATATATCTTGGCCCTCGTCTTTACATTTGCTTGACAATGCCACACACATTAGCACAGCACATCCGCCAAAACCTGTCCTCGGATCAAATGCCAGGGCTTTTGTGTTTTGAGCTCAAATTTGTACCTCAGTGGCTCCCATGCCTTCTTGAAACTATCTAACGCACCTCGTTTGCAAGCATGGTTGTTTCCAAGAACTTGCATGGCAGGAAAGACGCGCAGGTACATCTCCGTCGGCACTCGTATCTTCAAATGGAAGTGCCTTGAGTGACTTGAGCATACTTCTCGAGTTTCAAACGGCGTGTAGCTGTATGTTTCCGATTGCAGGCCAAATTTGACGCGAAATTGTTCCAATGCTATTTCCATCAGATCAAAATGCCTTTGCGTAAGGCGCACAAGTCGTCCAAGTTCAGCATCCAACACCACAACGACCACAACTGGCTCTAACTCGTAGGAGGCCATGAAGCAAAACATGATGTCGCTCGAGCCAATCAGCGCGCGCTCGTGGTACACCATAGTAGAATACTCGTTTGATACACGAAGGTTGACGTGATTGTGCATAATGCCTTCTTTTTGCGTCGTGATAATGCGCACGTCCAGTATCTTTTCCAAGAGCTTGTCTTTTTTGCGCACAACAGCACGCGCCTCAGACGCAGCGCGCTGTCGATCTGCAGCGGATAACTGATTTGTTTTGAACAAATCGACAAATTCAAGCGTGCTCGAAACAATACTACCATTGTCCGCAGCGCGCGCACGCTTCGCAGCGGGCACTGTGGGCATTGCAGCCAAACCCAAAAGCACTCCCTCCATCGCTCTCGCATAGCAACATCTGTGCCCTCTTCAGACACTTTGCTTTTTTTACACATCATCATGAAACAAGCGCATTTGCAAGTTGTTCAAGTTGAGTAACAAGTCCTGAAGCGTCTTCGACCGCGTTTTTAACGTTAGCTAATTTTTGTTTTTGATCTTCCGACAAATTGTCAGTATTTACTTTGCTTAATTTTTCCATTGCGAAGATTGCTTCCCGCAAGTGCTCGAGTGCTTCTTTCAGATGCGAAAATGCTTGTTCTTTATGATCAGTAGGATTTTCATTTTGTGAGTCGCTTTGTGCTTGTTCTTTTTTGTGATCATTTTGTGAGTCGCTTTGTGCTTGTGCTTTGTTGTGAGCATTATATGCCTCGCGTGCATGTTGCAAAGCTGCCACTGTTTTTTTTGTTTGATCCTTCGCTACTGCATATCCTTTTTGCGCTGCTTGTCCGGCTGCTTTCAATCCCTTTCCCGCCGCCTTCATTCCTTTTTTTGCAGCTGCTGCAGCTCCCTTTGCAAGTTTTGAAATCCACTCCATTTGCGTCTCAAAGTCTTCATCTGTCAGCATGTGCGCTCCTTGGGTGATAGTCTTCGGACAGTCGTTGCAACGACACCCTCCCGCACAGCTCCCCCGTTGACTGCAACTTGTCGCATTCAAATAATAAAGACCATCACTGTGCTGCAAGGTTCCTGCAGTTTGATAACCAGGATCAAAGATCAAACAAGTGTTTTCGTTTGAACCTGCAGACACGTATTGTTGTCCGTTTTCGTCCTGCCAGTGTATTGTGCCCTTAGAATCATGTTTTACAGCTCTGATGTGCGTTGGCATAAAAATCAAAATCTTAAATATCAATTGTCCTTGCATTTACGAGCTTTTTCTGTCTTTTGCTTCTGCATGCGTGTTTAGCATTGCTGGCCACCGAGACTTACCTGTGAAAGTCAACAATTTACGATGTTTCGTGTCAACCTCAAAGGCTTTGTGGTTCCGAGCTACTGTTTGCTGTGCTAGCATATCGCTACTTGGCTGCAATACATTATCTTGTGCTTTTGTGTTAGGGTCAGCAAGCTCGACAGAGGTTTTTTGTGGGTGCGCGTACTCCAAAACAACCTGCACGACATCTAAAAAGCTCAAAACAGATGCAAGGCTTACGTGCACGACAACAAGTTGCCATGGGAGCTGCAGAGATTCTTCAGCAAACCAGTTGAAGATGACAATGGAAAGTACTTGTGCCACCCGCAGAATCCCAAAAACGAATACGCCAGAAATGCGTATTGTCACATATTCTTCGATCAATGGCAATTTGCCACGTCCACGACCGCCATGGAATTGAAGAACACTATGCCGCACCAACACTGTCTCCGCCACAATGTCTGAGACGCACAAAGCCCCTGTAAAAAACAAAATTTCTTTGCAAAATATCAGGGCCGCTGCCTCTGAGACAGTGGCGCCGCTGCACGCTTGCTTGCATCTGACGTTTTTGAGTAACATGTAGTTGACATAGTAAGTCAAGATGTAAGCAATGTTAACGCACAGCAGCCTTGCTCGCGATCCCCGACGCTCGTCTTTACACATGCCTGCAGCTGTTATTTGTAGACCAGCAACGAGTATGCAGACTGGAATGAGAACTGCGAAGTATGTGTTATATGTCCACAGAACATTGCTTGCTGCAGCACAGCTCGTTCCGAACAACTGCTTCAGCAAGCACTGCATAGATTGCTGATTTTTGTGCTCGGAAATCAGAAGCAAAGCAGTAACATAACACACACTGAGCACACAGCAAGTGACAAGCCTGCCTGCTGTTCGCGCACACGCATCCATCAAGCTGTGCGTGAGCGAGCCAAACTGACTTATTCCAATTGCACAGCATAGCACAAGCAGCACTTGCGAGTAACTAAAGATCAATAGTAGACAGGTAGAGAGCACGGGCCACGCAACGTCTGGCGACGACGCAAAAACGTCCCATCGCTGCGCCACTAACATTACGCCCAAAAGACCAAAAATCGTAGATTCAACTGTCAGTACGTAAACGATCTCGTACATGCAAGCATTGACTTATAAGTGGTTTGGCGTCGATGCTACAGTCTCTAGTGTTCGCTCGTGTGCTTCCTTTACTTTTTGCTTTTGTACTTGCTCTTGTTCTTCCTCTCGTATTTGCTCTCGTATTTGCTCTCGTATTTGCTCTGCCAAAGGCTCTTGTGTTACCCCTGAATATTTATCTAAATTGTCACTGTCAGCAGCAAGCTCCTGAACTTTCTCGGGAAGTTTCTCCTGAACGTTCTTTGTCGCTGTTGGGCGCTCGAATTTTTGCTGCTGTGCGTAGTTGAGCAAAACACTGCTTGGTTGTAAGTACTCATCGGAAAGAATCAACTCTAACTCTTCGCTCAGATCCATGTCTGACAAGTTGTCATCAGCAAAGCCAGAACTCAGAGAAGCTTGCAGGTTGTTGATATCTGTATTCGAATCCTCTAAATCAAGCATGATATTGTCAGCGTCAGTGACCTTCAAGCCCAATTTTTGCAAAGCTTCACTCGTGTGTTTCATCGAAACAAGCATGTGCTGATTTAACTGACTCTGTCGCAAATTTTCCAATTGCTTCTCCATGCTCATACGCTTCTTGCCCATACTAGCTAGTGTGCTTCTGAGAGCGCGACTGCGTAGCAAAAGGTCTTTGATCACAGTTTTGCTTTTAGTGCCTTGCATAGTTTTGACTCTATCTACAATGATACTCAGCTCTCGTTTTGTGTTGTGTTCCGCTTGCGTCAACTCATTGATACTAGCCGACACGCTCATCTCTGCTAGCAGCATACTGTCTCGCGGCTGTGTACCCCACATAGCCAAAGCAACCCCGCGCACAGTGTTCGCAAACGCAGTCTGAATACCCTTGGAGCAGTCCTCTGCTTTTGTCGCCATGCTACACAGTCGGCAAATACTAAATTACGCATTGATGTAATTTTGTGTCGTCCACGAACGAAAAAGCTTTTCTGCCGAATTTTGAGTCTGTTTGAGTCTGTTTATGTCTTGATGTCTTTTTAAAGCAAATGTGCTTGAACACGCCTTCAGCGCAGGGCTTCTCATGTATTGTTCGCAAACGGGTGTGCAAACGGGTGTGCAAACAGGTGTGCAAACAGGTGTGCAAACAGCTGTTGTGACGGCTGTACGGCTGTTGCGTGTGCTCAGAGATGGCAAAACAAGCGTAGTGGTGCAAGTTCTTGAAAGCAACGCTGTGCTCAAGTGCGAAGTAACAAACAGTAGCACACACCATCTACAGCAAGGGCAAACTGCAACAATACAATCGCTAGCGTACGACCCTCCATTTCTTCGCGTCAGTATAAACAGTATGAAAAGCGGCGCAGAAGCTGCAACTTCATGTGCTCCATGCTTAGACACCAAGGACATATTATCAACACAGCAACCACGGCTGCGTAAACGAATGTGCTTTGATTGACCTGAATTGACTTAGCTTTTCATCACTTTGATTGTCGACTACTTGCTTGACAGCTAGGAATGGCTAATGTGCGCATCGTTTTCGTCTTGAAAAATGGGGTGGAGATTGCTCGGCACGCTCAAGTCACGTCATTGCAAACTATATGCGCGCTAATTAGCTCTTTGCTGTTGGAGCTGGACAACAACGAGTTTCATGCAAGAGAATCCTCAGCAGTGATTAAAATACTGGTTCAAGTTGCACATCAGGGCCAGGAGCTTTCTGAAAAACCACTTTCAGTCGTCAATATGTGTGGAAAAATTACACACCAAGCGACGTTGCACATACACAATCCTGGAGTGCAAGCCTACATCAAAAAAGAGCGCAACAACTTTGGAGTTTCACACGCTGTCTACACGCGCTTCTGCAACTTCCACACCAGCAATAACAAGTCGTCGACGTTACTTCGAGCAGGCACATCGAGCAAAGCAATTGCTCACGGAATCTGTCATGTGTTTGTTGCGGATAGTTTGCTTGATGTCGTTGTCACCAACATTGTGTACAACGCTCGCCTGGGTAGACCAGTGTTAGCTAACAACAAGCGTATTATGCGTGCAATCAAAGAACTTGCGTTAGGCCCTGTGCTTGAGTGTATGCCAGTGGAAGAGTGCATGTTTGTGCACTGTCTCAAACAAGAACTGACAAACACAGCAACATTGCAAAGCGTAGGCTTGCAAAATCTCCAAGAAGTGTCTGTGCGAATTAACATCTGCCGCACTGGCGTTGTCAATTTTTTCGTCGGTCTACCGGGCGGCGTGCACCTCAATTTGGACCCTGAGCTGCGTTTAGTTTCTGTGTGTGAGACATTGTTGCAAGCAATAGTTTGCGCAACGTGATTCAAATAAAAATTTGCAAGTTTTTGCTCAAATGCTTATAAAAGAGTGCTCGGGGGCAGTGACAAAGACAAAATGACAAGTCTTTTGCCTGTGCTTTTCAACCCTGGTCTTCTTGCCTTCGGCCCTGGACGCAAAAAGCGTGCTACAGAGCCTACAGAGCATACAGAACAGAAACTTGTCGATAAGACGCAAACGCTGCTGCTTGTCGCACAACACATGGCAGAGCGTAAGCCATGGAATATGCAAGCTTTCCACATAAATATGTTGCATTTGCCGATGATTGCTGTAACATGCAAGACGTTGCAAGCGTGGCTAATGCACGATAGCATTTGGCTGCCGATCCTGCGTGCACTGATGTACAAACGAGATTTCAGGCTGTCAGAAACTTTCGTCTGTCTTATCTTCAGATCTATGGTTCTCCAGCGCAAGAGAAACCCCGAGCTGCAGCAGGTAACATGGAAGATGGCCTGCATGTTGAACAAGTGCGAGCGTGTCATCACTACAAATTTGTGGGTTTATAGCACTTTTCAGCGCGAATTTAGTTGGTTATTTGATCTGCTTGGCCGGCACAATAAATATTACGATGCTGATAACGAGCAGGTGGCCTATGAAGATTCTATACCAATCTACCCCAAAGGCGAGCGTTACCTAGGTTTTGGCATGTGTGATATCTGGCGTGGAATGCCACTGCATCTTTCACGGCAAGCTACTGAGCTATTCCAATGCAAGGTAACCCCCGAAGGCACTTTGCTGTTCTGCCTCAACACTACCTTGTACCTCGTCAATTCGGACGACATTGACGAAGAAACAGGTGCACCCCCACTTACAGTAAGTTGGGGAGTCCAGAAACAACATAAGAAAGGGTATTGGGTGATGTGGGATACAAGCTGCGATTTTGATATAACAAAGCAAACCTATGTTGCCAATAGATGGGGATCACATGAGCCAGGGATCTTGAATCTGTATCCTGCAGATCTTCTACCTCGTAGATACCGCACACCCAGCGTAGAAGTGGAATTGGACACAGGCGACGTTTTGCATTTGATACTGGGTGTGCTTGATAACACGCACGGTGTTAGTTTTGGTGTTCCATTTGCACGCCTGACAATTGACATTGGCACAGCACAAGAAAACTACTTGAGTGTCGACCGTGAATTGAAAAGCGAACTGGTATTCAAAGAGGCCAGTCTGAAAAAATTCTTTGACGGGTTGCGGCTTAAGTTGGAGGAGGAAAAATCAGACTCTAGTATGCAGAGCTAAGAGTACCATTTGTGTCTTAATAAAAAAATGATTGATTTCATGTGCAATTTTGAAAGCAATAAGAGCATTAACAAGTATAAAACAAAGATATTTATCAGTAGTTGTCTAATCATGCCTAGAAATAGAGAACTCGACGATGCAGCAATGTCCCTCCTTCAGGTGCACCATCACACCAGCTGGCTGTGCAGAAGCACGAGGCAGTGGGTAAAACAAAGGAAAAAGACGAGGATTCAGCGTAAAAAGCAGCAGCTGCATAGGTTACAGTGCAAGCAGATCATGAAGTTGTTCAAGAAGATTTTAAAACAAGTGCTATTCGAAAAATTTTGCTCAGAGGAGCAGGCATTTGAAAACTTGATAGAGGAAAATAGAAAAGCAGTCACGGCGCCAGCGTGGGTCAGTGCAAACAAAAAAGCCCAAGCGAGGTTGTAACATATTTTCATGGCAGAAATAAAATATACAGCGAACAGTTCTAAAATGTCTGCAGTAATTGCTTGTTTAAAAGTGGATAAGCGCCAGCAATGACTATAATAATCATTGCGTATGTTAGCGTAATGTCTATCAATCTTCCTAGCAGCATGCCAACGCTGCTATCAGCCTGTACACCTTTGCTTTGCATAGACGTGCTTTGCATAGACGTGCTTTGCATAGACGTGCTTTGCATAGACGTGCTTTGTCTCTAATATGCACTTCTGCCATTCCAAGTTTGTATTACTGTGTGCAAGAATGTCCCTCCCAACACTATAATAAAAAGCATTCCTGTTGCGGTGCTCGCGTACTCTATTTCATTGCGCATTGAAATGCGCACAGCAAGTTCAAAGACACAAGTAAGCGTACCAGTGTCGACAATCAAGAAAAAAAGCTTGCGAGCAATTGTCCAATCATTTGCAGTACTTCTGTGACATTCCGTGTGAATGAGTGCAAAATTCATAAACTTCAGAAAGGCTCTGGTGCCAAACAACAATGTAAGAATACCTAGAAATGGGTTTTCGTATGTGTCGTGTAGATGTGCTGTCAAAATTAATTGTACTGCTACAAGTGTTCCAAGTGTGCTAATATCTCTTGAAGATTGCTCGTCAGATTGCTTTGATTTGATATAATTCTGTGTGTGTGCAGACTCTGTTTCATCATGTAATTCTGTGTATGGCTTGTCTGACGTCGCACACGTAAAAAGCTCTGCAAAAACATAAAGGTAGCAGTAGCATTCAAGAATGAAATTTAGCGTCAATTCTTCGGAAGTCACCAAGTGTTGTGTCAAAACTCCAATTGCTTGTAGCACGCGTGAGAGTGTTAGCATACCAATGATTACTGTAGTAGTAAACAAAGAAAATTTTCTGCGTTTACCATGTACCAAAAGTGTCAAATGCTCACAAACACGCGTGAAAAAAAACAAACAACTTAGCGTCACAAAAAGACTCCACCACAAGGGCTTTTCATTGCGTCTCCAATACAGTACAGCATTTTCAGTATCCAACACAAACTCGAGCTGACTGTGCACAATGTCACAAAGCGACACTTGGTAGTCTTGATGCACAGTTGCGATGTTTCTGTTTGCTGTCTGTGAATGACATCCATGCTGTGGGTCCACAAACGGGTTTTTTTCTAATGCTACATCAACTTTGTTTGTTGGAAACATGGTAATCAAATTTTCCGCATCAAGCGATGTACATAGCGCGTTCTTCGTTGGAACACAAGCAAAAGAACTTTGCCATTCGCGCATTCGTGAAACAAATTTTAACAGTGGAAACTCAGACATTTGCAAAGCAGGAGCTTCACACAATGTGCACCACTGCACTCCGTGCTCGCTTATTCGCACATATTTACTGGTCAATAACACGGTGTACATTGGACCGTGGTTCCATCGCAACTGCATGTGCGAAGTTGCGCTCACAAGAAAAGGAAAGGTGTCTAATGCCAACGGAACAAATGGCATGCAACCAAATCTCTTTTAAGTGTGTAATGCATGCATTGTAATGCATGCATTGTAAAAGCTGGTGACGTTTCCTTTACAAAGAAGCATCTCCCATGATCTTCCGCAAAGCAGGAAACTTTGAATATGCCTGGTGCATAATCGAATGGCAGTTGGTCTGCTCTAATATCATTTGCAGCAGATTCGAGTCGTAACGAAGGAGTGCCAGATACAAACTAGTTTTCTTTGAGCTGCAGCCCTTGACAAAAACTTGGCCGCCAAGCCGCTTGTGTGTGCCCATCAAAAATGCAAGAACATGCTCGAGAGGCAGCTTCGAATACACGCCATACATTATCTGTTCTCCAGCAGACCGCGTGGAGTGTGTCCTGATTTTTTTTGCATGAGAATGAATAGCATGCAAATTAACGTATCTAATCTTTATATATTTTTACCTTTGCTTACCTTTGCTGCACCAGGCGAGGCACAGGCTGAAAGTTTATTGTTTGTGCATAGCCCAAAGCAGATGGAACGACAGATTTCCACTCGTTCAATCTACCCTGTCCCCACGTGTATATATTGCCATCTTCTGTCAATACAGCCGAATGTCCTTTGCCCGCTGCGATGCATGCAATACGGCGAGAGTCGAAGTACTGCATATCTAGCATTTGAGGCGCCATTACATACTTGTAATGTTCGTGTCTGTCGAGACCAAGACGTCCTTGTTCACAGTTGCCAAAAGCCCACAAATCTCGATTCTCAGTAAGCACCAATGTGTGATGCTGGTTTGCAGCAGCCAACCGCACCCGGGAGCGAAAAACATCCTCGCCCCCGACTCGCACAGGATAAATTTGGTCAACAAAGCCCCATCCCGAGCCAAGCTGTCCACAACAGTTCTGTCCCCACGCATATAGCACGCCGTCTGCGATTACGACTACGTGCTGTATGCCTGCTGTCAAAAATTCGACAGCAGGCAGCTCCAACCGAATAGACGAATAATTTGTATATACCGTCTTCGCAGGATTGCAAGCATCAATGAGAGTGGGGACAAACGCGTTTGGGCAAGTATAACCAGCGAGATGTGCCGTGGTATGTGTACGCACAATGCCCAAGCACTTGGATGTGTATTGTCCGAACGTTCGAACAGCCCCGTCGTCCGTAAGAATTGCAGAAAAACATGCGCCACACGTTATCATGCTCGTGTGTCCATCCCACGGACCTTCTGCAATGCGCGAAAGCTGTTTTAGGTATTTGACATTGGCATCCCCTACTCCAAGCTGCCCGCTCCAGTTTTTTCCCGCTGCCAACACATGCTTGTCCTCAGACAGCGCAAGACAATGCATATGCCCTGTTGCAACAAAGACTATGCGTGTTGGAATTTGCATGTCCAGAATTTGCATTTTATAGCGAGCTTCTTTGTCCACCACTTCCGCAAACATGCCAGAAATCCATACTTGACCTTTGGTATCTACAGACGCAAGGAAGCTGTCAGATGTTGCAATCATCAAAGTCTTTGCATCTTGCACTTTGTCCGCCGTGTCCGCCGATTTGCAGTTTGCGACGCACAGTTCCAGCACAGACAAAGTACGGATTTCGCGTGAGGAACCCATACCCAGCTGTCCTTGCAAATTGTCGCCACAGGCACGTGCAGTGCTGTCACTGCACACAACAGCCAGTGATCTTTTGCCGCACGCAAGCATACTCGCGAAGCAGCAGCTTGTGCTGCTTGTGCTCCGCGTGCTGGCCGCGTTGAACACACGAAAGATAAAACTCTGGCAGCACCGTGTACCAAGACTCAGGCGAATGAAAGACTCGGGCGAATTCTACTCACGAACAAACCTCAGGCCAAAATTTCTCAGGCCAAAAACCTCAGGCCAAAATTTCTCAGGCCAAAAACCTCAGGCCAAAATTTCTCAGGCCAAAAAC
>Ga0209651_1000048_pt1 | contig 40056 bp, 47 predicted proteins | sample LauGreFBDMM110SN_2_FD_188216 | JGI IMG/M metagenome (GOLD analysis project Ga0209651, IMG submission 188216) | Freshwater lake microbial communities from Lake Michigan, USA - Fa13.BD.MM110.SN (SPAdes) (version 2) | ecosystem: Environmental > Aquatic > Freshwater > Lake | place: Lake Michigan... | reverse complement strand
GTATTGTTGACTTAAAAACTAATACTGGTGTTACGCAAGACAAGACAGACACCACGACCGTTGGCAAAAATACGCTTGCTACTACAACAGCAGGGGGCATTACCGCACCCAAAACCACAACAGACGGCACGTACACAGGTACTTCTGGCGTAGCCCCCGCTATGAACACTTTGTTTGGCCAAGGTAAGTTTGTTGGCACGGGTACTGAAATGGGTACAGGCACGACAGGCCCAATATTGGACTTTGGCGGTACGACAGCGTTTGGTACGACTAGTCCCTTGGCGGCAGCTAAAGCACAAATAGCCGAGCAGTCAGCCGCTAAGAAAGCCGCAGACAAAGCCAAACTTGATTTGTACAGCCAGTGGGGAGCGTTGAACCCCAAAGCCACAAACCTTGAACATGCCAACTTTGTAGACACAATTGGTCTTGACCCCGCCGTTGCCGCGCAACTTATTGGTATTAGCCCAGATCAAGCGCAGAATGCTTACGCCGATGCTAAGTACAACAAACAGACTGGCGACTCACAAGCCGCATACAACTACTTGATGGGCAAAGGCGCGTACCCAACTAAATCCAAAGTTGGTGAAATTGCCCGTCCTTACGCAGAAGCCACGCTTGGTTACCCAGCCAACACCAACAGGCAGTACATCTACGACCAAGCCACTGGCAAGTACAACCGTAACCCTGACTATGTAGCCGAGTATAAAGACTCATCAGGCGGCGTGAACTACCTCATGTCACCAACTGAAATTTTTAATTACTTCAAGAAGAATGCAAGTCAAGACGACGCAACAACGTACGCGTGGGCACTTGCAAACAACCTGACGCCAAAAGATATTGCTGATGCTACAGGTGTTCCACTTTCCCAAATAACACCAAAGTGGCGTGCTGCTGTGGCAAATAAAGTGGCAACTACAGTCAAAAATGCAGACGGTACGGTTAACCAAGAAGCCACTGACAAAGCAATTGCAGACAAGGCCGCCGCCGATAAAGCCGCCGCAGATATTGCGGCCAACAACGCTATTAAGGATAACTGGGATGAAGCCGCTTACTTAGCCGCAAATCCTGACGTTGCTGCCGAGTTGTCTACAGGTAGATCTGTGTCTGGGCAACCAGTCAAGTTTAAGACTGGGTACGAACACTTCACAATGTTTGGCCAAGCTGGTGGAAGGAAACCCACTGTTAAAGCTGGAACGACAGCCACTACGGGTTCCACAGCCACTACGGGTTCTACAGCCACTACGGATTCCACTCAGTTGACAAACCCAGCTTCACCACCAACATCTGATCCCGGTGAGCGCAATGAATGGGTGTGGGATTATGTCGGTAAAAAATGGATTGCCTCGGAAATTCAACGGGCTGCTGGCGGTGGCATCATGAAACTAGCCATGGGCGGTATGCCAATTGATGGCTATGCCGTAGGCGGTGGACTAAGTGCTTTGGGTAGCTACTCTGATGGTGGCCGACTGCTTCGAGGCCCCGGTGATGGTGTATCTGACAGCATCCCTGCAACGATTGGCCAAAAACAACAACCTGCACGCCTTGCCGATGGTGAGTTTGTAGTACCTGCTCGCATTGTGTCTGAACTGGGTAACGGCTCAACAGAGGCAGGCGCTAAGAAGCTCTACGCCATGATGGATCGTGTACAACGTGCACGCGGTAAAACCACAGGCAAAAACAAAGTAGCGGCTAATAGCCGTGCTGACAAACACCTTCCCGCGTAAGGACAGATCATGGCCGGCGAAACAACTCCAACCCAAACAAACTATACAAACGTATCAATCCCAGACTACGCTAAGTCGTATGTCACGGATATGCTGGGCCAAGCCGCAGCAGTTACCGACATTAACACCAATCCCTACATGCAGTACATGGGGGACAAAGTTGCGCAGTTCACACCTTTGCAGCAGCAAGCCTTTACGGGTGCGCAGAATATGAAGGTGTCGCCTCAGATTCAACAGGCTTCCGATTTGACGGGCTTGGCTTCACAAGCGGCCATGAACTACGGCACGTACAACCCCGCTACTTTTTCAGCATACGCAGCACAGAACCCCAACCTGAACTACTACCAAGCAGGTAATGTCGCTAGTGTTGGAGGCAGTAACATGTCTACGCCAACCATGGCGACTGCTAAGAGTGCATACGACCCTAAGATACAGCAGTATCAGATGGCTCCCTCACAGGGGATTACAACTGAGTCTTTTACACGTCCTAGTACGCAAGACCAGTACATGTCGCCCTACATGCGTAATGTGGTTGAGCGTCAGCAACAGGATGCCGCCCGTCAAGCAGCTATTGCAGGGCAAATGCAAGGTGCCCAAGCCGCACGTTCTGGTGCGTTTGGCGGTAGTGGTGACTACTTAATGCGTGGGCAGATGGCGGGTAACTTAGCCCGTCAAAAAGGCGACATCTTTGCACAAGGCCAACAAGCCGCATTTACCCAAGGTCAGCAACAGTTCAATCAAGAACAAGCCGCCAGAATGCAGGCAAACCTTGCCAATCAGCAAGCGGGGCTACAAGTAGGCAGTCAGAATCTGTCGGCGATGCTTGGCACCCAGCAACTGGCCACACAAACTGGACTGCAAACAGCGTTGGCTAATTTGAGCGCTGCTCAGCAAGCCAACGTGCAAAACCAAGCGGCACATCTGCAAACGCAAGGACTTAACGCACAACAAGCATTGCAGGCAGCGTTAGCCAACCAACAAGCCGAGATAGGTCTAGGCAGTCAGAACCTGCAAGCCAAGCTGGGTGTACAACAATTTGGTGCTGGTCAGGATTTACAAGCACAACTGGCTAATCAACAGCAGTTAATGCAGGCACAACAATTAGCCGAGCAGTCACGCCAATATGGTGCAGGTCTAGGACTTCAAGGTTTGCAAACAGCGCTGACAGGTGCAGGTCAGTTGGGTAACTTGGGCAATACATCTTACAACCAGCTAATGGGTATTAACCAACTGCAAGGTCAGTATGGCGGTATGCAGCAGCAACAAACGCAAAACATCCTGAATCAGCAGATGCAGGACTTCCAAAATTACCAAAACTACCCATACAAGCAGTTGGGCTTCATGTCCGACATGCTCCGTGGTTTGCCATTGACTCAGCAGTCAGGTACGATTTACCAGCAAGCACCTTCCGCGCTATCTCAAGTAGCTGGTTTAGGGTTGACGGGTGCGGCTTTGTTAAGAGCCAAAGGCGGTACGGTTGACAGCAACGAGCGTCCTGCAGGTCTGGCAGAATTAGCTATCCATAACATGGGCTGAAGAACATGGCACTACCAAACGCTGAAAAACTTACATCGCAGATGGCGATGTTGCCCGATGCTGCATTGAAGCAGATGGCCATGATGCATAAGAACGACCCGTACGTTCTACCCTTGATTATTTCCGAAGATGGCCGCCGTAAGCAGATGCGCCAAGCCGCGCAAGCTCAGATGGCAGGTATGCCCCAACCCAAGGTAGCCGATGCAGCCTTGGCACAGATGGGCCAGTTGCCAGAAGAACAAGGTATTGGCGCTTTACCTGCTCCTAACATGCAGCGCATGGCTGATGGCGGTATTGCTGGCTACGAAGACGACCAAGAAGGCATGGCCACGGGCGGTATGGGCGGCATGTTTAACTTTGCCCAGCAGAGTGAACCTGTAGTTCGTATGGCTGGCGGTGGTGTGCCCGGATACAAGAATGGCGTTGCGGTGCCTGCCGATTTAGATGCGTTCATTGACGAGCAAGCCAAACTTAACGGTATCCCCCCAGCTACGCTTCGCGCAGTTATTCAAGCGGAAAGCGGCGGAAAAGTTGACGCCCAGAGCAAGACATCGTCTGCCCAAGGTTTAATGCAGTTGATTAACCGCACCTTTACCAAAGGTGGTGGCGACCCCGCAAAGCGCAAAGACCCGTTTGAAAACATTCGCGTAGGTGCTAAAGTTTTGGGCGATGATGCTGCCGCTTTGCGTAAGCAATTAAACCGCGACGTGTCTCCTGAAGAACTGTACGCAACTCACGTACTTGGCCGCGGTACAGGTTCACGCTTGCTACAAGCCGACCCTAGCATGACGATGGCGCAAGCGCTTAAAGCGGCTGATCCAAAGAACGCAGACAATATCATCAAGAGCAACTCTAAGTTGTTTGGTAACGGCAACAAAACTGTTGGCGAAGTCATGCAGACGTTCTCTACTAAGATGGCTTCTGCTGTGCCAATCGGGACTGCACAAGCTGGCCAGCCCCCAAGCGCAAAACCCACAGACTTGGCTTCCCAAATCCCCGGACAGTCTGTACGAGCGCCAGCTTCTACTTACGACCAGCAGAACTCATACTTTGGTCAATTGGCTGACAAAATGGGCATACCCCTAGAGTACCAACGCAATATTGCCAACACAGCAAACGCCCTGAGTGGGTACACTTCCCCTATCAGTACGGCAAACCGCGCTGTTGGTCAGGCGTCTAAAGCACTGGAAGCTACTCCTGAGATGATTGCCAATGCTGAGAGAGCCAAACAAGTTGCTGAAACACAGCGTCTATTACCTCCGGCCAAGGCTGGACTAGAAGCGCTTGATGAGGCTTCTCAAGCAACTCGTGCTGCTGCGGAAGCAGCACGTCGTGCCCGTGGCGTAGAGCAAGATATACAAGCGGCCAAAGCCGCAGAGCAGTCTATTGATGCTGCAAACTTGACTTCAAAAATTGCCCGTACAACAGAAGAAGCCATAGCCGCTGGCCCTAATGCCCGTGCTTTGGATGCCGCCAAATTAGCTAACGCTTCTAAAGCACTGGCAGGTACACAACTGGCCGAAGAAAAAGTTAAAGATCTGTTTGGCGAAGCCGCTACATACGACCCTAACAAAATGGCGCCTGTCAGACCTGACGAGTTTGGTACTGCCGAAGCACCAGCAGAGGCACCACCCAAACCTTCTAATGTAATTGCCGCAGCCAAAGAAGCTGTACCTGCTAAAGAGCGTAAAGGTTTTGGCAACGACGACCTGTTGATGCTGGGTTTAAGTTTGTTGGCCAACAAGTCACCTAACTTCATGACTGCTTTGGGCGAAGCCGGTATTCAGACTTTGGGCGCTAAGAAAGAACGCGAGAAGGCTGAGACTGACCTTGAGTACAGAGACATCATGAAAAAGTACTACGGCTCTCTTGGCGCAAAAGCCGAAGCGGATGCCAGTTACATTGCATCTGGGGAAAAAGGACGCATGGCAGATCGTCAGAAAGCCGCAGCGCTTATTGAAAATGATTTGGCAGCTTTCAGAAAAACTATGGAAGGCAGTATGGCGCAACCCGGAGCCGAAGCCGCAAAACGCAGAGAACTTACAAACTATTATTTTGGCTTGTTTGGTATTGATGTTCCCGCTACAATGGCTGCTACGGCCGGGGTAGAAATACCTCAAGGTGTCAAGGTGACCCGCGGCTAACAATAAGTGAGGTGCGGGTATGCCGCTTTACCAAGTTGAAATCCCCGGTAGGGGTAAGTTCAAAGTCGATTCTCCGACCGAGCTAACAGACGAGCAGGTATACGCCGCCGTCCTTCAAGATATTGGTAACGCACCTCCCCCTAAAAAGGGGATGCTTGCAGCCCTTGGCAAAGGCGCAGAGTCCACGCTAAGTGGGCTTCGTACTGGCGTGGCTGGCGCTTTCGGTTCTCCCGAAGAAGCTGCTAGGGCCGGCATCCAGCGCGGCGAAGACATCTCTGGCAGATATGCTGACCAAGTCAGCATGGACAGAGTCAAAGAAGCCTTCAACAAAGACGGTGTTCTTTCTGCGGCCAAAGAAGTTGGTCGTCAAATCCCCTTGGCCATTGCTGAGCAAGCGCCTAACCTTGCTACGTCGTTTGGTGGCGCGCGTCTTGGTGCTATGGCTGGTACGGCTCTTGGCCCTGCGGGTACTGTGGCTGGCGGTATTGCAGGCGGCTTAGCAGGCGCGTTTCTCCCCTCCTTGATTCAGCAGTACGGCGGTAACATTGAGCGCCAAGCGCAAGAACAAATGGCTCGTGGCGAGCCCATTAAGATTGACACAGGTGCTGCCGGAACCGCAGCCGCCCCGCAAGCTGCCTTGGATGTAGCGCAAGCGTTTATTCCCTTTGGTGGCAAACTGGTCAGTAAGCTGACGGGCATCCCCGAGATGGCCTTCTTTGGGAGGTCTGCCGCACAAGCCACAAAGTTAGCCGATGAAAAGTTACTGGCAAGTCTTGCAAAAGGTACTGGCGTAGGCTTGTTGGCCGAAGTGCCAACAGAGATTGCCCAACAGATGCTTCAGCGTGCACAGGCAGGGTTATCCCTAACCTCCCCTGATGCGATGAAAGAGTATGGGGAAACCGCCTATCAGGTTGGTTTGCTTGGGCCTTTGGGTGCTGTCGGTCGTCTGTCTGCAAAAGGTGCAGCCCGAGACGAAGTTGCCGCTAGACAAGCCGCAGAACAAGAAGCTGCCGCACAAGCGGCTCCTACACCAGTACCCGCACCAGAGGCCGCACCGGAAGCTCCGGTTACTCCTGAAGTTGTGGCTACACCAGAGGTTGTGCCTGCACCAGAAGCTGTTGCCCCTGCTCCTGCCGTTGCTCCCGAAGTGGCTCCAGAGCCCGTAGCTGTGCCAGAGGTTGCGCCTACGCCAGCGGCTCCCGTGGGTATCAGAGAGACTGTTCGACCCGGCGCGGTCATGGGTTCTATGGACACAGGTGTGACTCCCGCTGCACCACCTGCGGCTCCCGTTGTGCCGCCACAAGCGCCGATGTCTGTGCAGCAATTGATGGATCAGTATGATACGTTGCAGTTAAAGCAAGATGCGCTCTACGACAAGATGAGTGCTTCCCCGCAAGCGTACAAAGAGAATGCTCCGTCATACAAAGAATCCCAAGCAGCGTTAGATGCTATTCGTCAAAAAATTGAGGACTTGGGCGGTACGACCGAGACACCTGAGCGCTTTGAGGCGCAGGCCAAAGCATCAATGGCAACAATCGATAAGAAGATCGAGTCCGCCAACAAAGCCTTTGCCACGGCAATGGACAAAGAAAACCGTGACTTGCCAGCCGCCGATAAAGCTATGGCACAGCTTGAGAAACTGACGGCTGAACGCGAAGTATTGTTAAAAAACCAAACTGAGAAACGTGCTGTACTGACAGAGAAGCAAACTAACCTTGAACAGCGTGGTCAGACTCGTGAGTTGTTTACCGAGAAAGAAGCGCCTATCCCTCCAACGGAGAAGCCTGAAGGCCCAGAGCAGCCCACCACCGTGCCCGGTATTGCTGAGAAGCCTGCTGAAGCGCTGGAGTTTAAACCCAAAGAAGTGCTGGCTGAGACGCCCCGCCCCGAAGGTTATGGCCTCACCCGTGTATCCGATGACAGGCCAATCAAGTTGGCCATGCAGAAAGACCCAGAGCAACTAGACATCTTTAGTCCTGAGAATATTCAGCGCACAGGTATGACTCCCGAAGAGCGTGTAGGTGCCGATCGCCGTATAGCAGAAGCCACAAACATGTCGGCTGGTCGTGTCTCCCAGTATGTCAGGGATGCTGAAAAGCAGCGTATGACCCGGGCACTAGATACGCGGTTAAATCTTGCCGGCACAGAAGCTACACGTACTGTAACGCCTGAACAGTACGACATCACAATGAACAACATCGACCGCCTGCATAATAAGGTGGTGCTCCCGATTGGTAACGCCAAGCAGTCTTGGTTGCAAGAGTTGTACGATGCCGCAGACGTACACAACACGCTTCTTGAGCAGGCAGAAACAAACAAAAGCTTTGGCCTTCAGCGCAAGATCAACGCAGCACTTAGCAAGTACAACAAAGTGCTGGCCAAGATTACGCCTGTGCGTGAGCAAATTGAGAAAATGTACAAGAGCATGTACGAAACCACGCCTGCGGCCAAGGCAAGCGTAGTGGCAACGGAAAAGAAAAAAGCAGCTGAAGAACAACTTGACACCATCAAGATCAGGGATGCAGAAGGCAAGACCGTTGGTGCTCAAGTAAGTCGCGCCGTTAAAAGAACCAAACGGATTGAGTCAGGCGATGTCCGCAAAGAAGCGGAAGACTCTGCCCAGATGCGTAAATTGGCAACGTCTCTTGGTATGCAAGAGCCTGAGTACGAGAAGCTTGGCAACAACATGGCCAAACGCGTGGCCGCGTTACGCGAAAAATACGGCAAAAACGATCCCGAAGTAACTGCATTCCAGTTGCAGATGAACGACACGTTGCAGGCCAAGGCGCTTGAGCTTGGAAGAAAAACCCCTGAGTACAAGGCCACGCTTGCAGAGCAGACAGATATTGTCAGAGAAGCGCTGTCTCAAAGCAAACAAGAAACGCCTTCCAAACGTACGGAGCAAGAGACTCGTAAAGTACGCCGCGCACCTACAGAAGACCGTACGGGTTCTGCCGAAAGCCGTGTAGCTACAGAGAAGAAATCCCTGCGTGAAGCGGGTTCACGCCTGACTAAAGCGCAGGTTGAGGAGCTTGTCAAGGCGGCGTACGACTCGGATACTGGCACAGCCTACCGCACCCGTGAGACAGAAGGCGGCACAATTGATGCTAAGCAAGCCGCTGACTTCATGGAAAAAGTGCAGAGTAAACTGCCTTCAAACGTAAAGCTGGTATATGCCGCTAACCCCGGTAAGATTCCTGTGGCGCTTCTTACGCGTATGTCAGAGGAGGGCGTCAACCCAACCGAAGCCATGGTGCAGGGCGCTGTGTTCAGCGACGGCACGGTCTTGGTGGTTGGTGACCAGCATGCTGACTTGAAAGACTTGGAAGCCACAGTATTTCACGAGTTGGTTGGTCACTACGGCATAGATACCATAATTGGTATCCCCCGCCTCCAAGCGTATGCCAACAAGACAGACCTACGCAAACTGGCTGAAGAAATTGGTGGTCAGAAACTTGTAGATGAAGTTATTAGAACTGCCCAGTTCAATGCAGCACAGGGCAAGAATGAAGAAGTCCAAAGACTTCAGGTCTTGCGTGAGATTATTGCGCACACTGAAGAGGCTCGTGTAACTGAGAGCTTCAGACAAAAGGCTGGCCGATGGCTCAAGGAGTTTGTTGGCATGATTCGCGCAGGCTTGCGTAGTCTGGGCTTTACTTCTTCCTCTGTACTATCAACATCTGACGTCTTCTATGCTTTGAAGCAGTCCCGCAAAGCGTTTGAGAACAAAACAATCGGCCCATACAGAGCCGCCGATGGCCAGATTGCCTTCCGTACCAAGAAAGAACCCACGCAGTATGGCGCTTCTTTCATTGCCAAGGAACCAACCCTTAAAGACCAGTTGCTAGGCAACATCATGGGTTTGGCAGGTCGTGTCCAATACATTGACAAAGACGCAGCCTTGTCTGAGGCTTTCAAACGTGGCGTAGCCGCCAACGCCATCACTTCTTTGGAAGCACAAAACGCAGAGTTCTATTTGCGGTTTGGCCAACAGCGTAGCCAGTATGCGGGTCAAGCACTGACCAACGGAAAGCTCGTCTTGCGCAAAGGCGAAGGCGGTGGCTACGTGTACGACAGCGTCAAGGGCGCTAACATGGTTGAAGTAGCAGAAGCCTTGCACAAGGGTAAGTTTGCCAACGACACAGAAGCCGAAGCTATTCTTACCGCATACGTGGCAGGTGAGCGTGCCAAGGTCAAGGGCTGGCAGAAGTTGAACTACGAGAACCCTGCTCTGGCTGAGAAGGAATACAACGATGTCATGCGCCTACTCAACAGCGACAAGACAAAGAAAGATGCCGTGCTGGAAGCCGCACGTATCTACAAAGAGTTCAACGCTGGCCAGATTGACTTCCTTGTGCAGACAGGCGCCATCACTCCAAAACTGGCCAACGAACTTAAGTCCGTACCGTACATCCCGTACTACCGCGTCAACAGCAACAGTGGCAATATTGAGTTGATGGTGGACAAAGAGACGCCTGTTCGTATTGGTAACGTCAAGACTGAGCCACAACTGAAAGAGTTGGTAGGTGGCAATAAGAACATTTTGCCAATCTTTACAAGCTCGGTACAGAACACGTTCATGCTGACTGACTTGGCACTACGCAACCAGATGATTAAAGAGTCTGCGTTTTTGCTTCGGAAGATGGGTATCGCATCAGCGCTTGGAGAAGGTTCTGGCCCTGCAAGCGACAGCACTGTGCGGTTCAAAGTTAACGGCAAAGATCATTTTGTCTTCATTGACAAAATTCAGTACGGTATCCCTGCGGAACTCATTATCAAGGGCATGGAAGGTATCAAGACCACGATGCCTGCCGCTATCAAAATGATGGGTATCCCTGCTGACATCTTGCGTAAGTTTGTGACACGTAACCCTTCCTACGCTATCCGTCAGGTTATCCGTGATCCTTTGAACGCATGGTTGACTACGGGTACAGACGCTACGCCAGTGCTCAGTTCTTTTAAAGAGTTGGCTACCATGGTGGCTGGACGCAGCGATGTTGAGAACAAACTGATGCGGTCAGGCGCTATTAGTACTAACGTATTCACAGGCGATCAGCGCGATGCAGCCAAGTTTCTCAAAGATATTAGCGCAGGTAAGTCTGGTTGGGACAAGTTGATTGCCAAGGCTGATGCGTTTGCCATGCAGGGCGATGCGGCTACCCGTGCTGTCATATACAAAGACTCCCTAGCCAAAGGGATGTCCGAGCAAGCAGCGCTTCTGCGTACGCTAGAGTCCATGAACTTTAGCCGCCGTGGTTTGTCGCCAAGTATGCAAGCGCTGTCGATCATCATCCCGTTCTTCAATGCGCAGATTCAGGGTCTGGATGTGTTGTACCGTGCATACACAGGTCAGATGCCATTTAGTGAACAGCTTAAGATCAAGCAAAAAATGATAGCTCGTGGCTTGATGCTTTCCGCAGGCACACTGGCTTACGCCGCCCTGATGTCTGATGATGAGGCGTACAAACGCGCCAAGCCTGAAGAACGCTACGGCAGTTGGTTCATGTATATCCCCGGCTTTGACGAGCCTGTACGCGTACCTATCCCGTTTGAATTGGGTTACTTGTTCAAAGCGTTGCCAGAAGCTTTGTGGGATATGGCATCCAACGACGAGAAGGCATCCAAGGCAGTGGGTGGTTGGCTTAAACTTGTAGCGCAGACCAATCCGTTCAGTTTGCCACAGGCCATCAAGCCTCTCACCGAAGTTTATCTTGGCCAGTCGTTCTTTGGCGGTGCTATCGAGTCACAGCGTGAGCAAAAGATGCTGGCGGGTGAGCGTGCGCGTGAGTCCACCACAGAGTTTGCCAAGCTGCTTGGTAGCTTTACAGGTAGCGAAACGATCAAGCAGATCACAGGCAAAGAAGGTTTATCCCCTATCGGTATCGACTACCTCATCCGTGGTTACACGGGCGGTCTTGGTTTAGGTATTGTGCAGTTGGCCAACCCGATACTGAACATGGAGATGAAAGAGGACGTTGCCAAGCCTACGCTCAAGGCAAGCAAGACGCCGTTCATCGGTGGTTTGTTCCAGCCCGTTGAAGGTAGGGGCACCCTTGATGAAGCGTATGACCGGATGCTTGATATTCAGCAGACCAAAGGCTCGTTCAATCGTCTCGTGGAGCAGGGCAAGACAGCCGAAGCCAGAGCGTTTGCTCAGGAACACGCAGAAGCCTTGGGAGCAGCATCGGTGTCTGGCTCAGTACAGCAAAAGCTTGGTGAGTTTTCCAAGTACCGCCGTCAGGTAGAAGCCGCACCAAGGATGACCACCGAGCAGAAAGACGAGTTGCTGGCGCGTATTGACAAAGCGCAGACGGATTACGCCCGTGCCTTCCTCAAGGCAGTCGATAGAACCACACGCCAGTAAAGCCGTCCCTGATCCCGATCTTGGCTCGGGCATCGAACAAACGGAAGCCGAGGGCCTTATTCAAGCCCTCGGTTCTAATAGCCGCAGTGTCGATGCAGGGGACAAAGAACCCCTGCCCCCGTTCAAGCCGCGGCCACGGATACTGGATTGATAACTTCTTCATCCAAACTAGAAATTTCTCTCGAAATTTTCATGGTGGACACCCGCATGGGTGGGCCACTGGTTCTTGCCATCAGGTCTTTCTTAGGCATGTAGGACACTACAAATTGTTTCTCAAGCTGGCGCTTAAAATCAGCGTAGCCAAAGCTCATATTGGAGCAGAAGGTTTTTAGCAAGCGTTCCTCAATAAAGAAGTCAACATGGTTGGCTGTTACGCCGTGCTCCACGCGCCCCATAACTACCGATCGGGTAGTAGAAGAGTCGATCAAAGCGATATCCCCAAGCAGAGCACTAGCGCCTGACCTAACGTTGAAACGTACCACCACAAACTTGCCGTAGTTCTCTTGGATGAATCCGTTGAGCACATCTTCTGCGTTGCGCTTGCTTGTCCTGACTGTACCGCGTGCTACGTTGACACGGCCTTTCAAGAATTCTTTAATCTCATTAAGCGGAAAGTCAACAATGTTCAGATACTTATTGCCGAGTATTGCCCCTGCCGTCATGATCGTGCCCACACCCGCCATCCAGAATCGCTCGTCGTTGGTAGCGTTGAAATCCTTGTAGCAGTTACGCACGACATCAGGCACAAGGGTCTTGAGCATCGGTACATTCTTGGCCAAGAACTCAGCTAACTCGTGGCCAACTACACCATAGTTCTCTTGCAAGGACTTGATGACTTCAATCTCATGGGGCTCCCATGCCAGTTCTTCGTCCATGACAAACTCCAGAACACGTCGCATCTCGCCTTCCGATGAGTGCTTGCGTGAGCCTGTTAGGTAGTCCACAACGTGGGTATTGGAGGACATGATGGCCACTGTCTGCCAGATAGAAAGATTCAAGCGTTCCTTGTTAGCGCCAGACTCCATACGCTCCTTGCCGCGACCCTCGGTCATGTCCAGTAGGAACTCGGGGAACCACTCAGCATCCTTGCGGTTCTTGGCGGTGATCTCATCGGTCACCAAGGGCAGACTTTGCAGCAGACCAAGGCGTTGCTGCATGGCCACCGGAGAAGTGCTCTTGCCTGTGCGGTAGTGCGTTGGGTGACCCCAAATAGAAGCCGCCCCTTCCAGTGCCAGTGATTTACCCGTACCGGACTCGGTTGAGCCGCAGTGGTACGTCATGCCGTAGATACCTGTGAAGCGCATAAACGGAGCGCTTGCCCCTGCCAGAACAACAGACAGATGGCCGTATAGCCTCTTTGCTATAAGCATCTTGATGAACGTAACCCAGTTCTCAATCGAGCCCTTGGGTTTGGTGTTGGCCACGATGTTCTCAAGGCCGGGCATCGGCACTTCCACAGGAGCAGATGTGGCGCTGTATATCTTACCTGCGTACACAAACATGCCGTTCTCTTGCCAGCCGTAGTTAGCTGGTACTTTGACGGGTGATTTATCGTTGCTCATTTTTTCCACGCTCGCACGTACGTAATCAAACAAATTCTTGTCGTTGCCTCGACCAAACGATGCCACGATATTCTGGTTGGCCAGTGCCTTGACCGTTTCGTCTTGGCTCACGACCGCCTTCTGTGCCATTGTGATGTTCTGCACACCCTCGCGCCTGATGGCCATGAGGTGTACTGTGTGCTCTCCGTTGTGGCTCAAGATGTCCACAGGAAAAAGATCGTAGGGGATAATCAAAACACTGCGCATGACCTTGTTGCCCTGCGCATCTTCGTCTTCCTTCTGAATAAAAATGCCACCACGCTCACCATAAGCGTAGCCACGGGGTGCTTCAGGGCGAAGCACTTTCTTAACTTCCTCGTCCATTGCAACGCGGGGCAACTCCACCACGCTTTCCACAGTTGTTACAGCCATCTCACGCCCGAAGATCAGCGGGTTTGTAATCTTCCCCCAGTGGGGGCAGCTTGGGCAGACTCCGGGGTTTTCCGAGTCCATCTTAGTGCAGGGATAGGGGCCTTTGATCTCAGCCAGCTTAGTGCGCATGCGGTCTTCGCTGTACGGGTGCATGTCACTGATCCACTTCGATGCACCTTCGCCATCCACACAGACCTTTGTCCACGACAAGATTCCGCGCCACAAGGGTTCCATCCCGTCTTCTTCGGCATGTTCTACGTAGTGTGCAATCTGGCCACAGCCTGTGCCTGCACGGGTCTTGACCACGATATTCTTGAAGCGGGTGACGCTGTTCTCAAACAGTTTGACTTGGGATGCGCTTGGTGTGGCTGGCCTAGTACCGGGTAGATCAACCACATTGCTGGGTTGCTTGGCTTGGACTTCGTACTGCGTACCGATCAGGTTCTTCTCAACCACAGCGCGGATGTCGGCCAACTCAAACACAGAGCCCTCGCTCATGAAGCGCACGTTGGTTTGCTCCCGAACCTTCTTCTTGTTCTTGATGCCGGTATTGATCGTGGCAGGGATACGCAGAACGCGGGATGCGTCTGATGTCACTGTTGGGTCAATGTCCAGTTTGTTCTGATAGCACATGCGCTTAAACGCTTCGGCCACAGGCTTCCACTCGTTGACATCCACGGCTTCGGTCAGCGGCCAGTATGCGTGCACACCGCCGCCAGATGCCACCATCCAAGGGTCGCCCATAGCAGACAATCCCGTAGTCTCAGCAAAATCCATGATGGCCTGCGCCGCCAACTTTGCACTAGCGTATGCCTTGGGTTTGATTAGTCCCGTTTTGGGATCAGGTAAGTCCTTTGGATGGTTACAGTCCACGTCGATGGCAAAGGTCTTAACCATGTGCACGTTGTCCGCAGTCCGGTTGTTGTCGTCCCCAAATGTACCTAACCCAAAATAAATGTCTTCACCCGATTGCTTCCATCTGTCGATGAAAGGCTGTGCTTCCTCCAGTGTGTAAACATAGGCATGTTCTTTTTTTCTTGAAAGTTCCACCACGCAATAGCGCCCATTTCCGGGCGGTGGCAAAACAGCCGCTACAAACTCAAGCGGTTCCATATTTGTCCGCCTTAATCAGAAAAGGTTTTGTTGGTTTGGATCGATGAACGGGTGTTCGTCTGTTGGGGAAAGTGCTACAAAGCGGCGCAGTAATTCTTTCTGCCACTCTTTGGGCATACCAAACGAGTCATCCACCGCATCAGCGCAGTAGTTGATGAGTTCCCTATTGGTCAGGGTTCTAGGTTGTATTCCTTGCATATTTTTCTCCATGCTTGTTGTGCGTCCGTTGAGGACTTCATTATTTCTAAAAGGAGTTCAACGCGGTTTTGATACGCGACAAAAACATCCTTACCTTCAAACCAGTTGTATACAGTTTGGCGTGTGACCCCGAGCGCATAAGCAATCTTCGTCACAGGAAAATCTAGGTAGATCGCCCAACGCCCAAGCTGATTGCCGGGCGTTTTCTTTGCAGCCATAACTGCGTCAATTACTTTTTGTGAATAGGCCATAGTGGTTTTGTTAAGGCGCTAGGACACGCAGAACGGGAAACGCAGTCGTGTGCTTGTGTGTGCAATCTGACGAGGTAACTTTTTAAAACCCCGGCACACGCAATGCGACCGCCGACTGCGGCCTAGCGAAACCTTTAATTACTCATCGTCCCAATCGGACACGATGTCAGCAAGCTTGCCTTTCTTGGCAGGCACAGCAGACGGCTTAGAAGACTCCTTACGGATTTCTGGTTCAGCTTCGTTCTCAACTTCAGCAGGCTTGGCTTTGGACTTGGCAATCTTGGCTCGCTCAGCGGCAATCGCTGCGTTGTCTTCCTCGTCCATCAGCTCACCCATGGGGCGCTTGCCTTCGATCTTCAAAGGGGCAGGGGCAGACTTTACACCATCAGAAGCGGCGACAGTCATCACAACTGCACGCTTGGCATCATCGCTTTCGCCTTGAGCCTTGACGATCTCATACTCTTCTGGAGTCAACCAACGATTGGGCGCGAAGTGCAACTTGGGCGCTTCTGCTTTCGTATCGAACTTCATACGAGTCACAACCATCTCAGGGCTGATAGGTGGGTTCTGCAAGGCCAAGTTGCGAGCAAAGGCTTGCAATGGGCGCTTATCTCCGTCTTCCTTACCAAACACCGAAGTGGCTGGCAAAGTCAACTGCAATACTGCACCTTCAATGTTGTTCTCAAGCACCACAGCCAAGCGTTGTTGGTAGCGGCAGGCACGGCTGTTGCCTTGACCTGAACCTGCGATATTCTGAGGGCATGACATGCAAGACGCCGCTTGCTTGTTCTCAGCGGATGCGTCTGGGCGATCACCATCGTTGCTCCAGCAGTCAGGGCCAGTGATGTTATCACCGTCATAAGACTTAGCGTAGAAGATACGGCTGACCTTGGGGGCAGCCTTGACGATGACGACATCCAAGAAGCGTTCGTCGATAGCGGCAATCTCCTTGCCACCGGCCAGCAAACGGAACACACCACCTTTGATGGAGATGCGCTGTGTGCTGTTGCCTACGCCACCGCCCGTCAGGGCTTTGGCTGTCTCAGATAACTCGTGGTTGCGTACGAATGAGGGAACATTGGAAGGGTTAAATAGTGCGATATTTGTCATGATAAATTTACTTGGTTGGTTTAGTTACGCGAATCTCAAACTCCGTTACAGAGTTCAAGCCCGGCGGGAGAGAGCCCGGGTTCTCTTCGAGGTACCGTGCCATGTTGGTTTGCGCGATGCGTTTCTCCAGCAAGTCTACGACTTCATGCTCAAGAATAAACTTCTTGAATGAGTCCCAGTCCTGCGTGTTGTAACGCGTCTTGGTCACCATTGCCACAGTCCCAAAGGAAGTCTGCACGGACTTGACGCCCATGGCCTTCATTTGGTCTTTCATCGCAAAGCGGATTTCATCTTGCTGACTTTTAAGAGTTTCCATTTCAGTGTCGTACTCTTGAGTCAAGCGGTCGATGCGCTCCTTGATTTTGCGATAGATTTTTGCGAGCCTGTCCAATGGAATTGGCTCTTGGGTTTGTTCAGACATTGTGCTTTCTCCTGTATTTGTTTTGTCTAAGGTTTGACAGTTTACATAATTTTTAACTCAATACAACCCCCTTTCATGAATTTATTTCTGTGTCGAACATCTCGGTAAGTAAAGAGTTATCACTTACTTTGTCTTGTAATGCTTTAAACATCTTCTTCTCAATCGGGCTACCCTGAATGTGTATCACAGTAACCTTATCGGAGTTTTGACCTTTGCGGTCGGCTCGTGCTATGCACTGCACGTATTGCTCCACGCTCATGAGTGGCCCATAAAAAATTACTGTGTCGGCAGCAGTTAGGGTAATCCCGTGTGCAGTAGCTTGCGGTTGCATCACCAACACGCGGGGCTCAGGCTCGTTTTGGAATCGCCTGATGATGTCTGCGCGTTTGGGCGGTGTCACACTGCCGTGGATGCACTCGTTCGCTATGCCTCGGTTTGAGAGGTGCGTGTGTATCGTGTCGATGATGCTTCGGAACAAGGCAAAGATGATGACCTTGCGTGTTGTCTCCTCTAAGATTTCTTCTAGCACACCAAGGCGGGGCGCTGAGTCGAACTCCACCACTTCCTTGTCATCGGTGTAGGCCGCACCACAACTGATCTGCAAGAGCTTGGATACCCCTGCGGCGGCGTTGACTGCACTGATCGTCTCACCTGCCGCGTATACCATCATCTTGTCTTTGAGAAGGTTGTAATACTTGCACTGCTGTGGGGTCAGTGTGATCTCCCGCGTCATGGTAATAACAGGGGGTAAATCTAAACACGCTTCTTTTGTGAAGCGTATTGCGGGCTGTAGCGCTTCATGTACCAATTCTGGTGCGTTTGCTTTTGCCGCCCACTTAAACAGCGTTACCTTGTGCATGACCTGATCTCGCCATGCGGTGAAGAACTTAGGCACACCTTCGGGATTGACCAACTTGGCCAAGCCATACGCATCAGCAGGCGACTGCGATGCGGGTGTGCCCGTCATCATCCACAAGAATGTGTCAGGCTTGATGATGGACTTCAGCGTCTTCCAACGCTTGGTTGTAATGGTTTTGTAGGCATTGGCCTCGTCAACAATTACTAGATCAAAGCGTCCATCGTTATTGATTTCGTCAGCGATCAGATTCAACCCATCGTAGTTGGCAATTACAAATTCGTAATCTTGCTGAACCATCTCGATACGCCGACTAGCCTGCGCATGGTGCGCGACGATGGCAGAGCGATGAATGATACTGTTGTTCAAATCACCAAGCCATGCGGACTGCATGATTGACAAGGGGCACAAAACCAAACAACGCCTGACTTCACCACGTTGCATCAGGTAGTCAGCCGCCCATAAAGCGGAGAGCGTCTTGCCAGTGCCCGGCTCGCTAAACACAAAGGCTTTGCGGTTTAGCGTTAAGAAAGATGATGTGTCTTTTTGGTGAGCCATGGGTGTGTATTTACCCGGCCAGTTATATCTCCTAGTGATAGGCGACTGAATGTTTTTCACACCAAGATTGCGCAGTACCCGACACTCGTCAAGACCCCAATACACGGCCACGTCGTAGCCACCATCCATGCGCTCGATGATTTTGTGCTTTGGGATTACCTGATACTTCTCTGGGTTGCGGGTGCGAAAGACAAGTGCTTTGTCTTCGATGATTTCCATGCTTTCTCCGTTTATTTATTATCTGATCTGTTCGCTGACTTACTTCGCATTCGAAGGTTGCCCTTCGTTGACGTACCGCCTGAGCGCATGGGCTTGATGTGATCCACATCTTTGCCGTCACCCTTGGTGGCAGAACCCGTCTTCTCCATTACCCGCCTAGCCTTGACTCGGCCTGCGCGTTTCTTGATCTGCTCGGGTGTGCCTTGGTAGTTGTCGTACTCACTGCGGTAGTTGCGTGTAGCCATGATTACTCCTAATGTCTAACAGGGGGTTTAATTAAATCCATGATGGACTGCTCAGTCTCAGCGACCATGATACGCACTTTGTTTTGCGCTTCAAAGTTTGACATGGCTGCTTGCTTCGAAAACTGTTTTGTGATGGTCACCATGACGGCTCCATCTGATTTGCTGTCAAGCATTACTTTGTTCTTATTCATCACGTCTTGCAGTGCCTCGGCCATGTTGTTGGCTTTGGCTGTCCACACGTTGACTGTGCGGCCTTCGTCTGAGTCTGACACGATGTCGATGTCGTAAATGTGCATAGTTTTCTCCTTAATGTTTTGGGTGATTTTCACAGGTTGTTACGGGGCACCAAGGACACAGCGGTGAGGGTCTTGGGTTCCATACGCCTGTTGCATGCGCTTGCTCAATCCTTGCTACGCGTTGGCGATATTGCCACCACTCTGCATCGGCTTGGTCAATCGTATATGACGCTCTCACCATATCATCCTTGACCACGAACAGTAATGCTGCGTTGACCTTGCGGATGTGTGGGAAGTGGGCAAATACCATGAGCGCCATCAGTTTAAGTTGCTCCCGATCTGGGTACTTGTTGTTGCCCGTCTTGTAGTCCACAACCCAGCCAGTTAAATTCTCATCATCAATGATGAGTAAGTCAGCAATACCGCGAAGCCATACGTCCTTGCCGAGAAACTCACAAGGCTGTAAGTCAACAGTCAGCCCCATCTTGTGCTCGCACAGCTTCCTTCCGGGCTTGACGTTCAGGGCATCGAGTGTGTCCTTGATAAACGCAAACTCAGGCGGTATGGGCTTACCCTCTTTGATGTAGAGTTCAGCCGCTTCGTGTAGTACCGTGCCGTAGCGCGTTGCTTCAGTCTCTTGGAACTTGTAGTTCTTCAAGACCTTCACTTCGTGATACCTACGGGCACAGCCTTCGTAATCCTTGAGGGATGAGTGGCTCCATGTAATTGGCTTGGTCATGATTCTTGTGGGTAAATGCAACGAACAACGTGAGCGCCAGCGTGACCGTAAAAGCCACCGCATATACTGCTCCCGCTACCGGATACGCAAGAGACATAGCCGTCTTTGATAGGGCAGTCAGAGCGGTGTATGGGTACAGATCCTTCGCTTCCCCAGTCTTCTACCGCTACTGGTATCCACGAAAGAATCTCAAACTTGCCATCTACGTCGGTTGTTATTTCATGAATCATTTAAACTCCGCTGTTTTGATTGCTACTGTTAATCGGTTGGCAAACTGGGTGACAAACGCCTCATTCTTGTTGAGATCGTACTGCCCCATGTCTTCCAGTATGGCGTGGACAACCTCGTGCCAGAACGTATCAGCCAACTCATCCTTGCTGAACTTACGCCCCGTAATGTTGCTGACCCTACCAAGCCTGATGCACTGCTCTGGGTAGAACGTGCGCCCCATATCTCGGCGGTGAAGCATGGCTTCCACCACCTCCACGCTGTACCATTTCTTTCCCACACGCATACGCGTTGGTAACTTCATACTTTCTCCTTTTAATTTTTTGCTAACCCATATCGACGATGCGCACCACCGTCAGCGTCCAATGGGATACCCTTCATATAGGGCGGCTCCATGACCATCTGAGCCAAGACCCAAGTCTTAGCTTCCTCAACCTCTGCATCCGGCACAACAACGATCTGTTCGTCATGCACCGTTCCCGCCACAAAGTATCTCTTTGCGGTTCGTAGCATCCCATCCGTCATCACAATACGCGCAGTGCCCTGCACCACATTGTTTGTGATCTTACCTGCGTAAAGTTTGGTAGCGTCTGGCCCGTATATCCACTGGCTCCTACCTTTCTCGTCCTTCTCTTGGCGCAGGTCTGGGTAGAGCAAGCTCATGCCGTTTGGCAGAACTATCTCGCCCTTCTTGAAGGTAATACATTTATACACGAACTCTTTGCCGTCTGCAAGCGATGTTTGAATGAGGCCAGAACACATGTCCCAGAAGCTCACAACGGGATGCGCTGTAGCCCTGTACTTGTCGATGATCTTCTTGGCCGCTACGCAGTGAATGAGTAGCTCCTGATCGGTACAGGTGTGGGGTATCTCCATCATCTTTGTGTAGTTTTCATCCCACTCAAGAAACTTGTCGATGTACTTGCCATCCACGCCTAGCTTCTTTGCAAAGTCTTTCTCGTACCTAACGGGCGGTGCACCAAGGAATCCGACAAGAAGTTGCGACGCAAACGCCGCCCACCCAAGTCCGTAGCCACACCCAAGGAGCGCACTTTTTGCAGACTGCCGTAGGTCTGGATGCGATTCCTTACTGAGTCCGGGTATGTTAAACATCTGTGCACCGAACGCGGCATAAGGGTCACCGCCTGCCCTGAAGATTGTGAGCATATCTTGGTAATCCGAAAGCCACGCGAGTACTCGCGGTTCAATCTGCGAAAGATCCCCCACAACGAGTTGGTATCCTTCGGGAGCCATAATTGCTTTGCGTAGGAATGAGCCTCGCTTGAGGTTTTGCATGTTGATGGCCGAGCCCTTGGCCGCCGTCCACCTACCCGTCTGCGCCCCGTAGTACGAGAGGGGGACAGGAAGCGCACCGCGCTGGCTGATGTCGAGGAATCGCTGAGCCCTAGTGCGCTCTGTGGTTGACTTAACCCGAAGACGCGCTTCACAAAGTAGGGCAACGTCTTCACGTTCACCATTGAGTAGCGTTTGAAATAGGGCATCGTTTTTAGCGAGTGCAAACGCTTGCTTCCCAGTCGTCTTACTTGTCTTGGTTGGCGGAACCACATTGAGTTTCTCAAGTAGTGCAGCAAACTTTGGGTTCGATGCCAGCGCAGTTTCTTCCACGCCAAGCCTTTGTAGTAGTGCGTCACGATCTTCTCTCTCCTTTTCGATTGCGTTATGTAGCATGAGGGCGTCAAGCTGCAACACTGGGCGTGTATACATCTTGAGTGTCATGTCGATGAGGCGTAGCTCCTTCGATGGGTAGGCATCCACCAGCCGTCTGAATATTTCCTCGCACAGAAACACATCATGTTTGCAGTACTCAGCGAGTGCTCTTTCGAGCGCGGCGTCCAACTCGTGAACTCCGTTAGTTGAATGAACCGCTGTACCTTTATCTGGAAGCCCAAAGTCACGGGCGAGCTTTGCAAGTGAGTTTCCAACTTCCACGCCACGTAAAGCTCGTGCCATCGATAGGGTATCGAAGATGAAACATGGTCGGGCGTTGTATCTCCACTCCATAATGGATACATCGAACTGTGCGTTATGGGCAAGCACTGCGGTTCGCCCCCAGTCGACCCCATCAAGGTACTCACGTAACTCTGTATTTCCAAACCATCTAGTTGGTTCATCGCTTCCGTATACATGGACGCAAGCTCCGAACGCTCTGAATTTATCATGGCGTATGTACTCCTCTGTTGTCATCTTGCTCAGCGTGTAACCTTCCTTGGTGTCCCAGTAGGTTTCGAAGTCGATCGTTAAGATCGTGTCGTATGGCGCGTTCAATTAAAATTCTCCTTGGGTGGTGCGCCGAGGACGTTGAGAAAGCCGAAAAAATCGTTTGCCGCCAACATAAGTTGCGACGCCTCCATCTCGTTACAGTTCAGCGTAACGACTCCTGCGACTTGATCTTCCGCGCGTCCTATGATGAACACGCCCTGTGCTTTGCCTTCGCCATAACACATCACAAGTTTGTGAATTAGTAGTCTGAAATGGTGTTGCTCCTCTTCCGACATGGCCTCGACTCTGCGTTCGAGTTCTTCCTCTGTCATTGAGAAGTCACCGTGAACGTAACTCATTTTGTTTCTCCTTCAGTAGTAGTTCCAAGTCAGGGATGTTGTGCTCACGCGCAATGAACACTGTGCCCCCTGCATTAAGAATCATATTGAGTTCCCTGTCTTGCAGTGCCGTAGTCTGCCCCTTGCCTGCCTTGCATTCGATGGCGATGAAGTGTCCGTCCATACAGCCAATGATGTCAGGTATCCCCGCACGGCCAAAGCCGTTAGCAGGGGGCATGAAGTGGTATACACCCATGGTATCTAGCAGTACACGCACTGCCCTCTTTACTTTCCACTCAGGTGTCTGGGCCATTTTTATCCAACTCCTTGCATGCTTCGTAGACACTCATAATTTGAGCTACCGCCACGGCAAGCGGTATTTTCTCGTGATATATGACTCGGCCTAAATACCCAGTCAATGCGGTCATGGCTACAAACGTATCCATGCCAACCAACATGCCTTCAATCTTGTCTATGACTGTTTCCGATTCCTCCATAAGTGTTTGCAGGCGCTGTTGCATTGCGCGTGTTTCGTCGATGTCTTTAGTCATAGTGGCTTGCTCCTAAAACGTCTTCGTGCTTGTGCTTGTCGGTCAGGCAGTCAGAGAGATATACCTCGGGGCCTTCGGAGTTAAACACTGTGTCGTTGTAGACGTACTTGTACTTGGGCGCTGTGACACGTCCATACGCAAACATAAACCCAAGGTCTGTTGGCTTCCAAAGTCCAGCACTGGCCGTCTTGCCTCCGGGTTTGTGGGGGGTTGTAACAAAGCCCCAGTGACGCAAAGTCCCAAGCTGGGGGGTGCGTAGCATCCATGGCGGTGCGGTCTCCTGTACGTCGATCCAGCCGTCTTCCCGAGGGTTCTGTTGGCACAGCCAGAGCAACTGGCGTACCATGGTTCCACCTAGCGGGCGTTTGTACAGCTTACCCCAGCGGTCACACACAGGGCACGCATCCCCCTCGCCTTCGATGACACCCCTCCAGATGTCCCGCGCTTGATCTAGGGTAGCACCCTCGTATAGATTGGCGTAGCTAAGTTCTTCGCCATCGTTGTCTTCAATCATCTCAATCATTTTCTTCTCTCCTTTGTTTTAAAAATACAGCGTCAGCAGGGTTCTGCATACGCGTCAGTTCGTCGTCGTAATACTTCTTGGGCATCGGTGCTTTCTTTTCAAGAAACCCACGCAACCATTCAGCCCCGCCGAGTTGGTTGAATATGATCCACTGCCTGTCAGACATACGGATGTTTCTAAAAGTTATGGGTTCAGGCGGTTTGGGTCTTGGCATGCCGCAATACTCCTTTGTTTAGCTTCAACACAATCTTTGCAGATGAATCTACGTATGCCTTCAATACCTTTGCCCATCATTTTTTCCGAGCCGCCTTGACGAGGTTTGTCTTTCTGACATTTCCAACACATAAACCCCCGCTTGTTTATCCACCTTGTAAAATTTTGCTGTGGGCTAACTGCAAAATTGTTGCTACCCATCACACTAAAAGCGCCTCCATCTTTCATGATTTCATCTCCCGCACATAGCGCGCAAAGCTATCGGCCGTATCACCAAACGCAATGCGCATAGCATCAAACTCCAACGCCACTTCTTCGAGCACAGCGTTACGCACAAGAGGGTCTGGCCTTATGAACATTTCGGGCTTGCCAAATATGTTGTTGAAGTCCTCTTTGTTAAAAATTGTGTCGCTCATGTGTTCATCTCCAGTTCGTTAATTTGGTCAATTATCCATTGGCAATCTTTGCGCAGAGCTTCGAAACGAAACGTATCTACTTGTTGAATCTTTCCTCCAGCGTTGAACATTTCGTACGTGTCGTTGTAAACATCTTTAAGTTTTACGTTGATTTTTATAGATACTTCCGTTTGCAAAGGCCAAAGATGTATCAAAGTCTCAATCGCTTTTTCAAACTCTTGATCGCACTCGTTTGACCCGTACAGGTAGAAGACAAAGTCGCCTTGTTCGTTAACCTCACCCGAGTGCGGGTGCTCATCTACTTCAAGTTCTATGGGTTTCATCTTAGCCCCCAAACATCTTCTTTAAGTAGTCGTACAACTCACGCGCTTGGAACACCGTCATGTCCTTCAGGATGTCCTCTGGTGACTTGGTTCGTACAAGGGATGTAAAGCGTTTGTTTACAGACCCGCCCATGGCGTAAGCCGCCGCATCAAGCGCATCTTGGCTAGGCATAGGGGTGTTCTCTAGCTTCTCTCGTAGCAACGCACCGATACCTGTCACGGCCCTCTTCTCGTACTTGCGCTTGGGTTTAATTTCTTCAGGTTTAGATACGAGGGTCAGGGTTTTCTTCTTGGCTTTAAGTGGACGATACTCAGGCACGATGGTGATGTACCTACCCCTGTCGTCTCTCTCAGCTAAACCCTGCACAGCGAACTGTGCGATAAGGGATGATACTGAACTTGGTTTGTACCCGAGTTTTTCCATGCCTGCGCATATCTCAGGCGAGGTTTCGTTAGGGTTGTTCTTCACGTATTCAAAGGTTGCGCGTGTCACGTTGTTGGTGACGCCAAAGAACTTCTTACCCTGTGTGTTTGTTTGTGTGGTTTGCATATCGTCTTTCTCCCAGTCGTTGATTGTGGTTTTGAGTGCGTTAGATAACGCGGTTTGCATATCAGGCATTTGTGAATCCTTCCAATAAAATAATGCCAATGATGAGGGTGGCAATGAACACCAATGATTGGACGCACGCAAGTGCCTCCTCGGACATGCCTTGCTTTTCGCCAAGCAAGACTAATTGGATTTTTTCCTCCTCTGGGGTTAGTTGTGGTAGCCGTGGTGTATAGGTCAGGCCAATCTTGACCTTCCCTGTGTCGTAGGGTGTGTGTTTTAGCACAGTTTTCTCCTTAGTTTTGTCATTATTTGTCTAGGCTTAGACAGAAGTCAAGGGGAATTCCCCTTGAAAAGAGGTTGTTGATAGTAGTCAAAAGGGTCGCCAGTACACGACATCAAGCACAAGCACCATGATTGCTACCAAAAGTATTACCCGCTCGAACTTTTCCCCTGGTGTCATCATGACTCGTCCCCTCCAAAGTCCCAAAGCTCAGGGTACAGTAGTTTCACAACAGCCTTGGCGGTGTCGATGTCAAGGGTCAAGTCCTCGATCCACGACCCGTCATCAATGTAGTTGTCAGCAGACTGCATGAGGTTCGTCAAAGCGTTACTCAGCAGGTCAATCTTTTCTTGGTCAGTCATTTAAATGTCTCCTTGATATAGTCGTTAGCTTCGCGCTCGGTGTCGAAGCCGAGGTAGTCGCCGTTCTCGTCTATCCACTCATCCGTGAACAAACCATAAATAACCCAGATGTCACCCGATCGTTCGGGCTTCCAACAGTTGCGGTCATTGAAGCGCTCCATGTACAACTCATGCACAATCTTCTTGCATGTCGTATCGTACTCCCCTGTCAGGCGTGCTAACTCAGCGGGGTGATTGTCAGTAAGCAAACTACTGATCCAATCTTTGAGCTTGTCGTGTTGCTCAGCTTGATATGCTCGTTCATCTATTGAGCGTTGGTGTTCGGCCAGCAGGTGGCCGTAGTAGCTATCTAATCCGTTCATTTACTTTCTCCTTTTAAATACGGGTCACAGTGACCCGCTTATGCTTCACAGTGAATCGCATCGAACAGTGTGCAGAGCACTGTCGTTGCGTCGTAGGTACGCGCCTGTATCAGCGCTTCTTGTAATAATTCGTCAGTCAGTAGCCTGCGGTTGAGGAACCGCAAAGCTAGGTCAGGTTGTTCGGGGTAAACCGCCTCGCTGATCTGCTCAAGTAGGAAGTCGTAGCTCCCCGCCATCGCATCGTATAGGGCATCGATTAAGTCCTCGGTCTGCCAGTAGTCATCATCTTGCCATGTACCGAAGTACTTGCTGTCGACATCTTTGTTGTGTGCGCTTGCGCTCTTGTAGTCCTGCGTCCACCATCCCGTCATACCTGTGTCGTACTTGTACGTCTTGTACTCAGGCACAGTCGGGTCACGATCAGTAGGCAGCTTGTCCCACATCACCTTGAGCACTGCCTTGGACAGTGCCTCGAAGTGCACAATGTCTAGCTTCTCTTGGTCACCATGCTCGTTGTAGTAGCCCACGCTGATGTTGGTGCACTCGGGGATGATGTCTGTGAACTCAGCAGTGTCGGTGTACACGCCAGTGTCGTCAGGAGAATACATAAGCGTATCGTCAAAGGCATTGAGGTCATTGGCCAGTGCCTCACAGAACACATCGGATGCACAGCGACCCATACCCTGATGACTGATGACGCTGTCAATACCCCGCCTGTCGAACGCAATGGCTCTGTCGAACTGAGCAAGCAAGTCTGTGTGATGCGTAGCGATGTGCTTAGCCCCGATGCCACCGCACTCCTCGCCTTGAGAGAAGATGTAGTAGCCCTTGACGTCTGCATGTATCAGGTGCATGAGCATGGCCACACCCGCACCATCGTCAGCACCAAGCGGTGCTCCGTCTGCATACCAGTGAGTCGCAGTCTTCCTGATCTTGTTAGCACCGACCTCTTTGTGTACTGTGTCTACGTGAGCAATGAACAGGGTTTTGCTGCCTGCGATGCGGTTGTCGATGTGTAGATTGCCTGCACCATCTACAGATGTGAATGACTTAAGCTCAGCAGGTAGTGCGTTGAATAGCCACTCGGTGAAGTCCGAGACGGCAGGGGTATTGTGCGGACGCTTGACAGACAACGCACGAGCTAGGGTTTTGTGTAGTATTGATTTCTTGTTCATGTTCATTCTCCTTGGGTTTCTAAGTATTTGTTTGCGATCTCATTGGCTTGTGCCATCAGCACACTGCTGAGTTCGTTGCGGATCTGTTTGGTAAACACATCGTTGTCCATAGCACTGACAAAGGCACTACCGAAGGTACGCTCAGCGAGTAGCACCTTGCCATCGAGCGTATAGGTCAGGCTGATCTTGACGTTAAAGTTACCGACCGAGTAGTCCCATATCATCAGCACCTTGTCAAGCATCTCCATTGTGAGCATGGTAGGCATACCCTCGTCCTCATCAATGCGCTCGTCAGCAGTCGCATCAGCTATGCGCTGGGGGATGTGGTCATCGTGGTAACGCTGACCCTCGTACTCGGTGAACTTGTCGCAGTCATCGGTGTACCAGTTGCCTGACTCAGCACATTGCCAGCACCCGTCATCGACAAGCAAGAACTCATCGGTGTCCTCGGTACGGCAGATGCGCTCATCCTCGATGTGATACCAATCACCTTTGACCTCGACTGCGTTCTCTAACTCCTCGTAGTCACCATTCTCAAGCTCAACGATGTTGTTGTCACCGAGGTAGTCCTCATCGTAGTGCTCTCTACTGGACTCGACATACACCACGTTGTCCTCATGCACATAGTACTGAGCCCCACGCCTGCCGTACGCATACTGGTAGTGGTTGCTTCGGCAGTCATCGCAGACCTGAGTGTCCTCTTGCCTGCCAACCCAGTAGCCGTCATCGTTGGATGTACGATCACCGCAGTCATCGCAGTCGAAGTTGTCATCATCGTTATCCATCGCGGTCGGGTAACCGCCAGTCTGATCGCAGGTATATTCCCCATCGCTGTCGATCACTAGCGCCTTAGCCCCTGCATCGATCGTCACATTCTTTTCACCGCCATCAAGGAAGGGTGCAAGGAAGTGATCGTTTGCCTCGTGGTACGCAAGCCTCTCGCCATCCTCCCAGTAGTTCTCCTTGCGATACCCCTGCTCACGAAGCCATGTGTCCATGCCGTCATCTGTCTGACTGTAACTGGTCGCATTGGCTGGGCGTAGGTAACTGCGCACGAAATACTTCTTGCCGTCTATGGGCTGGGTCATACACAGCGCACGCCCCATCGTGTCATCGCCCTCGATGCGCACCGCCATGTGCCATCCGAACTTGGGGTCATACGCCTCGTAGGGGTGACGGGTCACGCCATCGCTACACTTAACGCCTCGGTCATCGCCCCACACCATGCAGGATGCAGGGCCACGATGTAGATGGTAGATCATCTCGGCTGTGGTGTGTACGAACTGGAAGCGAGCCGCTGACCCATAGCGTGAGACAAGATCACGGATGGTGTGATCGGGCAGGTCAAAGTGCCGAGTCAGATACTTGCCGACCGATGTGACAGTCTGAATGTCACGCTGACCCTTGACCTCGTTCTGTGTGTAGGCGATCTTTGAGCGATCACCTTGGGACTCATGCGGATGCTCAAGCAGTAGTTGATGCCAGTCTTTGGGACGCACTAGCTTGATGGCCGCATTGATGACGCCGTGCACGGGGTACTTGTCGAACTCCCGAATGATCCAGTACCTAGCATCGCGCTTGGCGCGGATCGCCTGCATCACATCCTCGTCATCCGAGAGATGCCATTGGCGTCTAAGCTCACCATCGACTCGGCGTATCGCATCGCCTGCTTGCCGTATGGTGTTGGCCATGTCTTGCCAGTCGTATGTGTCGTTTGTTGTTGTCATTGCTTTCTCCTTGTAAAAGTGGGTCACTGTGACCCGTTAGTTGTTTGTCTTTGTTGCGCTAGATACGAAGTAGTCGAACACCTGATACGCCAAGCCGTACGCCCCGAGGGTGTACATGGCCAGCCAGATGTATCCGATACCAAACTCGTCCATCATGCTGAACCCCATGTAAATCATCGCCATGCACAGGGCTGTGAAGATGAGGGTTGCTGCTTTCTCTGTGATTGTTTTCATTTCATTCTCCTTTGCTTTCAGTTACTACATATCCCTTACTCTCAGCGAGCTTCTCCAGTGCAGGCAAGCAAGCCATGTACGTCTCTTCACTATCGAACTGCGCTACTTGATGAGCGCCTGCCTTAGCTTCAAAGTAAACTGTGATGCGTGATGCTTCTTCCTCGTACAGGTCAACGCAGTCACCCACATTGCTTACTTCGATGATGGTTTGGCGTTTGCCATTCGCCCAGAAATGCACAGGCATATCCTGTGGCATCTCATTCAGGGCTTGGATTAGTTCAGTTACTTTCATTTCATTCTCCTTTGGTTGGTTGTGGTGTGTCGTAGTCTGCCCACTTCTCATAGGCTCTCTCGAACAGGGGTGCGAAAGCGTTGAGCAGAATCTTTTCATTATCTTTATCGGCTCGGTAGTATGCGAGGGCGATGGCGTTAGCGAATCCTCCCTCTCTAGTTTCAAGGTACTGCGCTGCTTTGTGTAGCTGTGCGTCTGTTAAGTAAGTCATTTAGTTTCTCCTTTGAATTGTTTCTCTGTCGTTGCGTACACATAGCCTTGCATCCATGTCAGTCGGTCATCGTCACTCATCGGTGAGTTGCCGTTGTACCTCCCTTGTTCCCATTCGTAGAACGCTTGCGATGCTTGCGCTAGTAGCTCGTGGTTTTTATCGATCATTTACTTACTCCTTGATGTGAACATTGATAACGGCATGACTTCGCGTGAGAACACAGTGCCTCCGCTGTTGTAGAAGTTGATGCACAGTTGCGTGGTTACACACGAGTCATCTATGTATGCCTCGATGTACCCTCCGTTCGTGCCGATATTGATGACGGCACTCTTTGCCTCGTTGTCCAAGGTGTCTGTTGTGAGTTTCATTTTGTTTCTCCTTATTCCATGCCGTTGTCTGCGTCTGTACCGAATGTCATCAGATGCGTGTGCATCAAGTCTTCAGCTTCCGCGTAGGTGTCGAACAGGTTGTTGCCGTTGATGTCATGGATGTAGTCACCCGCATCGTCCTCGACCATGTACCCATTCATTGTTATGATTACTGATAATTTCATTTCATTCTCCTTAAGTTACAAGTGCCGTGTGATTTCAAGGTAGGGTGCGACTGCCACACGGCGAAGCAGTCACACTTTCGGGTCACTGTGACCCGTTTTTATTCAACCCATGCCACGTTGCAGGCACAGGCTCGCTGTCATCTAATACATCCATCAGGTCTAGCGCATACTTGATCTGTCTAACCTTGGATTCGTTGTCCTCATGGGGGTCAAGGTCTAGCGTCTGCTGTGCCATGGCTAAGTCTTTTAGTGTGCGGTTCTTCAACCGCGTAACCTGCTTGGCGTGTAGGTCGGCAGGGATAAGGCGTTGGAATGGGATTTTGATTTTCGCCTTTGGCTTACGTTCGATCTGCTCGAACAGATCAAGCACCCGCCCCTTGATCTTCTGCGGTATCCAATCAGTCCAGTGCGTGCCGTCATTGGGCAAGTCTTTTTCGGATGCGATCATCGTGGGTGTCTTTCGATCTTGCTTGCAGTGATTTGTCATTTTCGCTTTGAGTGCGTTGAGCACAGTCAGGTACGCTTCCAACGCTTCGCGCCTCGCCTCATCATTTTCGCTACCTTTGTATCGCAACATACCCTGCACATTTTCGCGCTCTGTATTTAACGGCTCAGTGAACTCACGCCAAAGACGCGTGAGTTGAATCGTTCTTGCGTTCTCTGACTTGAGCATGGCTTGTTGTTCTGCGACTGTTTTCTTGATGTGCTCGGCTTGCATCGGTGGGGTTTTGCGTTCGATCAAGCGGTTGTGAAGTTGGTTTGGGGTCAGTTTTATATAGTGTTTGTAGGAGGTATCCATGATTTTCGCTTTCTAGGGTTGGAGGTATCAGTGAATTTTCGCAACTATCTGCACGATTGGACAGTCGGGAGACCGCATGTATGCTAGTGTACACGAAAAAGTGTCCAGCTATCTATCTGTTTTGAGAAATGCTTTAACTCTACAAGGTTTGCAGGGTTGGTCGGGCTTGTGAAAATATACGCACACATACAGACACACTCCTATATATAAATATATATTTAAAAAGATAGATAGATAGACAGTTTTTCAAGGACGCCAGAATCCACGCGGGTTTGCGGATGTCTGATCGTGCAGATAGTTGCGAAAATATGGATATGTAGTTTTTCGGTATGATTTTCGCCTTTCAAGATTTTCGGGTCATTGTGACCCGAATTTCGGCTCGTGCTTCCATGTCTTCGACACGCCTGAGCATGAGGGTTCTGCGTTCGTCACGCCTGATGCGTTCTTCTAGCTTGGGGCGTTGCTCGTTGTTCCACTTAGCGAGGGCGACTTCTTTGGGTGAGTAGTGTTTGAATTTGGACATGATGTTCTCCGAAAATTAAAAAGGTTAGACAAGATACGAAACACCGAGAGAAGCCCTTTCTCTCGGGTTCGCAGAAAAAACTGGGTCACTGTGACCCGAAAATCACGCAACGAGAACCGCCAAGGCTTTACGTTGCTGTGCAGGGGTGAGTTTGCCAAAGGCTTCGATGATTTTCGCAACAGGGTCAAGCGGTTCTTTCTTTGCGCTCGAAGCCCTACGCGTTGTCCCCTCGATCATCAGCATGATGTCACGCACCACAGTCTTTGTGGACTCGTACTTGGGGTGACTCGTGATGAGGGACACCTTGCCTGTGACATCATGCACCTTAAACCCTGCCTTTCCCGCTTTCATCTTACCGCATGCCCACTCAATGACGATGGGTCTGCATGCCTCGACTGTGGCGTAGCCTGCTTTTTGCATCCCCGTGATAAGCGTGACCCGTGAGTCAGCGAATGTGTCGAGTGTGATAAATGCGTTTGCTTTGTTTGTCATGATTTTCTCCTTGAGGTTGATTGAATTGCCTAGGGCTGACTACCTTAGACAACTTCTATTGTGCATACACACTGTTTTGATAGGCATCGAGAGCCTTTTTCGGGGTGTTTTCGGGGCATTTTCGGGTCACTTTGACCCTGTTTTGGGGTGTTTTTGGCGGTTTTTGACCCCTACCCACCCCCCACCAACCCCTATAGGCAGTGCCACCCCCTGTCACATACGAACACTGTTCCATAACCGCAAAACAAACTTTGTAATAACTTAGTACTAAAAGGCATCCCCCATAAATTTTATAAAAATTCAGAAATACCCGTGTCTAACGTTAGACTCCCCCTCTGTACAGACGAAAAAAAGCCCCGACCTTGCGAGCCGGGGCTAAAGATGGCATCTGTAAGACCATCAAGGAGAAAGCAAGCGAACTTGATGAGTTTGGCCAAAGGCCAAAACGATCTTGCGCACCCACTCGGTTTAAGTGTACATTATCTACATCGCAGGTTCAAGGGCTTATGCGCAGAATGTTAGATCACTTAATCAATTTCGAACCCGAAGTGCACGCTCACTCAGGCGATTTCGTCCCTATGGAGAAGACTGATCCAGCAGATGCCGTGGATGGAATGTCTAATACGGTAGATTGGCTCAAGGAGTTGGGTGCTGTAGACACAGATACTTTGGTCAATGAGCACCAAAGCCAAGCTGCACGTACTGCTTTCACCAACATCGTCACCGCCAAACCTGCAGAAATCACGCATAACTCTCTGGCAAATATCAAAACGCCAGAAGCCGTGAAGAGACTTGTGGGCATGCTTTCAGCCTATGACTGGGAGTTTGTTCATCAAGCTAAACAAATTAGGGGCTACGCAGTGGCTAAGTTGGTGGAAGAAACTGAACACCCCAACGCCAATGTGCGTCTCAAAGCGCTGGTTGCACTAGGTAAAGTGACGGAAGTTGGATTGTTTACGGAAAAAATTGAGATTAAGAAGACAGAGATGTCAGACGTGGAGCTTGAAACCCGTATTAAAGAAAAGCTCAACAGGTTCATGGGCGTGATAGATGTGATCGACGTTACGGAAGACAGGCCAGATGAAGCGTGACGAATTTACAACACTGAGTAAGATTGAGCTTGAGGCCATGCAGAAGGCTTTGCCGTTCATGTCCGTGCAGGAAAAGATGGAGTTGTTTGACGACTTGGAACTTCGAGAGAAACGCGCCAGCCTAAAAGCGGCCAGTACCAACATGCTCGGGTTTGCCACTGCGGTATACCCCGGATTTAAAGTTGGCCCTCACCATAGGAAGCTGGCCAAGATATTTACGGACGTGGTTGAGGGTCGCAAGAAGCGCGTGATTATCAACATCGCGCCGCGTATGGGTAAGTCTGAGTTCTCCTCCTATCTGTTCCCTGCGTACTTTCTGGGCAAGTATCCCGAGAAGAAGATCATCATGGGCACGCACACTGCGGGTCTGTCCGAAGACTTTGGACGGCGCATACGTAACTTGATTGATTCGGAGGAGTACCGTGATGTTTTCCCGCAAACCTTGGTGGCTGACGATCAAAAAGCCGCTGGTAAGTGGTCTACAAGCGCTGGCGGTCAGTACTATGCTGCTGGTGTCGGGGGCGCTCTTGCTGGTCGTGGTGCTGATCTGTTCGTTATTGACGATCCTCATTCGGAACAGGACGTAAAGTCTAACTCTCGACTTGCCTTTGATACGGCTTGGTCTTGGTTCCAAACGGGCCCACTCCAGCGTCTGATGCCGGGTGGCGGGATTATCATTGTGATGACCCGTTGGTCGCTCCTAGACTTGACTGGGCGCCTGATCGACTACCAGACCAAGAACCCAGAAGCCATTCCTTGGGAAATCGTAGAACTGCCAGCCATCCTGAACGACGGAGAGGAAGACGAGAAGTCCCTCTGGCCAGAGCAGTGGTCATTGGAAGCGCTCAAGTCTACAAAGGCATCCATCGACCCACGGTATTGGAACGCGCAGTACATGCAGCAGCCAACCAGTGAAAACTCGGCCATCGTCAGCCGTAAGATGTGGCGTATTTGGGAGAACGATGACCCGCCTAAGTGCGAATACGTCATTCAGTCTTGGGATACAGCGTTTGAAACAAAGAACACATCCGACTATTCCGCCTGCACGACGTGGGGTATCTTTTACAATGAGGAAGAAAATGACTCCCCCCAGCTTATCTTACTGGATGCGTTTAAAGATCGCATGGCTTTCCCTGAGCTTAAGGTGGTGGCGCTTAAGCAATACAAAGAGTGGGAACCGGATGCGTTCATTGTGGAGAAAAAGGCATCTGGGGGGCCGTTGATTCAGGAACTCAGGGCGTTGGGAATCCCAGTCCAAGAATTTTCTCCAAGCCGCGGCAACGACAAGATGGTGCGCGTCAATGCAGTTGCGGATTTGTTCAGTTCAGGTAAAGTCTGGGCACCCGACACACGCTGGGCACGGGAAGTGATTGAAGAGATGGCCGCGTTCCCAGTTGGGGAGCACGACGACTACGTGGACACGACAACACAGGCGCTGCTACGCTTTAGGCAAGGCGGCTTTATCAGTTTGGACACGGATGAGAAAGATGATCTTGAAATCTTTCGCCGCAGAAGACACGAATACTACTAGGAACACACATGGCAACGAACATCGACAAAGCGCTGTACCAACAACCAATGGGCATTGACGCGCTTGGAGAGCAAGAGTCACCACTAGAGATCGAGATCGTTGATCCCGAAGAAGTCACCATTGGCGTGGACGGGATGGAGATCACCATCAAGCCCGGAGAAGAAGATACCGACGAAAACTTTGACGATAACTTGGCCGAGTACATAAGTAGTGGTGCCTTGCAGTCGCTGGCCGGTGACTTGGTGTCTGACATTGACAACGACAAGAATGGCCGCAAGGATTGGGAGAAGTCTTACACAGAAGGCTTAAAGTTGTTGGGCTTACAGATAGAAGAACGCACTGAACCTTGGAACGGCGCATGCGGTGTGTTCCACCCCATGATTACCGAGGCAGTTGTGCGCTTCCAAGCTGAGACAATCACCGAGACGTTCCCTGCCCGAGGCCCTGTGCGCGCTAAGATTCTGGGCAAAGACACGCCAGAGCTAAAAGAGATTGCGGCCAATATCGAAGAGGACATGAACCATGAGTTGACGGACGTTATGACAGAGTACCGTGGTGAACACGAGCGCATGCTCTGGTCGCTGCCGGCCACCGGCTCAGCGTTCAAGAAGGTCTACTATGATCCCAATTTGGGACGTCAAGTGTCGATGTTTATTCCTGCGGAAGATATGTATCTGCCGTACGGCACAACAGATTTGGATACTTGCTACCGCATCACGCACGTCATGCGCAAGACCAAGAACGAGATCATCAAGCTTCAGCAAGCAGGTTTTTATCTTGACATTGAATTGGCTGACGCTCCCAGAGAACTAACAGACATTCAGAAAGCCAAGGACAAAGAGACGGGCTTTAGTGATCTGAACGATGACCGCTACACGCTGTATGAGTGCCACGTTGACTTGAACCTTGAAGGGTATGAGGACACGGTTGAGGATGACGACGGCAAAGAAGAAGAGACCGGCATCATGTTGCCGTACGTTGTCACGTTGATTAAAGGCTCCAACGACATCCTGTCAATCCGCCGCAACTGGAAGGAAGAAGATGACCTCCGACTTAAGCGCCAGCACTTTGTGCACTACCAATATATCCCGGGTTTTGGAGCTTACGGCTTCGGGCTTTTCCATCTTATCGGAGGCTTTGCTAAATCCGCTACCTCTCTCATGCGACAACTTGTCGATGCAGGAACGCTTAGCAACTTGCCCGGTGGACTCAAGACACGGGGCCTGCGAATCAAGGGAGACGACACACCCATCGCACCCGGAGAGTTTCGTGATGTAGACGTTGGTTCGGGCACGATCCGCGACAACATCTTGCCGCTGCCGTACAAAGAGCCAAGCCAGACGTTGTTTAATTTGATGCAGACCATCGTGGATGAAGGTCGTCGTTTTGCCGCGACTGCTGACATGAAGGTCAGTGACATGTCTGCGCAGGCTCCCGTTGGTACAACGTTGGCCTTGTTGGAGCGCCAGTTAAAGGTGATGACTGCGGTGCAGGCCCGTGTGCACTTTGCATTGAAGCAAGAGTTCAAGCTCTTGAAGAACATCATCCGCGACTACACCGACCCAGACTACAAGTACACGCCTGAGTACGGTACACGTAAAGCTAAGAAAGCTGACTACGACTTGGTGGACATCATCCCCGTATCTGATCCCAATGCGGCCACAATGAGCCAGCGCGTAATCCAGTACCAAGCTGTGATTCAGATGGCGCAGATGGCTCCGGACATTTACAACTTGCCAGAGTTGCACCGCGGTATGTTGAACGTGTTGGGTATCAAGAACGCCGAGAAGCTTGTGCCGATTGAGGACGATCAAAAGCCCATCGATCCCGTGCAAGAGAACCAGAATGCACTCAAAGGTAAACCACTCAAAGCGTTCTTGCACCAAGATCATCAGTCGCATATCCAAGTACACATGATGATGATGCAAGACCCAATGATTCAGCAGTTCATTGGTCAGAACCCACAGGCTCCCAAGATAATGGGTGCGATCACGGCCCACATTGCAGAGCACGTCGGCTACAAAATGCGTCAGCAGATTGAGCAACAGTTGGGTATGCCCCTGCCTCCCGAAGACGAGAAGTTGCCACCGCAGATCGAGATTGCCTTGTCGGGCATGATGGCTCAAGCGGCTCAGCAGGTTCTCATGCAGAACCAAGCGCAAGCTGCTCAGATGCAGGCACAGCAACAAGCACAAGACCCGCTTGTCCAGATGCAGATGCAAGAACTCCAACTGCGCGGCCAAGAGTTGGAACTGAAGAAACAGAAGATCATGATGGACGCTGCAGCCACTGCCGACGCACAGGCGCTAAGAGAGCAAGAAGTCAGCGGTCGCTTGGAACTCGACGCCCTCAAAGTGGGTGCACAAATTAAAGAGTCCCAAGCCAAAGCCCAGTTTGACCAAGAACGTGCCGGTATCCAGATGGGTGCTGACATTGCAAAGAGTAAAGCCCAGATGGATTTACAAGCGCGTACTACTGCGCTCCAAAATAGTAGCAACCGACGTGAGCCTAAATCATGATCCAAGACTTCGTACGCGTATTACGTGAAAAATTACGCACTGACATGAACAACTACTCCGATGACTTGTCTGGTGGTTCATGCCGTACTTTTGAAGAGTACCAAAAACTTTGCGGGATTATTCAGGGTCTAGCCCTCGCAGAGCGTTATCTACTTGACCTTGCACAGAAAGTTGAACAATCTGATGAGTGATCTTGATCTCTCCCCCGGTGCTTTTGCACTGCCTGAACCCATCCAGCCTCTGGATGCTCCTGAAGCTAACGACGAGCTAAAGGCCACACAACTTCCTATCCCCACAGGTTGGAAGATTCTTTGTGCTGTGCCCGACATCTCTGAACGTATCGACGGTACAAGTCTGGACTTAGTTCGACCTATCGAAGGTATGCGGCTAGAAGAAACAGCAACCACCGTGTTGTTTGTTTTAAAAGTTGGCCCCGACGCGTACAACGACACCACCAAGTTTCCTAACGGAGCGTGGTGTAAAGAGGGCGACTTTGTGTTAGTACGTACTTACTCCGGAACCAGATTTAAGATATTTGGCAAAGAGTTCCGTCTCATCAACGACGACCAAGTTGATGCTGTTGTGCAAGACCCTCGCGGCCTGACCCGCGCTTGAAAGGAAGAATATGGCTGAACCGTACAAGTTCCCCGACGAAGTTGAAGACAAAATGACAGATAAAGTCGAGTTTGAAATCGAAGGCGAAGGCGAAATAGAAATTGAAATCGAAGACGATACGCCCGAGCGTGACAGGGGCCGCAAGCCCCTAGACCGTGAAGTGCTTGATCCAACCGATGAAGAAATCGAGTCTTACTCTGACAAAGTCAAAGGACGCATTAAAGAGTTGACCCACGCCCGTCATGACGAGCGCCGTGTCAAAGAAGCTACGATGCGTGAGAAGCAAGAGCTTGAGCGTCTTACACAACAGTTGATTGACGAGAACAAACGTCTCAAACAAAACGTTTACACAGGACAAGAAGCCATCATTCACGGCGCTAAAGAAAAGGCTGAGACTGAACTGTCCGTGGCACGCCACAGACTTAAGATGGCACAGGAGTCTTTTGACAACGATGCCATCGTTGAAGCGCATGAAGCTTTGATGGATGCAAAGGTTCGTGTTGAACAAACAAGAAATTATCGACCAACCCCTTTACAGGAAGATAATTTTGAGGTACAAACACAACAAGCCCAACTTCCCAAGGTTGAGCCCGACGAAAAAACTCTGCGCTGGCAGGCAAAAAACCAGTGGTTCGGGCAACAAGGGTTTGAAGAATACACCAGCTATGCACTAGGGCTGCACCAAAAACTAGTCACAAACGGAGTGGATCCCCGCTCTGCTGAATATTTCGATCAAATTGATGGTCGCATGAAGTCAACTTTTCCGGATTTATTCGGTCAAGCAACTGACAAGCCAAGGTCTGGTGAGGTTCAAAAACGACCTACGACAGTGGTTGCCTCCGTATCTCGTTCTACGAGTGCAGGAAAAATTAAGCTAACTCAAACGCAAGTAGCGTTAGCGAAAAAATTTGGTTTAACCCCACAGCAGTATGCTGTTCAAGTAGCAAAGTTGGAGAACTGAAATGGCTGAAACAATTGACCGATCAAATCGTGACACTAAGTCACGCGATAAATCTGCTCGTACGGTATACGTGCCCCCGAGCAATTTGCCCGATCCGACACCTGATCCAGATTACACGTTTCGCTGGGTAGCGACTCATGTGCTAGGTCAGCCGTTAGCCAACAACGTGTCCTTACAGATGCGCGATGGTTATGAGCCGGTGAAAGCAGTGGATCATCCAGAATTGGCCTTGTTTGGCAACAATGCAAGCGGTAATGTGGAAATTGGTGGGCTGATGCTTTGCAAGGCTCCCAAAGAACGCATCCAAGCGCGCGCTGAGTATTACGACAAGCAAGCTCAAAACCAGATGGATTCAGTTGACAACCATTTCATGCGAAATAATGACCCTCGGATGCCCTTGTTTGCTGACCGCAAGTCAACAACAAGTCGCGGAACAGGATTTGGTTCTGGTTCTAAATAATTTATAGGAGTCTTTATGGCTTATCCTACAGTCTCGGCCCCTTACGGTCTAAAGCCTGTAAACCTAATAGGTGGACAGGTGTTCGCGGGTTCAACTCGCCTGATGCAAATTGCGAGTGGTTACGCCACAGACATTTTCTATGGTGACTTGGTCAAACGTGTTGCAGCAGGAACAATCGAGAAGGATACCGGTACAGCAACCGCCACTCCTGTCGGTATTTTCTTAGGTGTTCAGTTTACCAATGGTTCAACTGGTCAAGTCCAGCAACAACAGTTTTATCCAGCAAGTCAGGCTATCAAGTCTGGCACGCAGATTTTTGCTGTGGTCGCTGATGATCCTGACACGTTGTTTCAAGTTTCTGTAGTTTCCAGCGGAACGACTATTTCTGGTGTTGGCATTACCTCCATTGGAAATAACGCCGAGTTGGTACAGAACTCCGGTAGCACCACGACAGGTAACTCTGCCGTAGCTATTTTGGCGGCAACTACAACAACCAACACTTTGCCTATTCGTATCATTGATGTAGTTCGGGACACCGCAACTGCTGCTGATAACTTCCCTGAAGTTATTGTTAAGATCAATGCGACTATGCATCAGTACAACAACGCCACTGGCATATAAGGAGCGTAAATCATGGCTATTTCACGCGCACAACTACTTAAAGAACTGCTCCCCGGCCTGAACGCTTTGTTTGGCTTGCAGTACGCTACTTACGGCGAAGAGCACAAAGAAATCTACGAAACAGAGAAATCTGAGCGTAGCTTTGAAGAAGAGACAAAACTGTCTGGCTTCTCTGCGGCTCCTGTCAAGAACGAAGGTT
>Ga0209651_1000045_pt1 | contig 40137 bp, 37 predicted proteins | sample LauGreFBDMM110SN_2_FD_188216 | JGI IMG/M metagenome (GOLD analysis project Ga0209651, IMG submission 188216) | Freshwater lake microbial communities from Lake Michigan, USA - Fa13.BD.MM110.SN (SPAdes) (version 2) | ecosystem: Environmental > Aquatic > Freshwater > Lake | place: Lake Michigan... | reverse complement strand
GTGTGCCTACTGCCAGTGGCGTGCCACTTCAGTTGCTGCCCAAAGAGATCAATGGCGTCCGCATCATTGGCGTCGATGTGCCAGGTTTTGGCGTGCCCACGCACGCAGAAGCCAAAGATGTTTTGGCTGGCGCCATGCTCAAATATGCGCGCGAAGAAATTTTGGCAGGTCCTGTTCAGGCGCCACGTACTGGCAGGTCTGAGAAGCCCACCATCACCATGATTGGTGAAATGTTCCCCGCCGATCCTATGATCATTGGTCGCATGCTCGAGCCCATGGGACTTGCAGCGGGCCCTGTGGTGCCTACGCGCGAATGGCGCGAACTTTATGCAGCGCTCGATTGCTCAGTCGTGGCCGCCATCCATCCGTTTTACACCGCCAGCATTCGCGAATTTGAAGCGGCGGGCCGTCCCATTGTGGGCTCTGCCCCAGTGGGTCATGACGGCACAGAAGCTTGGTTGCAAGCCATCGGCAATGCCGCCAATGTGCCGCAAGCCAACATTGACATGGTGAAAAACATCATGCTGGGTGCCATCAAAGGCGCATTGGCCAAGTCCCCTATCAAAGGTCGCATCACGCTCAGTGGCTATGAAGGCTCTGAGTTGTTGGTGGCGCGTTTGTTGGTAGAGAGTGGCGCCGATTTGCGCTACGTCGGCACCGCTTGCCCTCGCACTCCTTGGAGCGCACCAGATTGTGAATGGCTTGAGGCTCATGGCGTGCATGTGCAATACCGCGCATCGCTTGAACAAGATTTGGCAGCCATGCACGAGTGGAAGCCCGACCTGACCATTGGCACCACACCGGTCGTGCAAGCGGCCAAAGAACTCAGTATTCCAAGTTTGTATTTCACCAATCTCATTTCTGCTCGCCCCTTGATGGGTCCTGCAGGTGCTGGTTCATTGGCGCAAGTGATTAATGGTGCCATTGCCAATAAGACGCGCTTCGACGAAATGAAAGCCTTCTTTGGTGACACAGGCACCGGTCATTCGGCTGGCGTATGGGAGACCTCTCATGGCGTGCCGCAAAACCGCCCTGAGTTTGAAGCGGAAACACGCAGACAGCTCGAGAAGCTGGCCAAGAAACGCAAAGCGGAGGCCATGATCTGATGCTAGTTCTTGACCACGATCGCGCAGGTGGCTATTGGGGAGCGGTGTATGTGTTCACCGCCATCAAAGGCTTGCAAGTTGTCATTGACGGCCCTGTGGGCTGCGAGAACTTACCTGTCACGTCTGTGCTGCATTACACCGATGCACTGCCGCCTCATGAGTTGCCCATTGTGGTCACAGGTTTAGCAGAAGAACAATTGGGCCGTGAAGGCACTGAGGGCGCCATGCGCCGTGCGCACGCTACGCTCAATCCCGATCTGCCTTCCGTGGTGGTCACAGGCTCGATTGCGGAAATGATTGGCGGTGGTGTCACGCCCGAAGGCACCAACCTGCAACGCTTTTTACCGCGCACCATCGACGAAGATCAGTGGCAGTGTGCCAACCGCGCCATGTACTGGCTGTGGCAGCAATACGGCATGAAGCATGTGCCCAAGCGTGAGCGCAAAGAGGGCGAGCGTCCTCGCGTGAACATCATTGGACCCAGCTACGGCACTTTCAACTGCCCAAGCGATTTGGCTGAAATTCGCCGCTTGGTGCAAGGCATTGGTGCTGACGTCAACATGGTCTTCCCATTGGGTTCGCACCTGGCGGATGTGTCCCGTTTGGTCGAAGCCGATGTGAACATTTGCATGTACCGCGAATTTGGCCGCATGCTGTGTGAAGCTTTGGAGCGGCCTTATTTGCAAGCGCCCATTGGTCTGCACAGCACCACCAAATTCTTGCGCTCTTTGGGCGAACTGCTTGGCCTCGATCCCGAGCCCTTCATCGAAAGAGAAAAGCACAGCACCATCAAGCCCATCTGGGATTTGTGGCGCTCTGTCACCCAAGACTTTTTTGGCACCGCCAACTTTGGCGTGGTCGCTAATGAAACTTACACGCGCGGCATTCGCCATTTCTTAGAAGACGAAATGGGCCTGCCCTGCAACTTTGCCATCTCACGCATCGCGGGTGCCAAAACAGACAATGCAGAAGTGCGCAAACTGGTCACGGAAAAAACACCACTCATTTTGTACGGCAGCTACAACGAGCGTATTTATTTGGCCGAGTGTGGTGGTGGCGGCATGATGAAAACCAGTTTCATTCCTGCCAGTTTTCCATTGCCCATTATTCGTCGCCATACCGGCACGCCATTCATGGGTTATGCCGGCGCCACTTACATCATTCAAGAGTTTTGCAACGGCCTGTTCGATGCCTTGTTTCATATCCTGCCATTGGGCACGGAGATGGACAAGATCGAAGGCACCTTGGGTCGCTCTGCGCCCAATACCACCGTGCCGTGGGAGCCCGAAGCACAAGACAGATTAGAGGCTTTGTTAGAACAACAACCCGTGTTGGTTCGAATTTCAGCAGCCAAGCGAATGCGCGATCAAGCAGAGCGAGATGCACGGGAAACCGGCCGCTCTCATGTAGAGGCAGAAAGATTCACAGAATTGTTCGGTCAAGCGAATGAAGGAGCACATGCATGAAAGATGTGAGTCTGAATTCACTGAGCCGTCCAATCCTTCGGCCTGGCCGAGGGTCCACTTGTTGCGGTGTCAGAGCCACAACAGTCCGTCCTGTATTCGCAAGGGTACAGGGAGTCGCCGAAAGGCATTTAGAAAGAGGCACAAACTATGACTGATGCAGCTAACCCTTCAGGGCTGTCAGACGAAGAAGCCCAAGAGTTTCACCAGTACTTCATACAGGGTTACCTGTTATGGGCTGTTGGAGCTTTTGTCGCCCACAGCTTGGTGTGGATCTGGCGTCCCTGGTTCTAAAAAAACCATTCAACGGAGATAAGTATGACCTACCCGAACGATCGCATGACTACGGTTCAACCTCACGACCATTTTGATGGTTATGGGATAACTTTTTTCTTGCTATTTTTAGTATTCATGGTTCTCGCTGTGGCGGGACAGTTGCTGGTCCTTGACTGGCGTAGCTGGCTTCCTGGCGCAGAAGGTTCAACGAGCACTTTGGACGGCGTGAAGTCTTCTGTCTATACCGTTATTTCTCAATTGAGTTAAGAAAGGAAATTACTATGTGGCGCATGTGGCGTGTTATAGATCCCCGCAAGGCAATTGTTCTAGTAGGACTTGCTATTGCTTTCATTTCAACATCGATTCACCTGATTCAGATCAGTGGCGATCGGTACAACATCAACAGCTGGCATCCCGATACGGCCAAGGCCGCAGCGGCGAAAGCACAGCAACCACAAAACGCGGCTTTGCCGCAAAAGTAAGGACCTTTGGTCTTTACGCAGACAGACGCAATTCGCTCAATCCATTTGAACGATGCGTCTGTCCTTTTATTTTTTAATTTGAAGCCTACAAGACCTCACAAACAGTCAATCGGTCGGAGGATGCAACTATGTCCATGCTGAGTTTTGAACGCCAATACCGCGTACGCGGCGGCACACTTTTTGGGGGCGACCTGTTTGATTTCTGGGTCGGTCCTTTTTATGTCGGATTCTTTGGAATCACGACCTTGTTTTTTGCCCTCACGGGCACCATGATGATTTTGTGGGGCGCAGCCATGGGCCCTACGTGGAATGTTTGGCAAATTAACATTGCCCCACCCGACATCGCTTATGGTTTGCGCTTTGCGCCCATGATGGAAGGTGGCTTGTGGCAACTGATCACGGTCTGCGCTATTGGCGCCTTCGTGTCTTGGGCTTTGCGTGAAGTTGAAATTGCCCGTAAGTTAGGCATGGGCTTGCATGTGCCTGTGGCTTTCGGCATGGCGATTCTGGCCTATGTCAGTTTGCAAGTGATTCGCCCCGTGCTGATGGGTGCTTGGGGACATGCATTCCCCTATGGTATCTACAGCCACTTGGATTGGGTGAGCAACACGGCTTATCAGTACTTGCACTTTCACTATAACCCTTGGCACATGATCGCTGTGACTTTGTTTTTTGCAGCCACCCTCGCGCTGTCGATGCACGGCGGCTTGGTGCTGTCTGCCACCAACCCGGGTAAAGGCAAAGTGGTCAAGTCACCTGAGCATGAGGACACGTTCTTCCGCGACCTGATTGGTTACTCTGTGGGTACCTTGGGTATCCACCGCCTGGGCTTGTTTCTGGCGCTCGCGGGAGTGTGGTTTGGCTGTGTTTGTATTGTAATCAGCGGACCCTTCTGGACGGGAGCCTGGCCGGAGTGGTGGGGCTGGTGGCTGAACATGCCTATTTGGCGTACTTGATTAAGAAAAGAGGAAATAGAAATGGCCGAATACCAAAATCTTTTCACCTCAGTGCAGCCCGTTGGGCCTTTGCACGATGGCATCGAATTACCTCGCGGCGACGATAAACGCACCGGAACACCATTTTTGGTTCACCTGCTAGGGCGCATCGGCAACGCACAAATCGGTCCTGTTTATCTGGGCACTCTAGGTGTTGCGTCACTCGTCTTTGGCATCGCTGCTTTCAACATCATTGGCTTTAACATGCTGGCCTCTGTGGACTGGAATCCGATCCAGTTGCTACGCCAATTGTTTTGGCTCGCGCTGGAGCCACCGCCTCCCGCCTATGGTCTGAGCATACCGCCGCTGGCTCAAGGCGGTTGGTGGCTGCTTGTGGGCTTTATGCTGACCATCTCCATTTTGCTGTGGTGGGCTCGAACCTACAGACGTGCTCGACAGCTTGGTTTGGGAACTCATGTGGCCTGGGCCTTCGCAGCAGCGATATGGCTTTATCTAGTGTGCGGTTTTTTCCGCCCCGTCATGATGGGCAGTTGGTCTGAAGCGGTACCGTTTGGCATCTTTCCGCACTTGGATTGGGTTTCCGCTCTTTCTCTACGTTACGGGAATTTGTTTTACAACCCGTTCCATGCGCTGTCGATTGTTTTCCTGTACGGCTCGGTACTTTTGTTTGCGATGCATGGCGCCACGATCCTGGCTGTGGGTCGCTACGGTGGTGAGCGTGAGATTGAGCAAATCGTCGACCGTGGAACCGCCTCTGAACGAGCTGGCTTGTTCTGGCGCTGGACCATGGGCTTTAACGCCAGCATGGAATCCATTCATCGCTGGGCTTGGTGGTTCGCAGTGCTGTGCCCCTTGGTTGGCGGTGTCGGTATCTTGCTTACGGGAACCGTCGTTGACAACTGGTACCTCTGGTCTGTCAAACACCATGTTGTGCCTGCCTACCCATTGGTCAGCCCTCTTGTGGTCGATCCAGCTATTTTGGGAGTGAAACCATGAAAATGATTTTTAAAACTGCACTGTGTCTGATGGCAGCCATGATGTTGGCAGGCTGTGAAAGGCCACCCATTGAAACGGTTCAAACTGGTTTCCGTGGCACCGGCATGGAGCAAATCTACAACCCTCGCACCCTTGCCAAGCAAGCGTCTTTGAATGCAGCACCTGCTGCGGCAGAAGCGGCTGATGCGGATGGTCCCAAGGCCAAGGACGTTTACAAAAATGTTCTAGTTTTAGGCGATTTGAGCGTGGGCCAGTTCAACCGTCACATGGCCGCCATTACCCAATGGGTTTCGCCAGAAGCCGGTTGTGCTTACTGCCACAATGTTCAAAATTTTGCAGATGACGGCATGTACACCAAGATCGTGGCCAGGCGCATGATTCAGATGACTCAAAAGGTTAATCAAGACTACAAAGCGCACGTGGCAGAAACCGGTGTTACGTGCTACACATGTCACCGTGGTAACAACGTTCCGACGCAAGTTTGGACCGCGCCCAAAGATCGACTCTATGCAAATAGCTTATTGGGTGATTTGGCTGGACAAAATATGGCGACCAAAGCAGCCGGCTTGTCGTCTTTGCCGTCTGATCCTTTCTCGCCCTATCTGATGGGAGCAGAGCCTATTCGTGTGAACAGCAACACAGCCATGACCGGTGCGGGAGCTTTCGCCAATCGCGCATCAACCAAGCAAGCTGAGCACATTTACTCGCTCATGCAGCACTTTTCTTCATCGTTGGGTGTGAATTGCACTTACTGCCATAACACGCGTAACTTTGCATCATGGGAGGAGTCTAGGCCGCAGCGCGTTACAGCGTGGCATGGAATCAGGATGGCGCGCGAGTTGAATAACGAGTACATCATTCCGCTCACCGACCAGTTTCCAGCGAATCGCCTCGGACCCAAAGGTGATGTGGCCAAAGTCAATTGCACCACCTGTCACCAGGGCGCTTACAAACCGCTTTATGGTGCAAAAATGGCGAAAGACTATCCAGAACTTCAGGCTCTTGCAAAGCCTTAAAAACTGAAACTCACAAGGCCTGCACCCGCTGCGGTTCAGGCCTTTTTTTATGAGGCATCTGACATGAGCACGTCACCAGCAAGCGACGCCAATGGCCAAGTGGTCGTGCTGTTGTTGGCTGACATCTCTCATGCCTCGCGGCTGTGGGGTTGGTCGCGCATCGTCAAAGGACCTCAAGCTTTGCAAGGCATTCCTGGCTTGCTGTTTTCAAAAGTATTGGGCAGCGGCTATGAGGGCGGCTTTGGACTTCGACCCAGCCCTTCGCGCCAAGGCATGTTTGGCTTGTTTGAGTCTTTGCAAACAGCCCAAGACTTCGTTGAAAATTCCAGTGTGTTGCAAGCCTACCAAGAGCGGTCCGACGAGTTTTGTTGGGCCCTTCTTAAAACTTGGTCATGCCGCGGCAGTTGGGATGGCCAACTGCTTGATGTTTGCGCGGCGCAACCCATCAAGGGGCCTGTGGCAGCACTGACGCGCGCCTCTATCAAACTGGCCAAAGCGCCTGCGTTTTGGCGTCATGCACCGCCTTCTCAAATCGCACTGACAGATGCCAAAGGTTGCCAACTGGCTGTGGGTTTGGGCGAAGCACCCTTTGTGCGGCAAGCCACTTTCACCATTTGGGACAGCGTGTCTGACATGAATGCTTATGCGCGTTCGGGCGCGCACTTAGAAGCCATTCAAGACGCTGCGCAAAACGACTACTTTTCTGAATCCATGTTTGCACGATTTGTCCCTCTGCAAGTTCAGGGTCAATGGCAAGGCAAAGTCTATGCTTAATTCCAGGCACACACCTAGGGTGGTGGTGGTGGGCGCAGGCATTGGGGGTTTGGTGAGTGCACTGGTCTTGGCACACCGCGGATTGGACGTCACGCTGATTGAAAGTGCCGCAACGCCTGGCGGCAAAATTCGCCAAGTGCAAGTTGATGGCGTGGGCATTGACTCAGGTCCTACCGTGTTCACCATGCGCTGGGTCTTGGATCAAATGTTGCAAGAGATGGGCACGTCACTTGCCGAAATTTTGAAACTCGAAAATATTGACGTGCTGGCCAGACATGCGTGGGATGGCAGCCCACAGACGCTCGATTTGTTGTCTGATACAGAACGCAGTGCAGATGCCATCGCAGCCTTTAGCAGCCCCCAAGAAGCCAGACGGTTTTTAGGCTTCTGCAAGCAAGCACGCAAGCTGTATGACACGCTAGAGAAGCCGTACATCCGAAGCGAGCGGCCCGATCTGTTGAGCATGGTGGGCGATCTTGGAATTCAAGGCATGGCAACGCTCACAGGCTTGGGGCCTTTCGCCAGTTTGTGGCGCAGTTTGGGCAGCCACTTTCACGACCCCCGTTTGCAACAACTCTTTGGCCGCTATGCCACTTACTGCGGCTCTTCGCCGTGGTCCGCACCGGCCACTTTGATGTTGGTGGCGCAAGTTGAATTGGATGGCGTGTGGTCGGTCTCGGGCGGCATGTTTGAAGTGGCCAAAGCACTGGCAGCTTTAGGAGAAAAATGGGGTGTGAAGCCACGCTACGGTCAGGCCTGCGCACGCATCCTCACACAGAACGGTCAAGTCAGCGGCGTGCAACTTGAATCAGGTGAAATGCTAGAAGCCGATCATGTGATCTTCAATGGCGATGTGGCCGCTTTGGCGCAGGGTCTATTGGGCCCAGCCGTGCAGCCGAATTTTCTGGCAGTGCCTGCTATAAACAGATCCTTGTCTGCTTTCACCTTGTCAATGCATGCTGAAAGCAGTGGCTTTCCCATGGTGCGGCACAACGTTTTTTTCAACCAAAATTACCAGCGTGAATTTGATGATATTTTTCAACATCGCAGACTGCCAGAGCAAGGCACGGTGTATGTCTGCGCGCAAGATCGAAGCGACGACGGACTGGCCCAGCCTGGTTTGGAAAGACTTTTGTGCCTTGTCAATGCGCCCGCTGATGGCGATACTCATTCCTTCAATTCATCGGAGATACACGCATGCGAAACCAGCAGTCTGGCGCTGATGCGTCGCTGTGGCCTAGAAATCAAGGCCTCACCGCAACAAGTGGTTCGAACCTTGCCGCAGGACTTTGCGCGCCTGTTTCCGGGCAGTGGGGGCGCACTTTATGGCCAAGCAACACACGGATGGATGTCGGCCTTCGCGCGCCCCTCATCGCGCAGCAAAGTGCCGGGCCTTTACACGGCGGGGGGCAGCGTGCACCCGGGGCCGGGCGTACCCATGGCAGCCATGTCGGGGCGTTTGGCGGCCGCGACGCTGATGGCGGACCTCGGTTTGACCAAGTCGTCCCGCCGGGTGGTTATCTCTGGTGGTATGTCGACGCGCTAAGCGACGACGGCGAATACGGCCTCTCCATCATTGCCTTTGTGGGCAGTGTGTTCTCGCCCTACTACGCATTGGCACGCAGCCGCGCAGGCGGCGTTGCCGAGCCTGAAAACCACTGTGCTTTGAATGTGGCGCTGTACGGCAAAGGCGGCAAGCGTTGGACCATGACAGAGCGCGGTCGATCGCACATTTCGCGCAACGCCCAGCATTACCAAATTGGCCCCAGCAGTCTGCACTGGGACGGTCAAGCGCTCTCCATTGACATTGATGAAATCAATGTGCCCATCCCCATGAAAGTTCGCGGTCGAGTCATCGTCAGGCCTGAAGGGCTTTGCAACTTTGTCACACCGCTGGACAACGAGGGCTTGCACCGCTGGGGACCTATCGCACCGTGCTCGCGCGTTGAAGTTGAAATGGACAACCCACAGTTCAGTTGGCGCGGTCATGCCTACATGGATTCCAACGAAGGCGATGAACCCGTTGAAAACGGCTTCCAAGATTGGGACTGGGCCCGCGCTGAAATGGCCAATGGCGATACCAGTGTGGTCTACGATGTGCGGCCCAAACAAGGGCCAGGCCGAGTTGTAGCGCAACGCTTTTCACCAGACGGCAGTTACACCGCTTTCACAGCACCGGTGCGACACAACTTGCCTTCGTCGGGCTGGCGGCTTTCGCGGGGCATGTGCAGTGAATCGAGCCAGGCGCCCGAGGTGCTGAGCACTTTAGAAGACACGCCGTTTTATGTTCGATCCTTGTTGCGCACTCAACTGTTGGGTGAGAATGTCACTGCAGTCCACGAGTCGTTGGACATTCCCAGACTGGTGTCATTGCCGGTGCGCTTCATGCTGCCTTTTCGAATGCCGCGACGTGCCTAGCTGAATTTTTTCGGCGTTGCGTGGCGTGGTCTTTTTGTTCAGTCGTTTTGACGAGCGCGTGTCAGGGTACGCTCTCTCTCTCTGGGCCCAAAGCTAGAAGCCAATGCGCCCTCGGCTTCTAAGCCTTCCAGGTAAATGCTTTCAATCTCTGGCGCAGCACGCAGCAGTTCGCGCTCGGCAAAAGGCATGTGCAGCAAAGCTCTGAGCGCAAACAAAATTCGCAACCAACCGGGCACCCACACTCTGCGCTTGCGCTGCATCATGCCTTGCACAATGACGCGCGCCGTTTCTTCTGGCGATGTCTCGCTGTTCAAGGGGCCTGGCATGGTGGCACGCAATCGCACAAAGCCTGGATGCAAGGCGCCTTCGGTGACCAGCGGCGTGCGCACCCAGCCCGCATGAACAACACCTACACCCACACCATGCGCAGCCATCTCAATGCGCAAAGAATTGCCCATGGCCTCGGCGGCCGACTTGCTTGCGGCGTAGGCGGACATGACCGGAGGATGCGCAAAAGAAGATACCGACGCATTGATGAGCACATAGCCACGTTGCCGCATGATGGCAGGCAAGGCCGCACGAACAGTGTTGAAAACACCAAACACATTGACCTCGATGCAGCGTTTCCAAGCTTCGGGGTCAATGTAGGCGATCGGCCCAAAAGCAGCAACGCCTGCGTTGGCAAAGACAATGTCGATGCGGCCCAGCTCGGCCAAGGTTTTTTCAACAAGGTCTTGCATTGATTTCAATTGCGTGACATCGGCCACCCAGTGAAGCGTTTGAGGGCCGCAGCGTTGGGCCATTTGCGCCAGAGGTTCTGCATCGCAGTCCACCAAAACAGGAACGCCGCCATGGGCCAATACTTCAAGGGCAGTGGCTGCACCAATGCCAGAAGCTGCACCGGTAATTAAGACAACTCGGCCGTCGAGCGTGTTTTTTGAAGTTGCCATTTGCTCATTCAAGCTAGGACGATCACGCGCGTCAAACCGCCTTGGTGACCATGAAATACACAATGGGCAAGGGTAGTACGGTGGAGATGGCGCCGGCTATTTTCCAAATACGGGACAGGCGCCAATAGTCTTCAGTGATCTCAGAATATTGTTGAAGCAGAGCGCGCTGTTTCAATTGAATAGGCACCAAAACGAACAACCAAATCAAGCCTGAAAAAGTAAGCAGCCAATAGGACCATTGAATCCAAGGTTGACTGGCACCACCTCCAAAATTTTCTGCCATGCCGTGGCCTGTCCAAACCACACCCACTGCCCCTACCAACGTGAACATGAGGTCTGTAATCAGAACCATCTTGTTGCTGAATTGAACGATGGCGTGATTGCGCGTGCGCTCAGCCAATAAGGCCCAAACGCCGCTGACAATCACGTTGCCTAAAAACAAGCACGCGCATACCAAATGAATGACTTTGAGGGTAGGTGTCATTTGGGGTCGTTTTGTTGCGAGGTCATCGAAGGTGCCTCATCTGGCTTGACGCTCTGCTGCGTAGCTTGGTGTTTTTCTGCTTCACGTTGTTGGCGCGTCACTTCTTTGGCGCGACGTAAATCACGAAATTGCCAAGTTACAAAAAGAACACCGGCAATCAGCAACACCACAACTTCAACAATTTTCAAATCCACTGTATCAGGCTCTTTAACGCGGGGTTCTCTCGCGTTGTTCTAAACGGCCGAACAATTCCACCATCCATACAACACGCTCATCAAAACTTCGAACAGGCATCGTCCAGGGCTTTTCATGCGCCAAGGGGTTGCGCTCTTGGCTCACAATGTCAACCAAGTAATGGATGGCAGGTACAGGGCTGAGCGTGACATCCGGCACGGCAGGTGCCTTCACAGCCGCAGTGGCTGCACGTGCCAACAGGGCCAGCTTGCGCGCGGTTGAAACCACAGTGCGGTGGTTTACAGAATCGAGGCCTTCCCGCTCTAATTGTTTACCGATTTCGGCATAGACCAAACGAGCTGCTTGAATGGCAGGGCGGCAGTCTCGTGGCAATTCTGCCAAACCAAATTCGCCGCGGCGGTACAGCGCGTCTGCGCGCAACAACAAGCGCTGTGTAAAACCCGCAATGCGCGAATCGAACACAGGATTGGCCAACCAAGCATCAGCATCCATGCCAATTTCACGGAACCAAGCACGGGGAATGTACAAGCGCCCCATGCGCGCATCGGTGCCAACGTCTCTGGCAATGTTGGTCAGTTGCATGGCCACGCCCAGCTCGCTTGCGCGTGCAATGGCGGTGTCTGTGCTTGCGCCCATGATGATGGACATCATGGCACCTACGGTGCCGGCAACTCTGGCGCCATAGGCCTCTACATCGGCCAAGTTTTCGTATCGGCGGCCTTGCGAGTCCCACAAGAAACCATCTAGCAAGGCCTCTAGCAAGCCAATGGGAATACCATAGCGGTGGACCACGATGGTCAACGCGCGGTCTGCGTCTTCAGCGCCAGGGCGTCCTGCATAGATGGCCGCTAAGCGCGACTTCAAATCTGCCATGGCCAAAACAGGGTCATCACCTTCGTCAATGGCGTCGTCGGCCAAACGGCAAAACGCATAGAGCGCAATGGCGGGCGGCCTTAATCGAACCGGCAACAAGCGCGAGGCTGCAAAAAAAGATTTGGAGCCACCGCGCATGAGTTCGGTGCAAGCCTCTAAGTCGTAAGGCAAAGACACTGGCGGAGAACTCAAGCTTGAATCAGGCAAAAGATTTGACATCGGGTACCACCGTTTCAAGCATTTTTGCAGACATTAAAACACTGGGCACACCAGCACCCGGCTGGCTACTGGCACCCACCATGAACAAGCCATCGACATCTTCGCTTCTGTTGTGTGGCCGGAACCATGCACTTTGAACCAAGATGGGCTCTAGGCCAAAACCCGCGCCTTTGTAAGACCACAAGCGATCTTGAAAGTCTTGCGGGGTGGTGACTTTGGAAGACACCACATGTTGCTTCAAATCAGGCAACACACTTTCTTGGAGCACCGTGGCAATGGCATCGCGGTACTGCTCGGTGATGGCGGGCCAGTCGGTTTCACTGCTCAGGTTGGGTACCACTGAGAGTGCATAAAAACTATCGCAACCTTCGGGCGCCAAAGAAGGATCGGTAGCAGTGGGACGGTACAGATACAGACTAAAGTCTTCCGACAACTTGTGATTTTTGAAAATATCTTGCAGTAAGCCTTTGTAGCGTGGGCCTAAGACCATCATGTGGTGCGGCACATCTTCGTACTTTCGATTGGTGCCAAAGTACCAAACAAACAAGCCCGATGAATACTTGCCTTTGGCAATGCGCTTGTCAGTCCAATGCTTGCGGTGCTGCGGCTCAATGAGGTGGCGGTAAGTCCAAGATGCATCGCCATTACTGACCACAATATCGGCCGGCAAGTACTCGCCATTGGCCAGCTCAACGCCTTTTGCGCGTCCGTCCTCAACACGAATGCGCGTAACGGGTGCGTTGTAACGAATGGGCACTTGACGTTCATCGAGCAGCTTCACCAGTTCACGCACAATAGCGCCGGTGCCGCCCATGGCCGAATGCACACCCCAGCGGCGCTCTAAGGAGTGAATGAGTGAGTAAATGCATGTGACCGAATAAGGATTGCCGCCAATGAGCAAGGGGTGAAAGCTCATGACAATGCGCAACTTGGGGTGCTTGATGTGCTGAGCCACTAGGCTGTAGATGGAACGCCAAGCTTGCATGCGCGCTAAATTCGGCATGGCCTTGATCACATCACCAATGGTTTCAAAGGGCACCATGCCCAGCTCGACAAAACCCAGCTGGAAACACTTCTCAGACGCCACCATCAGGTTTTTAAAACCTTGCACATCTTCAGGACTGAACTTATTGATTTGCTCGAGCATTTGCTCGTCGTTGTTGCTGTAGTCAAAGTGCGTGCCATCGTCAAAGCGAATGCGGTAGAAAGGCGACATCAAGCGCAGGTCGACATGGTCTTTCATCTCGCGGCCACACAGCGTGAAAAGCTCGGCAATGAGGTGCGGCAAGGTAATGATGGTGGGGCCAGCGTCAAAAGTGAAACCATCTTGCTTGTGAACATAGGCGCGGCCACCTGGGGCATCGAGTTTTTCCAACATTTGAACGCGATAACCTTTGACGCTCAAACGAATGGCGGCTGCCAAGCCACCAAACCCTGTGCCGATCACAATGGCTGTAGGTGCACGATGGCCAACTTCGGAGGCTGTACCAGTGAGGTGGTTTTGATCGCCACCACCGCCACCCGCGCCGCCGTCGGTGTTAATTGACTTGAAGAGATTTGTCATGTGAATCCAAGTGAGCAGGCAAAACCGGAGGCACATGTCCCTCAAAGGCTGCAAGCGTTTCTGTGCTGTGATGTTTGCGAATGGCCCAGCGCCACAATGCCGTGGTGTCTAGCGGCAGGACCAGCATGAAGTGTTCGGCAATGGCCAAGGCCAACATGGTGCCCACCAAGACAGCGCCCACCACTTGGGCAGGTGTGGTCATGGGCTGGTTTGCGAAGTCAATTAAGAGCCACAAACAGGCAATGGCTGAGACCACTGCAAAAGGGAAAAATGCATTCATGCGGCGGCGCTTGAAGAAGCTTTGCAAATACGACAAATGCGCAGGCAAGAATTCTTCACTCAAATTGCGAACGCCAAAAAACAAGTTCAGTTTGGCGCTGGTGCGCATGACCCACAAGACCAAATAGGTGCCCGTACCCACTTGGTTGGGCGCATCCCAAGTGATGGCCACAATGGCCAGGCCCACCAAAAGAATGGCCAACTCGTGCCACACCACGGCGTTAAAGGACGCCGCAAAACGAGGCCACCCTGTTGTACTTTTTAAAATAGCAGTTTTTTGCGGGCCTGTGATCCAGCCCGTGAGAAAACTCAACTCGTTCCAGCCCCACGCCAACAAGGCGCAAGTGAAAGCGCAGTAGGCGCCCATGACGCCTGTTTGTTGCGCTGTGTGAGACAAACCCGCCAAGGCACCTACACCTAGCGCAGAAGAGATGACCAAGCTCATGGTCACCGCCGTGCGCGACATGCGATTTAAAAGAATCACGATACCGGTGCTGAACCACCAGATAAAAATCGCAAATCCTAACGCAACAAAGGTGTCGGTCATCCTTGGCTTTCAGTGTCTGTTGGCTCGCAATTTACCAAGCAGGCACCATGCGCACATCTGCTGGCAATGCATGGTGCTTGACAGGCAGGAAGTACAAGCGAAGGAAAGTGAGGCCGCCCGAAATGGCCCAACGTGCACGCTTCAAATTGCCCACCAAGCCGCCTTGTGCTTTGGCCGCATTCATTTGAGTTTGCACATGGAACAAGTGCGACAAACCTTCCCTGAAGGCTGGGTTGTCAATGTCCAAGCTGACGGGGAAAACTTGCTTGGTGATTTCGTTGGTAATGCGGAAGACTTCGTAGTCGTAGGTGCCAGACTCAAGGCCCATCTCGTGGTGCAGCATGGGGCGAGTGTGGTCACGAACGTACATGGTGGCGTAAACGGCCAGCAAGAAAAAGCGAATCCAGAACACATTGCCGCCACGCAGTAAATGCGGGTTGGCGCGCATGATCAAAGCAAACGATTCGCCATGGCGAAACTCGTCATTGCACCAGCGCTCAAACCAGCGAAAGATAGGGTGGAAGCGCTTGTCTGGATTTTTTTCCAACTGACGATAGATGGTGATGTAACGCGCATAGCCAATTTTCTCGGACAAGTAAGTGGCGTAGAAAATGTATTTGGGCTTGAAGTAGGTATAAGCCTTGGTGCGCTTCAAATCGCCCAGGTCAATGCCCAGACCAAAGTCTTTTAATGACTGGTTGATGAAACTGGCATGGCGCGATTCATCGCGGGCCATGTAACGCATCAACTGTTTGATGTCGGGGTTTTCAACATTTCTGAAAATTTCGTTGTACAAAATGCAACCCGAAAACTCAGAGGTCAGCGAGGAAATTAAAAAGTCCAAAAACTCTTGGCGCATTTCAGGGCTAACTTGCGAGAATCTCTCGGCCACTTCTTTGGTAAATGCTTCGTCGCGCTGAAAGTGATCGTGGTTGTTGTCGCCTTCGTATTCAGCCATCATTTTGTCCCACTCGGCACGCATGGGAGACATGTCCAGCTTGTCCATAGCCGCAAAATCGGTGGTGTAAAAACGCGGGCTGAGCATGGTGCTTTCAACCGCTTTTTGGGATGCTTTTTCAGCAGTGTCTATGGTTGTATTCGCTTGCATGAAAAAAAACTCCAGCTTTAAAAATGGTTGACTGACTCAATCCTGAATCATTCAGGTTGCATGGCTAAAAATCGAGCGAATTCCGCTGTATTGGTCGGACCAAATGACTCTAAATCGACTCTCTGTCCTGTGCTTGGATCCATCAAAGTGACCCTCCCATCCACACGGGCAATCAGGTCAAAAGCTTGCGAGGAACCGATGCCTCTGGAAAAGCGTTCGCGCGCCAATGCGCGCAATGCGCCGCGCACAAAACCTTGCTCGCCATACAACACCGTCAGGGTTTGTCCTGAGACGCCATCGGCCACCCGAACGCTCCCGTCTTTTTGGTCTTCGAAAATCAATGAGCGCTGAACTGTGGGTGCTGCAGCAAGCTGATCAGGGCCATTGCCGGTGATGCGGATCAAGCCCACAGAGATGAGTGAGAACGCCATGATGCCAGCTGAGAAATACAGGATCCAGCGAGGAAAACTGTCTGGCGTGATTGGCACGCTGGCTTGAGCAGATTGAACAAGTTGGGCTTGGCTCATGTCGCACTCACTTGCATCAAGGCGCCATCACGGCGATCATTTTGAACTGCGCTTGGCGCTGTAACGGCATTGGCAGCAAGGCCCGTGCTTTGTGTCCATGCATCTCTCAGCTTTTCAGCCACCATTTGGACATCAGCTACTGCACGCAAAGTAGGCTCAGGCTTTGCAATGCGCCATGGCCGCACACTGGGCCACAAATGCACCCAACCAATGCGGTCAGCGCCTTTCAGGGCTAAAGTGATGTCGCCAAATCCGTTTTGATGCGCGCGCACATCGGCAGACACTATTTGCTTGAAGGGCAGGTTAAAAGTCACCGTCAAGACAATGCCTAAGCGCATCACCACACGTTTGTTGGTCACGGTATAGACCGTGGTGCGCGCTGTGAAGTAGGCCAGCGCCCATAAAGTTGCCATGCCAATGACCGCCAATGGCGCAATCCATTTGATGGCCGACAAAACTGCCATGTAGCCAGCGCCGCCTTCTAGCGCAGGCCAAGCACACACCAAGATCAAGGCTGCGAAATACAGTGCTAATTTTTTGAAGTGAAAGGCTGAATAGGCCAAGGCCGCCACATCGGGCGAGCCCTGCCAAACAATGAACTCGTCACTGGGCAAGCGTTCGGGTAAACCAAACTGCGGTTCAAACTCGTACTCGTGACCTAGATTTTCGATCGCCATTTTCTTTTCCTCAACAGACTTTCAATTCGACTTCAATTGACGCTGATCTGCATTCAGATCAGCGGTTCGCTGCGCTTTGCATCGGCATAGAAAGTACCGCCGCCGTAATAAGCACTGATCTTTTCCTCTTCCAGTTTGGTGATCTGGTCAGGGTTTCTTAAAGCAGGTACAGCTGCAAAGTGACGCGCATAAATAGAGTTCACTTCAACTTGATTTCTGCGAATCCTGGAAAACATCATCGGTAGCAAGACAGTTTTGCCACCGGCAATTTCCACTTCCAAGTAGCGGAACATCATCTCAGCAGAATCTATCCAGATGTCTTTGACGGTTCCACCTTGTTTGCCGTCGCCCGCCATCACTGGCAGACCACGCGGATCCACATCTTGTGAGGCCACCGTGTAATCGCTGACCACACGAAGTGGTTGAATCAGTGGTTTGCCATGCCAAGTCATTTCTGGCACATCTTCACGGTTGGAATAAGCGCCGGGGCCGACAGCTGCCAGCATGGCATCACCTTTGGGCTCAATGGGCGCGCCAGAAGTGGGGCTCGTGGCAACAGCGTTGTAAGCTGGTTGTTTGCGCATCAAGTCAGGCACAGTGACGCTTTTGCCACCTTCCAACAAGAATATTTTCGGCTCAGGGATTGGAAAACCCTTGACCACAGCGCGGCCGCTGCTACTGGACTCAAGGGGATAGCCCTCGCGGTGTCCTTCTTGAACAAGGTAATAAATAAGGCCAGCAAAAAAGATCCAAAACACATACAACAGTATTTGCGCTAGATCGATATAGCCTGTAATGTTTCCGACGGTTTGCATAACGACTTCTCCTTTTGAACAACTGAATAACTAAATACGAGACTCGGTCAAGCCGAGCGTTTGGGGCACAACGGGTGAAAAATAAGTACTGCGCTTGACCAATGGGCCAACCGCAATCAAAGTTAAAAACAGCAACAGCATTTCGACGTGATACACCATGCTGTAACCCACGGAGGGGTCGGTCAAAGCGGGGCCCAATGCACCCTCTCTACTGAGAGTGCCCACGACATCTCGCAGGGCTCCACCAAAGAACATAGACAGGCCCGCTGCTGCCGATTGCACGGCGCCCCAGGCACCTAAGGCCAAGCCGACGTAAGCAGATTCCATTCGCATGGCGGTGAACAAGGTACCCACCGCGAACAAACCACCGCCATAACCCACACCAAAGGCGCCAAAGCGGAAAAGCCATCCAGCTTCAAGGGGTGCCGAAAAAATAACGGCAGAAAATGCAGGCAATCCAGCCAATGCGCCATAGGCAGCCAAACGCATGGGGTCTATGCCGCTGGCCAACTTGCGACCGGCCACATAAAAGCCAAGCAGTCCACCGCCCGCCAACATGGCCGTCAGGGCACTGGTTGCCCCAACGCTCAGCTTGAGAATTTCACCGCCATAGGGCTCCAAAATAATGTCTTGCATGTTAAAGGCCATGGTGCCCAAGGCTGTAGCCCACAAAAAACGCCGGGCTTGTGGCAGGGCAATGAACTCGGTCCAGACTTCTCTGAAGGGTCTGCGAATTTCAGTTTTCATTGCGGCAACGCGCGCAGGGTTGCGCGGCTCTTGCTTCCACAATGCAAAGGCATTGAGAATGAGCACCACCAAGGCAGTGCCTTGCACCGTTTGAACCAAATATTCGGGTGTGAAGTTAGACAGCAAGACGCTGTAGGCCAAGCTGCCAAACACGGCACCCACCAACAGCATGGTGTACATCAGCGCCACCACGCGGGGCCTGGTTTCTTCACTGGCTTGGTCTGTTGCCAGTGCCAAACCGGCTGTTTGCGAAGTTTGCAAGCCCGCACCGACCATCAAGAAAGCCATCGCTGCAGCACCTTGTCCAACCCAGTCAGGCACAGGCACTTGGCCGCGGCCCGAGAGCACCAAAAGCGCAAAGGGCATGATGGCCAAGCCCACGAATTGAATCAGGGTACCACCCCACATGTAAGGCACGCGGCGCCAGCCAAAAGCAGATACATGCACATCGGACTGGTAACCAGTGACTGCACGAAACGGCGCCACCAAAAGGGGCAGCGCCAACATCATGGCGACCAACCAAGCGGAAACACCCAGCTCGACAATCATCACCCGATTCAAAGTACCAATCATGAGGGCTGTGGTGATGCCCATGGTGAATTTAAACAAAGACAAGCGCAACAACCGAGACATGGGCAAGCCTGCGCTGGTGACGTCGGAAAACGGCAACCAAGTCGAAGGCAGTTGCTTGACGTACTTGGAGAATGTCTTGCCTTTCATGAACGGATCCACTCCATGGCTTTGGATTTGTAAAAACCGCTGGAGACTTTGTGTGCGCGCGCGGTTTTCCAGTCGTTCAATGATTCGTGCGTCTTCATGAGTTGGGCAATGCGGGTTTCGGCCATGGGTTCAAGCCATGGTGCGCGATCGCCACGGGGCAACAAACGACCCACTGAAATCATGAGCGCCAACATGGGTGTGCGCGGTGCAAACGTAAACACAATCGACTTGCTGGTTCGCTCAGCCAATTGCGCCAATGCATGGACAGCATCTTCCGTGTCGTAGTGAATGATGGAGTCCATGGCCACCACGTGGTCAAAGTGACCCAAGCTTTTGTCAAGCATGTCGCCACTGTGAAACTCAACCAAGTGCGCCACATCGGCTGGAATTCGTTCGCGCGCCAAGTCCACCAAAGTGGGGGATAAATCGATGGCCACCACTTCTGCGCCCAAGCGTGCAGCTTCTACCGCCAAAGCACCCGTGCCGCAGCCTGCATCCAGAATGCGTTTGCCCTTGAGGTCTTGGCCCAGCCACGAAACCAAATTGGCTCGCATTTGATCGCGGCCAGCACGCACACTGGCTCGAATGCGACCAACAGGCGCGTCAGAAGTGAGTTTTTCCCAAGCTGCGACAGCCGTCCGATCGAAGTAATGCTCGATCTGTCCGCGACGTTGTTCGTAGGTCATTTCGTTCATGGTCTAGAAATCAATCAAAACCCAACAGATCAAAAATATCGCGGTCTTTCATGGGCACTGCAGAATAGGCCTCACCGCCCACCCACATGCTCGCAGCCAGTCGCATGTATTCTTTTTGCACAGCCTCTAATTCAGGCGAGTACTCCATCTCGAAGAGCGTCGACTTTTTCAAACGACTGCGGCGAATCACATCCAGATCAGGGAAGTGCGCTGCCAGCTTCAAACCAATCCGATCGTTGTACTTGTCGATTTGATCGGTGGCTGCACTGCGATTGGCAATGACACCGCCCAAACGCACGTTGTAATTTTTGGCTTTGGCACCAATGGCTTGCACAATGCGGTTCATCGCAAAGATGGAATCGAAATCGTTGGCCGTGACGATCATGGCGCGATCTGCATGCTGCAAGGGTGCGGCAAAACCACCACACACCACGTCGCCCAGCACATCGAAAATCACGACGTCAGTGTCTTCAAGCAGATGGTGCTCTTTGAGCAACTTCACGGTTTGGCCCACGACATAACCACCACAGCCTGTGCCTGCGGGAGGTCCGCCCGCTTCTACACACATCACACCGTTGTAACCTTCAAAGACAAAGTCTTCAACGCGCAATTCTTCAGCGTGAAAGTCAACTGTTTCAAGCACGTCAATGACGGTGGGCAGCATCTTCTTGGTGAGTGTGAAGGTGCTGTCGTGCTTGGGGTCGCAGCCAATTTGCAAAACGCGTTTGCCCATTTTGGAAAATGCAGCAGACAGGTTAGACGAAGTGGTGCTTTTGCCAATGCCGCCCTTGCCATAAATGGCAAAGACTTTGGCATTGCCAATTTTCACATTGGGGTCCAGCTGAACTTGCAAGCTGCCTTCGCCATCCAATTTCGGATTGCGTTTCACAGTGGGAAACGGTAGGGTTTCAACATTCATGGGGTAGCTCCTTCATAGACGCCTTCTAAGCGATCTTCCAGTTCTTCACTTGCTTGTCGAAGGGCTTGCAAGGTCTCGGCATCGGGCTGCCAATAGTTGCGTTCAGACGCTTCGATCAAACGGTTTGCCACGCGGGCAGAGGCCGTCGGATTCAGTTTTGCCAAGCGCTCGCGCATGGCAGGGTCAAGCATGAATGTCTCAGACAGTTGCTTGTAAACCCAGGGTTGTACTTGACCTGTGGTGGCGGACCAACCCATGGTGTTGGTCACATGCACTTCGATTTGACGCACACCTTCGTAGCCGTGTTCCAACATGCCTTCATACCACTTGGGATTAAGCATGCGTGTGCGCGTTTCGATGGACACTTGTTCTTTCAAAGAGCGAACAGCAGCGTTGCCCTTGGTTTGATCGCCAATGTAGACCGGTGGTGTTTTGCCACCCTTGGCCATCTTGACCGCTTGAGTGATACCGCCCAAGGTGTCAAAGTAGTTGTCCACCGTGGTCACGCCCAACTCAACAGAGTCTAGGTTTTGGTAGGTCAGTTGCACATCGGCCAAAGCAGTTTGCAACAGTGCTGTTTGCTGTACGGCACGACCCGTGCGGCCGTAAGCAAAGCCTTTGCGGCGCTTGTAGGTTTCAGCCAGTTCGCCTTCATCGTCCCAGCGACTGCTTTCCACCAAGTTGTTCACATTGGAGCCGTAGGCACCTTCTGCATTGCCATAGACCCGCAAAGACGCGGTTTCTAAGGTGCAGCCGTGCTCTTGCTGATAGGCCAGTGAATGCTTTCGAATCCAGTTCATCTCGAGCGGCTCGTCTGCCGATGCGGCCAAGAATGCGGCCTCGGCTAAGAGCTTGATTTGCAAGGGCATGAGATCGCGGAAGATGCCAGACAAAGTCATGATCACATCAATGCGGGGGCGTCCTAATTCTTCTAATGGAATGAGGCTGGCACCGGCAATGCGGCCATAACTGTCAAAGCGCGGCAGGGCGCCCATCAAGGCCAAGGCCTGTGCAATGGGTGCGCCTTCGTTCTTCAGGTTGTCGCTGCCCCACAGCACCATGGCAATCGATTCAGGCAAGGGGTTGCCATCGGCACAGTGACGCTCAATCAGCAACTGAGCTTGAGCTTTGCCATCTTTGACAGCCAAGGCACTTGGAATTCTGAAAGGATCAAAGCCGTGAATGTTGCGGCCTGTAGGCAACACAGCAGGTGTGCGCAAAATGTCGCCACCCGGTGCAGGCCGAATGTAGCAAGCGTCTAAGGCACGCAAAATGGCGGACACTTCGGTGTCAACGGCCAAATGGGCCTGTGATTCAACCAGTTCACGCAAGACATCTAAGCTGGCATGGTTGCGCGGCAAGCCTGCAGCCTTCAAAGCATGCTCTGGCGAGTGACCTTCGACCATGGCCTCAACGGCCGCACGCTCGAGTTGCGTGCCATGATTGGCTTCAGCCATGGCCATCAACATGTCAACTTGCTGAGCTGGGCTAGGCGCACGACCGGTTACATGCAAACCATGTGGAATGAGTGTGTATTCAAGTTCGAGCATTTCTTCGCCCAAGCGCATCACGACTTTGTCCAAATCGGTGCCCATGGTGGCAGCATCCCAAGCGGGTTCTGCAAGCACCAAATCAAGTTCAACTGCTTGCGCTTGAATGACCACTGCCAATCCAGCGCGTTCGCTGTTGCCACTTTCTAATGAACGCCACCGCTGGAGCGACGACTTCAGATCGTTCAAACCTTTGTACAAACCTGCTTGTGCAATGGGCGGTGTGAGGTAGCTGATCAAAGTTGCGCCAGACCGGCGCTTGGCAATAGCGCCCTCTGATGGGTTGTTGGAAGCGTACAAATACACATTGGGCAAATCGTCGATCAAGCGATCGGGCCAGCACGTGCCGCCCATGCCAGATTGTTTGCCCGGCATGAATTCGAGCGCGCCATGCGTGCCAAAGTGAAGCACGGCATGCGCTTTGAAGTCTTCGCGCAAATAGCGGTAGAAAGCCGAGAAAGCATGTGTGGGTGCCAAGCCTTTTTCAAACAGCAAGCGCATGGGGTCGCCTTCGTAACCAAACGAAGGCTGCACGCTGATCAGCACATTGCCAAACTGCTTGCCCAACACAAAGATCGAGCTGCCGTTGCTCAACTGACGGCCAGGGGCAGGGCCCCACTGCGCTTCAATTTCTTTCAGCCAGCGCTCACGCTTGACGTGATCGTCGGCAGAAATCAAGGCATGCACATTGGCGTCTGCGCCATGTTGAGCGGCATTCCCATGCAACAAGGCGTCGCGCAAGTCGTCCACACTGGCTGGCACATCCACTTGGTAACCTTGTACCTTCATGGCGGTCAGGGTGTGCCACAAAGATTCAAACACAGACAGGTAAGCGGCACTGCCGATGTTGCCTGCATTGGGTGGAAAGTTGAACAACACAATGGCCACGTTGCGGTCTTTGCGTTCGCTGCGTTTCAAAGCCACCATCTTGCTCACACGGGCTGCCAACATGATGGCGCGCTCAGGGCAAGAATGCATGTCTTGTGCGTTGTTGCTCTCACCGAAAGTACAAGCATGGTGACAGCCTGTGCATGTTACACCGGCAGCGCCTGGGCGGCCGCCAAAAACGATGGGGCTGGTCGAGCCATCGAGCTCAGGGATGGCCACCATGATGGTGCTTTCAACCGGCAACAATCCACGGTCTGAACCACCCCACTGGTCAAGCGTTTGAAACTCAACAGGGTGCGCTGCCACATAAGGCACATCGAGTTTGGCCAACACCTCTTCAGCGGCTTTGGCATCGTTGTAGGCAGGGCCGCCAACCAATGAGAAACCGCTGAGCGACACCACGGCATCGACGCAGACTTGGCCATTCTTCATGAAAAATTCATCGATGGCGGGGCGTGAGTCTAAGCCTGCCGCAAAGGCTGGAATGACGCGCAGACCTTTGGCCTCAAGGGCTGCAATGACGCCATCGTAGTGACCTGCATTGCCCGACAACAAATAGGAGCGCAACAACAAAACACCCACGGTGCCCTTGACGGGAATACCTGCCGGCAAAGGCAATGCATTGGCGTCTTCGCTGTACCTTCCGGCCATGCGGGGGTGGTACACGCCCACCTCGGGGTAGTCAACGGGGGCTTCAACCTTGATCTTGCCGCGCAATGATTTGCGAGGACCATCGGCACCGCGGTCAACCAGGTGGCGCACCATGTTCAACACATTGTCGTCAGAACCACCCAACCAATATTGCAAAGTGATGAAGTAGGCACGCACGTCTTGGGCTGTACCAGGAACGAAGCGCAACAACTGAGGCAAGCGGCGCAACATTTTCATTTGTGCGGCACCACCGGTTGCAGGCTTGTCTTTGCCGCCACCGCCACGCAATTTTTTCAGCAACGCCATCGGGCCGCTGGCGGGTTTGCTCATGTCAAACTGGCCAAAGCGCGTGAGTTGGGTCACCTCTGTGGCACTGGCCATACAAACCATGGCATCGCAGTTCATGCGGCGTGCGCGCAAGTCGTCCAAGATGGGCAAAAAGTGATCTTCAAGAAACAACATGCCGCACAAAACAATGTCGGCTGAAGCAATGTCGGCTTTGCATTTGGCAATCAGGGCATCGTTGCCCGTGTATTCAGACGCTGCATGCAGGCTCCAAGTCAAGCCCGGAAAATCTCGCTTCAATTGCGCATTGGCGCGATTGAAAGAACTCGCAAAGTGCGTGTCCATGGTGACCACCACCAATTTAACGGGGGTGGCATCACGCGACGTCGGCTTAAGACTGTGAGTAGTAAGCTTTAGATTCATACAGTGTCTCCGTCGTGATCAAAGTCACGCCGCGTTCTATGGCATATTTCTCGGTATTTCGCCGGGCCTTGCCGCGAACGAAAAATGGTATTTTTTTGAGTTCATTTTCTGCACCGGCATCCCATGCTGCAATCAGAATGCTGGCGCTACTTTGAGAAGTACCCTGATTCAAAGCAGGCGCACTAATTTGTTCTGGTGCAGCCGATGTTGCAACCGTTGAAGTACCCGTTTTCACAGCGGATGCCGCTTGTGCAGTTTGCACATGCACGCCACCCCCTAGGTGCGAGGGTGCTGCATCTTCGTGAAATTCTGAGTCACCGCGGAACATGCCAATGAGGTGCTCCTCCAAGCCCATCATCAAGGGATGCACCCAGGTGTCAAACAGCACATTGGCGCCTTCAAAACCCATTTGGGGTGAATAGCGTGCTGGAAAATCTTGGACGTGCACAGGGGCCGAAATGACTGCGCAAGGAACGCCCAAACGCTTGGCAATGTGGCGCTCCATTTGCGTGCCCAACACCAGCTCTGGATTCAATTCTGCAATGCGCGCTTCAATCTCTAAATAGTCATCGCTGATCAAAGCTTCTACGCCATACAGTTTGGCGGCATCGCGCACTTCGCGGGCAAACTCGCGGCTGTAAGTGCCAATACCTACGACGGTAAAACCCATTTCATCAGCAGCCACTTTGGCAGCAGCCACAGCATGCGTGGCATCGCCAAACACAAACACGCGTTTGTTGGTGAGGTAGGTGGAATCTACTGAACGTGTGTACCAAGTGGCACGCGATTCGGCCTTGACCAATGCTGCTTCAGGGTCAAGTCCAGCCAATTGCGCAACTTCACGAACAAAGTCGCGCGTGGCTTTGGTCCCAATGGGAATGGTTTTGGTAAAGGCTTGGCCAAATTGGCGCTGCAACCACTGCGCACTCAGATTGGCAATTTCAGGATAGAGCACCACATTGAATTGCGCATCTGCCAGGCGTGCAATGTCTGCAGGTGTGGCCGACAAAGGCGCCACCACATTGATCTCAAGGCCCATGTCTGTGAGCAACTTGCGAATTTCTGTGAGGTCGTCACGGTGTCTAAATCCCAAGGCAGCAGGGCCTAAAATATTGCAACGTGGTTTGCTACTTTGTGTCTTCTCAATTTGATCGGCAGGCAAGGCCAAGTTGCGAACCAATTGGTAAAAAGTTTCGGAGGCGCCCCAGTTTTCTTTGCGCTGATACGAAGGCAATTCCAAAGCCACCACGGGCACAGGCAAGTTCAATGCCTTGCACAAACCACCTGGATCGTCTTGAATCAATTCGGCGGTGCACGATGAGCCCACCAACATGGCTTTGGGCTGGAAGCGCTCATAGGCTTCGCGTGCTGCAGTCTTGAACAGTTCTGCGGTATCACCCCCCAAATCACGCGCTTGAAACGTGGTGTAGGTCACAGGCGGGCGCTTTTGCAAACGCTCAATCATGGTGAACAACAAATCTGCGTAGGTATCGCCTTGCGGTGCATGCAACACGTAGTGCACACCTTCCATGGCTGTGGCAATTCGCATCGCGCCCACATGGGGAGGTCCTTCGTAAGTCCAGAGTGTGAGTTGCATGGCTCTGCTTCCTTTAAGCGGCTAGGCGCATGCGGCGCACCAAAGGACGGGTGAAGAGTTCGGCCAAATCACCGGCTTGGTCAAAGCCTTGAATGGGCGTGAACACCAACTCAATGGCCCACTTGGTGGTCATGCCTTCAGACTCCAAGGGGTTGGCCAAGCCCAAGCCGCACACCACCATGTCGGGGTGCAAAGCGCGGCAACGATCGAGTTGTTTTTCAACGTGCTGACCTTCAGACAAGAAGGTGCCTTCTGGCAACATGGCCAACTCCATGGCCATGTGTTGACGGTGCAAATAAGGCGTGCCCACTTCCAGCAATTTCATGCCCAGTTCGCGAGCTAAAAAGCGCGCCAGCGGAATTTCAAGTTGCGAGTCAGGGAAGAAGAAAATGCTTTTGCCTTCCAAGTGCAACTTGGCACGAGACAAGGAAGCTGCGGCTCTGGCTGTTGGCGCTGCCACTGCGGCATCGAAGCGCTCTTTTGAAACTTGAAATGCGGTGGCGGCCGATTGCAACCATGCCGTCGTGCCTTCGATGCCGAGCGGAAAAGGTGCTGGCAACAAACTGGCGCCACGCGCTTGCAAGGCCTTTGCGGTGTCCGCCAAAAAGGGTTGCGCCAACAACAAACGGGTACCAGGTCCAATTGGCGCCTGGTCGTCAGCACGGCGGGGTGGGAAAAAGCGCACACGCTCTATGCCCATGTGATTCAGGATGCGTACAAACTGGTCTTCCACCACATCGGCCAGCGTGCCCACAATGACCAACTCTTGCGCCGCATCGGCTGCGGCTGCGGGCAGGCCGGGCACCATCGACGCCAAACATGCATCTTCGCCTTGGGTGAAGGTGGTTTCGATGCCGCTGCCTGAATAATTCAGCACGCGCACTGAAGATGCGTGTTGCGCAGAAAGCCTAGAGGCTGCGCGCGATAAATCAAGTTTGATGACTTCTGATGGGCATGAGCCCACCAAGAACAGCAGTTTGATCTCAGGACGCCGCGCCAGCAGTTGGTTGACCACCCGATCAAGCTCTGTGTTGGCATCGGACAAGCCAGCCAAATCGCGTTCGTCAATGATGGCCGTTGCAAAACGAGGTTCTGCAAAAATCATGACGCCAGCTGCCGACTGAATCAGGTGTGCACACGTGCGTGAACCCACGACCAAGAAGAACGCATCTTGAATTTTTCGGTGCAACCAAATAATGCCCGTTAGACCGCAGAAAACCTCATGTTGTCCGCGCTCGCGCAGCACGGGTGCATCGCTGCAACCACCGGCTGTTTTCACAGGCACAGGAAAGCTGACCACGCTCATGCGGGCACCCCCTGAAATCCTTGGCGCTTGGCAGCAGCAGCTTCGCGCAATTTGGCTTCTTGATCCAAGCGTGCTGCACGCAACTTAAGGATAAATTGCCCGGCGTTCACGACATAGGTGGCATAGGCAGCCAATGCCAAATACATCAACTCAACACCCTGCAATTTTTGGGTGTACATGGCGTACAAATAGGCCGTGTGAAGGGCCAGTACCAACATGCTGAAAACATCTTCCCAATAAAAGGAAGGCGCAAACAAATAGCGCCCAAACACCACCTTCTCCCAAATGCAGCCGGTGATCATGATGGTGTAAAGCGTCAAGGTTTTAACCACCACGCTCTCATTGGCAGTGTCTAAGCCCTCGCCAGTCAACAAATAACGCAAAACAAAATAAAGACTGCCCAAAAATATGAAGAACTGAATGGGTGCCAACAAGCCCTGCACAAAAGTCCAATAAGTGCTGTCGCGACGCAGCCGTTCTTCTGGGGTGTAAAGCGGTCGACGCGACTTGACACCGCTTTCACTTGCATTTCTAAAAGTTGGTATTTTTTCAGCCATGAAGGCAATTTATTACCTCTTTCTGAAATTGTCAACTTAGATTGACGTAAACACTTAGTTACAGATGAATTAATTCCCGACTAATTTAGTAGGATAAAAATAAGCTTTGACCAAAGTCAATTCAAGGCTTAAAAGGGGATCCATATGAAACGAACACGCTGCTGGGCTAAGTTCTTTCACCAAGCAGGAGGCAAGAATGGACAATTCAAATCAGAGCAATGGCCAAAGAGCGGAAGGCTCCCATTTCCCTGAAAACAGTGAGGCAGGGCATTGGCGCGGTTTCGGCGCCCCCGCCAACAGCCGGTTTGATGGCACGCCCGGTAGTGCGCCCACCACGGCATCCTCGTCCACCTCTACCGTGGACGTTCTGGCGCGCACCATTCAAAATGAAATCATTCCACGTTTGATGATGGCCCACCGCACGCCAACTGAATGTGCCATGCCCAACTTGACACTGCCCTACAGCATCACCCCCACGGATGTGACTCACTTTGTCAATCTTTTGCTAGAAGGCCGCCAAGCCGAAGGCCTTGATTGGATAGATGAAGCCCGCGGCAAGGGCGTGAGCATCGAATCCATCTTTTTAAACCTGTTGGCCCCTGCTGCCAGGCAATTGGGCGAGCTTTGGGAAGATGACGAACGCGACTTCACCGAGGTCACCCTTGGCTTGGCCGAACTGCACAAAATTTTGCACGTGTTGCCCTCCATGAGTGAGTTGCACAAACAATACGTGCCCAATGGATTGACTATTTTGCTCATGCCATCGCCCGGCGACCAACACACCTTGGGCTTGGCCATGGTGGCTGAATTTTTCCAGCGCGATGGTTGGGCCGTCGATGGGGGCACTTTTGCAGCCGCCGACAATCCGGCCCTCTTGGTCAAGGCCAAACGTTACGATGCCGTGGGATTTTCACTGGCAACAGGCCTAGGTTTTAACCGCCTGAAAGATTGTATTTCAGCCATTCGTCAAACAGTCAGCCCTGACAAGCTCTGCATCATTGTGGGTGGTCCCTATTTTGCGGCCAACCGTGACTTGGTCAATCAAGTCGGTGCAGACCTGTTTGTCCAAGATGCCAACTTAGCGCCAGATTTGGTCCAAAAGTACATTCAAGCCAACGCCTAATCCATTCAACTTAACTTTTAAAGCACCCCCCCTATGAACACCAGTTTTCAAACAACGTCGGAGCAATCGCTCGGGCGATTTGGAAATGCACAAAGTCTCTTAGGTCACTTGGATGCGAATGTCATTTCTAATTTAATCACCACCACCTCTGACGTGGTGCTCGTGATGGACGAGAATGGGTTCATTGAAGACGCCGCATTTGCCAACCAAGAACTGCTCACCATTGGTCGAGCGCATTGGATTGGCAAGCCTTGGGGGCAAACAGTCACCGAGGAAAGTCGGACCAAGGTCAACGCCTTGCTCAGAGACATGGGCAGCGACAAGAGTACCAAGTGGCGTCAGCTCAACCAATCGGCTGATAATGGCACCGACCTGCCTTTGTCCTATTCGGTCATCACTGTACCCTCGGGCAAAACAGATGGCCGTGTTCGTGCATTGGCCTTTGGCCGTGATCTGCGTCCCCAAGCTGCACTTCAACAAAAAGTGCTCAATGCGCAACGCGCCATGGAGCGAGACTACTGGCACCTTAAAAACGTTGAGACACGTTACCGCTTGTTGTTTCAGGTTTCCTCTGAGGCGATGCTCATTCTCAATGCAGACACTGAAAAGTTAGAAGACAGCAACCCTGCTGCTTTTGAGTTGCTAGGCGGCGACCTGCATAAATCGGGCTGGTCCATTGCCTCCAGTTTGGACAAAGCCAGTTCGAATGCCTTGAGCAAAGCATTTGCAGAACTGCTCGCCAGCGGCCAATCAAGCCCTGTCGCTTTAACCCTGCCGCAAGGGGGCATCAAAGCATTGGCGCATGTTTCACTTTTCCGTCAAGAAAAGTCGGCTCACTTCCTGATCCGCCTTATTCCAAACCAGACGCGCGCCGCATTGTCTGCAACCAATCAAACAAGGCAATTGTTGTCAGAGGTCATGGAGAGTGCACCCGACGCATTGGTTGTCACCGACCTGAATGGCGTTGTCCTTTCAGCCAATCGCTCCTTTTTGCAATTGGCCCAAGTCAGCAACGAAGCACTGGTTCAAGGCGAACCGCTTGACCGTTGGCTTGGCCGAGCAGGCGTGGACATGAAAGTCCTGATGTCCAATTTGAAGCAGCGCGATGTTGTCAGGTTGTTTGCAACCCGCATGCGGGGTGATCTTGGCTCTGCCACTGAGGTTGAAATTTCTGCTGTGTCAGTCATAAGTGGTGAGCAACCCTGTTTGGGATTCACCATCCGAGACATCAGCTTGCGCTTGGGCGTAGAAGCCAAATCAAACAATGACGTGTTTCGCTCAAAAGGCCAAATGACCGAACTGGTAGGACGTGTTCCGCTCAAAGACATTGTGAGCGAAACCACCGACCTGATTGAGCAAATGTGCATCGAAGCCGCCCTGGAACTCACCGGCGACAACCGGTCTTCTGCCGCAGAAATGCTGGGTCTTTCACGTCAAAGCTTGTACGTCAAATTACGCCGATTTGGCATCAACGTTCCGGAAAACGACACAGAAGCTTAATTGCTTCCATTTCCCTGATGCGCTTTTCCCACAGCGCTCTTAGTGGAAACCATAGGATGTGTAAATTTAACTTGACACTTGCATGTGTCATGCGTAAAAACACTTTCTATGGCCCTCCCGCAACTCTCCGCAGTCACTGAGCTATTCAAACCCATCACTTGGTTCCCGCCAATGTGGGCGTTTGCTTGCGGTATTGTGGCCTCCGGCGCTGACATGGATGGCAAATGGTTGTTGGCCATCATTGGCGTTGCGTTAGCAGGCCCCTTTGTTTGCGCCACCAGTCAGGCCGTGAATGATTGGTTTGACCGCCATGTCGATGCCATCAACGAACCCCAACGTCCTATTCCCTCCGGTCGCATGCCAGGCCGATGGGGCCTGTACATCGCCATTCTGTGGACCTTGGTTTCTTTGGGTGTGGCGAGCCTCCTAGGCCCCTGGGGCTTTGGCGCTGCAGTGGTCGGATTGTTCTTAGCTTGGGCCTACAGCGCACCCCCTTTTCGCTTGAAAGAAAACGGCTGGTGGGGCAATGCCGCTTGCGGCATCAGCTATGAAGGCATTGCATGGACCACCGGCGCCGCCGTGATGGCGGGCGGCCAAATGCCCGACAAACGCTCCTTGTTGCTGGCACTTTTGTACAGCGTTGGCACCCACGGCATCATGACTTTGAATGACTTCAAAGCGGTGCAAGGCGATCGCCAAATGGGCGTGCGCTCGCTGCCCGTGCAACTGGGCGTTCAATCGGCAGCGGGTGTGGCCTGCTGGTTCATTGGCTTGCCGCAAGTGGTGGTGATCATTTTGCTGTTTGCATGGGGCTGCCCCGCGCAAGCTTTGGCTGTGGCTGCCCTGCTGGGCATTCAGCTTTTGATGATGGATTATTTTTTGACGCGTGTGGTTCAACGCGCTCTTTGGTACAGCGGTTTTGGTGTGCCGTTTTTTGTCGCAGGCATGATGGTCAGTGCCTTTGCCCTGCGCAGTTTAATTTCTTAAGGTGATGACATGAGCTCTATAGAAACATTTGATGTGGTGGTGGTAGGCGGTGGTCCTGCAGGTGCTACTGCAGCGCACACCTTGGCCAAACGAGGCCATTCGGTCTTGTTGCTGGACAGGGCTGGGCGCATCAAACCTTGCGGCGGTGCCATTCCGCCTCGTCTCATCAAAGACTATGACATTCCAGACCATTTGTTGGTGGCCAAAGCAAGGTCTGCGCGAATGATTGCACCCAGCAACCATGGCGTCGATATTCCGATTGACAACGGTTTTGTGGGCATGGTTGATCGGTCTGAATTTGACGAGTGGCTGCGTGTACGCGCCGCAAGTGCAGGCGCTGTGAGGCGCATTGGCACCTTTGAAAAATTAACGCGCGACGTAGACGGCGTCAGCATTTTGCATTTTGAAGCCCGTGAGCACCAACAACGCGGTGGCGGCAAACCCGCCATGGTGAAGGCGCGCACCATCATTGGTGCAGATGGTGCGAAGTCACAAGTGGCAAGACATGCTGGCGTGACCGGTGCTGCAGAAACACAATATGTGTTTGCGTACCACGAGATTGTGAAAGCCCCGGCCATCAAGCCTGCTGGGTATGACGACACACGCTGCGATGTGTATTACCAAGGCAAGTTGTCACCTGACTTTTACGGTTGGGTGTTTCCCCACGGCGATACCTTGAGCATTGGCACAGGCAGTGCCGACAAAGGTTTTTCACTGCGCAATGCCGTTGGCGAATTGCGCAATGCATCGGGTCTGGGCGACAGCGAAGTGCTCAGGCGCGAGGGCGCACCCTTGCCCATGAAGCCTTTGAAAAAATGGGACAACAACCGCGATGTGGTGTTGGCCGGTGATGCAGCGGGTGTGGTGGCACCTGCATCAGGCGAGGGCATTTACTACGCCATGTACAGCGGTGAATTGGCAGCCTATGCGGTTGAAAAAGTATTGCACACAGGCGATGCCAAGAATTTGCAAATGGCACGCAAGCAATTCATGAAAGAGCATGGCACGGTGTTTACGGTGCTGGGCATCATGCAATGGTTTTGGTACAGCAGCGAAAAGCGGCGCGAACGCTTTGTCAAAATTTGCGAAGACCGCGATGTGCAGCAACTCACGTTTGAGTCGTACATGAATAAAAAATTGGTCCGCAAAAAACCAATGGCACACGTGAAGATTTTCTTCAAAGACATGGCGCACTTGTTGGGCTTAGCGAAAGTGTGAACCTGGCAGAACTTTATCAATCACCTTGGGTGGTTGACATTGCCATTGGCTTCATTGTTTTAGAAACTGTCGCCTTGTGGGCCTTTCACCAAATCACAGGGCGCGGCTTGGTGGTTCAAGATGTTTTGTTGACCATCCTTTCGGGCTTGTCACTCATGCTGGCGTTGCGCTGTGCACTTACGCCTGGATTCTGGCCTGGCATGGCTTTGTTTTTAATCACGGCGGGCTTAGCCCACGGGGCTGATTTGCGCGCACGCGCCAAAGCCAAAAGAGATGACTACTGACGCGCTATTGAATGCGCTGGCAAGACAACGTGTCTTGGTGTTGGGAGCCACGGGCACCATTGGTCAAGCCGCCGTCAAATCTTTGCTGCGCGAAGGCCACGAGGTGGTGTGCTTCATTCGCGCTAAGGCAGGCGTGAATGGCAAACTCACCTTGCAAGATTGGGAGGCCAAACTGCCCGGCGCCATTTTTCGCACAGGCGATGTGACCGATTTAAATTCTCTGACCCAAGATGGTTTTGCAGGCGAGCACTTTGACACCCTCATGTCTTGTTTGGCCTCTCGTACCGGCAACCCCAAAGATGCTTGGGCCATTGACCATGCAGCACACATGTTGGCCTTGAAGGTGGCGCAGGCCTCAGGTGTGAAACACTTTGTGTTGCTGTCAGCCATTTGCGTGCAAAAACCTTTGCTCACCTTTCAGCATGCCAAACTGGCTTTCGAAGACGCTTTGGTGAAATCAGGCATGCGCTATGCCATCGTCAGGCCCACCGCATTTTTCAAATCGCTGTGCGGCCAAATTGAACGGGTTCGCAAAGGCAAACCCTTTTTATTGTTTGGAGATGGCCAACTGACGGCTTGCAAACCCATCAGCGACCCAGATCTAGGCAACTACTTGGCGCAATGTGTGACAGACCCTGCGCTGCACAATCGAATTTTGCCCATTGGCGGCCCAGGCCCTGCCATCACACCCTTGCAGCAAGGGGAGTACTTGTTTTCATTGTTTGGCAAACCGCCCAAGTACAGCCATGTGCCGGTCAAAATGATGGACATCATCATTGGCGCTTTGTCTTTGTTGGGCCACCTCATTCCGCCGTTGGCCAACAAAGCCGAATTGGCCCGCATTGGACGCTACTACGCTACCGAATCGATGTTGGTCTGGGATGAAACCCAAGGCCGCTACGATGCCAACGCCACGCCCTCTACAGGCCAAGAAACCCTTTGGGACTGCTACCAAGCCTTGGTGAGCGGCAAAACGTCCTTAGAACGAGGCGATCACGCAGTTTTTTAAGTCTGCCAACGACAGACTTGGCTTCTTTAGCGATAATCGAGGGTTTTGTCTGACACCTCGATTTTGAACGCACCCAACGCCCCCGCAAGTCTCACTGAACTGGAAGCTGCCAGGGAAAAAGTTCGCCTGTTAGAAGCCGCTTTGGCAGCAGCGCGGCACGAAGCGGGCCTCATGACAGACGAAAACCCTGCAGAGGGTGCCTATTTGGCCAGCGCCCTGCGCCAAACGCACATCAGCGTTCGAGGCGCACGCACGCACAACCTTAAAAACATCGACCTCGATATTCCGCGCAACCAACTGGTGGTGATCACCGGTCTTAGCGGTTCAGGCAAATCGAGCTTGGCCTTTGACACCTTGTATGCCGAGGGTCAACGCCGTTATGTCGAAAGCTTGTCGGCTTATGCGCGTCAGTTTTTGCAACTGATGGACAAGCCCGATGTCGATTTGATTGAGGGCCTGTCGCCCGCCATCTCCATCGAACAAAAAGCCACCAGCCACAACCCGCGCTCTACCGTGGGCACCGTGACCGAAATTCACGACTATTTGCGCCTGCTGTTTGCACGCGCGGGCACACCTTATTGCCCTGACCACAACTTGGCGCTTCAAGCGCAAACCGTGAGTCAAATGGTCGATGCTGTTTTGGAGTTGCCCGAAGACACGCGGCTCATGATCGTCGCGCCCATTGCGCGCGAACGCAAAGGCGAGTTTGAAAAAGTTTTTGAGCAAATGCAAGCGCTGGGTTATGTGCGCTTTCGCATCAATGGGCAAACTTATGAAGTGGAAGATTTGCCCACTTTGAAGAAAACTGAAAAGCATGACATCGATGTGGTGGTCGATCGCCTCAAAATTCGCCACGAAGCAGAAGCGCCCGCGCGCGATGCACTGCGTCAGCGCATTGCCGAAAGTTTTGAAGCCGCCTTAAGGCTGGCAGAACAGCGTGCTATTGCCGTTGAAATGGACACGAGCAAAGAACACATGTTCAATGCCAAGTTTGCCTGCCCTGTGTGTCATTACTCTATTGCCGAACTCGAACCGCGCTTGTTCTCCTTCAACTCGCCCATGGGCGCTTGCACCACGTGCGATGGCCTGGGCACCACCGAAGTGTTTGACATTGACCGCGTGGTGGCCTTCCCCAGTTTGAGCTTGGCCAGTGGCGCCATCAAGGGCTGGGACCGGCGCAATGGTTTTTACTTCAGCATGCTCGAGAGCTTGGCCAAACATTACGCGTTTGATGTAGAAGCACCTTTTGAATCTCTGCCAGACGCAGTGCGCCAAAGCATTTTGTGGGGCTCAGGCGAAGAAGACATCAAGTTCAGTTACATCATGGAATCGGGCGCCTCCAAGGGCAAGAAGGTTTCCAAAAAGCACCCCTTCGAAGGCATCATTCCCAACCTCACTCGGCGCTACAAAGAAACCGATTCCAGTGTGGTCCGAGAAGACTTGGCGCGCATGCGCAGTCACCATGCTTGTGCAGATTGCAAGGGCACGCGTTTGCGCCGCGAAGCCCGCCATGTGCGAATCGGCGAGGGTACGCAAGCGCGCGCCATTTATGAAGTGAACCATGTCACTTTAGGCGAAGCCCAAACCTATTTTCAAAGCTTGAAACTGCATGGTGCAAAGGCCGAGATTGCCGATAAAGTGGTGCACGAAATTGGCTCGCGCTTGAAGTTCTTGAACGATGTGGGCCTGAACTATTTAAGCCTTGATCGAAGTGCCGACACACTCTCCGGCGGTGAATCACAACGCATTCGCTTGGCCAGCCAAATTGGCTCGGGCCTCACTGGTGTGATGTACGTGTTGGACGAGCCCAGCATTGGTCTGCACCAACGCGACAACGATCGCCTCATTGGCACTCTGAAACATTTGCGCGACATTGGTAACAGTGTGCTGGTGGTCGAGCACGACGAAGACATGATTCGCATTGCTGACCATGTGATTGACATGGGGCCAGGTGCTGGCGTGCATGGCGGACGCGTGATGGCGCAAGGTACTTGCGCCGATATTTTGTTAGCGCCCGATTCATTGACCGGTCAATATTTGTCGGGCCGCAAAGCCATTGAAGTGCCGATCAAGCGCCATGCGCCTGGCAAAGACTTTATTGAAATTGTGGGCGCACAAGGCCACAATTTGAAAAGCGTGCGGGCGGCTTTCCCTGTCGGACTTTTAACCTGCGTCACAGGTGTTTCGGGCTCTGGCAAATCCACCTTGGTCAACGAAACTTTGTACACCGCAGCCGCGCGCAGCATTCACCGCGCACACGATGAGCCTGCTGCCCACGAAGACATTTTAGGGCTCTACCATTTCGACAAGGTCATCAACGTCGACCAGTCGCCCATTGGCCGCACACCACGCAGCAACCCCGCCACTTACACCGGCATGTTCACGCACATTCGCGATCTCATGACGGAGGTGCCCGCAGCGCGCGAACGCGGGTACGGCCCCGGTCGCTTCAGCTTTAACGTCAGCGCTTCTAACGGCGGCGGACGCTGCGAAGCCTGTCAAGGCGATGGCATGGTGAAAGTGGAAATGCACTTCTTGCCCGACGTCTATGTGCCTTGCGATGTCTGCCACGGCCAACGTTACAACCGCGAAACTTTGGAAATTTTGTACAAGGGCAAAAACATTGCCCAAATGCTGGACATGACCGTTGAGGCGGCGTTTGAGTTTTTCAATGCAGTGCCTACCATTGCACGAAAACTACAGACTTTGCTCGATGTCGGTTTGAGTTATATCCACTTAGGTCAAGCTGCCACCACCTTGTCGGGTGGTGAAGCACAGCGGGTGAAGCTGGCACTGGAATTGTCCAAGCGCGACACAGGTCGCACGCTTTACATTTTGGACGAACCTACCACGGGCTTGCACTTTGCCGACATTGCTTTGTTGCTCAAGGTTTTGCACCAACTGCGCGATGCGGGCAACACCATTGTGGTCATTGAGCACAACCTCGATGTGATCAAAACTGCCGATTGGTTGATCGACATGGGCCCTGAAGGTGGCTCGGGTGGCGGTACGGTGGTGGGAGTAGGTACGCCCGAAACACTGGCGCAAAATCCAGCCAGCTTTACTGGCCGTTACTTGAAGCGCTTGCTTGAAAAATAAAATGTCCTGCATGCATTTGCATCAGGACATTGAGGCGCTTCAGCTTTGCGCGGCAGCTCTCAAAACATCACGCGTTCGCATGGCTTCATTGCGCGCAGCTTGTGCAAAATCAGGGCCCGAAGACGCGTACAAAATAGCCCGCGATGAACTCACAATGACCGCACCGGTGGTGGCACCGTTGCGCTGGCGGTAACCGGACTTGATGGTGGCCACGGCGTCGCCGCCTTGCGCACCCACACCGGGAATGAGCAAAGGCAAAGTAGGCGCCAAACTGCGCACACGTTCAATCTCAGCAGGGTAGGTGGCGCCTACCACCAAACCTAACTGGCCATTTACATTCCAAGGGCCTTGCGCTAGCTTGGCAATGTGTTCGTACAGCAAGGGCTGGCCGTCCACAGAAGCCAAGCGCTGGTTCTGCAGATCATCGCCCCCAGGGTTAGACGTGCGGCACAACAAAAACGCGCCCTTGCCATGGTGTTTCAAATACGGCTGCACAGAGTCAAAGCCCATGAAGGGCGAGAGCGTGACCGCGTCGGCACCATAGCGCTCAAAGGCTTCGATGGCATATTGCTCGGCGGTAGCGCCAATGTCGCCTCGCTTGGCATCCAAAATAACTGGCACATGCGGCGCGTTGCGGCGCATGTGTGCCATGAGTTTTTCCAATTGATCTTCTGCGCGGTGCGCAGCGAAGTAAGCAATTTGGGGCTTGAACGAAATGGCCAAATCGGCTGTGGCATCGACAATCTGCGCGCAAAAATCATAGATCTTGCTGGCATCGCCCTTCATGCTTGCAGGAAATTTGCTGGGTTCAGGGTCAAGGCCGACGCACAACAGTGAGCCGTTTTGGCGCTCGGCGCCTTGAAGTTGTTCTAAGAAGGTCATGGACAGATTTTAAAGGCTCAATCAGCAAGAACTAAACTCACAAGCAATTCAGCCATTTGCCACTAAGATCAGAGCCATGCATTCACTCACAACACGCCAATGGGTGGTCTTGGCGCTTTTAACTGTCATTTGGGGCCTGAACTGGCCTGTCATGAAATTGGGCGTCACAGGTTTTCCTCCCCTGACTTTTAGGATGCTCTGTTTGCTCATTGGTACGCCCGTGTTGGGATTGGGCTTATTGGCCATGAAGGTTCCTTTCCGAATTCCAAGGCAGTACTGGCGTGAGTTATTGGTACTGGCCATCTTCAACATGTTTATTTGGCACGCCTTGATCATTTTGGCCGTGCAATATTTGTCCAGTGGCAGGTCAGCCATTTTGGGTTACACCATGCCCATCTTTTCAGCCCTGATTGGGGCATTTATTTTTCAAAACCAACTTTCAAAGCGCGCCTGGGGCGGGGTGTTTGCCGCTGCATTTGGGGTTGTCCTTTTGCTTTGGCACGAGTTGGCCAACCTCTCTGGCAGACCGGTGGGTGTGTTGTTGGCCTTGGTGGCTGCAAGCACCTGGGCTTTGGGCACTCAAATGCTGCGCAGAACCACCATCCCTTTGCCAACACTCACCTTGTCGTTTTGGATGACCGCCATGACCACCGTGATCATTGCAATACTGGCCTTTGTTTTTGAATCAGACAGGTGGCAAGAACCCACCCCGACACATTGGGCGGCCATTGCCTACAACGCATTCTTGGTGTTCGGATTCGCACACTCCGCCTGGTTTTATTTGGCACGAGGTTTGCCGCCCGTAGCGTCTACCTTGAGCGTCATGATGATTCCCATTCTGGGCGTGTTCAGCGGTGCTTGGGCCTTGAATGAAATACTCCATTGGCAAGACTGGGCGGCGATGGGCCTGATGGTCGTTTCGATTGCCAGTGTGCTGTGGCCATCGCAGCCTGCGGCGCCTGCAAAAGCTGAAGGCGCATAAGCCTCAGAAGGCGCCTCAAAGCATGCAGCTAAGCCGAGTGAGCTTACGTGCTTGCTGACTGCACCAAACTGGCAGCCGAACACAAATCGGCCCAGGCCTTGGCTTTGTCGGCTTGATTGCGCAGCAAGTAGGCGGGCGGATAAGTCACCACCACAGGCACACCCCTGAAACTTTGCACTTGAGAGCGCAACTTGCCCAATGGCTCTGCACTTTGCAACAAAGCCAGCGCAGCCGTTCTGCCCATGGCCAATATGACTTTGGGTTGAACCAGCTCAACTTGCCGTGCCAAATAAGTTGCGCAATGCGACACCTCCACTTGGCTGGCATTGCGGCCAACGGGGGTGCGGCATTTCAAAGCGTGCGTCAAATAAACTTGCTCCCGCGTGAGGCTGAGGGCCTTCAACATGTTGTCGAGCAATTGGCCTGCAGCCCCTGCAAAACTTCTCGCAGCTTGGTCTTCTTCCTCGCCTGGCGCATCGCCCACAATCATCCAATTGGCAGAAGCCAAGCCTTCTCCCAAAATAGCTTGCTGGCGAGATTGGCTCAGGCCACAGCCTGTGCAAGCGGCAACGGCTGATTGCAGTTGCGCCCAGTCCATGCTGGCTATGCCTTCTGGCAATTGCGAAATATCGACAATGGGAACCGACAGCATTTGCGGTGTACTGGCAAAAGTGGCCGCTACAGATACAGCGACAGATGCAGCTGCGTCTGCAGTTGCTTGATGAGGTACTGCTACTTGTGCAAGCTTGGCAGCCTTGACAGGCAAGGCACGTACCGTTTGCGGCATCCAAACACGCACACCCATTTCCGCCAACATGGCACGTTGGCGATCGTCCAGTTCAAAACGCGTGGCGTTTTTATCCAAAGGGGCCGTTGTATCTTCAGTCATTGCTTAGGCTTTAAGGGGCATGCTCATGACCACCGCAGACTCTCGGGTGGTTCTACCAGCAGGATAGTAATCTTTTCTCAAACCCACTTGTTGAAAGCCAA
>Ga0209651_1000036_pt1 | contig 43573 bp, 37 predicted proteins | sample LauGreFBDMM110SN_2_FD_188216 | JGI IMG/M metagenome (GOLD analysis project Ga0209651, IMG submission 188216) | Freshwater lake microbial communities from Lake Michigan, USA - Fa13.BD.MM110.SN (SPAdes) (version 2) | ecosystem: Environmental > Aquatic > Freshwater > Lake | place: Lake Michigan... | reverse complement strand
ATTTTTATATATAAATTAAGCTGGGAATCTAGACATCCATACTTTTGTCTTTGGTGTAATTCCATGCCAAGCAGACCAGTTTTTTCCACCGTTGCTCATATGATAGGCGACCTGTGCATTAATGACAGGGTTCAATAGTTCGCTATTAAAGTTAATACCAAACTTATCTTTACGTCCTTCTTTTAACATGCCAAGCATGTTGATCTGGAACATACCGTAAGAGTTATCTCCAGTTTTTGAGTTACCGTTAAAAGCTAGGGGACGACCATTAGACTCTTTCTTAGCTACCGCCCAAGCCTTTACAAGGCCTTGTCCACGGAAACCAACGGCATATAGAAGTTCCTTCAGCTGACGATCTGTAAGACTAACTGCATCTTGATACTTGTAAAGAACATTTAGGTCCTTCTTTACAGCAACAAGACTTTTAGGTTTAGAAACCAAAAAAACCGCCTTGGCGGTTGTAGGTTCAGAGACTGCTGTTTTACTTAAATTATTTTCGGTACTTAAAGCATTGGCAGCGTTGCTAAATGGAGCAACTAAACCAAGTAGTGCAAGGATTCCAATCCAAACCTTTTTATCTCTTCTCATAATAATAACCTCCTAGAGACTAAAGATGCTACCTGTTAGTAGCATGTATTAAGTATAACATGCAAATTACCCAAAAAGCAACTTTTGATGATATTTTTATTAAATTGTTATAATTGCGTTTTTCAAGTGGTATAATAGAAAGACTATGGCTACATATAGAGGACAAGCATCAACATACGATATAGGTGAAGCTCCACCATTTGTCAATTGGACATTTGTTAAGGGAGATACTGCAGCATTTAAGGTTTATTTAACAGATGATGCAAAAGTACCGTTGACTATTCCTGACTGGAATATTTCCATGCAGATCAAACGTCCTACAACAACACCAGTTGTTCCTGGAGTAATTACAGATACCGCAACACTTCTTCTAACATTAACTCCAGCAAAAGATGCAGACGATTTAGTGGGAGAATTTACAGTTTCTTTAACAGCAACACAAACTGCAACATTGCGGACAAATGATATTTTTGATATTGAGGTTTCGCTACCAGGAGATACAATAGTTTGGACGGTAGCTCAAGGCAAACTTATTGTCCTTGAAGATGTGACAGCATAATGGCCTCTATTAAGATCTACGAAAAAAGGCCAGTATTTACAAAAAGAATTGAAGAAGATTTTTCAATTAAAACATCTATAAGCGCACCAGCAAAAAATGTTGTAATTAACTCTGTATTACCCTTTAGAATTAGATTAACAGCAATACGTATTGAGGCTGGTGGTGCAACTAATATTCCACCTATCCCGTTGCAAATTATTGGTTTCAGCAACTATATCCTTTAAAATAAATGTGATATAATAGCCATATGTCCAAACTTCCATTATCCACAGTCAAGACCACATTCCAAACAGGTGATCGTCCATCACAGGCTGATTACGAAAACCTGATTGACTCAACAGCTGCACAAGCTACAGATCTTGCAACTGCTGGCAATAATGAAAATACAATTGAAGATATTCAGAATGCAACTGTATTTGATAACTTTGATGCAACAGTATTTAGAATGATTAAGTACTTAATCTCAATTAAAAAGACATCAGCAGGGGACAACAAGTTCTATGCTACTGAAATGACAATTTTGGTTGACGGTACAAATGTAAACGTCAGCGAATACGGAACAATAGACACCGATGGGAATATTGGCACCATTAGCGTCTCTAGGGCTGGAAATACAGTTAATCTAACTGTGACTCCAGTAGTGGGAATTACGCCTATAACCTTGCGATTTGCTCGCATAGGCTTAAAAGCATAACCAACAAGGAGATAAAAAATGGCAACAGTAACAAAAGATTTTAAAATTAAGTATGGTCTTATCGTTGAAGGTGCAACAGCAACCGTTGGCGGTAAGAATGTTATTACAGACGCAATCGTAGATGCAAAAGGTGATATCCTCGTTGCATCTGGCGTAGATGCGATTGCTCGTTTAGGAGTTGGCACAAATGGTCAAGTTCTTACAGCAAACTCAGGTGCAACATATGGTGTTGAGTGGTCAGCCCCAGCAGCAGTTGGTGTATTCGGTACAAGTATTGAGTTTGAAGGTTCAACAGCAAATGCTTTTGAAACAACTCTTGCAGTAACTGATCCAACAGCAGATCGGACAATTACACTTCCAGATGCAACTGGCACAGTAGCACTTACTTCAGATGTTACAACACACGCAAACCTTACAGAAGCACACGGTGCAACTGGTGCGGTAGTTGGAACAACAAACACACAGACCCTTACAAACAAGACACTTACTTCTCCAGTAATTAATACACCAACTGGAATTACAAAGTCAGACGTTGGTCTAGCAAATGTTGATAATACAGCCGATGCTTCTAAGCCAATTTCTACAGCAACTCAGACAGCACTTGACCTAAAAGCTCCAATTGCAAGCCCAACCTTTACAGGTACAGTTTCAGGAATTACATCATCCATGGTTGGTCTTGGAAACGTTGATAACACAAGAGATACACTAAAGCCAATATCAACCGCTACACAGAATGCACTTGATGCAAAGCTAGCAACTGCTGGTGGAACAATGTCTGGTGCAATTGCCATGGGCACAAACAAGATTACAGGTCTTGGAGAGCCAACATCTGCACAAGATGCAGCAACTAAGAACTATGTAGATACAACAGTTCAAGGTATTGACTGGAAGGCATCAGTTCGTGCAGCAACAACTGCAAACGTAACACTAGCATCTGATCTTGAAAATGGAGATGTACTTGATGGCGTAACTCTTGCCACTGGTGATCGTGTTCTTGTTAAGGATCAGTCAACTGCTTCAGAAAACGGTATCTACGTAGTTAAGGTATCTGGTGCTCCAGATCGCTCAACTGATGCAGATACAGGTGCAGAAGTTACTGCAAACTTTGCGGTATTCGTAGAACAAGGAACAGCAAACGCTGACTCAGGTTTTACACTAACAAATAACGGTACAGTTACAATTGGTACTACAGCACTTGTCTTCACACAGTTTACTGGACTTGGACAAATTGTTGCTGGTACAGGATTAGACAAGACTGGAAATACTCTTGATATTGATTCAACAGTAGTTACACTAACTGGAACACAGACTCTTACTAACAAGACTCTTACATCACCAGTTATCAATACTCCGACTGGAATTACAAAGTCAGATGTTGGTCTAGCAAACGTTGATAATACGACAGATGCAAACAAGCCAGTTTCAAGTGCTACACAAACTGCTCTTGATCTAAAGGCTCCACTTGCTTCTCCAGCACTTACTGGAACACCAACTGCACCAACTGCAGCAGCAGACACTAATACAACACAGGTTGCTACAACAGCATTTGCCAAGGCAGAAGCAGACGCAGCACAAACTGCAGCAATTGCATACGCAGATGCACTTACAACATCTGATGTTGCAGAAGGAACTTCACAGTACTTTACAGATGCTCGTGCTAAGTCTTCAGCAGCAGCGCTTTTGACTGGTGCAACACTTTCAAACATCACAATTACAGGTACAGGTGCAGGACTTACTATTACCGCAGAAAACGGTGTAGCAGATTCTACAACTACTAACCTTGCAGAAGGTACAAACCTTTACTTCACAGATGCTCGTGCTCGTACTGCGGTAGATGGAACAGCTCGTTCATTTACAACAGTTGAGATTAACTCACTTGCTAAGCAGGTTGCAGCAACACTTGCTGTACCAACAGCAAGTGCTTCAAATGTAGCATTTGCTTTTGCTAAAGCAACCTATCGCTCAGCAGAGTTCTTGGTAAAGACTTCTTACGGAGCCCACACAGAGGTATCAAAGGTTCTTATAACACTTGATACTTCAGACAACATTGCAATTACTGAATACGGCACAATTGGAACAAATGGTGCCTCAATGACTATCTCAGCTGGTATCTCAGGATCAAACGTACAACTATTAGTAACAACTGCTAACAATTCTTCAACAATTTCTGTTGTAGGAACACTGCTAGCTTAATCTAATTAAAGGAGACATCAAGTGGCAACGGTTAACAAAGACTTTAAAGTAAAAAACGGCTTAGCCGTTGTCCTTGGTGGATCTTTTGGTGGTACAGTAACAGTAGCAACACCGACAGATGCTTTACACGCAGCAACAAAAGCTTATGTTGATGCTGCAGCTGGTTCAGGTGCTATTCCAGTTGGAAGCACTTTTCCAGCAAGTCCTGTAGAAGGACAGCTATTCATTGATTCTGTAACAAAGAGAATACACATGTATCTTAATGCAGCTTGGATTGCAGTTGCAACCCTGCAAGATGCAGAAGTTTTACAAGACCATATTCACGATACTTCAATTGATGGAAATGGATTAATTGTAAGTACATTTACTTCTGGTGGATCATACGATGAACCAGGAGTACTTGTAAGCGCAGGAAGTTATGACACTACATCATTTGAGGCTACATTTGATGGCGGAACAGCAATAGATAATTTTAACTAATTATCTGATATAATACTATTACATCACCAAAGGAGATCAGCAAATGGCAACAAGAATGCAACAGCGTAGAGGTACCGCAGCTCAGTGGATCTCTACAAACTCAGGCAATGGCCCAGTACTAAACTCTGGTGAAATTGGTTTTGAGTCAGATACTAATAAATTTAAGATTGGTGATGGAGTAAATCATTGGATTAACCTAGATTACTTTGCTGACACTAACTCAACAGTTAACCCTGCTTTTGGTTCAAGCATTACATTTGAAGGCGCTACAGACAATGCTTTTGAGACTACCCTTGTAGTAACAGATCCAACGGCTGATCGTACAATTACCCTTCCAAATGCAACAGGAACTATTGTTTTAGCAGACGGCAGCGGAAACGTTACAGTTTCAGGAGACTTAACTGTAAGTGGTACAACTACTACTATTAACAGTACAACAATTAATGCTACAACAGGCATTGTTTTTGAAGGTGCAACAGCAGATGCTTTTGAAACTACTTTAACAGTAACAGACCCTACAGCAGATCGCACCCTTACTCTTCCTAATTCAACAGGCACTGTTGCAACACAGGAATATGTTGATTCAGCAGTAAGCGGCGCAGCGACAGATGAATCTGCTCTAGCTGGCACTGGACTTAACTGGAATGCTGGAACAAGTAAGCTTGACGTAGATACTACAACAATTCAAGCTAAGGTAGCAAACGTTGACGATACAGAAATTGGCTACCTAAATGGAGTTACTTCTGCAATTCAAACACAGATTAATACTAAGGCCCCTACTGCCTCACCGACATTTACTGGAACATTAACAATCCCATCGTCAATTGTAGTTGAAGGTGCAACGGAAGATGATTATGAAACAACCCTTACATTTGCAGATCCTACACAAGACAGAACTATAACATTCCCAAATAACTCAGGAACTGTTGCATTTACTTCTGATATTTCGGCTGCTACAGGTGGAAGCGTTTCTGAAACAGGAACTCAAACATTAACAAACAAATCTATATCTTTTGCTTCCAATACACTTACTGGCACATTTGCACAATTTAATACAGCAGTTACAGATACAGACCTATTATCTGTAGCAGATCCTGCAGTAGATTACTATATTACAAATTCTGGATCAGGTGCATACCTTGTAAATGGAGTTTCTAACGGAACGATTTACTTTGAAAAGGGTAAGAAATACAGAATCCATGTAAACGCTACTGGACACCCTTTCTGGATTCAAACCTCTTCTGGAGCTTATAATTCAGGAAACGTATATTCTACAGGAATTACAAATAATGGAACACAGAGTGGACACATAATTGTAGAGCTTGCTTCAAATGCCCCTCAACTTTATTATGCATGCGAATATCATTCTTCAATGGCGGGATCAGTAATTACTGGTACTACATTTGCAACATATAAAGCATTGGCAGATTTATCTAATGTAGATAATACAACAGATGCCAACAAACCAGTCTCAACAGCAACTCAGACAGCACTTGATCTTAAGCTTGCATCAGCAACTGCAGCTTCAACATACGCTCCACTTGCCTCACCAGCACTTACAGGAACTGCAACAGCAGTTAACCTAACAGTTTCTGGAGATTTGACAGTAAATGGAACAACAACAAACCTTAACTCAACTAGCCTTGTAGTTGAAGATAAGAACATTGTTCTTGGAGATACAGCAACACCTACAGATACAACTGCTGATGGTGGCGGTATTACTCTTAAGGGCGCAACAGATAAGACATTTAACTGGGTTGACGCTACAGATGCTTGGACTTCATCAGAACACATTAATCTTGCTTCAGGCAAGACACTAAAGTATAATGGAACTGATCTAGTTGCTTCTCAAACTGGTAACTCAGGAAAGTATCTTACAACAGATGGAACTTCAACTTCTTGGGGTACAGTATCAGGTTACTCAGCACCAACACTTGGTTCAACATCAATTGCTTCAGGTGCAACTGTAACAACAGTTGCTGGATTAACTCTAACAGCACCAACACTTACTGGAACAGTAGTTGCATCAGGAGATATCAATCTATCTGCTGCAAATGGTCCAGGAAGTTTGATTGACGAATTGGCACTCATCTTGATGGGCGCTTTGTAAAACTAACATACCTAGGAGGTAGGAACTAATGGCTACAACAACTAAGGCACTCTTTCGTGGAGCAGCTACAACATCAACAGGAACAGTCCTGTATACAACACCAGCATCAACAACAACGGTATTGACAAATATTATTGTCACAAATACCGCTGCATCAGCTGGAACATTTACACTAGCAATTGCTGGAACTGCCGTTGCAACAACGGTAGCAGTAGCAGCTAACAGCATTACAAGCATTGATCTAAAGCAAGTTCTTAATGCAACTAACACTATTACTGGTGGAGCATCAGCTGCAACAGTTAACTTTCATCTCAGCGGCATTGAACTTTCATAATTAAATAAAACAATACTACTTTAACAAACTTAAAGTGCTATACCTTAACATTAGGTATAGCCTTTTTGTTTTACGCTTAAATCCATTAAATAATTGTGTTATACTTAGGTACTACTTCGCAAAACCAGAAGTACTCATCTAATTTTACTTTGAAAGGTATATAAAATGTCAGAAAGCGTATTTTCGTTTCGTCTATCAGAAGACTTTGTAAGCAAGTATCAGTTCACTCCAGCACCATTTGGATTTTCAGATGCAGGGTCTAACTCACTTGGAGAGATTACTTTTATTCGCACATATTCTCGTGTTAAGGAAGACGGTACCAAAGAACGCTGGCATGAAGTATGTCGCCGTGTAATTGAGGGTATGTACTCAGTACAAAAGAATCATGCTAAAGATAATCGTCTACCATGGAATGATAACAAGGCACAGAAGTCTGCACAAGAAGCTTTTCAAAGAATGTTTGAATTAAAGTGGACACCTCCAGGCCGTGGTCTTTGGGCATTTGGCACTCCTATGACTATGGAGAAGCGTAACTCTTCATCCCTTCAAAATTGTGCAATGGTATCTACAAGAGACCTTGACCGTAATGATCCTGGTGCATTATTTGCATGGGTAATGGATGCATTAATGCTGGGTATTGGAGTTGGATTTGATACCCTTGGACAAGACAAGAAGATGGCAATCTATGCACCTACAGAGCCAGAAGCAACATATGAAATTCCTGATACTCGTGAAGGTTGGGTTGAATCAGTTCGTATGTTGATTAACTCGTTCCTACGCCAGAATCAGTCAATTCAGCTTTTCAACTATGACCTTATCCGTCCTCTAGGAGCCCCTATTAAGGGCTTTGGAGGCGTTGCTAGCGGTCCAGCACCACTTATTGATCTCCATACACGCATTCGCAATGTAATAGGCTCTAGAGCAGGAGAGTTCTTGGATAGCCGTGCTATTGTAGACATTGTTAACCTTATTGGTACCTGTGTGGTATCAGGTAATGTTCGTCGTTCTGCTACCCTTGCACTTGGCACAGCAGAAGATGATGGCTTTATTAATCTTAAGAATCCAGAAGTATTTCCAGAGCGTAACTCCTATGATCCAGAAAAGCCAGGTTGGGCATGGATGTCAAATAACTCTATCTCAGCAACAGTTGGAACAAAGTATGAAGACTATGTAGATTTAATTGCTGATAACGGAGAGCCAGGATTTATTTGGCTGGATGTTGCAAGAGAATATGGTAGATTAAAAGATGCACCAGACTATAAGGATTCCCGTATTATGGGATTCAATCCTTGTGCGGAGCAGCCATTAGAGTCATACGAACTTTGTACACTTGTAGAAGTGCACTTGAATCGTCATGAGTCTAAGGAGGACTTCCTCAAGACATTGAAGTTTGCGTATCTTTATGGAAAGACTGTTACTCTTATGCCAACACATTGGCCAGTAACAAACGGTATCATGCAAAGAAACCGTCGTATTGGAACATCTTTGACAGGTATTGCATCATTTGCAGACACATATGGTCTTCCAACAACCCGTGAATGGATGGACGAAGGCTATGAAAAGATTCGTCACTACGATCATAAATACTCAGAGTGGCTATGCGTTCGTGAATCAGTTCGTGTAACAACAGTTAAGCCTTCAGGATCTGTATCACTTCTTTCTGGTGCAACTCCTGGAGTTCACTGGGGACCTGGTGGAGAGTTCTACCTACGTGCAATTCGTTTTGGAAACACAGATCCAATGCTACATCTTTTCAAAGCTGCAGGGTATAAGATTGAAGCAGATCTAGTATCAGCAAATACCCAAGTAGTATACTTCCCAGTTGCTTCAGGACACAAGCGTTCTGAAAAGCATGTTAGCCTATTTGAGAAGATTGGTTTAGCAGCAACTGCTCAAAAATACTGGTCAGATAATGGTGTTTCTGTAACACTATCATTTGACAAGGAGACTGAGAAGAAGTTTGTTGCTCCAGCATTGAACATGTACGAAGGTCAGCTAAAGGCTGTATCCTTTTTGCCAATGGGAGACAAGGTTTATCCACAGCAACCTTATAGTGAGATTTCAAGAGAGCAGTACAACGCATACGTAGGAACAATTGGTAAGATTGATTGGTCTGCTATTTATGATGGTATAGAAAATCTTGAGGCTGAAGGAGAGAGCTACTGCTCCACAGACGCATGTGAGATTAAACTGTATTAATGGTAACGCACTGTTCACTTTAACACTTTTATGGTATACTTGTGGTTATGACTACAGCAAATAATCCATTAATTAATCAAAAGACTGGTCTGCCTATTGTAGGAAATGTCCGTAAAAAGGTCATTGAAAAGAACTATGACTGGGGGCTTTATGTATACAAGAAGTCAACTGGAAAGTGGTTTACTGACGGTAGCGGTAACGTTTTAAACATTGAGTCAATGCGTAACGACTTTAATAAAATTGCGGAACTTAAAAGTGCAGCAAAACACTATGGTGATCCAGGTGATGGTGAAGCAGTATTCGTTCCTGGATTAACACGTATTTCTGATGAAGAGCATTCAGAGCAAGCTGACAGAATGTCTAGTGGTTTGATTCCTTCAATGAATGACCTTGGAGCATGGAAAGCAGCACAGGACACACTGAAGGTTGCTGGAAGAGAGGCTTTTGATGAGTGAAGATATTGATTACACATACATTTCTGCAAGTTTAAATACTCAGGATGAAAAGGCTGATGTTTTTAAAGAACAAGATCCTTTTAACAAAACATGGGATTCTTTAAAAGATTACTCTGGACTAGATCAAAACTTTCGTCGTAGAACAACAAGAAATATTGGCAAGGCAGAGTATTCATCTGGACAAATATCTAGCGTAGATGTAAATAGCCAGGCATATCTTGACTCAGCTAACGCAACTCCAACAGGTGTTGATGCTTCATCAAAGCAGATCAATCCTGGAACGGTATACAGAAATGGTTATGGACTATTTGATGTAATTACACCTCCATACAACCTATACGAACTTGCAAACTTCTATGACACTTCATTTGCTAACCATGCTGCTATTGATGCAAAGGTTGCAAACATTGTTGGACTTGGATATTCCTTTGAAGTAACAGACCGCACAATGCTTTCATTTGAGGGTAAAGAACAAGGCGCTACAGATAAAGCACGTAAGCGTATTGAAAGAATGAAACTTGAAATGCGTGACTGGCTTGAAGGTCTAAATGATGATGATTCATTTACAAAGACAATGGAAAAGGTTTACACAGATATTGAGTCTACTGGAAATGGATACATTGAAGTAGGTCGTACTGTAAATGGAGAGATTGGTTATATTGGACATATTCCTTCAGCTACCATTCGTATCCGCCGTTTGCTAGATGGCTACATGCAGATCATTGGACAAAAGGTTGTTTATTTCAGAAACTTTGGAGCAAAGAATACAAACCCAGTAACAGCAGATCCACGTCCAAATGAGATTATTCACATCAAGGAATACTCTCCATTAAATACATATTATGGACTTCCAGATATTGTTGCAGCACTTCCATCTTTAGTTGGAGATCAGCTTGCATCACAGTACAACATTGACTACTTTGAGAACAAGGCTGTTCCACGTTATGTCGTAACCTTAAAGGGAGCAAAGCTTTCTAACGAAGCAGAAGATAAGATGTTCCGCTTCTTGCAGACAGGCCTCAAGGCTCAGTCACACAGAACTCTTTACATCCCACTTCCTGGAGATACAGATCAAAACAAGGTTGAGTTTAAGATGGAACCAATTGAGAATGGTATTCAAGATGGTTCATTCAAAGAGTACCGCAAGCAAAATCGTGACGATATTCTTGTTGCTCATCAGGTCCCAATTTCTAAACTTGGCGGTACAGATTCAGCAGCTATTGCAGCCTCTATTGCACAAGATCGTACATTCAAGGAACAAGTTTCACGTCCTGCACAGGGTCATCTAAATAAGGTTATTAGCAAAATCATCAAGGAAAAGACAGACATTCTTGAGTTAAGATTCAATGAGCTTACACTCACAGATGAAATTACTCAGTCACAGATCCTTGAGCGTTATGTTAAGACTCAGGTAATGATGCCAAATGAGGCTCGTGAAGCAATTGGACTTCCTCAACATCCAGATGGAGATACTCCATTTATCATGTCTCCAAGACAAGCAACAGATGCTGCTGCAAATCTTGCGGGGAACAGACAAAGAGATTCAGAAAGAACCAATAGCCAATCTGATGGTACTGCAACTACAACAGGACGCAATCCACAGGGTGAAGGCAGAGCGTCTCAATAATTGAGAAAAGCATAAAAAGGTTTGGTATAATAGAATCGTCATGAATATAAATAAAGCACATTGGACAACCACTGGCGACCACGTTCGTCTATCTATGCCTCTCACAAAGGTTGATGAAGGACGTAGAATTGTCTCTGGTTTTGCATCTTTGGATAACCTAGATAAGCAAGACGACATCGTAACCACTGAAGCTTCTATGGATGCTTTTGCTAAGTTCCGTGGAAATATCAGAGAGATGCACCAGCCATCAGCTATTGGCAAGATGGTTTCATTTAAAGAAGAAAAGTATTTTGATCCAGAAACAAAGAAGTTCTACAAGGGCGTATTTGTTTCAGCTTATATTTCAAAGGGTGCACAAGATGCCTGGGAAAAGGTTCTAGATGGAACTTATACTGGTTTTTCTATTGGGGGACGAATGAATAAGTGGGACGATGGTTATGACGAAAAGGCAGATAAGCCAATTAGAATTATTAAAGAATATGATTTGATAGAGTTGAGTCTTGTTGATTCCCCTGCTAATCAGTTCGCAAATATTATGTCAGTTGAAAAAGTTGACGGTGTAGATACAATCACAGGATCATCAGCAAACACAATTGTTGAAAATGTATTCTGGGATTCAGAGTCTGGCATTGTTACTATTTCTGAGAACGAAACAGAAGTAAGCCCAGTATCTGGTGAAGAAATGAAAAACATTGGATTTGTTGAAAAGAATGATTCAGAAAAAACCACAATGATAAAGTTCTTAGTTGATAGTGCAAAAGGCATTAGAACAATTAAGATAGCAAAGGAGGATAATCCTATGACAGAAAATACAGAAGTAGTTGCAGAAGCAACTCCAGAAGTTAATGAAGTTGAGGTTGCTCCAGAGGCTCCAGCAGAGGCAGTTGCAAAGTCACTAGAAGTTACAGAAGAAGTTGTAGCAGAAAAGTCAGATGCAGTTGTTGAAGAGGGTAGTGCTCCTTCTATTGAAGAAGTAACAGAGAAAGCTGATGAAGCAATTATTGAGGTTGCGTCAGCAACAGCAGAAGTTGCCAAAGCAGTTTCTGAAATTCAGAACTCTGTAACTAATGCCTTGAGCGATCTTGCAGCAACAGTAAAGGCTATGCAAGCCAATGTTGATGCAATTACAAAGTCTCTTGAATCCGTAACAGAGGAAGTTAAGGAAGTTAAGGGAAGCTTTAATGAATTTGGAAAGACCGTAGATGCCGTAGTTGCAGATACCGCTTTCCGCAAGTCTGGCGATCTCGGCGAGATTGTACAGGAATCACCTAGCGTGATTCAGAAATCCCTATGGGGCGGACGTTTCCTCAAAAATTCCGACCTATTTAACTAAAACAAAATCACTAGGAGGTGAACAATATGTCAGAAACAACAAACACAGATCTTCAGAAGTCTTTTTCTCACCCAACTGGTGACGGCGTTGCCGTATCAGGTGGAATCGGAGGTGCAGTAGCACGAGGACCAGCTGGAAATCTTTCTCCAACAGATGTAATGGGTAACATTGCAACTGCAAACTTTGGAGATTTTTCTGGACCAAACGCAGTAAACCCATCTGGAACTCCAGGCGGTATTCTACTACCAGAGCAAGCTCGTCGCTTCATTGATTACGTATGGGATGCAACTGTACTAGCTCAAGATGGCCGTAGAGTTACAATGCGTGCAAATACAATGGAACTTGAAAAGGTTAACGTTGGAGAGCGTGTCATCCGTGCAGCAGCACAGGCACAACCTACATTTTCAAATGCAGGTGCAACATTCTCTAAGGTTGAACTTACAACCAAGAAGATTCGTCTAGACTGGGAAGTTTCAACAGAAGCACTTGAAGATAATATTGAAGGCGGAGCATTGGAAGATCATCTAGTTCGCTTGATGACAAATGCATTTGCTAACGACATTGAAGACCTAGCCATTAACGGCGACGGTTCAACAGGCGATTTCCTTTCAATCATGCAAGGTTTCGTTTCAAAGGTTAAGGCATCTGGTTCAGGTGCAAACGAGTCAATCGTAACCGTAGCAAACAACGCATGGACAACAGATGTAATGCAGAATATTATTCTTGCAATGCCACGTAAGTACCGTGCAATCAAGTCTAACCTAAAGTTCTACGCAGGTACAGATGCATTCCAAGGAATCATCAAGAACAACGGTACACTTGCAGACGCAGTAGCAGAAGCATTTGCTAACCGCCCAGCAGGTACACCTGCAAACCGTCAGGCATACCTTGATGGCGCAGCACAGACATTCGGTGGAGCACGTACAACACGTGTTCTCGGTGTTGATGTTCAGGAAGTTCCTTACTACCCTGCAGGTTATGTAGATCTTACATTCCCTTCAAACCGTGTATGGGGATTCCAGAGAGATATCACTGTAAACCGTACATACCAGCCAAAGAAAGATACAATTGAATACACAGTATTCGTTCGTTTCGGTCTTCAATGGGAAGAGCTTGATGCAGTTGCTTACGCAGACGCAGCATCAGATTCATAATCTCTGATTATACGACGAGGAGGGTAGAGAAATCTGCCCTCCTTTGTCATATTCTGATATAATAGCAGTGGAGGTCAATCATGTCATTAGTACAAGAATTAACAAAGAAAACTGTCTTTGAATTAAGATCATACGCAAAGAAGAATAATATTGACCTATTTGGGGTAAGTACAAAAAACGATATCCTAGAAGTAATATTTAGCTTTGTACCAAAAGAAGTAAATAACACAGTTGTTGAGCCAGAAGCATCAAAAGAAAAGGTTGCCATATATTCAGTACGCAACCTTAGCTGGATTGGCGTTGGGGCTCTGACTGAGGGGTATAACATAGTCACTAAGGAGGATGCTGATAAATGGATAACAAACAAGTCCGTACGTACGGCTACTCCAGAAGAAGTGAAGAGAGCTTACGGTAAATAATGGAAATCTTAAGAATACCACCATATCCAATTGTAGCCACTTGGACTTTGCCAACAGCAAACTATAGCTATAAGGTTTCTGTTGAGGACCTTATTGATCACTCTGTAGAAGAGAGTACGCTTGTTTCTAATGCACAAGGAGTAGTTACGTATTCAATTCCACTAGCCAACCTTGAGTATGATAGAAAATTTTTTATTAAGTTTTATGATACAGCGCGAGTACGTGTAATCTATGAAGAAAATTTAGACATAATTAGACCATATGTAAACCCATCTACACTTGGAACAACAGCATCAGAAATTGCAGAATACAAGATGCTTGAGCTTGTTTCAAGATCAATTATTGATTCTCAGGTAGTTGATGGTTTTTATAATGAAAAACATATTGTACAGGCCTCTGGCCTAGGATCAGACTACTTCCCAATCTGGGAAAATTTAAATAAAGTCTTAAAGGTTTATGAAAACAACGAACTAGTCTATGATGTTGCTGATGCAACGGTGGGAGATTATGATTATAAGGTTACCCTTGACAATTCAGCCATACAAAGAGTTGAGGTAGATAGATATAACCGTGCAGAAGCTAAACCTATCACGCTTCCAGTTTCTCCTGGAAACCTAGCTTTTTATGGCTATGCTGGAGTAGCCTTTCCAAATGGATACGACTACGCACTAGTTCTTGATATAGGATATAAAGCTGTACCAGCAGATATTGAGTATGCAACCAAGCTATTGATTGATGATTTAAAGTGCGGAAAACTAGATTATTACAAGAGATATGTGACATCATACAACACTGATCAATTTAAGATTCAGTTTGATAAGATGATGTTTGACGGTACTGGTAATATGATTGTTGATAAAATCCTTGAAAAGTACAAGAAGAATATAACTAAAATAGGTTTAATTTGATGCAATGCGAAACAACAGACTTTATCTACCCAATGCTTGCAGACATATACTATCCTGTCGTTGAACAGGGTGCATATGGCAATGTAAAAAAGCAATGGATTCTTGATAGATCTGTAGCCTGTAACTTTGCCCCTTCAGGCAGTTCAGGTAAAGAAGAAGTAACTCCAAATGTCAATATAACAAAAGAAAATATTTTAGTTGGAAGAACAAAAACAGACCCTAGAGTAAGCTCAAGCAATGCGAGAAACTCAGTAACTAATGTTTTGATAACAAACATAAGAACAGCAACAGAAGAGTCTGTCTATCTAGAAACCTCTGGGCAGAGAGATGGAAGATCAACAATTTATGAAATTGGAACTAACGAAGCAATAGTTGGACCTTTTGGTAATATTGAGTATTACAGAATTGTCCTAAGACGCTCAGAGAACCAGGCAAGTGATCTATAATGAAAGTTATTATGAACGATGCCATGTTTAGAAAAGATATGAAAAATATCATTAACTATTCAGTTGGATTTTTAGAGGGCGTTCAGACAGGAAAAGTTAAATTTTTAAACAATGTGGGAGCGCTAACCAAAGAACTTTTAGAAGACTACATTGATTCAAATGCAAGGGTAAATCCAAAAGCACTACACCATATCTATGAATGGTATAAAGTGGGAAGTCCTGATGCAAGACTATATGATATAAACTACACTATAAGCAACCTTGGCCTTTCGTTTGTGTCAACCGTGAAGCAATCAACATCAATTAAAGATGGCTCATCAGTACCCTTTTATAATAAGGCTAAAATAATGGAAGAAGGAACTCCAGTAACCATCAAACCAAAGAAGTCAAGCGTCTTGGTTTTTGAAGATGGTGGAGATACAGTCTTCACTAAAGGCAAGGTTGTAATAGCAAACCCTGGTGGAAATCAGGTTGAAGGATCTTTTGAAAGAGTAGTAAATACATTTTTTAATAGATACTTTACACAAGCATTTTTATCATCAAGCGGTATCCTTCAATATTTTAATAATCCAACGGTATACTCAAAAAACTTATCATCAGGTAAAAAGATTGGTAGATCAAAAGGACTACAAGTAGGATATAAATGGATAGCGAATGCGGGGCTTAGATAATGGCGAATGACAATCTATTAAATACACCAGTTCTCTGGATTAACAAGTATCTTGAATTCCAGATACCACTATTGACAAATATTGAGGTCCCCCTGTTTCCATCAACACCGTCTATTTTAGATGACCTAACAGGATCTTTTCCAGCAGGTGGAGCAATGGGTACATGGGACAGACTAATTAAGATGAACCGTAAAGGTTTTCCACACATAAAGTGTGAACAGATACTATATTATTTTTATGCCACAGCAGAAAATACCATAGAAAATATGGTAAAAATACAAGAGTCAGTCCTAAGACTTATGGACCGTTTTGATGAAAGCGCAGAGGAGATTAATAATTGGTGCTCAAATACACAGATCAATGTTGGATCTGCTGGAGTTCCTGAGTATGTTGATAATATCTTCCATTTTCATAATTTTAAGGTTTATCAGCTTGAAGAGACCAGAGATATTATAGACTTTGGCACTGCCCGTACCTACGGTGGTAATAAGATTATTATTGATTTTGACTACCATCAACAGGCAGTTCTTGATGCTAATGGAAATGACTCTGTAATGAGATCTAACTGGGCTCCAGAGTTTTTGGCTTCTAAGCGTCAGATTTAAGACCCTTTAAAAAGACTGTTATAATTGACTTGAGGAAACACAACGCCGTACAAATTAATATCTATTTTTACAGAAAGAGGTGAAATAAATGGCATATACACGTGGAACGTCTAACAATATTATTGTTGGAGCAGCAGCATTTTTTGTTGCAGACACAGTCCTAACTCCAGCTACGCTGGAAACGCCAGTATCAAGCGCATCAATGAAGACAACTTTAGGTGCTGATGCAGATTATACTAACGTAGGATACACCATGAATGGTCTTGAATTACAGTTCCAGCCTGACTTCGGCGAAGTACAGGTTGACCAAGTTCTTGACGTTGCTAAGCTTTATAAGCAAGGAATGCAAGTTACACTTGCTACAGCATTTGCTGAAGCAACACTAGAGAACCTTCTATTGGCTCTTGCATATTCAGATTCAAAGTTAGCAGGAACTAAAACAACTTCTGCAGGTCGTGTACTTGACCTTTCTGCAGGAGACATTGGCGATGTTGCATTAGAGCGTGGTATCGTTGCTGTAGGCCCAGGAAGTGGAAATGCAGCAGTTGCTGCAAACACAGAACGAGTTTATTCAGCATACCGTGCACTTTCAATTGAAAATGTAACAGTATCTGCAAAGCGTGATGAGGCTTCAATGTTTGAAGTTACATTCCGTCTTCTTCCAGATGACACTTCTGCTTCATATGGCAAGATAGTGGATCGTACCTTTACAACAGCTTCATAACAACAACTTAATAATACGACTTGGCCCATCTCATAACGAGGTGGGCTTTGTTGTTTTTGTGGTAAACTTAATACATAATGGCAACTAAAATATATAAAACAAAGCGCATCTATTTATTTGACGGTACAGAGATAGAGATAATGCCTCTTAAGATAAAGTATCTAAGAGAGTTTATGGACGTATTTGATACCATCAAAGATACAAAAAATGACGATGAAGCAATGCTAGTTTTACTAGAATGTACAAGAGTAGCCATGAAGCAATACTTTCCAGAGATATCAAAGAATATAGAAGATCTTGAGAATAATATAGATTTGCCAACAGTCCATGAGATATTAGATTTAGCAGGAAATATTAAAATTGGTGAAGACTCAGAAGAAGATGTAAAGACACAAGCACAGAAAGGCGACCCAGGCCCTTCATGGGAAGACTTTGATTTAGCAAAGATAGAGTCTGAAGTGTTTTTGCTGGGTATATGGAAAGACTATAATGAGTTAGAAGAGTCACTATCCTTGTCAGAGATAATGGCAATTATATCTAGCAAGAGAGATCTAGACTATCAAGAGAAAAAGTTTTTTGCAGCAATTCAAGGTGTTGATTTGGAAGACTCTGGAAGTCAAGATCGTGGTCAAAAAGAATGGGAAGATTTAAAAGCAAGAGTGTTTAGTGGTGGAGCAACAAATGACAGTAATGATATTCTTGCATTACAAGGACAAAATGCAGTAAAGGCAGGGTTTGGTATTGGAATGGGTCTTGATTATGAAGACACCAGAGACCCAAACCTTATGATATAAAATAAGCATAAAATAAGCGTTATTATGCTATAATTGATCTAAACCTATGGGAGGGATCAACATGGCAACAACTGTGCACGAAGCGCATAAGATCAGTCTAATTGATGGTACAGAAATAACCTTAAGACCACTTAAGATTTCACTTTTACGAAAGTTTATGAAAAAGTTTGAGGGTATTGCAGCAGTAGTAGATGATAACGATAAGTCAATCAACCTACTAATGGAGTGTGTACTAATCGCAATGGAACAATATAAGCCAGAGCTAGCAGGAGACCTTGCTGCACTGGAAGAGATTATTGACTTGCCTACCGTTTATGAAATTGTTGAAACAGCATCAGGAATCAAACTATCTGACGCAGCAACAATTTTTAGCGGTAACGAAGAATAATAACTAAATAAAGAGGTAAAGTGAATGGCTGATGCTCAGTCCAATATTAAAGTAAGTATTGATACTACTGAAGCACTAGCCAGTATAAAAAACTTACAGAGACAGATATCAGCTTTTCACACCTCAATGGCCAAGAGTGGTGCTGCAGCAAATGCAGTCACCTCTGGCATGCAACAGAATTTACTTAATTCTATAAACGCTACTGGCAAGTTCTCTGGCCAGATGAAGACAATACGAACAACCACTGAGTCCTTTACAAACTCTTTAGAAAAAAACAAGTTCTCAATGGGAGAATACTTCCGTTACGCTGGTGGAGCATCCAAGAGCTTTGGCAGACTCTTTAAAACTGAGTTTGACACAATAAACAAGGTAGCAAGAGAAAACGTAAAAGACCTTCAGACTCAGTATATTAAGATGGGTCGTGATGCTAATGGAGCAATGAAGGCAATTGCTGTTAGACCATTAACTCTTGACATGAACAACCTTGCAACAAAGACAATGATTGCTTCTGAAAAGCAGGCATTACTTAATCAGCTTTTAAAGCAAGGCTCTACAAATCTTCTAAACTTTGGTAAAAATACACAGTGGGCTGGTCGTCAGCTTATGGTTGGTTTTACCATTCCTTTGATTGCTCTTGGTTCAGCAGCATCAAAAACATTTATGGAGATGGAAGCACAGGCAATTCGCTTTAGAAAAGTTTATGGAGACCTATTTACACCAGCATCAGAAACACAAGCAGCATTAGATGGAATCACAGAACTTGGAAGACAATTTACAAAGTACGGAGTTGCAGTTTCTTCTACTGTAGGTCTTGCAGCAGAAGCAGCCGCAGCAGGCTTTAAAGGTCTTGATCTTCAAAGACAAACTGCAGCAGCAACCAGACTTTCTATTTTAGGACAAGTTGATAGTCAAAAAGCACTTGAAACTACCATTGCTTTACAAAATGCTTTCTCAATGTCTTCTGAAGACTTAGCAGGAAATATTGATTTTCTTAACGCTGTAGAAAACCAGACAGTATTATCACTTGACGATGTTGCAACTGCAATTCCAAAAGCATCTCCCGTTATTCAACAGCTTGGTGGAGATGTTAGAGATCTAGCATTCTTTATGACAGCAATGAAAGAAGGAGGAATCAATGCATCAGAAGGCGCTAACGCACTAAAGTCTGGTCTCGCATCTATGATTAACCCAACTGGAAAAGCAGCAGCAATGCTTGAAGGTTTTGGAATTAATATAAAGAAGATTGTTGTAGACAACAAGGGTGACTTAAAAAAGACTGTAACTGATTTTGCAACAGCTTTAAATCAACTTGATCCACTCAACAGAGCACAAGCTATTGAGCAGATGTTTGGTAAGTTCCAGTTTGCTCGTTTGTCTACATTGTTTGCAAACGTAACAAAAGAAGGAACACAGGCATCTCGTGTACTTGATCTTGCTGGCTCATCAGTACAAGACCTAGCTTCACTATCTGAAAAAGAATTAGGTATGACTTCAGAATCTGCCATGGTTAAGTTTAAAGCATCTATTGAAAACCTTAAGCTTTCACTTGTTCCGCTTGGAGAAGAATTCCTAAAGGCTGTAACTCCAATTGCTGAATTTGTTTCAAATATTTTAGATAAGTTTAATAATTTAGGTAGTGGAACAAAAAAGATAATTGTTACATTAACTGCTGTAATTGCAGGTTTAGGACCAGTGCTTCTTATGACATTTGGTTTGCTTGCAAACGGAGTTGCCAATATAATTAAGGGCTTTACAGCAATGAAGACCTTGTTTAATAAGGCTGGTCAATCATCTGCAACACTAGGCACTGAAGTCAAATACATGACAGTTGAACAAAGAAATGCAGCAGCTGTTGCAGCATCTCTTGATCAAGTGCACAAAAATTTAGCACAAACATTTACAGCAGAAACCACAGCGGTAAATAAGCTAACTGCAGCATATGCAAGATCCATTGCAGCACAGAGAAGCTTTATGCCTACTGCAGTACCTATGGGTCGTGGACCAATCAAGAAGAGAGCAAAGGGCAAGCCTGCAATCGTTGGCGGTACAGGAAATAAAGATTCAGAACTATCATTACTACAACCTGGAGAAACAGTAATACCAACAGAGATGAGCAAGAAGTATGGTGCTCTAATCAACGGAATGATTGCTGATAATATTCCTGGATATATGTCTGGTAAGTCTTTGGCCTTTGCTCATGCATCTATGCCTTTTGAAAGTAACACTGCTCAATATGCAGAAGGAATTAAAATAGCTGGACTTGAAAAGTTTTCACAACAATTCCCAGAAATGATTAAGGTTGTATCAAACCTTGTTGCAGAAATACCACAAGCACTTAATGTTAAGATGAAGACTGGCGCTGGAATAGGAGAGTTTGAAAAAGACTATGCTTCAAGAACTGGAAAGTTCCTATCTTCTGGCATTCTTGGTGGAATTGATTTAGCTAACAAAGATGAGGTTGCTGCATTACAAAGACTTGAAGATGAAATTGGAAAAAGAACAGTTTCAATGGCAAAAGCATCTAAAGATCAACTAGTAACAGATGACTTATTTGCTGTAGCAACAAGAGAAGTAATTGATGAACAATTAAAGCTTAAGGGATCAACAAGAAAAGCTGCACAAGCACTTGATACTGTTTCAAAGCAGGTTGGTCAAGTTCGTGTTAGCGCAACGCAAAAGGGATTAAGAGAAGGACTTGCAAGTGGTAAGTTTAGAAGAACAAGAACAGCAAATCAAACTCAAAACCAAATCATGTTTGATGATGTTAACGTTGGAAGAGAAAGCTCTTCAAAACCTGATTCATTTTATTCTGGCAATCCAACAACACCAAAGGGAAGCTATAGAAACGCAAAAAAGAGATCTGTTGCAGTTATACAGTCTCAAGCACAACAAGATGCTGCTATTTACAATAGTACAGTAGAAAAAAATACACAAGATGTTTATGTAAAGAGTAGAAAACGTAAAAGTCCACATCCACTTGCATCTCAAGATGGTAGAGATGATGCAGTTGCTTACTCAACTGCTGTTGAAAAATCAATAGCAAGACAAAATAGAAAACTTGCTAAGCAAGGTAGTTCTTCTGTTGGTGGAAATGTTGGCGGTGGATCAACAATATTAGCGGGACCTTCAAGAATGTCAAGAGCAAAGGGTGCAGCAGGTAAGGTTGGATCAAAGTTTGCAGGAAAAGCTGCGGGATTGGGAATGGCAGGATCTGCAGCAATGATGGCAGGATCATTCCTTCCTGGTAAAGCAGGACAGATTGCACAATCAGCAATGCCAGTAGCATTTGGATTACAAGCATTACAAATGGCACTTAAACTTCCTATTCCTCACCTAAAGGCTATTGCTGCTGTTGCGATAGTAACGTATGGTGCATTTAAATTCTTAAACTCTATAAGAGAAAAAGAAAGACTTGCTATTGAAGGTCTTGGAGATGCAGCTTTAATGTCTCAGAAGAAGATAAAAACTCTTGGAGATTTCTTTGGAATAGTTCCTACAAATATTGACTTCCTTTCAAGAGACAATGCCGTTAATAATACTGGAGTAAATACACAGCAGCAAAATGCTATTGATAAATTACAAACAGATGGCAATTTCCAGAAAGAATTTAAGAATGATATTACATCATTAAAAAAGGGTACTGACGCACAAGCCAAATTAGTATTTGATTCTATGGCTATTCAATTACGTGGTTCAGGATTTGCTAAAGAACAGATAGACCTTATCATTAAAGCCCTGCAGGAAGAATCTGGTAAGACTAGCTTTAAATTTGATTTTGCTAATATTGACATGTCTACAGATCAAGGTATTTTGAATTTTGATAAAAACTTTAACGATATATTAAAAAATGTTGATAAAGCTATTACTCAAACAGTTGTATATGGAAGATATCAAAACCAAACCAATGAAATAATTAATCAGTTTGGCGAAGGAGCTAGAGAAAACCTTAAACTTGCAGCCGATGCTGCAACAGGATTTATGAATGGTTTAACTGGACAATTAAAAAATGGTACTATTTCTGCAGATCAGTTTGTTCAAGGATTTGCAAGAATAAGCTCTGCCATTGCTGCAATGCCAAAGCCAGAACAACTTTTAGTTTTGGGAGCGATAATTAAGACATTGCCAGCAGAGTTACAAAAAGGTGTTAATGGATTATCAAGCTTTAATGATAAGATGTTAGTTATAAGAGCACAAGCAGTTGGACTAACAACAGACCTGACAAAGGTTATGGTTGCTATGAATTTGATAGAAAGCAATCCTACAGGGCCAAATGCTGGAATGAGATTAAAAAGAGCAAGAGAAGTAACTGCACAGTTTGCAAAAGAACTTGCTGCATTTGAAAAAATGTTTGCAATAAAGCCTGCAGGTGGAGGTGTCACTCCAAATCCTTATGTAGATCCAGACGATTCCTCTGGTGGTAAGAAGTTAACTGCTGAAGAACAATATCTTAAACTTTTAGAAAAAGAAATTAATATACTAGAAGCAAAACGTAATGCACAAAAAACAGCAAATGAAGAAGTACAAAGACAAATTGATTTACAGATGAAACTTCAAGATCTTGCTAGTCAGGCAGTTCAAGCTAAAATTTCTGGTAACTATATACAGGCAGCAATGCTTGGTCAAGAGTCACAAAATGTACAAATGGAATTTAACAAGGAAACAGAGATAAGAAGGAAAGATGCTGTAATTGACGCATTGAGAGCAAGATCTACTGAAATTAAGGATGGGTCTAAGCTAACCAGTGCTGAGAAGGCAAAACTCCCTAAGAAGGCCAATGGAGGGCTTATAAAGGGTCCTGGCACAGGTCGCTCTGACTCAATTAAAGCAACAATGGGATATGCAGGTGGTGGATCAATCCGTGTTTCAAATGGAGAGTTTATTGTAAAGGCTTCATCCGTTAAAGATTATGGTGTAAATGCTATGAATGCCATAAATAATGGTACTGCAGATATCACTACAAATTCTGGCGGTACCGTGTATAATATAAATATGCCTATAACAAGTAATGCTGCAAGTCCAGAAGGAGTTGCAAACGAAGTTATTAGACGACTCAAGGTTGAAATTAATAAGAATAATAAGAGCAATAAGGTTGAAATCTAATGGCATACTTACTTGAGTCTGGAATCCAAATATCTTTAACAGGTGCCAATGGAACATGGCAAAAACTAACAGACCACAATAGAAGTCCAATACAGGTCTCACCAGAACTTATTGAAAGCCAATCAAGAATGGCTAACGGCAAGATGAGGAAATATGTTATTGCTCAAAAGAACAACATTTCTGTTTCATGGAAATATGTCCCATCAAAGCAGACTCAGTGTGTTGATGGTTTTTATAGTGCTGCTTGGCTTGAATCTTTTTATAAGTCTAATGCAGGTTTGCCAATCTTCCTTAAAGTTGTATCTTCAGAACTTGATCCAGACCCATCTTTTGGAGCACTTCCATCTGGAACTTTTGCTACAGCACAAACTGGATTTAAAATTTATAACGTATTTATGAATGATTTTTCTAAAACAATTATTAATAGAACACAGATTTCAGACTATGTTGATATGAATATTGAATTTACGGAGATATAATGCTCAGTAGTGTTAGCTCTTCTGTATTTACTGACTCAGATTCAATTAAATTAATACCAGTAGTTTCTGCTGAGTGGAATCATAACCTATTTAATCAACCATATATAACCACAGCAGGTACTGGAACAAAAATATCTGGTACTCTAACTTCTGGAACTGTTGCTGATGTAACTTCTGGAGCAAAAGAAAACTTTACAACAAAAAGCTTTACAATGTCTAGCGGTACTGGATCAGTATCTTATACATTTTCAGGACTATCTGGTAAAGCATATAAAATAGTTACATATATAAAAACAAATAGAGCAACTCCAGTTATGGTTACAGCATCTGCTAAAGGATCAGAAAACCAGTATGGAACAGAAAACATAGAGGCTGACTCACTTGGTTGGACCAAGGCCATCACCTACATAGGCTCCTCTGGAACATTAGATACAATATCTTCTTTTGTATATAAGATAGCAGCCAATACTCTTAGCAGTGCTGAGACAGATGATCTATCTACTGTTGTGCGCTATACATTACCAGAAGTATATGAAACAACAATTTTTGACTTTTACAATAATTCTCTCTTTCCAACTGAAAGTGCTTTTACATACTTCAGACCAGGAGAGTCTTATGTTTCTTCTGGAGATACAAAATATTCTTTTCCCTCTAACTACAGAAGAATAGCCTCAAAGCTTCTAAGTACTGAGTCTGCAAGTGGAGGATTCTTTGGAAACAAATATTCTCCAGTTAGCTGCATTGTTCAGAATCCAAAGTTTTTCCTTGCATCGCCACCAATAGCAAACATCAAAAATGCCTTGGCATCAGACATTGCACCATACAAGTATTTTGTTTCTGACCCAAGCTCAAGAAGTATTACTGCTATTTATGAAAAGGTAGTCCTAACAAATAAAATTGTTTTAAAGTTTAACACTCTGATGACAATTCCAACCATTAGCGTTTCTATAACTACAGTCACAAGTGGAACTGAGTCAACAAGCTCTCAATCAATAACTGTAGGTAGTAGTGGAGTCGTTGTTTTACATTGGACAGGATCTGCTTGGAGTACAGACAAATGGTCAACAATGCCAAAATTTGATTCCGCTGGAGCACTTTCTCTTTCAAGAAATGTAAAAAAAATAACAGTAACTCAAACATCAAGTCAGACAAACTCTGCACTTTCAAGTATCACTGGAATATCAAGTCCTACTTCTAATATATCTTTAGACTTAAGCAGAATGCACCTAATTGAAGTATCTCCAAGACTTGAAATAGATCTCTCAGATTTTGTACAAAATGTAAGCATAGATAAATCACTAGACTCTGGTAAAACAGGATTGCCAATTTCTTCTATAAATACTAATGATGCAAGAATAACTTTATCTGGAATACCAGCAATTAATGGATCAACATTAGTTCCAATTTTTTCTAGTCAAAGCAATCAGGCATCAACAATACTTGCAAATATTTTAAGAAAAAATATTAAGTTTTATATTAACTTTAACCTTATTGAACATGCAACTTTGGGAACAACCCCATCAGCTAGCTCAAGCACATACATCCCAGGTGGAGTTTTTTATTCAGACTCATGGCAAGAAAATGATATTGAAAATATTAATATTCAATGTTTTGATATCTCACGCTATCTGCAGTCAACACCAGTTCCAGACTATGTAGCAAACTTAAAGAGTGTATTTGAGGTAATAACAAATATACTAGACCTTGCTGGATTTACAGACTACGATTATGACTCACTGTATAGAATATGCAATAGTAAGTCAGCACCATTAGACCTTTCATATTATTACTGTAACTCAAAAGATACAACAATTCTTGATGCTTTAAGTCAAATATTTATTGCATATCAAATAGGTGCATATATTGACGAGTATGGAGTTATGAAGTTTTTAAGTCTTCAGGATATATTGTCTTCAACAGGATCTGCTATTACTGTTTCAGATTCAAATATCCTAGAAGGTGGCTTTTCAATATCTAATAACGCTAAACCAGGAAAAATATCACTTAGGTATCAAACACCTAAAATAAAGCAGTCTCCATCATTGCAAAATGTTACAGACCTAGAGATTAAGAATTCTCCATCATTTATTTATACAACTTCAAATGATGTTGTCTGGCAGCAACAAACAATAGATTCTGTTGGGTTTAACTATCTTAATGCAGATATGTCAGAAAATGCTAATGTATTTCAAATTAACAACAATGATTTGCTAGATATTTTTCATACATTTAATATGAACAACGAAGGTTACGCATCTATTGAAAATGAAATTGTATCTTTTGTCTACAAAGAATATGAGCTTACCAACCTTGGCTCTAATCTTTCAGAAAAAGTTTCAGTTAAAAATAATCTTGAACTATCTTCAGAAATAAATAGATTTGTAAAACAGTACGGCGCTGGACTAACACAAAAGTCTGCAACTGTTACTAATGCGGTAGGTGATGGTGTAATAACAACATACACTGCAGCAAATAATTTCTCTGTTGGAGATAGAGTTAGCATAAGCGGTATGCTTCCAACACAATTTAATATATCTGGAACAATTATTGATGCAGATGCAACTAGCTTTATATTGCTTACAACATCTTATTCTCCAAATCCAGTAACTAGATCAGGAGCTGCTTTTACTGCATCATCATCAGACGTTCTTATAACACCAACAGGCAAAATAACAAATGTAAAACGTGGAATGTTTGGAACCTCACCTTCTGAACATAAAAGAATTACGTCTTTAGCGTTAAAAGGTTTATCTGAAAAAAAGATAAACTATTTATACTCTGCGATATCTTCATCAAACACTGCTTCTATTATTAATAGCAAAACTAATACTGGTGCAATTACTGATAGCTTGCCAAGCATTGATAAAATTAGAGTTCAAACAAGCACCAACAATAAAACAATTATTTATCCAACAAATCAAACTGATATAGGATACCAAACATATTCAGTTAAATTTGAAATGCCAGATCAAGCAGTTACAACTGCAGGCTTATTCTTTAATATGAAAGATGCAACCTCAACTGATTGGGCATACTTTGTTGAGCTTATTAAATATAATGTAATAGAGCCAGGAACTATTACTTTATATGATCCACCAAGATATAGATATGCCTTAACAATAAGAACTGATGGAGAGATTGTTGCGTGGTCTGATGTAACTGGAGAATGTCAGAGTATAACAAATAATTTTGCTAAAATAATAAATAAAACGGAAGTTGACAACAAGTATCAATATGACTATATTACTGATAATACTTTTAACCTTAAAGTAGTTAGATCTTTGTCAGATGGCTCTAATGGTGAAGACGGAACAACATCCATTAACAGAAATATATTATCTGTATTTATAAACAATGTTGAGATTAGTTCATGGCAAGTTCCTGGAGAACCATCTGATCCAGTAACAGGGGCATCAGGATATAAGCCAACAAGCATTAACCCATTGACTGGAATGAGAAGAAAGCCTTCTGTAGCCAACGACATGGTTCTTGAAACAAAGTTTGGATTTGTTTCATCATCAACACCAAACCCTATAGATGATCTTTATCCAGCATTACCATATCCATCTTCTTCATCAACACATGCATCATCTTTAAGAGAAATACATGCAACTAAAAAACCTTTAAAAGAAAGAAGTGTAAGTTATTTTTATCAAGATAGGGAATTTTTAAATGGCTTAATACAAAATCAAAGCTTAGCAAATCTATCCCCAAGCTATATTATGCAAACAACTCCAGAAATTTCAGGAATAAATGTTTATGATGTTCAGTATACTACCCCAGCAGCAGTATCTGTTGATGTTTTACCAATTGAATACATGTGGTATTACTTTCCAGGCAATACCCCACAAGACCAGCAAAACTATCAAAAGAAAATTATTGACGAATATTCTTTGTCTTACTCAACACCTATAAATACAGGATTTAGAGCAAAGATAGCAATTGCAAACAATTCTCCACACATGGTTTTTTTGCGTAAAGAGTCTGATGAGCTTAACCAATTTACCATTAACTTTAATTTATGGACTCATGAAATTGTTGCCCCATCAGATCCAGAAATTATTGAAAAGATTCTTGATAAATCAAATACTTCAGAAGTGCTACAGCTAGACTCTGAATGGATTCAATCCAAAGAGGCAGCACACAAGATGTTAAAAATTGTTGAGATGGGTCTGGAAGGTTTTGCTAAAACTGTTTCATTGAATATATTCGGTAACCCATTAATTCAGGTTGGAGACATCATAACATTAAACTATTCCTTGAATGGAATCAGTGGCCAAAGATATGTTGTTCAGTCTGTATCGCACTCATTTGACACAGGTCTTTCTACATCATTAAAAATGAACAGGCTTGAATAATCCATGGGCTGTGGTATAATTGAAATCTAGGAGATCATAATGGCATACATCAAAATATCAGATCCAAACGTCATAGACCTTGCTGCTTGGCAGCAGGTTATTAATGTTGTAAACCAGCATAGCGATAGCATCACTGCAATCACTAATAATTTTGGTATTCAGGGAACTGGAGAAACAAACTGGAACGGTGATTCTGACCTATCTCATGAGTATGACCCAGGATCACAAAAGATTGTTTATGGAAAAAATAAGTTTGATCCAGCCTCATCTCAAATAACCTCTACGCTAGCAAGCAACAACATAAAGTATGTATATTATGGAGATGTTGTTTTTGCAGACGAAGTATCTGGAGCAACATCATTTGACGCAAAACCAATTATTACTGCAACTCTTCAACATGGAAATGCTACTGAAACGCCAAACAACTCCCACATTGTGGTAACTGTTGTAAAGGTAACAGAGGCAGGCTTTACTTATAGAGTCACAAATCCTAATAGTACATCTTCTGTTGGCATAGCAATATCTGGAACTTTTTATATAAACTGGATGGCAATTGGGCCAAAATAACTAAGAGGCCAAAATGAAATCAAAATACACAAGCGGTAAGTCAGTTGGTAAAAACCAAACGGTACCAATTGGTGTTGACGATCCAAGATTAAAGCCAGGCAAAATAGGACAAACAAAAGCACGACAAGGTGCAGAAATTGATATTGTTGGTCTTGATGGAAAATCATTAATCAATGGAGGAAGAAGTCTAAACAATCCAGCAGGAATAGTTGCTCCATCTGTAAGGCTTCCAGATACCGTAGATGTAGTAGTTATTCCTCCAATGGGAAACAAACCACCAGTAACATACCCTGGAGGTTCAGGACCAGTTATTATTGTTCCAACAGATCCAACAAATGTTTCTGTAGTATGGTCTGGAAACGATTTAGTAATAAGCTTTAACTGGGATTATTCAAATAGCCTTAATCAGACAATTTCACAGTTTGTGGTAGAATTAACTTCAGGCGGGGTAACAAAAAGAACTCCATCAAATACATTTGTACCAAATACAACACAGACTGCACAAACAATTACTCTAACTAAATCAATTATTACTTCAATGTTTAATGTGTTTAGAACAAGCTTTTCTGCAGTATGCGTATTAACTGGAGATCCACTAAACAATATAAGTAATAGTATATGTGCACCTACTGTTCCAGGCTATGTTTTAAGTTTACCAGTTCCAGTAATTACTGTTTCAGCAATAGCAAGTGGATATAGCGTTGCTTATACAACACCATCACAAGATGTGTATGATGCAATTGACATTGTAGAATATGAATCAACAGACTTAACAGAGCCAACAGGTGTTACATATACAAGAACATATTTAGGAACAATTAATCCAGCCATTGTTATTTCTTCAGGAACAAATAAACGATGGGTAAAGGCAAGGTTTTCATCAGATGCTGGTATTTATACTGCATTCTCAGCCGCACAAGCAGTAACACCAACAAGTCCAGTCGTTGCTGATAATGATGGTCCACCAAACGTTACAACAGTCACAACATCTGGCGGTATTGATACAAGTGGTTATTTAGGATTCAATGCTTATGCAGATATATCTTGGTCAGCAGTAACCGCTGGAGATATACGTGGATATAGAATTAGATTTAGTAATGATGGAGGAACAACATACTCTTATGCAGATTCTCCAGGAACAGGAACTACCTATAGACTTGGGGGTCTTGCAGTAGGTTCAACATATAAAATAGCTGTTGCAACTTACGATCAATACAACAATACATCAACTTCTTATATTTCTGGAACAGATGTTACAGTGTCTGGAATACCTTCTGTTTCAAATTATATTACAGCAGGACCATTTGAGTTTGGTGTTGGAGTAGGATCGGTTGCAACCAATAAAGGTTTATATTTTGATGCAAGCAATTATTGGTATGTTAATGCAACAAATAGTGCAAGATTAAAAGTTGGTGGAAGCACATCAAACTATTTATACTGGGATGGTAGCGATTTTTTAATTGATGGAAATATTTCTGCAAGAAAAGGAACCTTTAGCGGCAATGTAACAATAGCTCCTGGAGGATCTCTTCAATCATTTATTACACCACCAGGGGTATTTTCAATACATATTGTTACATATACTTCTTCTGAAGTAACATACACAACAACCGCAAGCCATGGATATATTGTTGGAGACGACGTACTTGTATCTGGGTTATTGCCAGAAGGATACAATGGAAAGTTTAGAATCACAGCACGGACATTAAATACTTTTACAGTAGCCAATACAACTAATGCTATAGTTACAGACCCACTTGGATCAGTGATATTAATTACAGGAGCTGGTTTTGTATTAAATAAAGATGGATTAGCTTTTAACTCTTCAATAACAAGAGATATAACTACAATTAATTCAGAAACTGGTCTCTTCACCACAAAGAGTGCAAACATTGGTGGATGGAATGTAGACTCTTCATCTATATCAAGATCTGGGACTGCAAATATATCTTTAAACTCAACAGCAGGAAATATATCAGTAAGTGCACAAAATGTTGCTAGCTACACATCTGGAATTAATGGTCCCTATGTTTCAAGTGGATCAACACTAACAGATAATATAAACGGTACTGGAGTTGGAACAGAAAACGTATTTTGGGCTGGTACTGGTGGAGCAACAAGTACATCAAATGCATTTAGAGTAACACTATCAGGAAACCTATATGCATCAAATGCTAAGATTACTGGAACAGTGTCAAGCGTAGGTGCATTAGGAACAATGACTATGGATGGCGAGCATGGATACATGTCTCTTCAAACAGCAGGTGTTGGTGCACCTGTATCATATCTAGTTCCAAGAAATAATAATATTTATTTAACTGCTCCAAGTACAACAGCTCCTTGGTCAACTGGAAAACAAATAGCTTCCTCTGGACCAACAAACGGTCCCTACATTTCTGCTGGATCAAGCTATAAAGATTATTGGGGAAACACAACAACTGGAACTGGAATATTTGTAGGTGCCTGGGATTACTTCTCTACTGGAGCAAGCAAGCCATTCATTACTGCAACAGACACTGGAATTCAACTTTCTGTAAGTCCAGACCTTGGATTATTGTTGGATCGTGGAGATGCTACATTAACTGGAAACAAACTAAATCCAGCTATTGCAAGCGGTACACCATCAATGCTATTCTATACAGCAAAACAATCTGGTGCACCTTATTCACCTACTACGGCATACGGAGCATGGGCAGCATTTACTAATAATAAAATAAAGCTAACTGCAGCAGAGACAGTCTTTGTTAATGTTGATGGAACTGTAGGGTCTGAAAACATTGAGATAGCCTCAACAGCAAATATTTGGCAAAAGTTTACATCTACTGCAATTCAAATTAGTGCATCATCAACAGTTTGGCAGAAGTTTAACTCGTCTGGAATTAGATTACAATCAACAAATACTGTCTATCAAGAATTTGATGGTACATCAATAACTCTAGTATCTGGAACTACAGCAAATACTCCTAGTGAGATTAGTGCTTATGGTGGTGGATCAAAGATAACAGTTAACGGAACAAAGGTTTCAATCACTGGTATTCCAAGAGCTTCAGCATTTGATATGGCTGATTATAGAGTTGGAACAGCAGGGGCAGGAAGTTATAGAAACGCCTCACCACTTGGATATCCACCTAGACAAAGAATGGTTATTGAAGATCCTGTAAGTGGTGAAGCACAACTTGGAATGGCTGTTTATTATCTTGATAATACTCAAGTCAATACCACTACTCCATCAAATACAATGGGTGTTCAAGGAGATTTAGTGGTGGTATTCTAGTGGCACTTCATGTAAAGAAGTCCACGGGGTGGACAACAGTAAATAGTTTTTATGTAAAAAAATCAACTGGCTGGACATCTGTAACTAAAGCTTTTGTAAAAAAAGCTACAGGATGGATACAGTTTTGGCCCAGCGCAGGACCAAGCATAGAATTTCCTTTAGAAATAACCAGCAGCAATGCTTCCTGGCCTTCAACCCTTACTGGAAAAAATTATCATTGGGAAAATGCATCTACTCTTTCTTATAAATTTCAATCATCTTTAACAAATACAACTACTGATTCTGCATGGACAGACCTTATGTCTTACACAACTATTGCTAATCCAGCCGTTGGAAACTTTAATACACAAACCTTTTCAATAACAAGTGCTAATTTTTCTCCAACGGTAAGAAGCAAATGGTTTAGATTTGTTGTTAGGGCAACAGATTCAGCTACAAGCACTATTACAACAGAGGTTAGTAATAATGTAAATATTAGCAAAAGCGCTTTAGTTGGAACTGCAGGAACTGTCGTAATCGCCAGAAGCTCAGCAAGCTCATATATTTATAGCGTAACAAATAATGGAACATGGTCTAGTACACCTGTAAGCTATTCTTATCAGTGGCAACAACTATTAAGTGGTACCTGGACAGACATATCTGGAGCTACATCAATTTCAAAAGACATGACTTCTTTTGTTCAAAAAGATGTTAGATGCCAAGTCTATGCAGTGGATGATTTAGGAGCAACATCTCAACTACCAATTACATCAAACTCTTTGTTTGTTGATTATGCTCCACCAAGCGTTACTTCTTTTACTGCAACAGGTGGAGTATCAAAAATAACATACTCATATGTTGTTGCATCAGATAACCAGTTCCCAACAATAACATTAAAGATTGAAAGGCTACAATCTGGTGGAAGCTATTTACAAACAAACTTTGTAAACTTAACTCCTAAGACAGGAACAAATGTTATTGAATTAATAACACTTTCAGGTACGTATAGAGCAACGCTCACAGCATCAGATGGAATAAATCCAGATAGCTCTATAGTAGTTAACAATCTTACAGTTGCAAATCTAAATCGTACTAACGTAGCAATAGCACAAACAACCACTAATCTATCTGGTGCGTCAAACATAACATTTTCAAAAACAGGAACTGGTACAGGTCAAACAGGAGTAATTGGATGGACCAACGGATCTGGTGTTCAAACTTCAGATGTTTCATGGTCTGGTAATTATAGCGGTACTGATTTTAATAAAACTATTTCTGGAGCTACCCAGTCATCATCATTCTTATTATCAGCAGCAACTGGAACTGCATCAATTACAGCAACAGTTGTTCAAAAGGCGCAACCACAAGTAACAATATCCTGGGACCAAACTAATGCACAAAGCTACAGAGTAACATATAGAGTATCAGCAACAGCAAATCCTTCAGCATTTGAAGACGTTGTTCTTAGTGGAAATAGCTCTGCATCTTCTGTTTCTTTAATAAGAAATGCAGCTGCTGCAACTGTAAAGGTTTTAGAGGTTATTGTTTATGAGTATGTAAATCAAAATGCTGGTCAGTCAGGTGGTTCTACTATTGGAAACTTTACAATTACTCCCGCAGTTCAAGTAACTGTAGGAGCAACTCAAGATTTCTCTATTTCTGCATCAGGAACTATCACATATCTATATGCTCCAACAAATGCAACTAGACCAACTTGGACACTTTTGTCTGGAACTGCTGGTGTTACTGGTGCAGCATACAGACTAAATTTTGGAACATGGAATAATTCACCAACTTCTTACAGGTACGAAATAGCATATAATAATCAAGCTGGAACAGTTATTTTTAGTGGAACAACAACAAATACATTTGTAGATAATACTTTTAATACAGCAAATGCAAACTCAATTACAGGGTTTGTTTGGGCAAGCAATAGCACAGGAGAAAGCTCCGCTGCAACAACAACAACAAGCATTGGACCATTTTCTGCACCAGTGCTTGCTCCAACTAATGCATCAATACCAACACTTTCACCAACCTCAATCTCTGTAGGAACTCTTTTAACTGCTGGAATTGGAACATGGAATAATACTCCAACAGCTTATGATATAAGAATTTATAGAGGCACTGCAAATGTTTCTACAGGAGAAACATTAGTAGCTTCTGGAACAAGCACATCTTTAACCTATACAGTTACGCTAGCTGATTACAATTCTGGACAACTATACTTTAGAACATATGTAAATGCAAGTAACTCTGGAGGATCTTCAGGCTTTGTTGCAGGACAAGAAAGAGGACCTATTGCTACACCAGTCAGTGTTCCTACAAATTCATCTATCCCAACAACAAGTGGTGGCTTGGCCGTTGGCTCAGTAGTTAGTTTCGGAGTAGGTTCTTGGACAGGATCTCCAACAAGCTATGATTTAAGACTATATCGTGGTACAGCTGGAGTTGTTATGTCAGAAACATTGGTAAAGTCTGCAGGAAACGTAGCAAGCAGTACATACACCATCACGGCATCTGATTTTAGTAGTGGTCAACTATATCTAAGAGCTTATGCATCAGCTACTAACTCTGCAGGAACATCTGGCTTTGCTGCTGGCCAAGAAATTGGACCTATAACTTCAGGAGGTGGTGGAGGAGCAGCCCCTGTTCTTATATCATTAACGGGAAACAACTCTCTTGCATTAGGTGGTACATTTTCTTGGAGCTTTAGCAATTCTCCAACTGCTTACTCTATTTTTGTGACTGGCCCATCTGGAACGGTATACACAACATCTAATGCATACACATATACAGCAACTACTTTTAGACCAGGATATGATGGAACAGGCTGGCAAGGCTCAGGAAACTATACAATATATGTAAGTGCCACAAATGCCTCTGGCAGCTCTGTTGTATCTAACGTTACAACATTTATGAACTAAAGGAGAATCATGGATCTTACAAATATAGAAAAACAAGAACTTTTAGAAGCTCGCATAGCTTTTTTAGAGTCAATTTATTTATCTGAACTTAAAGATTTAGATAATCTAGTTAGTATAAATAGTCATAAAGTTAGTAGTGTACAGTCTGATATCTTAGATAGAAGGGCATCAATTGATGCTTTAATAGAAGAGTTATATAATATAACCACATGAAGGCTTAGGCTAAAACCATAGAATTATGCTATAATAGAATAGGAGGAAAACCATGACAGTAGAACTAACAGCAGAAGAAAAGACAACAGTTGTAGAACAACACTTAAAAAATGTTGCTTATGCACAGTATAATGCAACTTTAAGTTTGGCAGAAGCACAAGCAGTTTCAACTCCAAATACAGAAAATGTTGCATCTTTAACAGCACAACTTGCAGATCTCGCAGCACAAAAACAAATTTTGGTAACAGAGCTAGCGTCTTTATAACAAATAAAAGGGTGGATTAAATGGATAACAAAGCAGAACTAGTTATTATGGCTTTACAGCAACGTATTGGTGAATTGGTTTCTAACTATGAAACACAGATTGCTATACTTAGAGCTGAGATAACACAGAATTCTCAGGAAAAAGAAGAAAAAGAAAAGGCCGCAGAAGAATACTCTGCAAGCCTAAAAGAAAAAACTTCTAAATAAAGGACATAATGCTAAATTGTAATAGATGCAAAGGTCGTGTTTTTGTAGACAGACAGTATACAACTTCTGAACACTTAGAGACAGCATGCATTTCTTGTGGAAATAGAGTCTTCTATCATCCACCTTCAGCAACAAAAGAGGGAAAATGGATACTTCAAAAGGAAAAATCCAGAGCCAAGCATACAATAACGAACCTGTAATAAAAGGTAAGGTTAAGGTATGGTTTGTTAATGGTGACCTTGTTAGGGTTTATCATAGTTCCCGTTCAACTGGAATGGTTACGTTTTATAATATAACTAAAGATCGTCTAGAAACATGCTTGCTTTCTGACTTTAAAAAAAATCGTGAGCGTGCATATAGCGTAGCAGAAACTGCTAAGCTTATTAATAGACATAGAAAATATATTCCAAGTTTAATTAAACGAGGAGTGATTCCTCCACCAATAGGTGCACAATTAAATGGGGAAAGAAAGTGGCAAGTAAGAGCTTACTACTCTGAATCCCACGTAAGGGATATCCGTGCTATACTTGCAAGTATACATATAGGACAACCAAGAAAAGACAAATTAATAACGAACAACATGACTCCTACAAGCCAAGAATTGACAAGGCGAATGGGAGACGGTATACTTACATATACGAGAACAGAAGATGGACGATTTATTCCAGTGTGGAGTGAGTCTATATAATTTATGAATGGGTGGGGTAATGGAAAACGAATCAACAAAAGTAAATGTAACACTAGGCTATACACTTAATCTGGGTAACTTTCAATCATTAAGACTTGATCTAGGTATTATAGATAGTAAGCGTGATGGAGAATCAACGGCTGAGGCATTTGATCGTGTGTATAAGTTTGTAGAAGATAAGCTAACTGAAAAGATTCAAGAAGCTAAGTCTGAAATCTCAGAATAATGGCAGAACGCAAAGACCGTATGGCTTTGCTGAGTAGATACTCAAAATTACATACAGCAAAGTATGAGCAGAAGCCATCTTTAAACTTAAACGTAGAGCAGTGGGCAGCAGACGGACTTGTTGAGTCTTACGGAATGTCACAGTGCTACGAGCTATTAGATTATTATTTTTCTGTTGCACAAGAAACAAGCTGGAACTATTTTGCTTATAATGCAGAGAAGATTCTTAATGGTAAACTAGATGTAGAGCAAGACTTAAAAGACAGACAACAACGCAGGGCAAAAGCAAAGGAGTGGCTAAGTGAATAATACAGAAGCTAAAGTAATTTCAGCGGTATTACAAGACAAGCAACTTCATGTACTACTACAGGCTAATGTAGAAACACTATTAAGAACACACAACGACGTATGGAACTTTATTCGTTTATATGCTGAAAACAATGGAACAGTCCCACCATCATCTCTAGTGGTAGAAAAGTTTAGAGACTTTGAAATTATTAAAGAAATTGGCGCAACAAAACATCACCTTGAAGAATTACAGACAGAATATTTAAACGATACCCTGAAAGACATTCTAAGATCTGCAGCAACAGAGGTTCAGAGTGGTCAAGGACACATAGCCCTTGAAGAACTAATTACCAAGACCTCTACCCTAAAGAAAAATACATCATCTATTCGTGATATTGATGCAACAGATATTGACTCTGCTATTGCATACTTTGAAAATGTTAAAGAGCAGAACGCACTAGGTCAACGTGGAATCAAGACAGGATTGCCAGGGTTTGATAACTACCTACCTTCTGGAATCATGCCAGGCCAGCTAGGAGTCTTTCTAGCATACCCAGGTATAGGAAAGTCATGGATGGCTCTCTACTTTGCTGTACAGGCCTGGAAACAGGGTAAGACACCACTTATCATCTCACTTGAAATGAGTGAAACAGAAGTACGTAATCGTGTATTAACAATTATGGGTGAAGGCCTTTGGTCTCACCGCAAACTTTCAAATGGTGAAATTGAACTTGATATGCTAAAGAAGTGGCATGAGAATAAACTTAAAGGTAGACCACCATTTCATATTATATCCAATGACTCTGGTGGAGAAATAACTCCTTCTGTAATCCGTGGAAAATTAGATCAGTACAAGCCAGACTTTGTTGTAGTTGATTACCTTCAGTTGATGAGCCCAAATCAAAAGGCTGATAACGAAACGGTAAAGATGAAAAACCTTTCTCGTGAACTAAAGCTAATGGCTATTAGTGAAGAAGTACCTATTATAGCTATCTCATCTGCAACACCTGATGATGTAAAGGATATGTCAACAGTTCCTACCCTTGCACAGACTGCATGGTCAAGACAGATTGCCTATGATGCTGACTGGGTTATGGCTCTAGGTCGTGCTAGCAATAGTGATATTATTGAGTGTGCCTTCAGAAAGAACCGTAATGGTTTTATGGGAGACTTCTTAGTCCAGTGTGACTTTGACAAGGGTTACTATCGTTACAAGGATTTTGAAGATGGCAAGTAAAGACATTTACACAGAAGAACAGATTCGTCGTGTTCTCAATGGTGCAGGTTTAGATATTGAAGCTGAGTTTGGAAATGACTTTATCATCTACTGCCCATTTCACAATAACACTAGAACACCTGCTGGAGAAGTAGCCAAAGACAGTGGTTTGTTTTTTTGTTTTGGATGTCAGGTAACAAAGAATCTTATTGAGTTTATAATGTTTACTTCAAATAGATCATACTTTGAAACTGTACGATATATTAAAAGCAAAGAACAGCAGTCTGATATTCAAACCATTGTTGGCAAAGCACTATATGCACCACCTGATTTTGTTCAGTATGATGAATTACTTATTAAAAGATTAAATAAACAAGCACTTGATTCTCCAGTAGCAATGAATTACTTTAATGGTCGTAGAGTAACAAAAGAGTCTGTAATTAAGTTTGACCTTGGATATTCAGAAAAACAGGGATCAGTTACTATTCCAATCTATACCCCTGATGGAATGTGTATTGGCTTTGTTGCTAGAACCATTGAAGGAAAAGAATTTAAGAATACCCCAGGACTTCCAAAAAGCAAGGTGCTGTTTAACTTGCATAAGGTTAAGAGTTCTAGTATAGTTTATGTAGTGGAATCATCATTTGATGCTATCCGCTTAGATCAAGTAGGTTTTCCAGCAGTTGCAACGCTGGGTGCTAATGTGTCTGTATCTCAGATTAGACTATTAGAAAAGTACTTCAACAATGTTGTACTAATTGCAGACAACGACGAAGCTGGTATGATTATGAAAGACAAACTAATTGAAAAGTTAGGGCATCTAGTAACAGTAATCAGCTTAAACAAAAAATATAAAGACATAGGAGACATGGATGATGATGAGATTAAAAAGCTGGAGTTCCAGTTTGACAATTCAATCATATCTATGCTAAAATAAAAAACAATAAGAAAAAAGGAGCAGGACAAAATGGCAATTGTAAAAGGATTAAAAAACATTAACGCACTAGTAGATAAGCCAAAGTTTGAAGGCACAGGTTCAAAGGTTCGTTGGTTCAAGATCGCTGACGGACAAGCAGTAAAGATTCGCTTCATTGAAGAACTAGATGAAGACTCAGCAAACTACAACGAAGTACGTGGCCTTGCATTAGTTGTATCAGAACACACAAACCCAAAGGACTACAAGCGTAAAGCTGTAGATACAATGGAATCAGAAGGTCGTGACTGGGCAGAAGAAATGCACCGTAAAGATATGAAGGCTGGCTGGCGTGCACGTCTTCGTTTCTATTGCAATGTTCTTGTAGATGATGGCATTGAAGCACCATATGTTGCAATTTGGAACATGGGTGTTAGCAAGCAATCTGCATTTAATACTATTCGTGAGTATGCACTTGAAACAGGTAGCATCTCAAATCTTACTTGGAAAGTAAAGCGCAACGGTCAGGGAACTGAAACAAGCTATACACTTATTCCAAGTTCTCCAGATGCTGCACCATTTGATTGGGCAGAGTTTGAACCTTATCCATTGGAGAAGGCACTTAACAAGGTTCCATACGCAGAACAAGAAGCCTTTTATTTAGGCTTTGATACTCCTTCATCTTCATCATCAGCAAACACTGATTGGTAATTAGATGAACTATGTTGGCTTGCATGTCCATACTCACTACTCCTTAATGGATGGTGTTGCTACTCCAGAAGAATACGTGAACCGTGCAGTTGAGTTAGGAATGTCAGCATTGGCAATTACTGACCACGGTACTTTATCTGGGCATAGGGAACTGCACCGTATTGCAAAAGCAAATGGAATCAAGCCAATACTTGGTGTAGAAGGCTATATGACGACTAGCATGGTGGACAAGAGAGCAAAGGCAGACCGCCCAGACCCTCTTGACCAAAACTATCATCATATAGTTCTTCTCGCCAAGAACCAAGTTGGACTAGAAAACCTTAACAAGATTAATGAGATTGCTTGGACAGATGGTTTCTTTAGTAAGCCACGATTTGATTTTGAAACATTAAGCAAGTACAAAGAAGGTTTGATTGTAACCTCTGGATGTTTAAGTGGTTGGATTGCTAAGGCTGTTGAACTTGGTGAGCTTGCAACAGCAAAGCGTCATATGCAATGGTTTAAAACTGAATTTGGTGATGATTACTACATTGAGGTAATGCCACACAACTCTGCTGAAATTAATAAGGGAATTATTGAACTAGCAGATGCCATGAAGATTAAGATTGTTGTTACACCAGACTGTCACCATGCTGACGTAGATCAAAAAGAAGTCCAAGAACTTATGCTTCTTTTGAATACCCATGCAAAACTACAAAAAGATGTTACATATGAGAAGTCAAAAAAGTATGATACATTCATGGAGCGACTAGATTACTTATATGGCGCAGACCGTATGATGAGCTTTAATAGATTTGACATTCATTTGCTTTCTTATGAGCAGATGAAAGATGCTATGGAAAAGCAGGGTATTGATCGTGAAGACATGTTTACATCTACCATTGAGATTGCTAACAAAATTGAAGACTATGACATTAAAGAACATCTAGACCTACTACCAGTTCAATACAAGAAGCCAATGAATGAGCTTAAGAAGCTTGCTCTTGAAGGTTTGTCTGAAAGAGGTTTAGAGGCTAATGAGGAATACCTTGCAAGACTTGATGAAGAATTAGAAATTATTGGACAGAAAAACTTTGGACCATACTTTCTAGTTGTTCGTAATATGCTTAACTGGGCAAAGGGTGAAGGAATAATGGTTGGCCCAGGACGTGGATCTGCAGCTGGTTCATTGCTATGTTATACGCTTGGCATTACAGACATTGATCCAATCAAGCATGGCTTACTGTTCTTCCGTTTTATTAACCCAGACCGCAATGACTTTCCTGATATTGACTCAGATATTCAAGACACACGTCGTGATGAGGTAAAAGATTATTTAGTTCGTCAGTACCGTCACGTTGCATCTATCGCTACATTCTTACAGTTTAAAGATAAGGGTGTCGTACGAGATGTTGCAAGATGTTTAAACATTCCTTTACCAGATGTAAACAAAGTTCTTAAGGTTGTTGATACGTGGGATGATTTCTGTAGCTCACGTAATACTTTGTGGTTTAGAGAAAAGTATCCAGAGGTGGAGATCTATGGAGATCAACTTCGTGGAAGAATTCGTGGTACTGGAATTCACGCAGCAGGTGTAGTAACAAGTAAAGATCCAATCTTTAGATATGCACCAATGGAAACACGTTCAGTAACTGGACAAGATGAAAGAATTCCAGTGGTAGCAGTTGACATGGGTGAAGCAGAAAACATTGGTTTGATTAAGATTGATGCTCTTGGTCTAAAGACTTTGAGCGTACTAAAAGATTGTATTGATATTATTAAGGACAGAGAAGGAACCAAAATTGACCTTTTAAAAATTGATATGGATGATGCTAATGTTTATACTATGCTATCTGACGGGTATACAAAAGGTGTATTCCAGTGTGAAGCAGCACCATACACAAACCTTTTAGTTAAGATGCGTGTAAAGAATCTATCAGAACTTGCTGCATCAAATGCTCTAGTTCGTCCTGGTGCTATGAACACTATTGGTAAATCTTATATTGCTCGTAAGCATGGACGTGAGAACATTGATTATAAGCATACCGTCATGAAGTCATTTACAGAAGAAACCTATGGATGTATTTTATATCAGGAACAAGTTATGTTGGCTTGTGTTGAGCTTGGTGGAATGTCTATGGTTGATGCTGATAAGGTTCGTAAGATTATTGGTAAGAAGAAAGACGCTAAAGAGTTTGACGTGTTTAAGGATCAGTTTGTAAAAGGTGCTTCCCAGTACCTGTCACCTAATGATGCTCTAGACTTATGGCATGACTTTGAGGCCCACGCAGGGTACTCATTTAACAAGTCACACGCAGTAGCATACTCAACACTATCATACTGGACAGCATGGTTAAAGTACCACTATCCACTAGAGTTTATGTTTGCATTGCTTAAGAATGAAAAGGATAAAGATGGTAGAACTGAGTACCTTATTGAAGCAAAGAGAATGGGCATTAGCATTAAGCTACCTCACATTAACGATTCGGATATTGATTTTAAAATTGAGGGTAAGGGCATTAGGTTTGGACTCACAGCTATCAAGTTCATATCTGACAAAATTGCAGAAAGATATATTGCAGCACGACCTTTTGGTTCATACAAAGACCTTGAAGAGTTTACCTTTACAAAAGGAAACGGAGTAAATAGTCGTGCTTTGCAGGCAATGAGATGTATTGGGGCATTAACATTTCCAGATAATCCAGCAAACCCAAAGGAAGTTAAAGAGAATTTATACGAATATCTAAACCTTCCTGAGTTTAACATGTCTGTACCACAACACTATTACGCATATATTAATGATGTTGAAGAGTACGAAGAGACTGGATCATTTGTTCTTATGGGAATGGTTAAGTCAATCAAGCGATCTAAAGGCTGGTCAAGAGTAGAGTTTCTTGATAAAACTGGAAGCATTGGCATCTTTGATGAAGAAAGCACAACCATTGAAGCTGGTAAAACATATTTAATACTTGCATCAGATAATAGAATTGTATCTGCAATTCCTGCAGATGAGATTAAAGATTCAAAAGACTCTTTAATTAAGTTCTTAAACTACAAGATGCTTCCATATAAAGAAGGAGAGCACTTTGTGGTATCCTTTAAACCAAGAGTAACAAAAGCTGGTAAAAAGATGGCTTCATTGGTTGTAGCAGATGCTGGAAGAGAGATGCACTCAGTTGTAGTCTTTCCAATGCAGTTTGCTAAGGCATATATGAAGATTGAAGAAGGCAATGTATATAAGTTTGAATTTGGAAAAACAAAGGATGGAACTGTTACAATGAATGAGGTAGAAAGTGTTTGATGATTTAGCACAAAAGATACACGCAAACGCAATAGAAAAAGGATTTTGGGATCGCCCAGCAGATGAAATATTTGTAACAAAACAAATGATGATGATTGTATCTGAAGTTGTTGAGGCTATGGAAGCGTTAAGAAAAGAGATGGACCCAGATCAATTATCAGACGAGTTTGCAGATATTATAATTCGTACCCTAGACCTTTACG